>Ga0335080_10000224_pt1 | contig 50681 bp, 38 predicted proteins | sample Lox_Sample_34_FD_206720 | JGI IMG/M metagenome (GOLD analysis project Ga0335080, IMG submission 206720) | Soil microbial communities from Loxahatchee National Wildlife Refuge, Florida, United States - Lox_Sample_3.4 | ecosystem: Environmental > Terrestrial > Soil > Wetlands | place: USA... | reverse complement strand
CCCGTGCGGCTCGAGCGCGGCGAGCCTGCCGACGTGCTCATCATGGTCGGCTATGCACTTGCCGATCTCGCCAAGAAGGGCAAGATCGTTGCCGACAGCCAGGTCGATCTGGTCAAGTCGCCGATCGGCGTCGCGGTAAAGGCGGGCGCGCCAAAGCCCGACATCTCTTCGCCGGATTCGCTCAAGCGTGCATTGCTTGCGGCAAAAACCATCGCCTATTCGGATAGCGCCAGCGGCGTCTACGTCTCCACCGAAATGTTCAGGAAGCTCGGCATCGAGGAGGAAATGAAAGGCAAGGCCCGGCAGATTCCCGCAACGCCGGTTGGCGAGATCGTGGCGAGGGGCGAGGCCGAGTTCGGCTTCCAGCAGATCAGCGAACTGAAGCCGGTCGCCGGTATCGACATCGTCGGTCCCCTGCCGGCCGAGCTGCAGAAGATCACGGTGTTTTCCGCTGGCATCGCCAGCGTTTCGAAGGAGCCCGAGGCCGGCAAAGCGCTGATCAAATTCCTGGCCTCGCCCGCGGCACGCGCGGAGATCGTGAAGAGCGGCATGGAGCCGATCCCGCCCGCCGCGACGAACTAGTGGTTCATCACAGTGATTTTGACTCTTTGGCGGCGGCGGCTGGATAGGCGCGGCCGAGTTTGGCGCGGGCCTTGTCGGTTGTGAACATCCATTTGATGCGGGCTTTAGCGTTATTTCGCCGCCGTTGCCATGCTGCGATCTCGTTTCGGAGCTTTTTGGGATCGTCGATGCGGCGGCCGAGGCACTGGCGCTGAAGCACGCTGATCTCGCACTCGACCATGTTGAGCCAACTGGCGTGCTTTGGGGTGAAGTGGAATTCGAGGCGGCGCAGGATGCGTCGGGCCTCGGCGGGCGCGAAGGCCTCATACAGCGCCCCAGGCTTGTGGGTCGACAAATTGTCCTGCACGACACGGATACAAGTGGCGCCGGGATAATGGACGTCGACGAGTTCACGCATGCAATGGGCGTAGTCCACGGCGGCTCGGCGGTCGGTGACCTTGACGTTGCGCCAGCCCCGATGCGGATCGAAGGTGACGAAGAGATTGGCGGTGCCGTTGCGGCGATACTCGTAATCGTAGCGCTCGCGCTGTCCCGGTTGGGCCGGGACCGGCTGGCGCAACTCGCCGATCAGCTGGACGGGGGTCTCGTCGAAGCAGACCAGCGGCCGGGCGGGATCCAGCGCCCCGGCATAGAGGTCGAGCACGTCCTCCATGCGGGCGACGTATTCGCCGTCGACGCAGGGAATGCACCACATGTCCCTGCGCCATGGCTTGAGGTCGTTCTCGGCCAGCCGGCGGCGCACGGTCTCGCCCGACAGGCTGTCGTGATCGGTGAGCTTGACCATCGTGTCGGCCAGCAGTGTCAGCGTCCAGCGTTTGCGGCCGGCGGGCGGCTTGGCGCATGCGGTCGCCACCAGCAGAGCCTCCTCCTTGCCGGTTAGCTTGCGCTCTGCGCCCGGACGTGGCTCCTCGCTCAAAGCCCGCCCCAGATTGCCTTCCACGAAGCGGCGCTTGGTCCGGCTGACGGTGGAGAGGCTGACGCTCACGGTCCGGGCAATCTCCTCGTCGCGGCGGCCCCTATCGGCCGCCAGCAAAATCTGCGCCCTCTTGAGCTTGCGGGCGGCGTGCTTGCCGCCGCCGAGCATCGCCGTCAGTTCATCGCGCTCGGCTTGGCTCAATTCGACCCGATAACGTACATTCATGCTTTGCCTCCTTGTCGGAGGCCGGGACGAATCCAACGATGAGTCAAAAATCAGGCGCGCGCTTCACCGAGAAGCAGGGGCATTACCTCGCCTTTATCCATACCTATTCGTACATGTTCGGACAGCCGCCCGCCGAAACCGACATCCAGCGCCATTTCCACGTCAGCCCGCCTTCCGTCCACCAGATGATCGTTACCCTCGAACGCAACGGCTTCATCCGACGTCAACCCAGCGTCCCCAGAAGCATTGAAATCCTCGTGCCGCCCGAAAGCTTACCGATCCTCGAATGGCTCGGTATCAAAACGTCAAAATCACTGTGATGAACCACTAGATGAGCCCATTCAGGTAATTTCCTGATGCTGTCGGTATCCAATCCGCATCCCGTAGATCAGGAGACAAGGCCGGCGGGCGCTACGCCGCCGGCCTTATCTTACAACTGCCGGCTCGCAGGTCCGATTCCGTTGCCTTGCACTCTGACTCTCTGCGTCGATTTGATCCATTCAGTCTGTCCCCGACCGACCAGCTGTTGTGACGAGCCTTCGCTTGGCCATGGTGGACAGCATTCATCCTTCCCGAATAACCGAGCGCTGAAATGGCCAGGCTCACTCGATAAGGATTGGAGCTGCGACCTCGATTTGTTCCCTCGACGTCATGGCTATCTCAAGTGCAAGGGTCAATTTTCCCACCTCTGAGACAAACATCCGCGCGCGCCAAGTGTCACTTGCGACCCGCTCTGCCGAAACGGTGATGGGGGCAAGTCTGCTGTCGGGGCTGGACAACGTTACCGACAGACCCTCAGCCGTCAACGGCTTTTCTTGGGCGTCCTCAAGTTGCACGAGCACTTCCACAGGCCCCGATCGTCCTGGCGACACGGTCACATTGGCCATCACTCTGCCGTCGTGAATGTGAGTGAAGAACGGGTCAGCTCCGCCTGCCGCCGAGTGAACGGCTCCTTCACCCAACTGCGGGCCCTTTGCTCCGATGCTCCCAACCTCCAGATAAATGGTGATCTTTCCGGCTTTCTCAAAATCGAGCGAAACCGGAACGTGCTCGCCGTCTGAAAATGGAGATCTCAATTCTGTAAACATCAAATGACTTCCACCCGGCGCAAAGACCAGCTTGGCGTTCGGTGGGATTGTCAATCCATCGCTCATGGGACGCATCCTCATGATGCCATCCACCTCCCGCATTTCGTGAATCGCAACCTTTCCGGCGACTGGAGTGGAGGCTGACAGGAGCCTATCGGGACCGTCGCCGCGATTTTCGATGGTTAAATATCCAGCCGCGACCTTCGCGCCTTTCGGGATTTCGTGGCTCCATGCCTGTGATATCGCGATATCCGCTGCGTTCGCCGACGTTGAGCCGACCAGCAGTACGGCGGCGTAGCCAAGCGCGACGGCAAGCCGCCGGATTGCCGAGGCGCGCCCAGTTGCTGAATCGCTTGCGCTTGCGCCTGATCTCATAGTGAAAAGCCCTGAGCCTTGAATTGCTCCGAGGCGCATTTTCGATGAATCTGAGCGGTGCAATCTACTGGACGTATGTATCGCAGGGTGGCCTCGTGGTTGGCCGGCATTAAACCTTGGTTTAGTTCTTCCACAACACGTCGCTTCGGACATGGATTTGTGATTCGCAAAACGCGTCGACCTCGCGCGCCATTGTAAGAACGTGAGGAAATGTTGCTTTATGGCCTTAGCGGCGAATTGAGGCTCCGACCGCGCGAGTGGCCGGGCCCTCGTTTTGCGATTGGAAATGCACTTCACTCGCAGGGATGCTGGCGGCCGTCACGCCCAAGGAAGGTGCCCAAGGCGGAGTCATCGTAGCGATAGCGCAGCGCGCAGGAAGAGGTGCCGCCGCGGTCCGTTGCCGCATAAGCATTGGCGGCTGCGGAGGGTCCCGATGTATATGCGCTCGCAGGTGCACCTGCGTTAAGCACGTCGGCGGTAAAACGCAAAGGCAGCAGGCTCCTGGATCGCGGCTTGCGCAAGGACCGGCGCCGCCGCCACGACCGACAGAAGCGCTGCCGTGGCGGGAGGCTTGAAGGACGTCATTTCATTTCTCCTTAACACGTCGCATGCATCGGTGGCGAACTCGCGCCAGCGATCATGCCGCACCCCGCGGGGCTTGATGTCGCGATGGCAGACTGCCGAGAAATGCCTGGTCCGGGCTAAAACTTCTCTCGAAAAGAAATTCGCTCTCCGCTCCGACAGCCGCGGTCAGCCTCTTGCCGGCTCTCGATCGGGCTGGTTAACTTTGTCGGGACGGCTATCCATGAGCCGCGAACGCGGCCCAGTTTTTCTGAGGGTTAAGCGGATCGAAAGATGCGCAATCCAGAAACAAGATTGCTACACCATCTGTTGCAGCTCTTACTTGGGCTCATCGCATTGGCGGCGGTAACGGGCGCGTCCTTCTGGCTGAATCTTCCTCTCGTCTCGGCCGCCCTCACATATTTGATCCTCATCGTTCTGCTCTCGTTTGTGAGTAGCGTCCCTTCGTTGCTTGCTCTTTGCTTCGTTGCCGCGGCCTGCCTTGACTACTTCTTTACATCGCCGATGCTGAGCTTTCGGATCGACCATCCACAGGACATCACCGCGATAGCCACCTTTTTCATCGCATCGCTCATCGTTATTGGCCTAGTCAGGAGATTGCAGGCCGAACAGAGTGAGCGCCGCGACAGCGAGGAACGATGGAAGGCGGTCTTTGAAAACACCCCGACTATGTACTTCATGCTGGACGCTGCTGGGACCGTCCTATCGGTAAATCCATTTGGTGCCGAGCAACTCGGCTACTCGGTCAACGAATTGATCGACGGCTCCGTGCTGAACGTATTTTATGAACCGGACCGAGAAGCCGTCCAGAGGAATGCCGCCGCCTGCCTCGAGCAACCCGGCCGGGCAATGAGTTGGGAGCTGCGCAAGATCCGCAAAGACGGCTCGATGCTGTGGGTCCGCGAAACCGCCCAAGCCATACTCATGAAGGGTCGACCCGTCGTTCTCGTCGTATGCGAGGATATCACCGAGCGGAAACGCGCCGAGTACCTGACTGGACGGGTGTTCGAGACCTACCCTGACGGGATCTGCGTTGTTGGGAGGGACTATCGATTGCAACGTGTCAACCCGAACTACGCACAGAATGTGGGAATCCCGGCGGAGAAGCTCGTCGGCGTGCACGGTGCTGATCTCCTGGGAACGAGTTTTTTTGAGCAGACGCTGAGACCGAATTACGACCGCTGCTTCGCCGGCAAGGCAATCAGCTACACGGAGTGGTTTGACTATCCGCGTGGCCGGCGTTTCATGGCAATAAGCTACTCGCCTCTGCGACCCGAGTCCGAAAGGGTCGAGGCCATACTTGTAATCACCCGTGATCTCACGGATCATGTATTAGCTTCCGAAGCCTTGCGCTCGGCGCAGGCGGAGCTCGCGCACGCCAATCGCGTCGCAACGATGGGACAGCTCACGGCCTCGATCGCCCATGAAGTGAGCCAGCCGATCACGGCGACAATCACGGACGCGCGAGCAGCCCTGCGCTGGTTGGGCGCGCAACCGCCGAATTTCGACGAGGTGGAAGAGGCGCTCGCTCGCATTGTCAAGGAGGGTAGTCGCGCGGGCGAGGTCATCGAGCGGATCCGCAGCCTCATCAAAAAGGCGCCTCCACGGAAGGAGGACGTCGCGATCAACGACGCGATCCTCGAGGTCATGGCCCTAGCCCGTGCCGAAGCGACGCGCGACCAAATTTCGGTGCGAACGCAGCTCGCGGACGGACTGGCCCTTGTCCAAGGCGACCGGATCCAGCTGCAACAGGTCATACTCAACCTGGTCATCAATGCGATCGAGGCTTTGCGCAACCTCGGAGAGGGCGACAGAAACCTGTTGATCTGCACCCGCAATACCGAGCCAAATGGTGTGCTGGTCGAGGTACTAGATTCGGGTCCTGGCCTTGAGACGGGGACTGTCGATCGACTGTTCGACGCCTTCCACACGACCAAGCCGAGCGGTTTGGGTCTGGGACTGTCGATTTGCCGCTCAATTATCGAAGCGCACAATGGACGAATATGGGCGAGCCCAAACGTCCCCCGGGGGGCCATTTTTCATTTCACCGTGCCTGCCCACCCGGGCGGCACATCTTGATCGTGATAGAGCGCTGCTGCGCCTCCAGAAACGTGATACGTCGTCACGTCCACACCCGCGTGAACGTCTTGCCGGAGGCAAGCTGGGCTACTCTAAGCAACCCGGCCGGTGCGATCCGGCTTCCCCGGCGCCAATTGCAGTCTATCGGCCATGCGCGACAGTTCGGGTAAGGACGAAGCCTGCATCTTGCGCATCACCTGCCCCCTGTGAACCTTGATCGTGATTTCACTCACGCCAAGGTCCGCTGCGATCTGCTTGTTGAGCCGTCCCCTCACCACAAATGCCATGACCTCGCGTTCCCGCGGCGTCAATGTTTCGAGGCGCGCGTTCAGCTCCGCTAGAGCTTTTTCATTCTCGAGCCACGCTCGATCGCGAGCGTGGCCGAGCTGAATCGCTTCAAGCAAATCCTGTTCACGAAACGGCTTCGTCAGGAATTCGATCGCGCCTCCCTTCATGGCCTGCACCGACATTGGAATGTCACCATGTCCGGTGATGAAGATGATCGGCAACTGTCTTTTGGCAGTTGCGAACTCGCGCTGAAAATCGAGCCCGCTCTGCCCCGGAAGCCGCACGTCAAGCACCAGGCAAGTCGGCCCCTCCGGCAGGGTCGCGGCGAGGAATTCATTCACCGAACCAAGCAGGCTCACCCGAAAGCCCGCGGATCGAAGCAGGGCTCCGAGCGCTGCCTGTATTCCCGGATCGTCGTCAATGACGATCACGGTTGGAGGTTGATCCTTCGCTTTTTGCTCCACCACATGGTCCTCTCTGACATGTGTATCTAGTCCAGCAATTCCGCAGCATAGCGGCTTTATTGCATCGCCGATAGGGCGCAAGTGACCTATCTCGGTTCCTCAGCACCGCAAGTTCGGCCAAATGGCCGGTCAGGTTCGGCCGCTATCCTGGCCTACGCACTGGCAACTGCCAACATCGCGCCGGGTGAATCGACACAAGGCATACAAAAACACAAAACTAACCGGTTCGTATAATGCGGGCCTTCCCCAATGGTGCTCCATCTTTCCCTTCGATCAATGGTTGGTGGCACTGCATGCCGGTAGGGTGTGCTCTCTCCCCCCGGGCCGACCACCCCTCGTCGGCTTCACCTGCCCCTCCGGCACTTTTACGGCCGGAGGGGCCTTTTCGGACGCTTCTTGAGGCGAGCCTGCAATCGCGCTGCTCGTCCAAGCTCGTCGTTTAGAAAACCTATACAATGGTATAGTCGCAGCACGTATACCCCTGCGCCTAATGTGATGCCAATAGGTCCAGCGGAATGACCATTCTCGTTCTGCCAAATGCTCAAGCGCGGTCTCCGAAGTGCCAAATTCAGGAAACCTAATCGCGATCGTAGACGACGATGAGTCGGTTCGTAACGCAATCAAGGGATTAATGCGTTCGGTTGGATTTGCCGCCGAAGTATTTTCGTCGGCGGAGGATTTCTTGCGCTCGGCGAATGTGAGCCGCGCCGCCTGCCTTGTCGCGGACGTCAATATGCCGAACATGAGTGGTCTTGATCTGCACCAGACTCTATTACTTCAGGGCAACGCAGTTCCTACCATATTGATCACCGCCTACCCCAGCGACAATGATCACGCCCGCGCGATTCAGGCGGGCGTCCTCTGCTATCTTACAAAGCCTTTCGACGAGGACGATCTGCTGAGCTGTATCCGCGACGCTCTGCATGGTGGGAAAGCGCAGGGAAACACACCTTAGTGCTCGCGTGATCCGGTTTGGAGGGCGCAGTTTCGTGATTTTTTAAACTCGCTCCGGTGCGAGGGCAATGAGGGGCGAACTGGTCATGGCAGAGATGGTGCTGACAGACTAACCTTGAAAGGGCAGCTTGCCAGCGGAGCACGGTAATTGGATCTATCGTTTCGATTAGGCGCTCAAGCAGAAGACGGCTTGCAGGTCTTGTGGCGAGCGTATACTTTGCCGAGGATGGCAGCTGGGCGCAGACGGCGGCCGCGGCTCCGCGTTGGTTGTATTGCCAGCCGCAAGCCACCCTTCGGCCTCCAACCTCGAACGCTTCGCTCACGAATATGGTTTGAGGGACGAGCTGGACGGCACGTGGGCGGTGCGGCCGCTGGAACTCGCGCGCGACAGTGGTCGCACTGTACTAGTGCTTGAGGATCCAGGCGGCGAGTCGCTCGACCGGCTTCTGGGCGCGCCGATGGAGACGGGGCGCTTCTTGCGCCTTGCGATCGGGATCGTCGGTGCGCTTGCAAGGACTTACCAAAATGGTCTCGTCCACAAGGACGTCAAGCCCGCCAATATCCTTGTGAACTGTGCAGACGGGCAGGTACGGCTCTTCGGGTTCGGTATCGCCTCGCGCCTGCCACGCGAGCGGCAGGCGCCCGATCCGCCCGAGGTGATCGCCGGCACGCTCGCCTATATGGCCCCCGAGCAGACCGGACGGATGAACCGGTCGATCGACTCCCGCAGCGATCTCTACGCGCTCGGCGTCACCTTCTATCAGATGCTCACGGGGACTCTGCCGTTCGCCGCGTCCGATCCGATGGAATGGGTCCATTGCCACATTGCGCGGCGGCCGACCCCACCCGCTGAGCGGGTAGAGGACGTGCCCCGCACCGTATCGAAGATCGTCATGAAGCTGCTCGCCAAGACCTCCGAGGAACGTTATCAGACCGCGGCCGGCCTGGACAGCGATCTGCGGCGATGCCTCGCTGCATGGCAGGCTCACCGCCGGATCGAGGATTTCCCGCTCGGCGAACACGACGTGCCGGATCGGCTCTTGATTCCTGAGAAGCTGTACGGACGTGAGCGCGAGGTCGAGACTCTGCTCGCCTCCTTCGATCGCATCGTTAAAAGTGGGACGCCGGAGATCGTGCTGGTCTCCGGTTATTCCGGCATCGGCAAGTCCTCGGTCGTCAATGAACTACACAAAGCGCTCGTGCCGCCGCGCGGACTGTTCGCCTCCGGCAAGTTCGACCAGCACAAGCGCGATATCCCTTATGCAACCCTTGTCCAGGCTTTCCAAAGCCTGATCCGGCCGCTGCTGGCCAAGAGCGAGACTGAGCTGGCACCCTGGCGCGACGCGCGCAGCGAGGCACTGGGCCCGAGCGGCCAGCTCATGGTCGATCTCGTTCCGGAACTGAAACTCATCATTGGAGACCAGCCCGTTGTCACCGAGCTCGCGCCAGGGGACGCGCAACGACGTTTTCAGCTGGTGTTTCGGCGCTTCATCGGCGTCTTCGCCCGGCCGGAGCATCCGCTGGCGCTCTTCCTTGATGATCTGCAATGGTTAGATGCGGCGACGCTCGATCTGCTCGAGGATGTATTGACCCGGTCCGATCTGCAGCACCTGATGCTAATCGGCGCCTATCGGGACAACGAAGTTGCTGCCGGCCATCCGCTGATGCACAAGCTCGATGCAATCAAGGGCGCCGGCGGAAAGGTCGCAGAGATTACTCTTGAACCTCTCGCCCATGAGCATCTCGGGCAATTAATGGCAGATGCGCTTTGCTGCGAGCTGGCGCACGCTACCCCGCTCGGGCAGCTGGTGCACAATAAGACCGCTGGCAACCCATTCTTCGCCATTCAGTTCCTCTCTTCGCTTGCCGAAGAAGGGCTGCTCGCGTTCGATCATGATGCAGCGCGATGGCACTGGGATCTGAGCCGCATTCACGCCAAGGGTTACACCGATAACCTCGTGGACCTGGTGCTGGAACGGCTCAGGCGCCTGCCGCCGAGTTCACAGGACGCCCTGAAGCTGCTAGCCCGCCTTGGCAACAACTCCGACATTCGAACGCTTCAGATTGTCCTCGGCGCGACGGAGGCCGAGATTCACGAACGCCTGCGTGCCGCAGCCCAGTCGGGGGCCATCGTCTCACGTGGCGCGAGCTATCTGTTCCTCCACGACCGGGTACAGGAGGCGGCCTACGCGCTCATCCCCGAGCCGCTACGGCCGGCCCTTCATCACCGGGTTGGGCAACGGCTACTGGCGGAGTTGACTGAAGCGGAGATCAGCGAACGGATCTTCGACATCGTCAATCAACTGAACCTTGGGGTGCTTCCGGGTTTCGACCCCGACGATAGGGTGCGTCTTGGCCGGCTGAATCTCCAGGCGGGCTTGAGGTCGAAGGCGTCCACCGCCTATGCGTCCGCCTGCAGTTACTTCGTGTTCGGCCTGGCGCTGCTCGGGGATGATGGCTGGGCGGCTGCCTACGATCTTGCGTTCAAGCTTCTGCTCGAACGCGCCGAGTGCGAGTTGCGGCGCGGCAAGCTGGACGTCTCAGCCAAGCTCATCGAGGACCTGCTGCTGAAGGCCAAGTCGAGGACGGATCGCACGCAAGCGTTCAGGCTTAGGATCACGCTGCAGAAACTCCATGGCGAAATGGCCTTGGCCGCGCAGACGGCGCTCGAATGCCTGAAGATGTTCGAGATGACATATCCCGAGCACCCGACCGATGAGGACGTAAGACGAGAATACGAAGATCTGGAGCGTCGGATCGGCTCCCGCTCGATCGAGAGCTTAATCGATCTTCCGTTGATGGATGACCCAGAAATCCGCGCGGTCAGCGGCATACTGTTGGAGCACTTTGTTTGGGCTTTTACTACGTCAATGCAACGCGCTTCGATTTGCTCGTGTGCCGCATCGTCAAGCTCTCGATTGAATACGGGCACAGCGAAGCTTGCACGGTCGGCTATGGCCTATTGGGGGCCAGCCTCGGGCCTGTCTTCGACCGCTTCGAGGACGGCGAGCGCTTCGCGCGGCTGGCGGTCGCGGTCAGCGAGCGTCACCGCTTCATTGCGCAACGGACCGGATTGTACTTTCTGCTGTATATGGCGCTCGCTTGGACCCGCACGATCGACGAGGCCCTGCGGTGCCTCGACGCTGCAGACCAGGCCGCAGTCGAAACCGGCGAAGTTGTCTTTGCTTGTTACTGCGCGACATATCGGATCATGAACCTGCTGGCCCGCGGCGATCCACTCGATCTGATCTGGCCGGAGGCGGCGAAAGCCCTGACCTTCGTGCGGGAGAAAGGATACGCCCACCAAATCGATTCTCTTGGCACGACCCAGCGCTTCATCTCGGCGCTGAGAGCCGACCCGCACGAAAGTTCGATCGCCACTGACGAAGCAGCCCTGCTGCATACCGCCATACCGATCGTGCAGTGCCGCTATTGGATATTTCAGCTCCAACTCCGATATTTGATGGGCGATCCGCCAGGCGCGCTCGCAGCGGTTGAAAAGGCAAAGCCGGTGCTTTGGTCGGTGCGGCGCCACATCGAGGCCGGGACTTTCACCTTCTATCACGCGCTCACGCTCGCGGCCGTGATCCGGGCTTCCGCGGCGCCTGACCAGAGCGCGCTCCGCCTCGAGCTGGTAGGGTCTCTCGCTGCGCTTCGCAAACTCGCGGACATGGGGCCGCACACCTACGCGCACAAGCATCTGTTGGTCGCCGCGGAGCTGGCGCGCCTCGAAGGCCGCGACCTCGAGGCCATGCGGCTCTATGAACGGGCGGTTCGTTCGGCGGCGGACCAGGGATTCATACAGGAAGCGGCTCTCGGGGCCGAACTCGCGGCTGAGTTCTTCGGCGGCCGCGGCCTCGAGAAAATCGCCCAGAGCTACTGTCGCGAGGCGCGAGACGGCTACAGCCGCTGGGGCGCACATTCGAAGGTTGCCCAGCTGGACGAACGCCATCCCGAGACTGCGCCACCCATATCGCAGCTGCACTTGCCAACCATCGGTGCGCCGGTCGAGCATCTCGACCTCGCGACCGTGATCAAGGTCTCGCAAGCCGTTTCGGGTGAGATCGTGCTCGAAAGGCTGATCGATACGCTCCAGCGCACGGCGATGGCCCAGGCGGGCGCCGAGCGAGCTCTGTTGATTCTCGAAGGGACTGCAAATCGGATCGCGGCGGAGGCCGTGACCAGCGGCGGTGTGGTGACCGTGCATCTGCGCGACGAGGCGGTGGCCGAAGGCGCGCTGCCGGAGTCCGCCCTCCACTATGTTCTGCGCGCTAGGGAGAGCCTCATTCTCGACGATGCCGCGGCGCAGCCCGCATTCGCCGCGGACCCTTACATCCGTCAGCGTCGGGCCCGGTCCATTCTCTGCCTGCCACTGCTCAATCGGGCCGAGCTCATTGGGGTGCTTTACCTCGAGAACAATCTGGCTGCTCGCGTCTTCGCGCCGGCCCGGATCGCTGTGCTGAAGCTGCTTGCCTCGCAGGCGGCGATCTCGCTGCAAAATACCCGATTGTACCGGGACCTGGCAGAACGCGAAGCGAAAATTCGGCGCCTGGTCGACGTCAACATCATCGGTATCTTCATAGGAAATTTCGAAGGCCAGATCGTTGATGCCAACGACGCATTACTCCGCATTGTGGGATACGACCGCGACGATCTCATAACCGGCCGGATCCGGTGGACGGATCTCACGCCGCCGGAATGGCGCGAGCGCGACGCCCTGGCCATTGAGGAATTGAAGTCAGCCGGAGCCATGCCACCATACGAGAAAGAGTATTTTCGTAAGGACGGCAGCCGTGTGTGGGTGCTGATCGGCGGCGCCCTCTTCGAGGAGGGCGGAAACCAAGGCGTCGCTTTCGTGCTCGATTTGACCAAGCGCAAGCGAGCGGAAGCCAAGGCGCGTGACAGTGAGCGTCGCTATCGCGAAGTACAGTCGGAGCTGGCCCATGGCAATCGCGTCGCCGCCATGGGACAACTGACGGCCTCCATAGCCCATGAAATCAGACAACCGCTTTCTGCGGTCAAAATGAACGGAAATACCGCCTTTCGCTGGCTCACGACAGATCCGCCTGAGATTGACGAAGTAAGACAGGCGATTGAAAGCATAGTCAAAGACGCCAATCGAGCTAATGACGTGATCAGTCGCTTCATAGTCTTGTAAGGAAAGCTGCGCCAAGCAAGAACGCATTCGACATCAATGAGGCGATCCTTGAGGTGGTTGCCCTCATACGCGCTGAAGCCCTCAAACAAGGTGTCACAACGCAGGTGCAGCTGGCAGACAATCTGCCGCGGATTCGTGGCGACAGGGTCCAGCTGCAGCAGGTGACAACCTAGTCATCAACGCCATACAGGCGATGAGCGGTGTCGAAGGCGTTCGCGAACTTCATATCAGCGCCGAGTACAACGCATCGGAAGGCGTGAGGGTGGCGGTGCGGGACTCCGGCCCGGGCCTAAGTGCGGAGAATTTGCCGCATCTATTTGAGCCATTTTACACGACCAAGTCCGGTGGCATGGGCATGGGTCTATCGATCAGCCGCTCTATCATCGAAGACCACGGTGGACGGCTATGGGCTACCGAGCATGAACCAAGAGGCGCGTTGTTTCAGTTTGCGATTCCTGTCAGCTGATGCGTCAACAGGCCAAAAAACGGCGGCGGAAATTCTTTCTAGGCGACGAGCAGAACCGGCGCCAAATCGCTGCCGGATCCCGGTACACGGCGCAGTCTCACTCCCGCGACGCCGTGAGTGCGTAGCCCGGAAGATTTGGTAGGAGGCCGCAAAAGCAGCATTAGTTTGTCGAGCCAATCATGTTACATTGTTTTGTTGAGCGGGTGAACTGGCCTGCGCATGGCCGGGAATTCCCGGCTCGGCGGCCTGCAGTCACCCCCCAAGGGCCGGCGAGCCCGCAACAGGGAGGAAGGCCACGTGAAACGCGCGATGAGCTGTCCGGTTGCGATGATGGCCTGCGTTGCAGTCATTGTGGTGACGGCTGCGCCGGCCGCCGCCGCAGAACCCGTATGCGCCAAATCGGAGATTCGGCTGGTCAATTCGATGCGCGAAATTGCGCAGCCTTATCACGCCAATCTTGAAAAGGGCGGCAGATGGTTTGCCGCATGGGCGGGACTCGAGCACTACGTCCTGCAGCTCAATCAAGGCGATTCCGACAAGCAGATTTCACTGATGCGGTTGCTGTTGGCCACCAACCCCAGATGCACCGTGTTCAACGTCGAACCGAACGCCGATCTGGTTGTCAAGCCGATGATCGACGCGGCCAACCGGTCCGGTGCCTGGATCGTCACCCACTGGGCCCATAACGAGGGCTTACACCCGTTTGATGGCAACGATCACTGGATTGCCCATATCGCCGTCGACAGCCTTGGGGCCGGCGCTGCGATCTCAAAGCTTCTCGTTGACGCAATAGGCCGCACGGGCGGGGTGGTGGCGCTGCAAGGCCGCCTGGACACGGATCCGGCGCGCAAGCGCTTCGCCGGATTGCAGCAGGTTCTCCTGCAAACACCAGGCGTCACGGTCCTCGACCAACAAACAGCCAACTGGGACCGCACCGCGGCTTTCCCGATTATGCAAACTTGGCTTACAAAATATGGGGACCGGATCAACGGTGTCTGGGCGGCTAACGACGATATGGCGTTGGGCGCGCTCGAGGCGCTGCGTGCGGCTGGCCTAGCCGGCAAGATTCCGATCGTCGGCGTCGACGGCATTCCGGAGGCGATCGCCGCAGTCGAGAAAGGCGAGATGATTGCGACGGTGTCGAGCGACGCCTACTATCAAGGCAGCATCGGCCTTGCGATGGGGACATGCGTACTCACTGGCCAGGTGCCGTTGCCTGCATCATGGCCCAAGGAGAACCGTGAATTCTACCTGAAGCTCGTGGTCATCAGCCGGGACAATGCCGCGCAATATCTTCGCGAGCCGGAGCCCGCGGCCTATGTCGACGACTGGCAATGCGACAAGCTGTGGAGCCGCAGCACTGGCAAAGCGTTCTGACCGAGCAGCTTGACGCATGATGCCCGCCGACCATCAAGGTCCTGTTGGATCAACGCCGGCAGCCACAGCTCAGGAGCTGCGGCCCTGGACTCCCTTGCTTGCTCTGATTGTCCTATGCCTCGGCTTCGGCCTCGCCGAGCCCGGGTTTGCGACATCAGAGAACCTGTGGACGATCGCCGACCGTTCCGCCATTCCGCTCATTCTGGCGGTCGGGACGACATTCGTCATCCTGCAGGGTTCGATCGACTTGTCGATCGAAGGCGTTATGGCAACAAGCTCGCTCACGTTCGCCATGTCCGTTTTCAACAGTCGAAACGGCCTCGATCTCGGCGTGTTCGGGCTCGGGCTGGCTACCTTAGTGGGGGCTGGCCTCGGCTTGTTGAGCGGACTCTTGACCACGTGCCTGCGCGTGCCGTCATTCATGGTGACTCTCGGAGTCTGGTCGACGAGCGCGGGCATCGCGTTGCTGCTCTCGGGCGATCAACCGCCGTTGATCAAGGATCCCATGATGCGCGCCCTTGGCCTCGGGCGAAGCCTTGCTGTTCCGAATCTTTTTCTGGTCGCTGTCGCCGTTGTACTGCTCGGATATGTACTGCAGAGCTATACGCGGTTTGGACGGTATAGCATGGTGATCGGTGGCGGGGAGGATCTGGCTCGTCTCCTGGGTCTTCCTGTTGATCGCTACAAGGTACTTGCATTTGTTTTTGCCGGGTTTCTCGGCGGTCTTGCTGGCGCGCTGGAGTCGGCGCGCATCGGGCTCGGCCACGTCGATGTCGGCGGTGGGCAAATGTTTGCGACCATCACTGCCGTGGTCATCGGCGGAACGTCACTCGGTGGAGGACGCGGTGGGGTCCTGCAATCCGCTGTCGGGACCCTTACACTTGCGATTCTCACCGATGGAATGGTTTTTGTCGGCATCAATCCCTATGCGCAAAAGGCGGTCCAGGGCGCGCTCATCTTGCTGACTGCGCTCGGTGCGACATGGCCTCTGCGGCACCGCCTGAGGATCGTGAAGTGACCGTTCCCGTACTGCGCGTCGAAGGACTGAGCAAGAGTTTTGCCGGTGTTCGCGCCCTCGACGATGTATCGATCGAGGTCGGCTCGCGCGAGGTGATCGGATTGATCGGCGAGAACGGCGCCGGCAAATCCACCCTGCTCAAGGTGCTTGCCGGCGTTCTTCGCGCCGACTGCGGACGCATCATCGTCCGCGGCACGCCGATCAGCCCAGCGAACGTCGCTGCAGCGGCTACTTCCGGCATCGGAATCGTATTCCAGGAACAAGCGCTCCTGCCCAATGTGACCGTCGCCGAGAACATTCTGCTCGGTCATGAACGTCGGGCGCTGCGTGGCGGCTTCTACGACTGGCGCAAGTTCTATGCGCTCGCAGCAAAACAGCTCGACAAGCTGGGAGGTGGAATATCGCCGTCCGCTCTGACCGCCACACTCTCGTTTGCCGAACGGCAGCTAGTCGAGATCGCAAGAGCGCTCGCCATCGAGGAGCACACGCGACACGAGCCTATTATTCTCCTCGACGAACCGACCTCGATGCTGGACGCCAACGGCACCGAGACTGTCCTCGGGCAGATCGAACGCCTGCGCCGACGCGCTTCCATCGTGTTCGTGTCGCACCGACTCGACGAGGTGGTCCGGGTGTCCGATCGCATCTGCGTGATGGTAGATGGCCGCTGCGTTGCGACGCGCAACCGCGCCACATGCAGCATAGCCGATCTGGAGCGGCTCATGCTCGGCCACAAGCTTGATGCCGAATGCCAGCAACAGGCCCCCTCCCCGACGCTTGGACCCAAGGTCAGGCTGAGCGTCCGTGCTCTCGGTCGCAACAACAGCTACCGGGGCGTGAGCTTCGAGCTTCATGCCGGCGAAGTGCTGGGGATCGCCGAGTTGGCGGGCTCAGGCGGCGAGAGCCTGTGCCGCACGCTGTTCGGCGTCGAGCGGGCCGATGCCGGCGAGATCGTGATTGACGGACAACCGGTGCGGCTGCGCGAGCCAGCCGACGCGGTGCGGCTCGGCATCGGCTACGTGCCGGCTGAGCGACGTCTTGAGGGTATCGTCGGCGGCCTCGGCGTGCGCGAGAACATGACACTGGCACATCTAGATGAACTCCGTCGCGGTCCGTTCATCGACCTTGCCGCGGAGCGGAAGCTCGTCAAAAGCTGGATCGAACGGATGCACATCACGACACCCACGGCGGACACGCCGGCGCAGGATCTCAGTGGCGGTAACCAGCAGAAGGTTGTGCTTGGCAAATGGCTGATCGGGCGCAAGCTGAAAATCCTGATCCTCGACCACCCGTTCCGCGGGCTCGATGTCGGCATCAAGGCCGAGATGTTCGCCCTGATCCGCGAGATCGCCCGCGCGGGCCTCGGCGTCCTACTGGTCGGCGATACGGTCGAGGAGGTCATGGCGCTGAGCCACAGCATCATCGTCATGAAGGACGGGTTGGTTTCCGGTCATTTTCCGGCGTCCGCGGCGAAGCCGTCCCGACTGCAGGTTCTCGAGCGAATGGTCTGATGGTGCCCGCGTGGAGGGACATTTCAGCGCTGTCGGGCCCACCCCTGGGTTCAGATGGAGAGTGCGACCAGACATGACACCTGCTTCACCGACCGATGGAATTGCGCCGATCGCGTCGAACGACCGCGAGCTGCGTTCGTACGCCGGCCAGGCCGCGAGGCGGTTTGCGCCGCTTGCGGTTCTGATCGGCCTGTTGAGCGCGTTGGCAGCGATCGAGCCGTCATTTCTATCCCCTTACGCCGTTAACGTGTTGGCCGATGAATCCAGCGTCATTTTGATCCTGGCCACTGCGCAAACCGTCGTGATCCTGTTGGGCGGCATCGATCTGTCGATGGCCGCGATCGCCTCGCTTGCCTCGGTGCTGATCGCTCTAGCTTTGCCGGCGGTCGGTCCCAGTGGCATCGTCGGGGTGCTGGCGCTCGCCACACTGATAGGAGCCGTTCAAGGCTTCGTCCACACGCGCGCGCAGATCCCGTCAGTTATCGTGACGCTCGCGGGGCTGGGCATGTGGTCGGGTCTGGCGCTCACCATTGCGAAGACCACCATTCCGGTCACGGCCGGCTACTTCGCCGTCGGCTGGCTCACGCGCAGTAGCTTCGGTGTCCCTAATTCATTCAGCGTTGCGCTGGCCGCCCTCATGGTTCTCGCCGCGGCCCTCCACCTGTTGCCATTCGGTCGCCACGTCTACGCGATCGGCATGGCCGAGAGAGCCACGCTGCTCTCCGGCGTGCGTGTCGGGCGGGTGAAGATTCTTGGCTTCGCCCTGACCGGACTGTTCTCCGGGCTGGCCGGGTTGGCGATGGTGGCACGCACCTCCAGCGGAAGCCCGACCATCGCGGACAGCCTGCTGCTTCCAAGCATCGCTGCCGTCGTGATCGGCGGTACGTCGATCACCGGTGGCGTAGGCGGCCTCGGGCGGACGTTGATCGGCACAATGACGATCACGGTGTTGCGGGTAGGTTTCGCAACAATCGGTCTCGATCCAGCCTACGAGCCGATCGCCTACGGCGTAGTGGTGATTGCGGCGGCGGCTCTGACAATCGACCATTCGAAGGCGCACATCGTGAAGTAGTGCAGATGCGGTCCCTATCGACCGGCATCCAGACCACCGCACGCATCTTGTGTCGCCCTGAGCCAAAGGACATACTCATGCGGCAGGGGCTATGGCACAATGCCGGGCAAGCCGGTCATGGCAGAGGTTGTGCTGACTAGACTGCCGCGAACGGGCAGCTCGCCAGCGGAGCACGGGAATTGGAGCTATCGTTTCGGTTCGGCGCTCAGGGAGACGGCCTCCAGGTCTTGTGGGAGGATGGTGAACGCGTCTTCTGCCGAGGATGGTACCTCGGCGCCAACGGCAGCCGTGACTCCGTGTTGGTTGTGCTGCCAGCCGCAGAGCATCCGTCACCATTGACCCTCGAACGCCTCGCCCACGAGCATGGGTTGAAGGATGACCTGGATGTTGCATGGGCCGTGCGCCCGCTCGAAATCGGGCGCGATCGCGATCGGACCATGCTGGTGCTGGAGGACCCGGGGGGCGAGCCACTCGAACGGCTGCTCGGCGGCGCGCCCATGGAGATCGGACGCTTCCTGCGGCTCGCCATCGGAATCGTCACCGCGGTGGGCAAGGCGCACCAGCGTGGTCTCGTCCATAAGGATGTCAAGCCGGCCAATATCCTGGTGAACAGCGCGAACGGAGAGGTCAGGCTCACCGGATTCGGCATCGCTTCGCGACTTCCGCGCGAGCGACAGGCGCCCGCGCCGCCCGAGACCATCGCCGGCACCCTCGCCTATATGGCGCCCGAACAAACCGGACGTATGAACCGGTCGATCGACTCTCGCAGCGATCTCTACGCACTCGGCGTCACTTTCTACCAGATGCTTACGAGCTCAGTACCGTTCACCGCGTCCGATCCCATGGAATGGGTGCACTGCCACATTGCGAGACGGCCGACCGCGCCCGCCGAGCGAATGAAGGAAATCCCGAGCACTATCTCGGCGATCATCATGAAGCTCCTCGCAAAGACCGCCGAGGACCGCTACCAGACCGCCGGCGGCCTTGAGACCGACCTCCGGTACTGCCTTGCTGCATGGGAGGCGCGGCGCCGGATCGACGACTTCCCGCTCGGTGAACACGACACGCCAGATCGGCTTTTGATCCCCGAGAAACTGTACGGGCGGGCGCGCGAGGTCGAAACGTTGCTCGCCTCCTTTGATCGCATCGTCAAGAGCGGTCCGCCGGAGCTGGTGCTGGTCTCCGGATATTCCGGCATAGGGAAGACCTCAGTCGTCAGTGAATTGCACAAAGTATTGGTGGCGCCACGCGGGCTGTTTGCCGCAGGCAAGTTTGATCAATACAAGCGTGAGATTCCTTATTCCACGCTCGCTCAGGCTTTTCAGAGCCTCGTCCGGCTTCTTCTCGGAAAGCGCGATACTGAGCTGAGCGGTTGGCGCGACTCCCTTTTGGACGCGCTAGGCCCAAACGGACGACTATTGGTCGACATTGTTCCTGAGCTGAAGCTCATCATCGGAGAACAGCCACCGGTCCCTGAGCTTCCGCCACAGGACGCGCAACGGCGTTTCCAGCTGGTGTTTCGGCGGTTTATCGGCGCCTTCGCGCGGCCGGAACACCCGCTGGCGCTCTTCCTCGACGACCTGCAATGGGTCGACGCGGCGACGCTCGACCTCCTTGAGGATCTGTTGACTCGGTCGGATCTGCAGCACCTCATGCTGATCGGCGCCTATCGGGACAACGAGGTCACTGCCGCCCATCCGCTGATCCGCAAGCTGGATGCCATCATGAGCGCCGGCGGAAAGGTAGCCGAGATCACACTGGCACCGCTCGCCCGCGAACATCTCGGACAGCTGATTGCGGATACGCTTCGCTGCGAACCGGAGCAGGCCGCGCCGCTCGCGCAACTGGTGCACGAGAAGACGGGCGGCAATCCGTTTTTTGCCATTCAATTCATTTCCGCGCTCGCCGAACAGGGGATGCTCACCTTCGATCATGACGCCGCGCGCTGGTCCTGGGATCTCGACCGGATCCATGCCAAAGGATACAGCGATAACGTAGTAGACCTTATGGTCGGGAAGCTCGCACGCCTGCCGGTAGGAACGCGGAAGGCGCTTCAGCAGATGGCTTGTCTTGGAAACATCGCCGAGGTCGCGACGCTGACCTTCGTCCTCGGGACTTCGGAAGACCAAGTCCACACGGCTCTATGGCCGGCCGTCCGTCAGGAATTGATCGAGCGTGCGCCTGGCACCTACCAGTTCGTCCACGATCGTATTCAGGAGGCTGCCTATTCGCTGATCCCGGATGGCGAACGGGCAGCGGAACACCTCAGGATCGGCAGGCTGTTCGTGTCACGAACCGCGCCGCAAGAAACCGAGGAGAAAATCTTCGAGATCGTCAACCAGTTCAACCGTGGTGCCGCACTGATCACGTTGCCCGGAGAGCGGGAGCGGCTCGCCGAACTTAATCTCATCGCTGGTCGGCGTGCCAAGCAATCGACGGCCCACGCCGCGGCACTGACGTTTTTTGCACTCGGCCGCGCGCTACTGGCTGAGGACTGTTGGGAGCGGCGCTACGAGCTCGCCTTCGCGCTCGAGCTGCAGCGGGCCGAATGCGAGTTCCTCACGGGCGATCATATCACTTCGGAGCAGCATCTCGAGTTGCTTGCCCGCCGCGCGGTCGGCTCTGGCGAACAGGCCGCCGTTGCGTGCCTGCGGATCGATCTCCTGATGACGCTCGGACACTCCGAGCGGAGCGTGGAAGTTGGACTCGATTACCTACGGTCAGTTGGGGTTGCCTGGCCGCCCCATCCCCAACGCGACGAGATGCGTCACGAATTCGACCGTATATGGCAGCAGCTCGGTTCTCGGCCCATTCACACGCTCATCGATTTGCCATACATGAAGGATCCGGGCCGGCAGGCACAAATGGATGTCCTGACTGTGCTCCTTCCACCCGCCTTGTTCACGAACGAGAATCTGTTTTGCCTGATCGTTGCGCGCATGGCGAATATCAGCGTAGAGCACGGGAACACGCACGGGTCTTGCCTGGCCTATGTCTGGCTCGGCCTGCTTTTGGGGCCGCATTTCGACAACTACCCTGCCGCGTTCCAATTCGGACAGCTTGGCCTCGATTTGGTGGAAAAACGCGGCCTCACGCGCTTCCGCGCCCGCGTGTACCTGGATTTCTCACATGTCGTCAATCCATGGATGCAGCACGCTCGGGCCGGCCCCGCGCTGGTGCGACGGGCGCTGAACACCGCGAACGAAATCGGCGATGTCACCTTTGCAGCCTACAGCAGTTGCAATCTGATCTCGACCCTGCTCGCTGCCGGGACCCCGCTCGCCAACGTTCAGCTAGATGCCGAGCGCCAGCTCGAATTCGTCCGTAAGCTGCACTTCAGTCTCATCGTCGACATCATCAGCGGACAGCTCCGGCTGGTCATGGCGCTGCGCGGCCTCACCACCAGCTTGGCCTCGTTCGACGGCCCGGAGTTCGCAGAATCGGAGTTCGAGCGTCGCCTGGACCGGGATCCCGGCCTCAGGGTAGCTATCGGCTGGTACTGGGTGCGTAAGTTGCAAGGACGTATCTTCGCCTGTGACGTGACGGGGGCCATGGAGGCCGCAGCCAAGATCGAGCCATTCCTGTGGACGATCACGTCGCATCTCGAAATCGCCGATTATCATTTCTACGCGGCCCTTGCGCGCGCGCAGTCGTACGAGTTGGTGCCTGCGAAAGACCAGCCTGAGATCTTGCACGCGCTGCGTCGTCACCACGCGCAACTGGCAGTCTGGGCCGAGAACTGTCCCGAAAATTTCGAGAGCCGGACGGCACTGGTGGGTGCGGAGATCGCGCGGATTGAGCGGCGCGAGTTCGAGGCCCAGCATCTCTACGAGCAGTCCATCCGGTGCGCGCGCGACAACGCGTTGGTGCATGACGAGGCGCTGGCGAACGAGTATGCCGGCCGCTTCTATCTGGACCACGGTTTCGAAAAGATAGGGAACAGCTATCTACGCGATGCTCGGCACTGCTACTCCCGCTGGGGCGCCGACGGCAAGGTGCGGCAGCTCGACGAATCCCATGCGCGACTCTTTCAGTCGGAGTCCTCATCTGCTCCGACGGGCACCATCGCGGCGCCGATCGAGCATCTCGATCTCGCGACCGTAATCAAGGTGTCGCAAGCGGTATCGGGTGAGATCGTCCTGGAGAAGCTCATCGACACGCTCATGCACAATGCAATGGCCCAGGCGGGTGCCGAGCGTGGCATCCTGGTTATTGCGCGCGATGCTGAACCGCGGATCGCTGCGGAGGCCAGGATCGACGGTGACACCGTCACCGTGGCCCTGTGCGACGAGCCCGTGAGCGCGGCGATGCTGCCGGAAGCCGTCCTCAATTATGTCCTACATACCCGCGAGAGCATCATTCTCGACGATGCCGCCGCGCAAAACCCGCTTTCGGCGGATCCCTACATTCAGCAGCGCCAGGCGCGATCCGTTCTTGGTGTGCCAATAATCACCCAGGGCAATCTCATCGGTGTACTCTACCTCGAGAACAACTTGGCTCCTCGCATCTTCGCGCCGGGTCGGATCGCGGTCCTTAAGTTACTCGCCTCGCAGGCGGCGATCGCGCTCGAAAATATTCGTTTGTACCGCGATCTCACTGAACGCGACGCGAAGATCCGGCGTCTGGTCGACGCCAACATTATCGGGATATTCATCTTTGCTGCCGAAGGCCGGATCGTTGAGGCCAACGATGCCTTTCTCCAAATCGTTGGATATGATCGCGAGGATATCGTCTCGGGTCGCATCCGCTGGACGGATCTGACGCCGCCGGAATGGCTGGACCACGACGAACGACAATGGTTGCCGGAATACAAGAGGACAGGGATCTTGCCGCCGTTCGAAAAGGAGTATTTCCGCAAGGATGGCAGCCGCGTGCCGGTGCTGATCGGCGTGGCGAGCCTCGAAGAACCCGGCGATCAGGGAGTCACATTCGTGCTCAATCTGACCGAGCGGAAACGAGCCGAAGAGACCTTGCGAGAGGTGCAGATGGGACTGGCGCACGCCAACCGCGTTGCCACCATGGGACAGCTCACGGCTTCCATCGCGCATGAAATCAGACAGCCACTTGCTGCAATCAAAATGAGCGGAAATGCCGCGTTTCGGTGGCTCACAAAAAATCCGCCTGAGATTGAGGAAACACAACAATCTATAGAAAGCATCGTTAATGAGGCCAACCGAGCCGCTGACGTTATCAGCCGCATTCACAACTTCGTAAAGAAAGCCCCGCCAAGTAAGGACGCGATCGATATCAATGAAGCGATCCTAGAGGTTGTTGCCATCACCCGCGCGGAGGTCGGCAAGCACGGGGCCGCGATCCAGATGCGACTGGCAGAAAACCTGCCGCGGATTGGAGGAGACCGGGTCCAACTGCAACAGGTAATGATCAACCTGATCATCAACGCCATCCAGGCAATGAGCGACGTCGAAGGTGAACGCACACTTCATATCAGCACTGAGCACAACGGATTGAAGGAAGTGCGCGTTTCGGTGCGGGACTCGGGCCCAGGGGTAGCTGCGGAGAACCTGCCACATCTGTTTGAGCCATTTTACACGACAAAGCCCAGCGGCATGGGCATGGGGCTCTCGATCAGCCGCTCCATCATCGAAGACCACGGTGGACGATTGTGGGCGAGCAAGCACGAACCAAGGGGCGCGTTGTTTCAGTTTACGATTCCCGTCAGCTGATGAGTTGACCGGCGGACATAAGGGCGACGAGTAGGACCGCTGCCGGACTTGGTATACGACGAAGTCCAGCTCCCGCAACATTGTGAACGCGTAGCCCGAAAGATCCGGTAGGAAGCCCTAACGTTAAGGAAGTAACGAGCTCCATCGCTTGCTTGAGCCTCAAACAGCGGATACAACTTATGACATCGGACATGGAATTCAACGTCTTGCCTACATCGAGGGCGAGCCTTTGACGAGCTCCAGAGGTGAATCGGCCGGCGACCAGCGCTTCCGACTGATCGTAGAGGCTGCGCCGAATGCTATCGTGATGATCGACTTAGACGGCGAGATCGTCATGGTCAATGCTCAGGCCGAGCGGGTTTTTGGTTACGCCCAGGCAGAGCTGGTGGGGCAGCCGGTAGAGATGCTGGTGCCCGAACGGTTCCGTGGTCGTCACCCGGAGTTGCGGAAGACCTTTTTTGCCGATCCGCAGCCACGGCCGATGGGGGCCGGGCGTGATCTCCGCGGTCTCAGGAAGGACGGCTGCGAATTCCCGATCGAGATTGGCTTGAACCCGATCGAGACCCACGAGGGACCAATGGTGTTGTCGGCAATCGTCGATATCACCGCGCGCAAAGCAGCCGAACTGGCGCTGCGCGAGAGCGAGCAGCGCTATAGCGTGCTGGTCAACGGCGTCACCGACTACGCAATCTACATGATCGATCCAAATGGCATCATCACCAATTGGAACCGGGGCGCACAGCGCATCAAAGGCTACTGCACCGAGGAGATCGTCGGCCGGCACTTCGCCTGCTTCCACACCGAGGAGGACCGCGCTGCGAATGTGCCGCAGCAATTGCTCCAAATAGCCGCGCGCGATGGACGGTGTGAGGCCGAAGCCTGGCGCGTGCGTAAGGACGGCAGCCGCTTCTTGGCCAATGTGGTGATCGACGCACTCCGGGATGACAACGGCCAGTTGATCGGCTTCGCGAAGATCACGCGTGACATTACCGAGCGCGTCCGGGTAGCACGCGAATTGGAGGAGGCGCATATCGCCCTGGTGCAGTCGCGTGCCGAAGAGGCGCTGCGTCGTGCCCAGGCCGAGCTCGCGCGCGTTGCGACCGTGGGGCAGCTGACCGCCGCGATTGCCCATGAAGTTAACCAGCCAATCGCCGCAACGATCATCGACGCCCAAGCGGCGCTGCACTGGCTGACTGCCCAGACTCCGGTTCTCGAGGAGGTCCGACAGGCTCTGGCGCGCATCGTCAAGAGCGGCAAGCGAGCCGGGGACGTCACCGACCGTATCCGTCAGCTCATCAAGAAAGCGCCGGCAAGGATCGACTGCTTGGACATTAATGCCGCAATGCGCGAGGTGGTCGAGCTCACGCATGCCGAAGCGGTGAAGAACGGCGTCTTGGTGCAATCGGAACTCACCGACGGCTTGCCGTTCGTCAAAGGGAATCGGGTTGAACTACAACAGGTCGTTCTTAATCTGATCACCAATGCCTTGGAGGCGATGGGCCGCGTTGCCGGGGGGCCGCGAGAATTGCTGATTAGCTCCGCCCTCACCAATTCTGACGTGCTGGTCACGCTGCGGGATACGGGGCCTGGGCTTCTTGCAGCGGATCTTAAACGCATCTTCGAGCCCTTCCACACCACCAAATCGGCCGGCGTGGGGATGGGGCTTTCGATCTGCCGATCCATCATCGAAGCGCACGGCGGACGATTGTGGGCGAGCGCGAATGTGCCCCGTGGCGCCATCTTTCAATTCACGGTGCCCACCGACACGGAGAGCACTTCGTGATTGCGGCCCTGGAACTGTCGTCTGCGACATATACCGGCCACTGATCCCGTCAGCTGATTGTTTGCCGGAACTATTGATGTCGCGGGTCAACACGGCGTTTGTCTGCTGCGCTTGAAAGTTATAATATAGCGAACGTTGCGCAGATTTAAGGCACTCTCTTCCGGATCATTGGATGGGTGCATAAGGTGCGTCTTCGGTCAGAATTGTCCCATTAGAGCCAGCGCTGATTTCGGCGGACGCGGCTGCCAAGAGCAGCTCATAGCTCGTCTGCCCTTCTCTAGAGGTCTTAAGGATGCATCTTGCAATACGTGCGATCAGCGCTGAGGTCCCGTCATCGATGGGTATCGCGGGTATGATTTCATCGAGAACATCAGTCATCTGCTTGATGAGCTCCGGACTATTGCTGTGCATGATGCAGATCTCCTGCGCGCTCGGACCCGACCCGGTACGCCGCGCGGCGGCTTCGGTTGGCTCGCTTCTCCCTTCCGACGAATGGCAGAGCGACCGTGAATAACGACCCATTGGTCCCAAACGAGTGATCGACCTGGCCACCAAGGCTTTTGGCCAGATGGCCGACGATCTTCAAGCCGCGTCCCGCCCTAACGCCGTTCGGGGCCGCTCCGTTATCTGACACCTTGCACTTTGCGACCCCACTTTCGGGGGCTAGCTCAACCAGCACCTCTCCATCTCTGCCCTCAAAGAATGCGTGGCGCGCCGCGTTAGTCACGAGCTCGTATACGATCATTCCCAAATGCCAGCATCTCGCCGAATGGAGCCACACCGGGTCGGCCGCAAGCACCAGCTTTATGCCAACCCCTACCAATTTAGATCGACTCATCGAGCGGCAAAGTGTTTGAAGATATTTTGCCGCGTCCATGACTGCATCGCGGTCCGGCATTTTTAACGCACGATGGACGTCAGCGTGCCGGTGAAGCAACTCGACGACATTGCTCAACGCGGTCTTCACCTCCGCGTTGTCCGTCCGCACGGCTGCAACAGAGACGAGGTTGATTGCAGAAGCGAACTCATTGTCGATCCTATGGCTCAACTCGAGCAGAAGGATGCGTTCGTTTAGAGCGGGCAGCTGCGGCACAAGTTTGGTCAAGATAATCTCCTTTGAACTCTTGAAATGGAGCCGACGCGCCAAATCAGATGGGTTCCAGACGATTGTACAAGGTCACACCTGCGGGTCCATTGTACGAATAGTATCCGGACGCCGGTCCTCGCATATCTGGATCGATACCAACGTATAGTTTGCCCCTGAGTTCGTGAAACTTGGACAGCTGCGTGCGCAAGTCGTTCGCGCGAGACTTGTCGACTTATGAAATCAGGGACTGCGTTGAACTACGCCTGAATGGCAAAGCGCCACAACCTTCGTATAGCCATGCGGATTCCTTTCGATAGAGGAGGCTTCCCTCCGTACAATTGAAAAGAACGTCTTGATGGCTTTAGCCTCGCTGATAGTTCGCCGAGCAATTGTTATGGCTTGCAGCCACGTCGGCATTGCTCGCCATTTGATTAGCGAAGCATAGGAAAGGCCAGGCATATGAGTGAGATAGACAAGATCATTGATGCTTTGCTCCGCGACTACTTCAAGAGGAGCAAGCAATGACACTCGGGAATAGCCGATCGCGGGACGCAAACGCCAAGGTATCGGTCAAAAGGCTTCAGCCGTAATCGCCACGAACCGATGGCTAGACGTTGGTTGCGTCTAGGGTAGAGCCTCGTAGACGGCGGATAAACTCACAGGAGGCGGCACATGAGAGTCAAACTCTGCACGCGGTGCCCCTACACGCTACGGGACTTGGAAGACCACTATGATCCGGAAGCGACAGCTCACGCTTGCGCGAGATGTGACGGCGAACAGGACAAGGTCAAGCTGTACTACCCACTCGAAACCTACAGGAGGCGGAAATGCTCAATCGTCCCCAAGATTTTCAGCATACCGCAGCGAAGCGCTGCGCGATGTGTGGCGGGAAGTTCGGTCTCATCCGGCACTATTCCTGGCGATCGCACCTCTGTTCGAAGAAGTGCGCTGATCGCTTCAACGTTCGTCGGGAGGCCGACCGGAGATGGCTGCGGATCTTTCAAGCCTGCTGAGACTGCATCCAAAGAAAATCTGGCCGAAATTTCCTCCGGTTCAGGACTCGGCGAAAAGGAGGCTGCGCTTTGAACTTCCTTTGCAAACTCCTGCTATGGAGCTTTCTTTGTTGCCTATTGGCGAGACCAGTCCAGGCGCAAGACGGCGGGCAAAGCCAGGCTGCGCACCACCATCCTCCTCAGGATCAGCTCCTGCATGAGAAGTTCTATTGAACATGGTATATGCCAGATCATCCCTATACCAGCTGTTGCAACAACGCAGACTGTTATCCAACGGAAATTTGGTATGTTGATGGGAGCATCTATGCGAGGCGGAGAGAGGACGGGAAGTACATCCTAATTCCCCCAAACAAGGTGGAGCGCAATAGAGACAATCCCGATGGTAGAAATCACCTCTGCGCTCCTCCGCCCAGTGGATACAGCTCGTCCGATACTGTGTTTTGTTTCGCATTGGGAGGCGCCACGTGAGATTCGTCCTGGTGAATGGCAGGACGCCCTGCCCGCGATCTTTCTGCGCGCTGTGCTGTGAGCCGATCGGCGCGAGCTATCTGAGAGAAATCGGGACACGCCTCTCCTACTGCGATCATGGTTGTTACGCCACTCACTGCCAAAACGCTATCCTGCTCATCGCCAGCCGTGCAAAAGCATCATGAAAACGCACGTGATACCGGAGCCGGCAGAAGCCGTTTCGCTTATTCAGCGGAACGTGGCAGATAGCCCGATGGCCGGGGATAGGCGGAGACCGTTCGACTATATCGGAAGTTTTCAATCGGCCATTGCCACCCTGAAGGGTGAGCGCCGCTATCGCGTTTTCGCCGACCTGGAGCGCAAAGCGGGACAGTTTCCCCATGCGGTCTGGAATAGTCCAAGCGGCAAGCGGGATGTCGTCGTATGGTGCTCCAACGATTACCTCGGCATGGGCCAGCATCCCAAGGTGATCGAAGCGATGTGCGCCGCCGCGCGCGCGATGGGTGCGGGCGCGGGCGGGACACGCAACATCTCGGGTACCAATCGGGCGCTGGTCGAGCTGGAGGCGGAGCTTGCGGACCTGCATGGCAAGGAGGGGGCACTCGTCTTCACGTCGGGCTACGTGTCCAATCATACCGGCATCGCGACGATCGCGAGGCTGCTTCCGGATTGCCTGATCCTGTCCGATGCGCAAAACCATAATTCGATGATCGAAGGCGTGCGCGCCGCCGGCTGTGCGAGGCAGATCTGGCGCCACAACGATCTTGAGCATCTGGAGGAGTTGCTGTCGCGTGCCGCGCCCGGCCGCCCAAAACTGATCGTGTTCGAAAGCGTCTATTCGATGGACGGCGACGTAGCCCCCCTCGAGGGAATCTGCGACCTCGCGGAACGCTACAACGCGATGACCTATCTCGACGAGGTGCATGCGGTCGGCATGTATGGGCCGCGTGGCGGCGGCATCGCCGAACGCGACGGGGTGATGGCGCGCATCGATGTCATTGAGGGAACGCTTGCCAAAGCCTTCGGCACGCTTGGCGGCTATATCGCCGGCAACAGCGCTGTCGTGGACGCTGTTCGATCCCATGCCCCCGGATTTATTTTCACCTCCGCCTTGCCGCCCGCGGTAGCCGCGGCCGCGACAGCCGCGATCGTCCATCTCAAGACATCGGGCGCAGAACGTGCGGGCCAGCGCGCTGCCGTGGCAGCGACCAAGGCGGCCCTGCGGAAGGCCGGCCTGCCAGTGCTGCCGACTGAGACGCATATCGTACCGGTCATGGTCGGGGATCCCGACCTGTGCAAGCGGGCGAGCGACCTCCTGCTTGAGCGGCACGGGATCTACATCCAGCCAATCAATTATCCGACGGTCCCCAGGGGCACCGAGCGATTGCGGATTACTCCCAGCCCGACGCATGACGCTCGACTGATCAGACAGTTGGCTGACGCCATGGTTGCGGTGTGGCAGGAGCTCGATCTGCCGCTCGAAACAAACTATCAGCCCGCCGAGTAGCATACGCAGACGGTCGCGGCTGGCGGCTAACCCAGCCACGCCGTCGCGGCCAGCGCAGTCATCCTACACTAATCAGCGACAATCTGCTCGTTGCAACGGAGGGCGGACGAACGGCCGTTTCGATCATCGCGTCCCTCACTTAAAGCAGGCAGCTTCAATTAAACAGCGCCAGAGGCTTTCTTTGCTTCAGTCGGCGGCAAGCCGCCTTGGCCACGCTCGTACAATCGACACTAACGTATAAGTTGCCCGTGCCTGCAGTCTACCGAGATTCATGACTTGGTTGTGCCTGCGTTTCCCAGCGCACAATAGCGCCGTTTCGACGCGCCCTGTACTCAGAAAGGCAAGTGCTCGTGCAAATCAGATGCGATTCGAGCACCGCACTTCGGCTGTACACCGACCTTTCGCAACGAACTCCGAGGACGCGCAATGCCTTCCAAAACCGTTGCCGATCAGTTCGTTGAGACCCTGGCAGCCGCCGGTGTCAAGCGCATCTACGGTATCGTCGGTGACAGTCTCAATGGTCTGACGGATGCTATCCGCCGTCACGGAAAGATCGATTGGATCCACGTCCGACATGAAGAAGTCGCCGCTTTCGCCGCCGGCGCCGAGGCACATCTGACCGGTGAGCTCGCCGTGTGTGCGGGAAGCTGCGGACCCGGCAACCTGCACCTCATCAACGGCTTGTTTGATTGCCACCGCTCGCGGGTGCCCGTCCTTGCGATCGCGGCGCACATTCCCTCGCCCGAAGTCGGCAGCGGCTATTTTCAAGAGACGCATCCTCAAGAGCTGTTCCGGGAATGCAGCCACTATTGCGAGCTTGTGTCCGGCTCCCACCAGATGCCGCGCGCCCTGGAAATCGCCATCCGCGAAGCGGTGGGCAAGCGCGGTGCGTCAGTCCTTGTCATTCCAGGCGACGTTGCCTTGCAGGCTGCTGCGGAGGCCCCGGCCCCAAAGGTCGGAGGCTTGTTGCCGCCTGCTTCGGTCGTCATACCGGCTTCGGCTGATCTGTACCAGTTGGCGAAGCTACTCGATGGCGCAAGCCGGGTCACGATCTTGTGCGGCTCCGGCTGCGCCGGCGCTCATGAAGAGTTGCTCGCGCTCGGCGAGCGCCTGAAGGCGCCGATGGTGCACGCGCTACGTGGCAAGGAACATGTCGAATGGGAGAATCCCTTTGATGTGGGCATGACGGGGCTGATCGGCTTCTCCTCCGGTTACTACGCCATGCGCGACTGCGACGTCCTGTTGATGCTAGGGACCGACTTCCCCTATCGGCAATTTTACCCGGACACGCGCGATGCACGCATCGTCCAGCTGGATCTGAGGCCTGAGAATATCGGCCGCCGTGCCGCGGTGGATTTGGGTCTCGTCGGCGAGGTGCGCGCAACGCTTTCGGCATTGCTGCCACTACTCAGGCCGAAAGCCGACGGCGCACATTTGGCGCAGGCCCAGCGCCACTACGCCAAGGCGCGCAAGGAACTCGACGAGCTCGCCAGAGGCACGTCCGGTACGAGGCTGATCCATCCTCAGCAGGTTGCAAAAGCGATCAGCGATCAGGCAGCCGACGATACGGTGTTCACCTGCGACGTCGGACTGCCAACGGTCTGGGCCGCCCGCTATCTGGCGATGAACGGCAAGCGCCGGCTGCTCGGCTCGTTCTGGCACGGCTCCATGGCGAACGCCATGGCGCAAGCCATGGGGGCCCAAGCCGCCTATCCTGGCCGCCAGGTGATCTCGCTTTCTGGTGATGGCGGCTTCGCCATGCTGATGGGCGACTTCCTGACCCTTGCCCAGCACCGGCTCCCGGTGAAGGTCGTGGTGTTCAACAATGGCGCATTGGGCTTCATCGAGCTCGAGCAGAAGTCGACCGGAATCCTCGATTACGGCACCGAACTCAAGAACCCGAATTTCGCGGCCATGGCCGAAGCCGCGGGCATACGCGGCATTCACCTGGAAGACCCCGCCGACGTCAATGACGGAATTGCCGCGGCGCTCGCCCACGATGGACCAGTCCTTGTGGATGCGGTCGTGAACCGGACAGAACTCGTCATGCCGCCCTCCGTCACGCTGGAGATGGCCAAGGGCTTCACGCTCTACATGGTCACGGCGGTGATCAGCGGCCGGGGCGATGAAGTCTTAGACCTCGCGAAAACAAATCTCTGGCGTTGAAGGAGGCTGACCATGAAGATCACAGCTATCTCCCTGTCTCGTCCGCACGTGCTGTCCAGCTCCGGTTCGACGACGAGACTGCCTGACTTCCTCGCGCTTATGAAGCCGCGCGTCATGTTTCTTGCGGTGTTCACAGCGTTCGTTGGGATGATGATTGCCCCCGTCCATCCCGATCCGCTCCTTGGGTCGATTGCCATGCTCGCCATCACCGTCGGTGCGGGCGCAGCCGGGGTGCTGAATATGTGGTACGACGCCGACATCGACGCGGTGATGACCCGAACGGCACGGCGTCCGATTCCTCGCGGCAGTATTTCTCGAGGAGAAGCGCTGGCGTTCGGGCTTGTCCTCGCCTGCGGTGCGGTCGTCGTTCTTGGCATTGCGTCCAATGTCGCGGCGGCTGGCCTACTCGCCTTCACGATCTTCTTCTACGTCGCCGTGTACACGCTGTGGCTGAAGCGGAATACGCCACAGAATATCGTCATCGGTGGTGCTGCCGGCGCGCTTCCACCTGTCGTCGGCTGGGCCACCGCCACCGGGCACGTCGGGCTGGAGCCGCTCGTACTGTTCCTGATCATCTTCCTGTGGACGCCGCCCCATTTCTGGGCGTTGTCGCTCAATCGCGCTGATGAATACAGCCGTGCAGGCGTACCCATGCTGCCGGTCGTTGCCGGAAGGGCCGCAACAACGCGGCAGATCCTCATGTACAGCGTTGTCCTGGTGCCGATCTCGATGCTGCCATGGTCACTTGGGTTTGCCGGATTGATGTATGGCGCGACTGCCTTAGGCTGCGGAGCGATCTTCCTTGCACTCGCGACGCAACTGCGTCGGAGCAAGGAGACCGATCGGCACGCCGCTCATCGGCTGTTCCTGTTTTCCATATCCTACTTGTTCCTGCTGTTTGCCGCCCTACTGGCTGACGGCAGTAACGACCGATGGTCGTCCACGCTGTCATCACACGGATTGCGGCCAGCTACCCCGTCGATTCCGGCCGCAACCCTGGAACGCCACTCCGTGGCCGTCTGCAGCTTCACAAATTGCCAGGGAAGATGAGGTCTAACATGCGCTATCGTTCGCTAATCCTCGCCCTGACCAGCGTCGCCCTCGGCGGCTGCTCTGAAGGCATTCTCGATCCGAAAGGACCGATCGCGTCTGCTGAACGGCTGATTCTGTTCAACTCGCTCGGCATCATGCTGGCGATCGTGATCCCCACGATCCTCGCCACATTGGCCGTCGCCTTCTGGTTTCGCTCGTCGAACTGGCGCGCCAGCTATCAGCCGGATTTCACCTATTCCGGACGTCTCGAGCTGCTGGTTTGGTCGATCCCCGCGATGACGGTGCTCCTGGTGGGTGGCGTCGCCTGGGTCGGCGCACACGACCTCGACGGGCGCAAGCCGATTGATTCCACAGCCACACCTATCACCGTTCAAGTCGTCTCGCTCGACTGGAAGTGGCTGTTCATCTATCCGGAGCAAGGTATCGCCAGCGTCAATCATCTGACGGTGCCGGTTGGCACGCCGATCAGCTTCGAACTGACCTCCTCGACCGTGATGAACAGCTTCTTCGTGCCGCAACTGGCCGGCCAGATCTACACGATGTCCGGAATGGTGACGCGCCTTCAGCTGCAGGCTGATCATCCAGGAACATATCCTGGGCTGTCGGCCATGTTCAGCGGCGATGGCTTTTCCGACATGCGCTTTACCGTCGATGCGGTGTCGAATGACAAATTTGCGCAATGGGTTAACCAGGCGCGCGAAGCAGGCCCGGTGCTGGATGCGCGGTCTTATGAAGATCTGGCCAAGCCAAGCAAAGCGATCGCGCCGTTCACCTATCGCGCTGTCGCCGCCGATTTCTTCAGCAGCGTCGTGAACACCGCATCGATGACGGACGATCAATCGCAACTCTTTTGTTCAACGTCGCAGAGGGCCGAATAATGAATCTCCTTGGCAAACTTGATTGGAGCGCAATTCCCCTCCATGAGCCGATCATCATGAGCGCGACTGTGTTCATGGTGCTTATCGTGGCGGTCGTTCTCGGATTCATCACGATGAAGGGAGCCTGGCTCTATCTTTGGCGCGAGTGGATCACCTCGGTCGACCACAAGCGCATCGGCGTGATGTATATCATCCTGGCGCTGGTCATGATGCTGCGCGGCTTTAGCGACGCGATCATGATGCGCGCGCAACAGGCGGTCGCAGCCGGCGGGGCGCAGGGATACCTGCCGCCAGAGCATTTCGACCAGATTTTCTCGGCCCATGGCACCATCATGATTTTCTTCATGGGGATGCCGTTCGTGGTGGGACTGATGAACTTTGCGGTGCCGCTGCAGCTTGGCATCCGCGATGTCGCCTTCCCCACGCTCAACTCCGTCAGCTTTTGGCTGACAGCTTCGGGCGCCCTTTTGATCAACATTTCGTTGGCTGTCGGCGAGTTTTCGAAGGCAGGCTGGACGGGCTATGCCCCGTTGAGTGAACTGCAGTTCTCGCCCGGCGTGGGCGTCGATTACTATCTTTGGTCCCTGCAAATCTCAGGCCTCGGCACCCTGTTGGCCGGCGTCAATTTCGTCACGACGATCCTGAAAATGCGCGCACCGGGAATGGGCTATATGCGCATGCCGGTTTTCTGCTGGACCTCGCTTGCCACCAACCTGCTCATTGTCGCGGCGTTTCCGATCCTGACCGCGGCGCTCGCGATGCTGCTGCTCGACCGTTATCTCGGCTTTCATTTCTTTACGCTCGACGGCCAGGGCAATCAGATGTTGTACGTCAACCTGTTCTGGGTCTGGGGGCACCCGGAAGTCTACATCCTTATCCTGCCGCTCTTTGGCGTTTTTTCCGAGGTCATCGCGACGTTCTCCGGCAAGCCACTGTTTGGATACCGCTCGATGGTCGCTGCAACCATGGCCATCTGCGTCCTCTCCTTTCTGGTCTGGCTGCATCATTTCTTCACCATGGGCGCCAGCGCCGGCGTCAACGGCTTCTTCGGCGTCATGACCATGATCATCGCGGTGCCGACCGGCGTGAAAGTCTTCAACTGGCTGTTCACGATGTATGGCGGGCGCGTGCGGTTTTCGGTGCCCGTGCTGTGGGCGATCGGCTTCATGGTGACCTTCGTGATCGGCGGCATGACCGGCGTCCTCATGGCGGTGCCCCCGGCCGACTTCCAACTTCACAACAGCGTGTTCCTGATCGCGCACTTCCATAACGTCATCATTGGCGGCGTCGTGTTCGGCGCGATGGCCGGCTACAATTATTGGTTTCCCAAGGCGTTTGGGTTCAAGCTCGACGAACGCTGGGGCCGGGCCTCGTTCTGGTGCTGGTTCATCGGCTTCTATCTCGCATTCATGCCGCTCTACCTACTGGGCCTGATGGGGATGACCCGACGCATGCAGCACTATGATGATTTGACGTGGCAACCCTGGCTGCTGATAGCGATGGTTGGCACCGTCGTGATCTTGGTGGGGATCGTCTTCCAGATCGTTCAGCTCGTTGTGTCGATCCGCGCCCGCGACAGACTCCGCGTGACTGGCGATCCATGGAATGCCCGCACACTGGAATGGGCCACGACCTCGCCGCCGCCTGCATGGAATTTCGCGGTCCAACCCGAGGTCGCGGGAATAGACGCGTTCTGGAGCAGTAAACAACGTGCGCACGCGAAACAGAACACGCCAGCGCCGACGCGTAAGTACGAGCCGATCGAAATGCCAAAGAACAGCGCCACAGGCTTCGTCACCGCCTTCTTTGCCGTGGTCATCGGTTTCGCGTTGATCTGGCACATATGGTGGATGGCCGCTGTTGGCGTCTTCGGCGCATTCGTGACGCTGCTTGCCTTCGCGTTCCGCAGACATTCTGAATTCGAGGTGCCAGCGGAACAGATCGCCCGCTTCGAACGGGCTCACCAGGCGGGAGTTGCCGCATGAACATCGCCGTCGCAATCGATAGTGTCCCTCAAGAGGCGCTGCCAACTGCAAGTGAAACGGGGCCCGCCCCAAAGAGGGTTGTGGTCGCCTACGGCTTCTGGATCTTCCTGTTGAGCGACATCGTCATGTTTTCCGCGCTCTTCGCGAGCTACGCGGTCCTCGTGCGATCCACGGCGGGTGGTCCGAGCGGCGCCCAGCTGTTCAATCAAGTCACGGTCGCGATCGAAACCGCTTGCCTGCTCGTCTCGAGCTACACCTGCGGACTGATGTCCATGGCTATCAATTCGCGATATCGTCTCGGGACCTATTTAGGTGCCGTGATCACCTTTGCGCTCGGCGCGGCGTTTCTCACTCTCGAGATTCGCGAGTTCGCGGACATGATCGCTCGCGGCGCGACACCCGAGCGCAGTGCTTTCCTTTCTGCCTTCTTCACGCTTGTCGGCTGTCACGGGCTTCATGTCACCCTTGGGCTGATCTGGCTCGTCGTGATGATGGTTCAGGTGGCAGTGATGGGATTTGTGCCCACCGTGCAACGCCGCTTGCTCTGTTTCTCTCTGTTCTGGCACGCGCTCGACATCGTTTGGGTCGGGCTATTCACGGTGGTTTATCTGATGGGAGTGAGTCCATGACCGAAGCTCGACACGAACGCGCACCCGGAGACCGGCCGAGCCGCGAGATGCATGCGTCGGCTCCATCAGAGATTCTCGTCTACACGATTGGGCTCTTTGTGGCGGTGCTTCTCACAGCCACCTCGTTCTGGGCTGCAAATACGACCCTGCTTTGGCCAGGCGGCGTATTCCTGGGGCTCGCTGTCCTCGCCATTGCCCAGATGGGCATTCACCTGGTGTTCTTCCTGCATATCACGACGGGGCCGGAAAGCACGAATAACGTACTCGCGCTCGCCTTCGGCGTGCTCATCGTATTCGTCGTGGTCGCCGGCTCAATGTGGATCATGGCCGATCTGAACCAGAACATGCTGATGCCAACGGCCGGTCCGATGAGCATCCGCATGCAGCACTGACGCCCGCGGAGATCGGCGGCCAAACGGGGGGATGATGTGACGGCGGACATCTGATAGGTCAAAACCACATCATCGAAACGTGCAAGGCAGGTGGCTTTTGTTCCGGCGCTGGCATCGAGACCCCGGTAAAAGTGATCTCATCAGATTTGCCGTGCGCCATCCTGTCTCGACAGCGCGCCGCTCGACCGGTTTGAAACCAGTTGACTGCACTGCCCCCGATCTAATCGATTGGACTGTCGGCGGTTTCGCCGGCAGCAAAAGAATACGACCGTCAAGTGACGCGTTTCCTGGAAGAATTGCTCACCCCTTCAACCACCAATAAAGCTACGTCCGGCGCTGCTTTCAGTTGAACGATTACGCGCTGCACGAGTCTTGTGCGCTTATGCCGGCCCCACTGACCGACACGGATACCTTGACGCCGCCGTCGCCATTCATCGCGAACCCGGTCACAGTCAACGCTCTCATGATACCCACCAATGTCGCGGCTTACGAAGAACTCTGCGGCATTTGAAAAGCGCTCTGCTTTGCGGCCTTCTCCCAATCTACACCAACGTATAGGGGGCTTCACTACTTGGTTGTGCCTGCGCTTCCTGGCGCACAATGGCGCTCCTCCGATGCGGAAAATACGATGCGCTTCGAGCAACGAGCTTCGGTTATGCAAACGCCTTACCCAACGAGCTTCGAGGATGCGCAATGCCTACTGAGAACGTAGCCCACCAACTTGCCGAAACTCCGATGGTCGCCGACGCCACGCGCATCCGAAGAGGCTGCATGGTCAGGGCCGTCATCAGCGGATGCGCCGATGAAGTTATTGACCTAGCAAAAACAAATCTTCGGCGCTGATTGGAGGCCGCAATGGACATCAGCGCCCTGCTGCTCTCTCGGCTTCAGTTCGCCCTTACCATCTCCTTCCACATCATCTTTCCCTCGTTCACGATCGGCCTTGCGGCGTGGCTGACCACTATCGAGGGGCTTCACCTCGCTACCGACCGGCCGGTGTACCGCCGGATCTTCGAGTTCTGGCTGAAAATCTTTGGCATCGCGTTCGGTTTCGGCGTTGTCTCCGGAATTGTCATGGCATTTCAGTTCGGAATGAACTGGAGCGAGCTCTCCCGCATGTCGGGACCGATCCAGGGGCCCCTGCTTTCCTACGAGAGCTTCACCGCGTTTGCGCTTGAGGCGAGTTTCTTTGGAATTCTGCTGTTCGGCCGTTCACGCGTCCCGCCGTGGTTTTATCTGTTCTCGACCGCCATGGTCGCCCTTGGAACGACCCTGTCCGCCTTCTGGATCATGGTCAACAACAGCTGGATGCAGGTGCCGATCGGTTACGTCGTGGAGAACGGCGTCTTCGTCCCCGTCGACTGGTTCAAGATCATCTTTAGCCCGGTGGTCTGGGTACGCTTTCCGCACATGCTGCTCGCAGCATACCTAACCGGCGCGTTCTGCGTGGCTGCCACGGGAGCGTGGTATCTGCTCAGAGGGATGTGCGCACCAGAGGCCCGCATCATGCTGCGGATGGGCCTCACTCTCGCCGCCGTGCTGGTCCCCATCCAGATATTTTTCGGCCATCTCACCGGCGATTACACCCATGATTATCAGCCGGCAAAATTCGCGGCGATCGAGGGCCGCTGGCATGACCAGCAGCCCGCAAGCGAGGTTCTGTTCGCACTGCCGGATGAAGCGGCGCAGACCAACGGGTACGAGATCAAGATTCCGATCCTCGGCAGCGTAATCGGCAGCATGAGCTTCACCTCCAAGGAAGTCGGCCTGACCAGCTTTCCGGTACAGGATCGGCCGCCGGTCGTTATTCCCTTCTTCGCCTTCAGGATCATGGTCGGTTGCGGCCTCGTGATGCTCGCACTCGCCTGGTTCGGATCCTATCGGAGCTGGAAGAATCGGATCCACCGCAACCGGCTGTTGCTCTGGTGCATCTTCCTGAGCTTTCCGCTGCCCTTCATCGCGATCCTTACGGGCTGGTTCACGGCCGAAGTCGGACGCCAGCCCTGGACGATTTACGGCGTCCTGCGGACTGCCGATGCAATGACGCCGTTCCTGACGACCCCCGCGGCCGGGATATCGCTCGCCGTTTATTGCACGGTCTACACCTTCATCTTTGTCTTCGGGATTTTCTACATCTATCGGCTGCTGCGCGCAGGCCCCTCCGGCCCATTTGTTACGCCGCCGACGAGTGCCACCCCCAACCGTCCGATGTCGGTCGCCGATTCTCGTGCGCAGGCTGTCTTCGTTCCAGCGGGAAGCCAGCGATGATCATGTTCTGGGTCACGGTGCTAACAATCAGCATGCTGCTTTACGTCCTACTGGACGGCTTCGATCTCGGCGTCGGCATGCTGTTCGGCATCACCCCTGATGAGGCGAAACGGCGTGCCATGATGAGTGCGGTCGCACCGGTCTGGGACGGCAACGAAACCTGGCTGGTGAGTGCTGGCGTGGTGCTCTGGGCCGCGTTCCCGATTGTCTACGCTACGGTGATCTCGGCCTTCTATCTGCCGGTGCTGCTGATGCTGGCGGGACTCATTCTTCGCGGTGTCGCCTTCGAGTTTCGCTACAAGACGACCCGGATGCGCTGGATTTGGGACGCCGGTTTCGCCGGCGGATCGTTTGTCGCCGCGTTCATGCAGGGGCTGATGGTTGGCGCGCTCGTTGAGGGCCTCCCGATGTCGGGCGGCCGTTACATCGGCGGCACAATCGGCTGGCTCAGTCCGTTTGCGGTCCTGTGCGGCATCGGCCTCTGCTTCGGCTATGCGTTGCTCGGGGGCTGCTGGCTGGCCCGCAAATGCGAAGGCGACGTGCGCGAGACCGCCTATCGCTTCATTCCTTATCTGGCCGGCGGCCTCTTCATCTTTCTGTTTGTCGTTTTCCTCTACGCGCTCGCCGAGAACCTGCAGGTCATGGGCCGATGGCTCGAGCGCCCATATTTGTTCGGCTTCCCCGCCATCGGCGCCATCGCAACGGTCGTGTTGGCGGCGAGCGTCCGCCGCCAACGCGATGGAACGCCCTTCTACATGGTTGCCCTGATTTTCGCGGCCGCGTTCGGCACGCTCGCGATCTCGTTCTGGCCCTACATGATCCCGTTCTCGATCACGATCGAGCAGGCCGCGGCACCTCACGCGAGCCTCATCTTCATGTTCTGGGGCGCAGGCCTGTTCATCTTCCCGCTGATGCTGATCTACACCGCGGTCAACTACACGGTGTTTCGCGGCAAGATCAAACCGTCGGCAGAGCATTACTAGAACGCGTGGAGGTTAGGAATGAACGCTGTCAATGATCTACCGCACTGCGCGATTCCATCGCGGCGAAGGCGACCGAATGGAAGGATATCGTGAAGATCGGTCGAACCCATATGCAGGATGCCACGCCACTCACGCTCGGCCAGGAATGGTCGGGGTATGCGGCAATGTTGAGCGACGATCTCGAGCGGATCGAAGATGCGCTCAAGGGAGTCTATCAGCTCGCGCTGGGCGGCACGGCGGTCGGGACCGGAATCAATGCCACTCCGGGTTTCGCGGAGGCTGTAGCGAGCGAGATCGCAAAATTCACCGGCCTCCCCTTTGTAACCGGTGCGAACAAGTTTGCGCTCCAGGGTGCGCATGACGCACTGGTCCGGCTATCGGGGACACTGCGGACGTTGGCGGTCTCGCTTTACAAGATTGCCAACGACATCCGCCTTCTTGCGTGCGGTCCGCGCGCAGGATTTGCGGAGCTTCTTATCCCAGAGAACGAGCCTGGCTCCTCGATCATGCCGGGCAAGGTCAATCCGACCCAGGCCGAGGCGCTGACGATGATCGCGGTTCAAGTCATGGCGAACGATGTCGCGGTGGCTTTTGGGGGAGCTGGAGGCTACCTAGAGATGAACGTGTATAAGCCGTTGATCATCGCCAACATCACGCAATCGATCACGCTCCTGAGCGACGGCAGTACGAACTTCCGCAAATTCCTGGTGGAAGGCACGCAACCCAATCGCACGAAGATCGGCGAGTATGTGAATCGCTCGCTCATGCTGGTCACCGCACTCGCACCGGTGATCGGCTACGACAAAGCCTCGAAGATCGCGCATCACGCCAGTGAGCACGATCTCACGCTGAAGGAGGTGGCGCTCGAACTCGGGATTGTCGACGAGCAGACGTTCGACCGCGTGGTCGATCCGGCCAAGATGGTGAAGCCTTATGTCGCAGCAATTTGACCCGAACCGCGAGGCGCCGGTGCTCGTGGTCGCTCTGACCCTCGCGGCAGCTTTGGGAGCTCTCGCGATCTCGTTGTTCTGGCCATATGTGATTCCGTTCGTCATGGCGCGGGGCTGAAGATGGCGCTCGGAATTGGCCAGAGCACGCTGGCGGCGGATGACAGGGTAGCTACCGGATGGGGCGCGGCTCTGGCCAACGCAGCGCGGCTCGCAGGACCTCCACTGCTGTTCGGTTTCCGACTCTGGGCTTCCGTTTGCCTTGCGCTCTTCATTGCGTTCTGGCTTCAGCTCGACAATCCATTCTGGGCGGGTACTTCCGCGGCAATCGTTTGTCAGCCCCAACTCGGAGCTTCGCTTCGCAAGGCGCAGTACCGCATCATCGGCACTCTCGTGGGTGCCGTGACGATCGTGGTACTGACCGCATGGTTTCCACAGGACCGCATCGGCTTTCTGGTGGGGCTGGCGCTGTGGTGCGGGATTTGCGCTTTTGCCGCCACCCTGTTCCGCAACTTCGCCTCCTATGCCGCGGCGCTTGCCGGCTATACCGCGGCGATCATCGCGGCCGACACGCTCGGCGCAACGGGAGGCCCGAGCAGTGAAGTGTTCATGCTGGCCGTTACACGCGCCAGCGAGATCTGGATCGGCATTCTGTGCGCCGGTGTCGTGCTCGTCGGGACTGATTTCGGCGGCGCCCCGAGGCGGCTTGCGGCAGTGCTCGCGGAAGTGTCAGCCGATATCGCAACACGATTTGGGTCCACACTGGTGTCGGCCGGGTCTGATTCGTTCAACGCGCAGCAGCCGGTTCGACGCGAGCTCATTCGACAAGTCACCGCGCTTGACCCGTTGATTGACCAGGCGATCGGCGAATCCTCGAGACTTCGCTATCACTCACCAGTGCTGCAGGCGGCGGTCGACGGGTTGTTCGCCGCCCTTGCCGCCTGGCGTGTTATTGCGGCGCGCCTTACGCGAAGCTCGCCTGACAGGGCTCGCGGTGAAGTCGCTACGGTCTTGCACAGCATTCCAGAGGAGCTACGTGGCGCTTCAGTGCCGGGCGAGACGACAGCCTGGATCACCGACCCGATCGGAATCCACCAACGCTGTGACGCGGCGAATAGGGCTCTCATCGCCATGCCGGCCAGCACGCCCTCGCTGCGGCTACTTGCTGATCAGACCGGCGACGTCCTTACGGGCTTTGCAGCAGTGTTCGAGGGGCTCGCGTTGCTGATCGGCGACCCGGCGCGGCCTCGTTCTCGCCGTGGCCGAATGAGGTTGTACGTTCCGGATTGGCTGCCTTCGTTGATTAACGGGGGGCGGGCTTTCGTCACGATTGGCGCAGTGGAGTTTTTCTGGGTCGCGACTGCGTGGCCAAATGGCGGCTCAGCAATCGTCTTCGTCGCTATCGTGATCCTGTTGCTTTCGCCGAAGGCCGAACAAGCCTACGCTGGCGCTTTTGCCTTTGCGCTCGGTACAACCATTGCCATCCCTATTGCGGCGACCATCAAATTCGCAGTGCTTCCAGCATTGGAGACTTTCCCGGCCTTTTGCCTCGCCATGGGTGGTTTTCTGATCCCAGTCGGTGCTGCGATGGTCCAAAGCAAGAACCCGGCGGTTTTCGCCGTATGCACCGCCATGGCTTTTAACTTCATACCTCTCCTTCAGCCCACCAACGAGATGACCTACGACACGGCGCAATTCTACAACTCCGCGCTTGGGATCTTCGTGGGTTGCGTCGCAGCGCCGCTCTCTTTTCGCCTGCTGCCGCCCCTCACTCCGGGATTGCGGACCGAGCGGTTGCTTGCATTGACGTTGCGCGATCTGCGCCGGCTTGCGATCGATCGACTCCCATCGAACGCCGAGGATTGGCGGGGCCGCACCTACAGCCGGCTCGCGGCATTGCCAGACCTGGCCGAGCCTTTGCAGCGGGCGCAGCTGGTATCGGCGCTGTCGGTCGGGACCGAGATCATCCACCTGCGTCGAGTCTTGCCTGAACTTGGCTTGGGGTTGGCACTCGACTCGGCGCTCCTGGCCCTCGCGCAAGGAAATAGCGACGCGGCAATTACCCAGTTGATCGCGCTCGATCGTAACCTGGCATCGGTTGCAGAGCCTGGCGGAGAGGCCTCACTTGCCACACGTACCCGCGGCCGGATCCTCGTCATTTGCGACGCGCTCGCAGACCATCCCGCATACTTTGATGCAGGAGCATTTGCATGAAATTCTTCGAGATCAACCTGCTCGGCGTCTACGTCGCGCCTATGTCGATGCTGATGGTGGCGGCCTGGCTCGCAACCGTCGCCTTGCGCAGGATCGCGGGCCGCTTCGGATTGCTGCGCCACGTCTGGCACCCCGGGCTATTCGTACTGGCCATGTATCTGGTCGTGTTGTCGTCAATGGTGCTCGTTATCGCAAGCTGAGGTTGCCATGTCAGATGTCGAAGCAAAATTGGAGCGCGGCAAGAGTGCCGACGTTCACGTGTTCCAGCCTGCCCAGCCGGCGGCTCGCAACGCGCAAAAGCGGCGTGTCCGCATCATTCCGCTGCTGATCACGCTTGCTGCAATCGGCACTGCCATCGGGCTGGGCCGAGCCATGTGGAACGTCTATATGACGGCGCCGTGGACGCGCGACGGCATGGTGCGTGCCTATGTTGTGACGATGGCGCCCGAGGTCGCAGGCCATATTGTTGAGATGCCAGTGGTCGACAATCAGTTCGTGCACAAGGGCGATTTGCTGATGGTGATCGACGCGACCGATTACAGGATCGCTCTCGACTCGGCAGAGGCAGCCGTGCTGCAGGCCAAAGCCACGGCCGAGAACGCCCAAGCCCAGGCCGAGCGCCGGCGCAAGCTAAGCGATCTGGCAGAGACCATTGAAGACAGGGAAATCCACGAATCGAACGCGCTTGCAACCCGTGCACAACATCAACAAGCCATCGCGCAACGCGAGCGGTCGAAGGTCAATCTGGAACGCACCCAGATCCGTTCTCCGGTGAATGGATGGGTAACCAATCTGCTGGCGCAGCAAGGTGATTATGTCAGCGTTGGACGTGACGTGATCTCCCTTGTCGATGCCGATTCCTATTGGGTGGATGGCTATTTCGAGGAAACCCAACTTGCATCCGTCCACGAGGGCGATGCCGCCAAGATCAAATTGATGGGTTACAGCCAGATCGTTCGCGGCGAGGTCGCCGGCATCGCGCGCGGCATCAACGTCGCAAATGCGCAACCGAACCAGCAAGGGCTTGCCACGGTGAACCCGATCTTCACCTGGGTGCGTCTGGCTCAGCGCGTGCCGGTGCGAATCCGGATCAAGCAGGTGCCCGATGGCGTTCGCCTGGTTGCTGGCTTGACCGCGACGGTGCAGGTCGACCGACGCGCTGATGCGCCCGACTAATGCCGCCGGAGATGTCGCTGCTATGAACCCCATTCGGGTGGCCCTGGGATTGTCCATGGACGCGTCTATTATCTCAGCTCTCGCGGCCCTAATAGGAGCTGCCATAGGCGGACTAACATCCGTCCTTGCGTCCTGGCTGACTCAAAAGACGCAGACACGCGCACAGTGGCTGACCCACGAGACAATCCGCCGCCAGGAGCTTTACAAGGAATTCATCGAGGAAGCCGCGAAATGCTATGCCGATGCACTCCAGCACGAAAAGCCGGAAATTCCGGCATGGGTCGAGCTTTATGCCAAGATTGGCAGAATGCGCGTCGTGTCCTCACCACGGGTCGTGGTCAGCGCCGAGCAAGTGGGGCAGAAGGTCATCGATACCTATCTGGAGCCGAACAAGACGTTCCTTGAACTGCGCGACATGATTGACACCAAAGCCATCGACATTCTTGGCGACTTCAGCGACGCCTGCCGGGAAGAATTTAGGTCGCTTCGCACTCATCAATTGTGATGCAAACGCTCGGCTGCCCATGGTCATGCCGCCAAGCGGTTTACGCCTGAGGCGGCTATCTCGACGCCCGCGTTCGGCAACGCTTATTCCGACGACGAAATCGCGGCCGTGGCCAATTGCGTCACCGCCCGCTTCGGAAGCAAAGGATCAAACGTCACCGCCCGCGACGTGGCTGGCTTGCGAAAGCAGACGTCGGAGTGAAGTAGAGCGCTTTCACGGGACTATATATCAAACATAGGTTCGCGCAGGTCGCTGGCCGCATGCCCAAGCTGCACAGTCCTGTTGGACGAACCAGACTAGAAGATTTAGTTCAGGAGTTGGCGGAATTTTTTGGGAGGAGGTCCGATCTACTTAAGGCGGCGTGATCTGCAACCGGCCCTGCCGCTAGCGATCTGCCCGCTTGGTCACCGAATGAAATCGTTAGGCTGATGTTGGTAATGCGGCTTCAATTCATAAAGCTATCGCCGGTGGGTAGGCAGGCATTGTAAACTGAAATATCGCACCGCGCGGCACGTTCGGGCTCGCCCAGAGCCGGCCGCCATGTGCCTCGATGATCGAACAACAGATCGACACACCCATCATCCCGGGCCGTGCTGTTTTCATTTTAACACAGATCGAATATTCGATCGATGCCATTCGGTCGATTCCCTTACCGTGTCTTTCACCGCTATTGACGATCCCTGGCCAGATCCGAAGCTCGCGATGCTCGATCTATACCAGCGTATAGCTAACCTGACGATTTGGTTGTGCCTGGGCTTCCCAACGCACAATGGTGCGGCTCTGTTTCGGCTTGTACGTAGAGCGGCAACAGGTCCTCGCAAATTTTCGATGCGATCAAGTCCCGAACGTCCGCTGTTCGGAGGACCTTCACCGACGAACTCTGCGGAGGCCCGTAATGCCGACTAAAGCCGTTGCTACTTCATTTGCTCCCAAACAGCCAAAGCCGCTGCCGGCGCCGAACACCGACTTCTACGAACTCTACGAGACCTTGAGCGCCGAAGAGCTCGCGACAGTGAAGCGGGTGCGCGCGTTCATGGAATCCAAGGTCGCCCCCGTCATCACCGATTATTGGGTGAAGGACGCCTTTCCCTTCGAACTGTTGCCGGCGATCAAGGAGCTGGGCATTGGCGGGCTCGCGATGCATGGCTACGGCTGCGCGGGCGGGAGCTTGGCATTGTTGGGCTTTGTCCAGATGGAGATCGCGCGCGTCGACCCGTCGGTCGCGACCTTCATGGGCGTGCACGGCGGCCTGGCGATGGGCTCCATCTACATCGATGGATCGGAAGAGCAGAAGCAGAAATGGCTGCCGCAGATGGCGCGCTTCGAAAAAATCGGCTGCTTCGGCCTCACCGAGCCGCTGGTGGGCTCGGGTGCCAGCGGCGGCTTGCTGACTACCGCGAAACGCGAGGGCGACAGCTGGATCCTCAACGGCGAGAAGCGCTGGATCGGCAACGCCCCCTGGTGCGATGTTTCGATCATCTGGGCGCGCGATCTCGCCGATAACCAGGTCAAGGGCTTTATCGTGGAAAACAAGACCACGCCCGGCTTCAGCGTCGATAAGATCGAGAACAAGGTTGCGCTCAAGGTGGTCCAGAACGGCCACATTACGCTAAAGGATGTTCGAGTACCGGAAACGAACCGCCTTCAGGGTGGCAATTCATTCCGCGACACCGCGAAGGTGCTGAAGATGACGCGCTACGCCGTCGCGTGGATGGCAACTGGATGCGCGATGGGCGCCTACGAGGCTGCGCTGAAGTATAGCCAGGAGCGCTTGCAGTTCGGCAAGCCGATCGCGTCGTTCCAGCTGGTGCAAGACCTTCTTGCCAAAATGATCGCCAACATCACGGCGTCGCAGTGCCTGATCGTGCGCCAGGCGCAGCTGCATGCGGAAGGTAAGCTGACGGACGCCCATGCGGCGCTTGCCAAGGCGTTCGCCACCGCCAAATGCCGCGAGACGGTCGCATGGGCCCGCGAATTGGTCGGCGGCAACGGAATCGTTGCCGACTACAAGGCGGCACGCTTCTTTGCGGACGCCGAAGCGCTCTATTCCTACGAAGGCACGTATCAGATGCAGAATCTGATCGTCGGCAAGGCAGTCACGGGCCTCGGCGCCTTCGTGTGACAGGGCGCGGCGGGCCAGTGCATCTTCCCTGGCCCGCCCCATTCAAACCAGAGATATCAACATGGCCCCCGCAGCAGAACCGCGCACGCCTTCGCCCCCAGTCGTGCCAGCGTCCTCGACGACGGCAGCACTGAAACTCGCGAATGTCGTCTACGAGAAGAAGGGCGCGATTGCCTATGTGACAGTCAATCGACCGAAGGTGCTCAATGCGTTGAATACGCCGACCTGGGCGGACCTGCGAACTGCATTCGAGGACGCCCGAGATGACCCGGCAGTGCGCGGCGTCATCCTGACGGGCGTCGGCAACAAGGCGTTCATAGCGGGCGCCGACATCAGCGAGCTCGCGAACGCCACGGCGATCCTCGCGGAACGGGCCAGCCGTTTCGGGCAAGAGGTCCTTGATCTCATCGAAAACCTCGGCAAACCGGTGATTGCCGCGATCAACGGCTTCGCGCTCGGCGGCGGCTGCGAGACGGCGATGGCTTGCACCATCAGGATCACGGTGGAGAGCGCCAAGTTCGGCCAGCCCGAAGTCACCCTCGGACTCGTTCCGGGCGGCGGCGGCACGCAACGCCTGCCGCGGCTGGTCGGCAAAGGCCGCGCGCTGCAGCTCATCCTCTCCGGCGAGATGATCAGCGCGCAGGAAGCCTATCGTATCGGACTCGTCAACGAAATCGTTGCGCCAGCCGATCTGATCACGCGCGCCGAGGCAATTCTGAACAAGATCGGCTCCAACGCCCCGGTCGCCGTCAAGTTCGCGCTCGAAGCCGCGAACAAGGGGTTAGAGACAAGCCAGAGCGAGGGCTTGTTGCTCGAAGCCTCTTACTTCGGCCTCTGCGCCGCAACCGAGGACAAGAAGGAAGGCACGTCCGCCTTCCTTGAAAAACGCGCACCGCAGTTCCGCGGGCGCTGAGATAGTAACCAGATCACGAACATTTAGGAGGTACCGTTGGCAAGCGATAACATCTTTTCCGGATTGAAAGTCGTGGACCTGGCAAGTTTCATCGCGGGTCCCAGCGCCGCCGTGATTCTGTCCGACTTTGGTGCCGAGGTCATCGAGGTGGAGCCGCCCAGCGGCGACTTCTGGAGAACGGCGCACAAGCTCCCGCCGCAACCGCAAGCGGAAGACGCCTATCCCTGGCATTTGGCCAACCGCAACAAGCTTGGTATTACCCTCGATCTGAAATCTCCAAGCGCGCGGCAAGTTGTCGAGCGACTCGTCAAGTGGGCCGACGTGCTCATCGTCAACACACCGCATCCCGCCCGCAAGCGGTTGAAGCTTGAATATGACGATGTCGTGCAATGGAATCCGCGTCTGATCTACGCGGATATCACGGGCTTCGGCGAAAAGGGTCCCGACGCCGACCTTCCGGGTTTCGACATCACCGCTTACTGGGCGCGAAGCGGTTTGCTGTCCATGACACGGGACGCTGGCGCGCCGCCGACTTGGCCCGTGGCCGGCAGCGGCGACAATGCGACCGCCGTCGGCCTGTATTCGGCGATTGTAACGGCGCTCTACCGGCGTGAGCGCACCGGTAAGGGTAGCTATGTCACGACGTCGCTCCTGGCTCAAGGTGTCTGGTCGGCAAGCGTTTCGATCCAAGCCGCGCTTTGTGAGGCGAAATTCTTCGGGCTCCACGACCGAACACATCCCGCAAATGCTGCGCTGAACGTTTATCGCACGTCCGATGGCACCTGGTTTGTTCTCATCATCACGCCTGACAAGGTGGCAGACGTGGCGAAGGCCATTGGCCGTGCGGATCTCATGACCGATCCGCGCTTCACCGATCCCGCCAAGCTGATGCAGAACAGGCCCGCGTTGACCGCAATTCTCGACGAGATCTTCGGTTCGCAGCCGATGTCGCACTGGTACGAGGTCTTCTCTGGCGTTCACGTTACCTTCGGCGCCGTCCGTAGTCCACAGGAAGTCATCGAAGATCCGCAGCTGCGCTTGAACGAGATCGTCGTTCCGCTCGAAGGCGCCGGCGGCAAGCTGACCTGGACGATCAGCAGTCCCATTCAGGTGCATGGCGTCGCCAAGGTGCCCGCAAAGCGCGCGCCGGACCTTGGAGAACATAACGAACAGGTTCTCGGGCAACTTGGGTTCAGTGCAACTGAAATCGACGGCTTGCACGCGAACGGGGCGGTTCCGAAAGCAAGGAAGCGTGCAGTAGCTGCGGTCGGATAGATCGCTCCCAAAATCAAGCCGTCGATGTCGTCTGATCGAGGCATCACGGCAAACCCTGACAATGGAAAGACAGCCATGGTTGAGCTTCAGGCCACCAAGTCGAAACCCGCACCGGGCAGCAAGGCGACGGTCGGGCGGTTATTCGTTCTCGAGCTGAACGCCGGCCGTATTCATACGATGAATACGGACGGGACCAACAAAAAGACCATAGTGACCAATTGCTCGTTGCCAGACGGCATTGCCGTGGACACCCAGGACGGTCACATCTACTGGACCAACATGGGTGTTCCAAGCGCCAACGACGGCTCAATCGAACGCGCCGACATCAACGGCAGCAACCGCAAGGTCATCATTCCAAAAGGAGCCACCCACACGCCAAAGCAGATCCATCTCGATAAAGAGAATGGGAAGCTATATTGGTGCGATCGCGAAGGCATGCGCGTGATGCGCTGCAATCTCGACGGCTCGAAAATGGAGACACTTGTCGAGACTGGCCGCGGCGACGTCGACCGCCGCGATCAGACCAGATGGTGCGTGGGCATCACCATCGATCCGAAGCGGCAGCAAATCTACTGGACGCAGAAAGGCCCGGACAATGCCGGACTTGGCCGCATCTTCCGCGTCAATCTCGAAACTCCCAAGGGTGAGAACGCGGTCAACCGCAGCGACATCGAACTAGTGTTCGATCATCTGCCGGAGCCGATCGATCTCGAGCTCGATCTCGAAAACCGAGTCCTTTATTGGACTGATCGCGGCGACCCTCCGCGGGGTAACACAGTGAACCGCGCGCCGATCGATGTGAAGCCCACCCCTGCTCCGGAGATCGTGGTGACCCATCTCATGGAAGGAATCGGGCTCGCGCTCGACATCCCCGGCGACCGCATGTTCGTAACCGATTTTGCGGGCTCGATCTATTCCGCCAATCTCGATGGGTCTGGAAAGCAGAACTTTCTCTACGCCCAGGGCAATCTCACCGGCATTGCCTACGCGAAACTCTGACACAGCAATAAAGGAGAACTGACCATGTCGACCACCAAGCCTATTCGCCGCGTCGCCATTATTGGCACCGGCGTCATTGGAGCAAGTTGGGCAGCGCTATTCCTGGCGAAGGGCCTGGAAGTCGCCGCCACAGATATCGCGCCGAATGCAGAGGCCGCGCTGAAACGCTTCGTCGACGCGGCCTGGCCGGCGCTCGAAAGACTGGGCCTTGCGCCTGGTGCTTCAAGATCGAAACTGACGTTCACGGCTGACCTTTCGGCGGCGGTAAAGGGCGCCGACCTGGTCCAGGAAAATGGGCCCGAGCGCATTGATTTCAAGAAGAAGCTCTATGGACAGCTCGATGAGCTATTACCACCCGACGTGATCATTGCGTCGAGCTCCTCCGGCCTGACCATGAGCGAAATTCAAACGGGCTGCGGTTCTCACCCCGAGCGCTGCGTCATCGGGCACCCTTTCAATCCGCCCCATTTGATTCCGCT
>Ga0335080_10000223_pt1 | contig 50723 bp, 45 predicted proteins | sample Lox_Sample_34_FD_206720 | JGI IMG/M metagenome (GOLD analysis project Ga0335080, IMG submission 206720) | Soil microbial communities from Loxahatchee National Wildlife Refuge, Florida, United States - Lox_Sample_3.4 | ecosystem: Environmental > Terrestrial > Soil > Wetlands | place: USA... | reverse complement strand
CGATTAGTTCGAGCTCGCATTTGATGGGGCTTTATGGCACCGTCCCGCGCTCCACGGGACGAGAAAGTCGAGGCCCGAACTGGCGCCCAGCCAACGGATGCGTTTAGGCACCGATCGCCTTCGGTGACGGTCGTGATGACAAGACCACACCGCCAAAGAGCGCTACTCATCTACCCCCGCTTTGCAGGGACCTCGTTCTGGAATTACCGCGAGACCTGCGACCTCATGGGCGCGAAGTACTCTGCAGCGCCGCTGGGGCTCATCACGGTCGCCGCGCTGCTGCCGCCCGAATGGGAGGTCCGCCTCGTCAACCGCAACACCGAGGAGCTGCGATCCACCGACCTGGACTGGGCCGACCTGGTGATGACCGGCGGAATGCTTCCGCAGCGAACGGACGTCCTGCACCTCATCGATGCTGCTCATGCGCGCGGCAAGGCGGTGGTGATAGGCGGGCCGGACGCCACCTCTGCACCCGAAGCCTACAGCGGTGCCGAGTTTCGCATTCTCGGGGAAGCGGAGGAGGTCCTCGCGAGCTTTGTCGCGGCGTGGCTCGACGGCGCGACGGGCGGGTTGTTCGTGGCCGAACGATTCCCCGACCTGACGCGGTCGCCAACCCCTCGGTTCGACCTGTTGAAGCTCGACCAGTACCTCCACGTCGGCGTCCAGTTCTCGCGAGGCTGCCCGTTCGATTGCGAGTTCTGCAATGTCATCGAGCTGAACGGACGGGTGCCCCGGACGAAGACGACCGCCCAGCTTCTGGCCGAGCTCGACGCCGTGCGCGACCTGGGATATCGCGGGCACGTCGACCTGGTGGACGACAACCTCATCGGCAACCGCAAGGCGGTAAAGCCGTTCCTGCGCGACCTGGCTACCTGGCTCAGGGAGCGCGGCCGGCCGTTCGAGTTCTCGACCGAGGCAAGCCTCGACCTAGCAGCCGACGAGGAACTCCTCTCGCTCCTTCGCGAGGCCAACTTTTTCGCCGTCTTCATCGGGATCGAGACACCCGACCCGAAGACGCTTCTCGCGGCCCGCAAGCGGCAGAACGTGAACCGCGACATCGCGAAGAGCGTGGCCGCCATCCACCGCGCCGGCATCTTCGTGAACGCGGGTTTCATCATCGGGTTCGACAGCGAACAGGGAACCGTGGCCCAGGCCATGGCTGATTGCATCGAGACGGCCGGCATCCCCGTCTGCATGGTGGGACTCCTCTTCGCCCTCCCCGGGACACGGCTCACGAATCGCCTGGAGGCGGAAGGCCGGCTCGACGGCCACGAGGTCAACTACGGGACGGAGGATGCCGATCAGTGCAGCTCGGGCATCAATTTTCGCCCTCTCCGCCCGAGGCGCGAGGTACTCCGAGACTACCGCGACGTGCTGACGAGGATCTACGCGCCAGAGGCCTATTTCCGGCGCGCCCGGCGCGTGGCCCGCGAACTCGATCGCTCGGCCCACTCCATCCGGCCGTCGCTCAGGAATGTCGTTCGCGACGCCCGCGCGACCCTCGGCATGCTTTGGCGAATGGGGGTGCGCGACCCGACCGTCCGGGCCGAGTGGTGGCGGTCCGTCCTCGACTGCGTGAAGCACAACCCCGCCGCGCTCAAGATCCTTCTGTCGCTCGCGGCTCTCTACCTCCACCTGGGCCCGTATACGCGCGACCTCGTTGCGCGGATCGACGCCCAGATTTCGGAAGCACCCGGCAGTCGCGAGTTGCGCCCACGCTGACGGCATACCCTTTCCCGCACCCGTCGTCCGCTCCGCCGTGAGCGGCATCTCGAACAGCTCTCGACGGCTGGGACGTTTGGCCCTTCCTGCACTGCGCACGAGTTCTGAAAGCGACACCCATGGTCGGCGCCAACCTCGCCATTTCTCGCGATGCTGGTGCGGGCAGGGCGATCGCGCCCCCATTCCCGTAGAAAGACGGCCCCCTCAGCCCTCAGCCTGCTGACTACTTTGCCATTCCCTCGCGTTGAGGGGGGCAGCCCTCCACCCGGCTCTCAGGGTGGCTGTCTCTTGTCCCTCGTCGCGATCCAGACGGCGGAGTCCCAGGCGTTGTGGATCCCGATGAACAGGAGGAGGAGCGACGTCGCGGCGACCGTGTCGAGCGCCATGAGCGGCGACCGCGGCAGCATGGCGGCGCCCGCGGTCAGAGCGACGTACCCGACCAGCGGCATCGCTACGTGCCAGATCCAGTCGGAAATTAACGGGGAGTAATGCACCTGTCGTCGTGCCTGCACCGCGACCCACAGCGAGAGTGCTACGCCCGCGACTCCTGTCGCGCCAAGACAGAGGCCAAGGGACGTCGAGCTGTGACGAGGAATCGAGAGAATCGCGGCGATCAGCAACACGATGCAGAAGTGCATCACGGTGGGCGTTCCGAAGGCTCGAACCCCGCCTTCTGCCTTCTCGATGGTCTCTCTCCCCAGCGCGATCACCACGAACATGAGGCCCGTCAGCCCAGCCGCCGCCGACCCCGTGATCACGTAGAAGTTGGACCAATCCGAGAGCGGCAGCGGAACGGCGTCGAGCATCGCGGAAGCCTAGCAGCGCCTTTGGCGTTGGGGACTTTAAAGGTTTCCTTAACAGCCCGTGCGCTTTGCCGGTATTTCATAATCGTGGGCGCGAGCGTATGTTCCGTCTCGCCCCGGGGAATCCGGATCCCATATGGGCCCCGCTACGAGGGAGATGCACTCCATGTACAACGCAAGAGCTTTTGCCGCGACGAGCGCCACGTCATCGCTTTCAGCAACGAACATCGAGCGCCGCGACCCAACACCCCACGACGTCCAGATCGAGATCTTGTTTTGTGGAATCTGCCATTCGGACCTCCACCAGGCCCGAAACGAGTGGAGCGCCATGCCCACCGTCTACCCTTGCGTCCCGGGCCACGAGATCGTCGGGCGCGTGACCAAGGTGGGTTCAGCGGTGAACGGGTTCAAGGCGGGCGATCTCGTTGGCGTCGGATGCCTCGTCGACTCCGACGGCACCTGTCCGGAGTGCAGGGCACACTACGAACAGTTCTGCCCGGGCGCCGTCTACACCTACAACTCGCCCGACAAGCATACGGGCAAGGTCACCTACGGCGGCTACTCGGACAGCATCGTCGTGAACGAGCGGTTCGTCCTTCGCATCCCCTCGAACCTCAGTCCCGCGGGCGCAGCCCCCCTTCTGTGCGCGGGGATCACGACGTGGTCGCCGCTTCGCCGTCAGGGAGTCACGAAGGGCAAGAAGGTAGGGGTCGTGGGGCTCGGCGGGTTGGGCCACATGGGCGTGAAGTTCGCCCGTGCCCTGGGAGCGCACGTCGTCGTGTTCACGACGAGCGTCTCCAAAGTCGAGGACGCGCAGCGCCTCGGCGCCCACGAGGTGGTGATCTCGAAGAACGCGAAGGAGATAGCGAGGCAAGCCGGCAGCTTCGACATGATCCTCGACACTGTCTCTGCCCAACACGATCTCCATCCCTACCTCGCTGCCCTGAAACGCGACGGGAATCTCACGCTGGTCGGCGCGCCCGACCAGCCTCACGCTGTGTCCGCGTTCGCCCTCATCTTCGGGAACAAGAACCTCTCCGGATCGCTCATCGGCGGCATCCAACCGACCCAGGAGATGCTCGACTTCTGCGGAGAGCACCGTATCACCTCCGACGTCGAAGTCGTCCCGATCCAGAAGGTCAACGAGGCGTACGAGCGGTTGCTCAAGTCGGACGTGAAGTACCGGTTCTCGATCGACATAGCGTCGCTCAGGTCGTCGTAGCGGAGGGGCAATCATGCAGAAGAGGAAGCTGGGAAGGAACGGCCTGGAGGTTTCTGCCCTCGGGCTCGGATGCATGGGCCTGAGTTTTGGCCTCGGACCCCCAACCGACCGGCGGCAGGCCGTCTCGCTCATCCGCCTTGCCGTGGAGTCCGGGGTTACCTTCTTCGATACCGCTGAGTGCTACGGGCCCTTCGCCAACGAGGACCTCGTGGGCGAGGCGCTCGCTCCGTTCCGGGCACACGTCGTCATCGCCACCAAGTTCGGGTTCAAGGATGGTGACTCGAAGTCCGCCCTGGACAGCCGTCCGGAGCGCATCCGCGCCGTCGCCGACGCCTCGCTGAAGCGCCTTCGGACTGACTGGATCGACCTCTTCTACCAGCACCGCGTGGACCCGAACGTCCCCATCGAAGACGTGGCTGGAACGGTGAAGGAGCTCATCCGCGAGGGCAAGGTCCGTCACTTCGGCCTGTCCGAGGCAGGTGCCCAGACTATCCGGCGAGCGCATGCCGTCCAACCGGTCACGGCGCTCCAGAGCGAGTACTCCCTCTGGTGGCGCGAGCCGGAGAAGGAAATCCTCCCGACGCTGGAGGAACTCGGGATCGGCTTCGTGCCGTTCAGCCCGCTCGGGAAGGGCTTTCTCACCGGCTCCATCGACGAGAAGACCACCTTCGAGAAAGACGATTTTCGCAACATCGTCCCCCGATTCTCGCCCGAGGCTCGCAGGGCCAACCAGGCTCTCGTCCAGGAACTCGGTGCCATCGCGGCCTCCAGGAGCGCAACCCCAGCTCAGATCGCGCTGGCGTGGTTGCTCGCCCAGAAGCCATGGCTCGTCCCGATCCCCGGTACTACCAAGGCGCACCGCCTGCGGGAGAACCTCGGGGCCGCGGGGATCGACCTGACCTCCTCGGACATCACCCGCATCCGGGAGGCGCTCTCGCGAATCCAGGTCCAAGGAGACCGCTATCCAGCGCGCCTGGCGGCGCTCGTCGGCCGCTGAGACTGAGGGGCTCTGGAGCTACGGGCATGCACCGGCGAGTGGGCCCAGCGCCAACAGCACGCGCTGGTGCCTCGACGCCGAAGGCCCAGTCCCGAGCCCGCTCGCGGTTCGATCCACCTCGTCATCAAGGCACGAGAACGATCTTGCCGTAGGCACCGGGGGACATCACGTCTCGATGGGCCTGCGGCGCATCACTGAGCGGGAGCTCCTTGCCGACGATGGGCCGAAGAGTCCCATTCTCGAGACCTGCCGCCAGGGCGGCGTGGATCTCGGAGGACTCGGCTGCCGTTGCTGCCCATAGGGTGAATCCTCGAACCAGGGCGCGGCGACTCATCAGCTCGCGAGGATTGATGGAGACCTCTCCGCGATTCCCGATGACGATGACGCGCCCGTGAGGTGCCAGAAGCTTCAGATCGGCGGCGAGGTTGACGTTGGCAAGCATTTCCAGGATGACGTCGACGCCCCGTCCGCCGGTTGCCCTCAGGATCTCTTCCGCATAGCCAGTCTTCGAATGATCAAAGACCTGATGAGCGCCCTGCTTCCTCACGAGGTCGAGGCCGCGTTCGGTCCCGGCAGTACCCATGACATGGAGACCTTGCGCTCGTGCGAATTGCACGGCCGCGGTGCCCACTCCACCGCTGGCACCGTGGACGAGCACGGTCTCTCCGGCGCGAGCCGAGGCATGATGGTGGAGCGCCGTATAGGCGGTCCCATAGGGAACCCAGAGACCGGCGCCTTGCGCGAAGGAGGTCTTCTCCGGCAACGGATGAATCTGCGAGTCGAGCACCACCGCATACTCGGCGTACGCGCCGGAAACGGTCGTGGAGGTGTAGATGCGATCGCCGGGTTTCGCTCTCGTGACGCCCTGGCCAATCGCCTCTACGGTGCCGGCCGCATCGGAGCCAGGTGTGTACGGAAGGGAGGGCTTGATCGCGTAGGTTCCGTTGCGCATGTAGGTGTCGTACGGGTTGACGCCGGCGGCGCGAACGCGAACGAGTACCTCGCCGGCGCCAGGTTTCGGAGTGGGAAGCTCGCGGAGAGCGAGAACCTCGGGACCGCCGAACTGGTGAACGTGGATGGCTTTCATGTGAGTGCTCCTTGGAGGACCGTAGTCACGCACAGGGTCTCATGGAGGCCTGGAGGTGGGCGAGGGCCCGCGGCGAGCCGGATGGCTGCACGGAAGGCGAGTTCCACCTACTGCTGGCGCGGAACTCCCGGTCGCTAGGAGCGCGCCTCTTCCATGACCTCCTCTGGACTCCATCAGCCATGGAGTAGCGGGAGGGCTCCGCTCGCGCAGCTCAAACTGAGCCGTGGCCAGGCCGCATCGCGTCGGTGCGTGTCGCCAGGCGAGACGGTGTCCCCTCAGCCTCATCGGGCTTGTCCATGGGCGCTGGTCGGGGCCAACGCACCGCTTTGGGCAAGTTCCTTGCCGGCGGAGCGGTTTCCCTGGTCGGAGATGAGTGGCCGGCGATAGCCGCGTGGCCGCTCATATGGAGGTCGGGAAGCGGCGTCGTGCGTGCCACCACGCGCGCGACCGCTCCTTCCCGCCCTCCCGGTTCGTCCGACCGAGAACGCCGCACCTGTCTTGCTGCGGCAGTCTTCTCGTCCGCGCGGCGCGGCCGCGCGGCCAGCCCGGGCTGGTGGATAGCGCGGGTCCAGCCTATAAAGGGTGCCCCCTGCCCCTTCAGGAGACGCACGAGATATGGCCAAGGAACACGCGAAGGAGCTGCTCCTCGACTTCGGCCCGGACGGCCGGACCCTCCTCCCGGTCGTGACCCAGGACTCGCGCACCAAGGACGTTCTCATCCTCGCCTTCGCGAACCGCGAAGCCTTCGACGAGACCCGGAAGAGCGGCTATGCCACGTACTGGAGCCGCAGCCGGAACGAGCTCTGGAAGAAGGGGCTCACCTCGGGCGACATGCTCAAGGTCGACGAGATTCGGATCAACTGCGAGCAGAACTCACTCGTTTACCTCGTTACTCCCCAGGGCAAGGGGGCCTGCCACGCGAAGCAGCCGGACGGCCTTCCCTACAAGTCGTGCTACTACCGGCGCATCGAGGCGGACGGGACCCTCTCGCTCGTCTACGATCCCATCGCCCGTCGCTAGCGCACCCAGGAGACGTCATGGCCCAGAAGACCCAGCTCAAGATCGGGATGCCCGCAGGCTCGCTCGCAAGCGCGTCGCGCGGCGGCAATCTCATCGACCTCCTCGACGCCGCCGGCTTCCGAACTTCCGGGTACGACAAGGGCGGCCCCACCAGCTTCACCGGCACGAGCCTCTTGTTCGGCTGGGATGGCCGCCCCCAGGAGTTCGGGGCACAGCTCGAGATCGGGGAGCTCGACGTTGCCATCGCCGGCGACGACTGGATCCAGGAGCGCGTCCTCGAGATGCGGATCGACCATGGTGTCGAGATCAGCCTCGAGCGGGTCCTAACGCTGAACCGCGGTGAGGTATCGATCGTCGGCATCGTCGCCGACGGCTCCTTCAAGACCACGGAGGACTTCCTCTCGGCGGTCGCGGCGAAGAAGCCGCTCCTCACCTGCGCCTCCGAGATGCCGTATTTGGCCCTCGACTGGCTCCAGCGCAAGCTCGCGGCGGTCGGCCTCGGCGGCCGGTTCGGGGCCCACTCGGTGCAGAAGTACAAGACGCCCGCGCGGATCAAGGAGGGGATCCTGGTCTACGAGTCCTGGGGCAAGACCGAGTCGAAGGTGAAGAACGGCGCAGTGGATATCGGCCTAGAAATCTCCCAGACCGGCAGCGCCATCAAGAGCTACGGCCTCGCGATGATCGAAACGGTGATGCGCTCGCAAACGAGCATCTACACCCACGCCGCCGTTCAGAAGGATCCCGAGAAGCGCGAGCTCCTCGAGATGTTCCTCCTGAACCTGTATGGGGCCGTGAACGCCGAGTCGAAGGTGATGCTGCTCTTCAACGTGCCGAACGCCCTCGCGGAGCAGGTCGACGTCTACCTTCGCACCAACGCCCTCTTCGGCGAGGAACCGACGCTCAGCCGCGGCAAGGAATACACGGAGTACAACATCCAGGTGGACGCCGCGGATCCCGAGAAGCCGGTGGCACTCGTGCGCTACACCCTCGCGAAGCTCGGCGCCCGCAGCATCAACACCATCCCCATCACGTCGTCGATCCCGGGCCTACGCTCCATTCGCCCGGGCTAAGAGCCCGTCTCGCGACCCGGGGAGTCGCTGCACAGTCCCCCGCCGAGTTCAGGAGGTTGTTATGGCACAGGCGACCTCGGTCAGCGCATTGGATCAGGCACTGTTCACGGTGATCCGGGAGGCGAGCGGCTTCGAGAAGGTCCTGGGAGAGCTGAGAGCCAGTGATGCCAGATTCTCGGAGAAGGCGAGCCTGGCCCAACGCTACATCGCGATCATGGCAGCGCGGCTGGCCGAAGCCGGCAGGGCAATCGAGGACACCGACGCCGTAATCGCTCCATGCCCCTCATCGGACCGGCCGGACGAGGGTAGCTTTTCAACAACCTCGACGGGAATGGCGGGCCCCCGGGACGGCCAGTTTCACCTTGGCGCTCGGGCAGCTTCCGCGTTCGGGTCGGACAGGAAGACGCGACTCGTCCCGAGAGTTTCCCAGACCGTACATTGTGAAGTCGCCAGCCTCCCACGGACGGTCGGCGGCTCTCTGCATCCAGAGCAAGCGCGTTGGAAGGACAAGGCTTCGACCTGGCGGCCCCGAGCCACGCGATCTCTCTCGTGATGCTTCCACTTGCCGGAGGCGTCCTCGATTCTCACGGCGAGGGCGTGCGACAGCCGCGGACGGGGCAAGCGTTCTTGCCCAACCTGCCAAGTAGAGCCTGTTGGCCCATCCGCGTTCGTACCGCTCGTGCTAGCGGCCGTCGAGGCGTGAATGCGCGCGCCTCCTCCGTGGAATCCGTTTGCAGGGTGCCCTAGGGGGGATGCTCGCCTGCCTTGCAAGGCGGTCGTGGAGAGACGACATGGCCTCGATCAAGACGAAAGCCCGGTTCGCTGGACTGCTCTACCTGGCGCTCGGGTTTATCGCTCCAGTAGGCCTCGTGTATGTGCCCGGAAAGCTCATCGTGCTCGGGGACCCCACCGAGACGGGACGCCGAATTCTCGCGTCCGAGTGGCTCTTCCGCCTCGGCATCGCGAGCGAGCTTATCTCGCCCATTGTCTGCCTCTTCGTAGTCATGGCGCTCCACGACCTGCTCAAGGACGTCGATGAGAGGCGGGCGCGCCTCATGGTGATCTTGGGCGCCCTGCTACCGATTCCCATCTCCCTTATCAACGTCCTCAACAGCATCGCTGCCCTCTCGCTCTTCAAGGGCACTGGCCACTTGTCCGCGTTCGACCGGACGCAACTCGACAGCCTCGGAATGACCTTCATCGGCCTCAGATCCTGCGGCATCTCCATTGCCTCGATTTTCTGGGGACTGTGGCTCTTCCCCTTCGGGATCTTGGTGGTCCGCTCGCGCTTCATCCCGCGCATTCTTGGGTACCTCCTGTTTGCGGCCGGCCTCGGCTACCTAGCGAGTGCTTTCGCGTCGCTCGTTCTCCCGACCGCGAATGTCTTCGGCGGAGTGGCGACGGCGATGGAGATGGGTGAACTGCCCATCATTCTCTATCTCGTGACCTTCGGCGCGAGGCCTTGGCCCGATGCGGCGCCGGACGCCGCCGCGGCACGCGGCCGCGCGGCAGCCGATCATTAGGCCGCAAGCGTAAGCAGGATCTCGTGAATAGCTTGTTTGGAACCACGCCCGCAAAAGTCGCGAGCGGCGCGACTACCCAGAGCACCTGCTGGCCGTGGAACGGAGCCCGCTCGAAACGGTGGTCTAGCCTCGGGAACGAGCCGGATGGAACGGGTCGCCTGCGTCATCGCCTCGTGAGTGTCACGCACTCCAGCACTGCGTCTGCATCGGTTTCACGGCCTCTCCCTCGTTGTCGGCAGCGCCGTAATCGCATCGCTCAGGCAAGATGCCGCTCGCGCCAAGCTCTAGGGCTAGCTTCCGCTGCGCGTGGTAACGGCTCGTCGGAGTGTTCTCGGGTCCCTGTTGGTATACGCTCTCCGCCAGGGGGCAATTCATGCCTGTCGTCGGTCGGCGAGTTCTCGCCCGTCGCCTCTTTTTCATTGCTTTCTGGCCCTGCCTCGCCCTGGCGGTGCTCGCACCCGGTTACCACGCGCTCGTCTACGTGCACGATCGGTTCGTCGTCGATCAAGACTTCGAGTGCTTCCGGCGCGAGTTGGCCCGGGAGCTCACTGCCGAAAGGGCAGAGGCTCATGGCGATCGCCGCGCCCTCGACGTGCTCTGGTCTTCAGAGGCCGGAGCCAAGTGCCATGTCCGCTTGGTCGGGGACGATCCAAATCCGCTGAACGTGTACAGTACGCGCGCATGGGAAGCGGACCTCATGCGCGAGCCACCTAATCCGTTGGCGCGCGAATTCGGGCGGCGCGCCCTTTACCTCTCGGCCCTCTCCATCCTGCCGGTGGTGGCCGTCATCCTAATCCGGCGCTGGCCCCGTCGGCTGCGGAAACCTCCCTCCGGGCGCTCGCCGACAGCAACGTAAGCACAAGCGCCGCTTTGCCTCCAGTCGTTCGGGCTTTCGCTCGCCGGGAAGAGGCAACGCGACGCCGAGTCGAGACGTTACCGTAGGCGACGGCCTCGCGGCGCACGACGCCACGCATCGCGCGCTCCGCATCGCACTGGGTACCGCCGGCTCGGGGAGAACGCGCTTCTGGTCATCGTGCCCGAAGCCGCCAACGAAGGGTGTGCCACCCATTCGGACGCTCGACGTCTCGTTCATGCGGACTCCCCATCGCACCTTTGCATCAGGCTCGAATTGCGTAGAACAGCTGTCGACCCCCGGGAAGGTAGCCTCGACCAGCCCCTCCTGGATGCGATGTCCGATCCCTACTGGTTCGACTACCCGCAAGAATGGATCGACAAGACCGGCCCTCGAGACCTCGTCCACACCTGGGCCACCAACAAGGACGACGCGACGACGATGCCGCGGTGAGGCAAGGTGGGGAAGCAGAAGATCGTGGACGAGAGGCCACTGGCACCATTCCCGAACATGGCCGGGCAAGGTCAAACCGGGGAGCGTCGAGAACGGGATCTTCTCCGGCCTGGACTGGCGACCTACCCTCGTCGCGGCGGCTGGCAACCCCAACATCAGGGAACAGCTTCTCAAGGGCGCGAAGCTAGGCGACCGGACGTACAAGAACCACCTCGACGGACGGTTCAGCAGGCGGTGGCGAAACTCGCGGAGACCGCCGTCGAGTACCCACCGATGCAGGCGCCCGCGTCGTTCAACCTCTCGGCCGTCAAGGCGAAGGTGGAGGAGATGATTCGGGAACACTCAGGCCAATAACGAACAGGCTCATCCTGCCGCCGAGACCCGATTCGCAGCGTCCGCCGTAGGGCGCATCCCCTCGGAGCGCCGAGTGCGGACGCGAGGGGCCGGCCGCGGATGATCTCGGCAAGCCCGTTCGCCTGGAGGGCAGCGCGCCGCCCGCGTGGTGAGACTGAGCTTGCCGCACCGCAACGCCTGGAACAAAGGGGTGGCCTCTCGCTTTCCCCAGGCGCGTCGCATCGCAGGACCTTAGAGCCGGTGCCATGGGGCCACCCCCGCTGGGTCTGCCGTGATGCCCGAGAGTGCGTCCGAGCGCTTCGACACCGATCCCCGGGCATATTCGGACTACCTCCGTACCCCCCTTGGCTCCCTCCGCCTGGAGCTTTCGTGGCTGAACCTGATGGAGCATCTCCCGCGTCCGAGTCGGTCGCCGCCTCGGGCGCTCGACCTGGGCGCCGGAACAGGAGAGATGGCGCTGCGCCTGGCGGCCTCGGGCTGGTCCGTCACGCTGGTCGACGGTTCGCGCCGAATGCTCGAGATGGCCAACGGGGCTGCCACGGCGCGGGGCCTCGCTGCGCGGATCGAGTGCCGCACCATCGACCTCGAGACCGGGGATCTCGCGATCGCCCTCGGGGTCGGCGCATACGACCTCGTGCTATGTCACTGCTTGCTCGATTACCTGACTTCGCCGCAAGCGCTCCTTCGGCAGGCCCATGCCACACTTGTGGCCACGGGGCGTATATCCGTGATCGTTCGCAACTGTTCCGGCGAGTTCCTGAAGCGTCTGCTCCAGGGACCGGACCGGGAGGAAGCCTTGTCACTTCTCCGCACTCGCCGCATGCGGGAGGCGATGTACGGGCTCCAAGTCCGCCTGTTCGACCCCGCCGAGTTGCGCACCCTCCTGGGATCCACCGGTTTCGACGTCGTTGCGGAGCGTGGCGTACGCGTGGTTGCGGATCACTTGCCCGACTGGGCCGAGCGCGGTCAGGCCGCGTTCAACAGGATCCTGGAGTTAGAGCGCAGCCTCGCCGAGAGCCGCGACCTCGGTGCGGTCGCCCGCTACTTCCAGGTGATCGCGGAGCGAAACACGCTCGGGTCGCCGGCATGAGGGACGGACCCATGGACGTGGATGCCACTGGTGCGCAAGGGAGCGACGCGCCGACCGCGCCGCGCTTTGCCCTCGGCCTTGGCCTGACCAACGAATGCAATCTGTCCTGCGCTTTCTGCTATCGCGACCCGGCACGTGCGGATCGGCTCTCCCCGGAGCAGGTCCGCGCCGTGCTCGATCGCATCCCCATCCGATCGGTGAACCTTGGCACCGGCGAGAACGGGCTTCACCCTCAGTTCCGCGACCTGCTAGACCTTCTCACGAGCTATCACTCGCAGCTCACCATCACGTCGAACGGCTTCAGCATCTCGGTCCTGCCGGACGAGGCGCTCCGGGTGTTCCACGACATCGAACTTTCGCTCGACTACCCGACAGTAGAGGAGCAAGACGCCCAACGCGGCCCCGGCAACTGGGACCTTCTCCACCGGCAGGCCGCGCGCTGCCGTGGGCTGGACGTGCCGGTCACGATGGTGGCGGTGATGATGCGGACGAACTACACCCGTCTGACCGAGATCGCCCGGATCGCCGCCCGGTACGACGCTCCGCTGCGGGTGAATGTCTACCAGGCGGTACGCTCGAACGAGTTCTCGCTGACCTACGAGCAGTACTGGGATGGGTTCCAGCGTCTCTTCGCGGAGACCGAGGTACTCGCGCTCGGCGAGCCCCTGCTGAGGGCGATGGCCGGTTTGCCGCGCGGCGAAAGCCACTGCGGCGTCTCGACGGTGCGCGTGACGCCGCGCGCGACGGTGAAGCCGTGTGTGTACTGGCCCGAGCCCGGCGCCCCCCTTTCGGTCCTCCTCGACGAAGGTACTGAGGTCGTGGAGACGTTGCCGTTCCGAGAGGCGCGGACCGTGCCCGACGCTTGTGCGCCCTGCGAATTCCGCGACGTGTGCCTCGGCGGTTGTGCCGGGCGCCGCCGCCTCGACGGCGCACTCCTCGAGCCGGATCGTTATTGCCCCGTGATGCGCGGCGAGGACCGCAGGCTCACCGTCCATCTCGCGCCCGGAAGGGACCTCCCCAAGGTTGGAAGCTCATGCACGACCGTGGTCAGGGCGCGCCCGCGGCCGGAGTGATTTCCCCGAGCAGACGGCCGCGGCGCGCCTTCCGGCCCGCCCACGCGCCGACGGCCAAGAGGACGCCGTATTCGACGGCAAGCGCCCACCGCGGGACCACCCACGCGGCGCCCGGGGGCAGCCTCCAGGTGACGTAGACCAGCTGGATCGAGATCGTCCAGGCGAGGAGCGGAAGGGTCGCTCGAGTGAAGAGGAAAGGAGCGAGCCATACTAGGTACCAGGGGTAGACGAGCGGCGCGAAAAGGAGAGTCGTGGCGACCGGCCAGGCCCAAGCCGCTGCCGACGTTGCCGGCAGCCGGGTGCGGACCACGGCGGCGACGACTAGGCCTGCGACGACTGCGAGTGCGGTGGCGAGAAGCGGTGTCGACCCCGTGGCCACGGCTTCGAAGGCGGGGCCGTTGAAGCGGAAGCGCCGCACGACCTCGGGAATCGATCCGACGGGCGGTCCGCAGCGTATCCAGAACGACCCGTAGAGCACCACCAGGACCCCAGCCGCATATCCTATGTTCCGCAGTGACGCTCTCCGCCACAGGAGCGGTGCCAGGACGAGCGGCAAGGGCTTCACCGATACCGCGAGCGCGAGCGCAACGCAACCGGCGGATGTCCGCCGCCGCGACAACGCGAGAGCGGACAGCACGACGAATAATGCCCCGAGGACGTCCGCATGTCCTTGGCGTGCGACCTCGAACACGACGAGCGGGTTCCAAAGATAGGCCAGGACCCAGGCCGGACTGGAACCGATCGCGAGGAGCCAGCGCCAGAGGGCGAGCGCGAGAAGCGCCTCGCACGCGAGCAGCGCCACCTTGACTGCGAGAACCGACTCGCTCCAGACGGTCGCCAGGAGGAAGAAGGCCTGCGCTCCGGGAGAGTACGGGCTCGGGACCTCAGGGTTGTTCACCGGCCAGCTCTCCGCCGTTCGGAGGTGAGCCACTGCCAGGCTCGCCGGGGCGATCGAGTACGGCGATAGGCCCGCCCGCACCAAACGGGCGTCCCAGACGTAGCGGGTGACATCGGCGCCGGGGTACGCAGGCGCCAGGACGAGCGGGACGCGCCAAGCGAAGGCCAGGAGGACGAAGGCCGCAAGAACTGCAGAAGATGGATACCTTCGGAGCGCGATCTCGAGCATCGCCAGCGCGTACCCAGCGCTGGCGAAACCGAGGTAGAGGAAGAATGCGAACGTCCCCTGACCCGGGTCACGGGCAGCGAAGGCGAGCCACGCTGCCAGGATCGTTGCGCCGGCGACCCACAGAGGCAGGCGACGCCTGCCGTGGCTGGACCTCGCGCCGGGCTCGCTCCTCGCCGAAGGCCTTTCGCTCATGGCGGACTGCTCGGCGCCAGCTGACGATCCGATCAGGGTGCGCTCCCTGCGGAGTGCAATTCCTTCCAAGAGGCGAGGAGTGCCGCGGTTCGCGGAGCTCGTGCTGGCTCGGCGGCCAGGTCCGCCATGAGGCGAAGGAGGTCTGCCGGAACGTCGACGTCATACCAGACCGGCGCGACGGCCAGCGATAGCCCTCGAGCCTGCGCGCTGGCGCGGAGGGAGTCGAGCGCGCTCGAAGTCCCGAGTGCGGTGCCAAACAGTTCGGGATGGGCCGCAGAGGCTCCCACGAGGTAGTACCCGCCATCCTCCGTCGGTCCGACCACCAGATCCGTGCTCTCGAGGCTCGCGAAGGCGGCATCCAGGATGGACCCAGGGAGGTGCGGGCTGTCGGCGTCGATCGCAATCACCTGCTTGAAACCGGCCATGCAGAACCGGCGAAAGACCGATGTGAGCGCGGCCGCGAGACCAGCCCCCTCCTGGGCCACCACGCTCGCTCCGGGCAACCCCGCGGCAAGCGCCTCCACGTCATCGACCGGGCACATGATCGCGACGTGGACGTCCTCGAGCGACCGTGCGAGATCGACGGTATCTCGGAGCATGCAGTCCGACAGGTGGGCGACCTCGCCTGGCGGAAGGGCCCCCTGGAGGCGAGTCTTGGCGTACCCCTCTCTGGGGGCCTTGGCCATGATTACGAGCGCGCGGCTCGTGCCTGGTGCCCGCACCATGGGTCGCGACTGTCCGTCGGCGCTCATGCTGCCGGTGGAGCGCCGCCCGGCCGCGGCCTGGGGCGGAGACGGTTCAAGATGATCCCGGTGAGTATGCACCATGCCGCACCGAGGGTGCCTTTCGCGGTCCCGCTGATCTTCGAAATGCCGATTCGTCGATGGTAGCTCACTGGGACCTCCGCCACGCGGTAGCCATGTCTCGCACCCAGTGTCGGGAGCTCCACCGCCCAGCCATACGTCATCTCGCTGAGCCGGAGCGCACGGAGGACATCGCCCCGGGCCGCGCGGAACGGGCCGAGGTCGGTGAGAGGCACACCGTACAACGCACGAATGAGGGCCGCTCCGAGTCGGTTCCCGAGGACCTGATGCCAGGGCATCGCCCCGCCGCTCACTCCCGTCTGCAACCGCGAGCCGAGAACGATGTCCGCCCTTCCCTCCCGGATCGGCTGGAGGAGCCGCGGCAGCTCGGCGGGTCGATCGCTGTAGTCGCCGTCGAGGAAGACCACCACGTCGGCGTCGGCAGCCTGTTCGAGCCCTCTCAAGCACGCTCGCCCATAGCCCCGCCGCGACTCGACCAGCACGCGGGCGCCTCGCCCGGCCGCGACCTCCCGCGTCGCGTCGGTCGAGCCGCCGTCGACCACGATGACTTCGGCGATGTGCTGGGTTGGGAGGTCGTCGAGCACTCGCCCAATCGCGTCGGCCTCGTTGAGCGTCGGGATGACGACGGCGACCCGCACGAGAGGCTCGGCACCTACCATAGAGGCGAGGAGGGTGCCGCCTTCGAAAGGAGGCTGTCCACTCCCCAGGTGCGCCCCGGCCTGGTTGTGGCGAGAGCGGCCGCCGCGATGGTGGGGATGAGCAGTTCCCAGACCCATGCGGCACCGAGCTCCGACAGCCAGAGGGTGAAGAGGAACCCTGCGGCGGCTGCGGCAACGGCCCGGCTGGCAGTGCCGGTGAGGAGCGCGAGCCCGAACCCGAGCTCGGCGGCACCCTGGAGCGGACCGGCAACGGCGGCGTGGCTTGCCACGAACGCCTCGATGCTCTTCCAAGCTCCCGGAGCGGACCCTTTGTTCAGGTAGTATTCGATGACTCCCCGGTAACCCGCTGGGGTGTAGGCGCCCTTCTGGAGATTCTCGAAAAAGACCCAGACAAACATTGCACCGAGCGCCATGCGGATGACCGCAAGGGCACGCTTCTCGTTTACGGCCTCGTTCGGTGTCACGCTCACCTCGCCTCGTCGCGGCCTCCGAGCCGGGGCGAGCAGATTTCCCTTAACGCCGGGCGCCACGATCGGTTGCACCTCCTGGGGCGTCCATCGTTGACGCTCACCATTCGCACCAGGTGGGTACGGCCGGCGCTTGCGATCCGAGCGGCCGCGATTAGGACCGAACGGACAGCCCTCCCATAATCCGGAGCATTGCCATGGACCGTCGCCACTTCCTATTGCTGAGCGGTGGAGCCGCGGCCGCGCTCGCCCGGCCTGTTTCGGGATCGCCCAGCGGCGCGGAATCGACGGCCACGCTGCTCCCGTCGCCCGCCGGCGCGCCCCCGCTTGCCTGGAAATGCTACGAGACGACCATCCGGGTCGAGGTCTCGAAGCCGGCGGGCCTGACGCGGATCTGGCTACCCACGCCGCTCACCGCCGACACACCCTACCAGCGGTGCATGGGCAACTCGTGGCGAGCCGACCGCGGCCGAACAGCCCAGTGGATCGACCCGACCTACGGAGCCGGCGTCGTCTGGGCCCAGTTCCCCGAGGGCACCCCCCCCGTGCTCGAGCTCACCAGCCGCTTCGCCACCCGGGACGTTGCGGTCGACCTTGCGAAGCCGGGCGTGTCGGTCACCGAGAACCCCTCGATTCTCGCCCAGTACACCGCGCCCACCGAGTTGCTTCCGACAGACGGCGTCGTGCGGGCGACTTCCGAAGCAATCGTCAAGGGGGCGACCAGCGACGTGGAGAGAGTCCGGGCGATCTATGAATGGGTCGTCGAGAACTCCTATCGGGATCCGAAGACGCGCGGATGTGGCGTCGGAGACGTTCGCTTCATGCTCGAGAACAAGGCGTTGGGCGGCAAGTGCGCGGATTTGAATGCGCTCTTCGTCGCGCTCTGTCGTTCCGTCGGCATTCCGGCGCGCGACGTCTACGGCGTCCGGGTTGCCCCGTCGGCTCTGGGTTACCGCAGCCTCGGAAAGGGTGGCGGCGTTATCACCACGGCACAGCATTGTCGGGCCGAGTTCTACCTGCCCTCGCACGGGTGGGTTCCCGCCGATCCGGCCGACGTCCGGAAGGTCATCCTCGAGGAGGGTGGCGGAAAGGATCCGACCGACCCCATGGTGCTCGCGGCCCGCAAGCGCCTCTTCGGAGCTTGGGAGATGAACTGGCTTGCCTACAACTCCGCTCACGACCTCGTGCTGCCAGGTTCGTCGCGGGGGAAGGTCGGCTTCCTCATGTACCCGCAGGCGGAGACCGCCGACGGGCGCGTCGATTGTCTCGACCCGGACCACTTCCGGTACTCCATCACCTCGCGAGAGATCTCCTGACCCCGGATTGTGCTCCGGCGGCGTCGACGAGCGTGAAGCCCAAGCACGACGCCGGCTACTGGGCTCGGGCAACCCGGGGGTTCGATTTCTCCGATGCCGACCGGGTACCTCCGGCTAAGTTCAATCGTGTGCTTAGAGGGCTCATGGGCGCCAAGCCCTACCCAGCCTTGGCCGGGGGCGAGGCAAGAGGGAACGACTAATCGCGCGGGTCGGGCCTGTCCGCCATCCGCTGGGAAACATGGAGGCTGAGAGTCCCGTCAAGGCTGCGGGTGAAGGCCACGTTGAGGGTCCCGTCCGTGACGGACGCGTTGCCGTTCCCGACGCGGGACCCGCGACGACTCCACGCCGACCGCCGGGGTCACCCCCGCACCGACCCAGCGCCAGCGAGCGGCGGGGGCCACCTCCTCTAGCGCCCGCGACACCGGAACCGGGCCTGGCGTCGAGGTAAGTCGTCCCCGTCTTGGGGGTACTGCCACCGCCTGGATTCTCGTACGGCTACGCCACCCACCGCTCCTCCCTGCGGGGCGCGCGGCGAGGATCGCGCTCCGGGATGGCCGTTGCCACGGGCGGTCCCCTGCCGAGGGGCAGGAGGAGAAGGAGGAGGGCGACAGGCGCCACCGAGCCGCTCGCGGTGTTGCAGCCTCCCTTGGGGGCCGCATCGCTCGTGGCCGGGGCTAATCCCACTGCATCGACGGTGAAGGAGGGGAGCGCCACGACCTGATAGCCGTGGTTCGCATTGTTCGCGTCGGGCGTGAAGTACCCTACCCTCAGGGTGGACGAGGTGCCAGCACCGAAGGACCCTCCGGCTTTGTCCGCCTGGTTCCCGTACCACGCTACCGCCCAGGTATAGCTGCCGGGAGCAACGGGCGCGGGTGCGGTCAGGGTAACGGGAAAGACGCTGGTCGTGCATCCGCCCATGCCGCCTGGGCAACTGCTACGGGCCAACTCGGTGAGGTTGTGGTCGAGGAGAAGTACGCGGACCCAGCCGCTCTGCCAGCCGCCGTTGACCGTCACCCTCACGGTCGCCGACGGAGCATAGTTCGCGGCATCCGTAGTGCCGGCGACGTTGATGTCCTCCATCGAGACGGAAGAGTGGGTGCCGTGGGAGTGGCAACCGTTGCAGGTCTGCACCGTTGGGCTGTGACAGGACTCGCAGCCGCTGTAGTCGGCGAAGGGAAGGAGCGGCCAGAAGGCGATCGTGGCCGCGAGAAGAGCCTTCCAGGGATTCCGCATCGCTCTCCCCCCGTCTGTTCTTGGGGTCCCTTCAGGCGTACCAGGCTCATGCACTCCGCACCATGGTGCAGTGAATCCTCCCACGTCGAGGGCCGCCGTGCTCGGAGGTGCGCATGGCGATCCGTTCGTTCATAGGCGGGTATCGGCGCCGGAGGCTGCGCCACACCCGCGAGGTGATCGTGCGCGGCTCGAAGATCACCTCCCGTTTGCGCCCCAGAGGCCCGGTTAGGGAGCGATGGGAAGGCGGCGGGACTCCCCTCGCCCACGACTCCGCGCCAGGCCGTGTCTGTGAATACTGTCGTCGACTCCCGCGTCCGCAGGAGTGAAACGAGCGTTCTTGCCGAAGCAGGGAACAAGCCTGGTGGCCGGACGGTAGATCGGTCGAGGACCAACGGAACGAGGTGCGAACATGAGAAAGCTATTTCTCTCCTCCATGCTGGCGTTGTCCCTAGTACCCGCTGCGGGACGAGCCCAGGTGGGCGTCCACATCGACATCCGCCTGCCGGCCGCGCCGCCGCTCGTGGAGGTGCAACCCGGGATCCGCGTCGTGGCAGGATTCCCCGAAGAGGTCTTCTACCGCGACGGCTGGTACTGGTGCCGCCGAGGCAGCGCCTGGTACCGCGCGCGCACACCGGGGGCGCCCTTCATGTGGGTCGAGCCCCGCCGGGTGCCCGTCGCCCTGGTTCACATTCCCCCCGGCCAATACAGGAACTGGCATCGCGGAGAGGTAGCCCGGTGGCATGGCGAGCGGGAACATGACCGCGCGATGCACGAAGAGCGCCGAGAGGAGCACGAGCATCGGTAGGCGGCTGCGGGCGGTCGCCTGCGAGACGGCTCCGCCCACAGGGCCGGAGCCGCCTCGCCCGAGCGGGTTCCACGCTACCGCGAGGCGAACTCGCCGTAGGCGCGGCGAAACTCCTCCCCTGCCCGAAGCTTCGCAAACAACCGCGCCAGCCCCCACGGTCCGGCGCGTGTGTACCAGGCGGCCACCTCGTGCCGGGCGGTCCCGTACGCCGGGAGGTGGGCCCGCGTCGCTGCGAGCCAGTCCGCCATCGACGCCAGCTGATCGAGCGCCGGCGCCGTCGCGCCGCCGCTGGTTTCCACGAGCCAGCGGTCCTCGGCGAAGACCGGATCTTCGCTGACGAGCACGGCAAGCCCCTCGTCGAACCACGACGGAACGCGGAGGAGCGCGCGCAACGCGCCCACTCGTGCCGAAAGCTCCACGTGAGAGAATTCGTGCGCGGCCTTAACCGGATTCACGGCCAACGGAGACAGGAGCACCCGGTTTCCGAAGTAGGTCGTTCCGTGGCCGATGCCGCCGTGCCATCGGAAGCAGTTGAAGGTGCCGCACGCGAGGAGGATCGGATGGCCCTCGGGGCGCGCGTAGAATCGCTCGATGCGAGCTCGCGCTTCCCGTGCGGCGAGCAGCGCCTTCTCCCGCGTGCTCGCGTCCGCCCCTCTCTCGACCCAGATATCGGGCGCCACTTCCGCGAACCCAGCCCAGGGCGGGGCGAGGAGAGCGACGCTTCGGACCCAAGAGCACGCCATCACCAGCATGGCGAGGCCACCGATAACGGCCGCCACTAGGAACCCTGCCACTGCTCGCCGTTTTGGCATCACCGGACGCTCCTACCGCCCTCTGGCGACCGGGCCACGTGCGCAGCCGTCGCACTGCCGGTCCATCGCGCATCTCTTGCGCGCCGATCGTCCCGGAGTCCCTCGCGTCGGAGTGCCCATGGAACGAAGGCTACGAGCTTTCGGGCGCTCTCACCACCCCGTCGCGCGAGGGGCCAAACGCTACCCTCGGTCGAAGCGAGTGGATCGGGGTGGACGCACTGCCCGGCCAGCGCGCTCGCGACAAGCGAACCTTGGCCGAACGCTCCGTCGACGCCCCAGCCAGCCGCTGTCACTTGGCGCCACGACTCCCGAGCGGGCTGCCTCTTGATATCCTTGAGCACAAGAGTTAGGAGGTCCTTTTCGTCCTCTAACGCTCGGCGACCGCATTCTGGTTGAGAAGGTTTCTCGCTGCTTCGCGATCGCAGAGGTCAGGGTTTGAAATCGGTGCTCCGCCAGGCAAGAGCTTTCATCTAGCCAAAGAGGGCCATGTCCGTTCGCGAGAGATTCTTCGAGTGCATCTTCGCCCTGGATCGCAACGAGTACCGCTTCCACGTTCGAGCCTGGGATCCGAAGGAAGCGGAAGAGCACCTCCGCGCCTCGCTCCGCGAGAACGGGCTCCAGCGGCCGGGCACCATCATGGTCCGTGACGGCAATGGCACTCTGCTGCGCAGCGCGCCCTACGACGGGAGCGGGCTCACGCCCGCCGACTAGCGCTCCGCGACGACTTCGCCCGAGCGCGGTTCCCGGAGATGAGGCCGCGATCCCATGAGCTCGGCACCAGCGGTCGGATGGCTCAAGCTCCTCGCCACCGCGCTCTACCTCCTGGCGTGGCCGGCGCTCACCCTCGGCCTATCGGGTGATTGGCGCTGGACCGAGGGGTGGCTGTTCGGCCTGTGGTTCCTCGGCCTATGCGCGACCTGCATCGGCTGGCTGTACCGAAAGGACCCGGCGCTACTCGCCGAGCGCTTTAGGAGGCCCGGCAGCGGCGGTCAATCTCGCGGCGACACGTTCATCGTCTACGCGCTTGTCTTTGGGTTCTGCGCCTGGATCGCGCTCCCGCCCCTGGATGCCCGGCGATTTCGCTGGACCCCTCGCTGGCCTCTGTGGGTAGAGGCTTCGGGTGGCGCACTCCTCCTGGGAGCCGGTTTCTTCTTCTTCCGATCCTTCACCGACAACACTTTCTTGTCTCCGCTCGTGCGCATCCAGGCGGAACGTCGCCACCAACTGGTCTGCACCGGCGTCTACGCGATCGTGCGCCACCCCATGTACCTGGGCGCGAGCATGATGTTCCTCGGTGGTCCGCTGCTTCTCGGCTCGGCTTGCGGGATCCTGGTTGGTATCTGCCTGACCGGGCTCCTCATGGCGCGGATTCGAGGCGAGGAAGAGCTGCTCGCTCGCGAGCTCGACGGCTACCAGGGCTATCGAGCCAAGGTCCGCTACCGGCTAGTGCCGGGCATCTGGTAAGGGCACCGGTGCGCGCCTCTGCCGCGGCCGCTGCGCGTCCCGCCCCAAGAGCGCGCGACCCCGAGCTCGGCGCCTCCGGTCGCCGTCGACGCGTCCCGCGCGGCGAGCCCGCAGACGCGTAGGTTCTCGACGAGCAAAGCACGCGGGCAAGCAGGAACCCGCGGGCCTGTTATGACCCCCCAGCTTCGCGGGCGGGGAGTGCATGGCGCCCCGGTCGAGGATGAAGGATGGCATCGCCCTTCCCGGACTGTACGACGGAGGCCTCACCGCCTCGAGAGCGCCCGTTGCGGGAATTCGGGCCGCAGCCACCGCGCGTCCGGCCGCCGCGGGCGTCGAGGGGGCGAGGGAGCCCGTCATGAGAGCGACGAGGGTCTAGGGAATGGTCGGGGACGGCGAAGCCCGATCCCTCGCGGGTCGAGACTGGCTCGCGCTCGGGCTGCTCGTCGCGGTGGTCTTCCTCGCCTACCAACCCTGTTGGGCTGGCGCACTCCTGTGGGACGACGCCGCCCACCTCACGCGCGCCGAGCTGCGGCCCGGAAGCGGGCTTCTTCGGATCTGGTTCGAGCTCGGGGCGACGCAGCAGTACTACCCGCTCGTCCACAGTGCCTTCTGGCTGCAGCACCGCCTGTGGGGCGACGCCACCCTGGGCTATCACCTCGTCAATCTCGCTCTCCACGCCACTGCTGCGATCCTGGTGGCCGTCGCGCTCCGCCGCCTCGCCGTCCCCGGGGCGATCCTGGCCGCGGCCCTGTTCGCGCTTCATCCGGTGCAGGTCGAGTCCGTGGCCTGGATCACCGAGCAGAAGAACACGTTGTCGGCCGTTTTCTACCTGGCGGCTGGGCTGGCCTGGCTCCGGTTCGAGGATCGCAGAGATGCCTCTAGCTACCTCCTCGCCCTCGCGATGTTCCTCCTGGCGCTCTCGAGCAAGACGGTGACCGCCACGCTGCCCGCCGCGCTCCTCCTCCTCCACTGGTGGAGGCGCGGGAGGCCGACGTGGAAACACGATGTCTTGCCGCTCCTCCCCTTCTTCCTCCTGGGCGCGGCCGCGGGCGTGCTCACCGCCTGGGTGGAGCGCCACCTGGTGGGCGCGGAGGGCGGCGCTTTCCAACTCAGCCCGGCGGAAAGGGTCCTCGTCGCCGGGCGCGCCGCATGGTTCTACCTGGGAAAGCTCATCTGGCCCACGGACCTGGTCTTCATCTACCCCCGCTGGGTCGTCAGCCAGGACGCCCGGTGGCAGTACCTGTATCCAGCATCCTTGCTCGGAGCGCTCGCCGCGCTCTGGCTGCTCCGGCGCCGCCTCCCGGGGCCTTTCGTCGCGGCCCTCTTCTTCCTCGGAACCCTTTTGCCCGCCCTGGGCTTCGTCGACATCTATCCGTTCCTGTTCTCCTTCGTGGCCGACCACTTCCAGTACCTGGCGAGCATCGGCATCATCGCGCTCGCCTCGGCGGGCGCGACATTGACCTTCGACCGCTCACCCCCCTGGCGGCGCCGGGTGGTTGGAGCACTGTGCGTTTCGGTTCTTGCCGCCCTCTCGGCTCTGACCTTGCGGCAAAGCCAGGTGTACGTCGACCGCGAGACCCTCTACCGCTCCGTGATCCGTGGCAATCCCGGCTGCTGGATGGCCTACAACAACCTCGCCAGCGCGCTCCTCTCCCGCGGAGCCGTCGATGAGGCGCTCCCGCTGGCCGAGAAGGCCCTCGAGCTCAGGCCGGGATACCCGGAGGCGCACAACAACCTCGCCCTGGCGCTTGGCAGGCAGGGCAGAGGGGAGGAGGCCATCGCACACTTCCAAAGGGCCCTGAGTCTCGATCCGGCCTACGCGGAGGCGCACAACAACTTGGCCTTCCTCCTCGCCGACCGCGGGTTGCTGGGCGAGGCGATCACCCACTATCGCAGGGCCCTGCAGATCGAGCCTTCGAACCCCGGCATGAACTACAACCTGGCCATGGCCCTCGTCGCGCACGGCGAGCCTCGCGCTGCCGCCGTCCACCTGCGCCGCGCCCTCGAGGTGGAGCCGGAGTTCGTGGAAGCGCGAAACAACCTAGGCATTCTTCTCGCCCGCGCCGGACGGATCGAAGAAGCGATCGCTCAGTTCCGCGAGGCTCTCAGGATTCGCCCCGACTCCACCGAGGTGCGCCGCAATCTCGACGCCGCCCTAGCGAGCGGCGGCAGCTCGAAGTAGCTCGGGCCTACTGCGCCATCCTGCGCGAGAAGAGATTCCCGGCGCGTCGCGCAGCGAAGCGCATGAGACCGATTGCCAGGAGCATGCCCGCCACCCAGCGCGCGAGCACCGCGAGCGCCTGGGCATCGAAGGGCGGCCATTCCGTCTTCCAGAGGACCTCCCCCCGGTCGATCATCCAGTGCCACCCGGTGTGGGCGACCAGCGCCGAGGCGATGACGATGCCGACGCGCCCGACCAGCACGTGGCGCCGGACGAGAGCGAGCACCGGCAGGATCGCGGCGAGCACCAGGACCTGCCCGATCTCGATCCCGACGTTGAAGGAAAAGAGTGCCACGAGCAGGTGGCGCCCCGCGAACTGCAGGTTCTCCTTCAACCCGTAGGAGAACCCGAAACCGTGAACCAAGCCGAACAGGCCCGTGAGCACCCAGCGCCGTCGCAGGTCGACCCCGACGATGTTCTCGAGTGCCATGTAGACGATCGAGGCGGCGATCGCGGTCTCCACGAACGGCGGGAACCACGCGCCCGACGGTGCCAGGTGGTACGCCGACCCGATGAGGGTGAACGAGTGAGCGACGGTGAAGGCGGTGACGATGGGGATGACCTGGCGAAGGCGGGCGAAGGGAAGGATGAGGCAGAGGAGGAAGAGAAGGTGATCGACCCCCCCTAGGATATGGGTGATGCCCAGGCCCACGAAGGTGGCGGCGGCCTGGTACCAGGCGGGGCTCAAGGACACCCTCCCCGCTCGGCTGGTGATCACCATTGCCCGCCCGTCCTCCCCAGGAGGCAAGTAGCGGATGGCCAGCCTCATGAAGCCCGCGACCTCCGGGAAGACCGTGGTGCCGATCGAGAATCGCGAATGCGGGGAGTCGATCGGGTAGTCGAGGTGAGCGTCGAGGAAGCCCTGATCGGCGTAGATGACCGTGCCGGGAGCCGGTGTTCCCTCCGCGTCCGCCAGGGCATCCTGGTACTTGTCGAAGGAGCGGTCCGATGGCAGCTGCAGTCGGCCTACGGCGCTCGAGGGCGCCAGCAGCCGGTCTCCCTCCCACAGCTGAACGTCCTGCTTGATGAGGGCGAGCGCTCGCTGAATCGCGGGGCCAGAGCCGGCAACGTCTACCTCCCGGCCGGCGAGTGGGAAGCCGGCGTGCCGGAGCGCGAAGATGGGCACGCGGACGACCAAGTGCACCTCGCGCTCGTCTACTCTCACGAACGCGTTCATCAACGCGTCCATGGTGAACTCGTGGCCGCGCGCCGAGCGCGGGCTCGCGGCGCAGAGGAGCACCAGCGCGAGCGAGCGGAGTGGAATGCGGAGCACGGCCCCTCCCCTTGCGGGGCGGCGGCCGGGAGCCGGGGCTCCCGGCCGCTGCGGCGCAACTGTTGGCTCAGTCGTCGTCGCGATCCCCGTCCCGGTCACCGCCCACCTTGACGAACTTTTGGATGCGGCGCCCGTTGATCGTCTCTCCGGTGAAGATATTTCCGTGAGAGTCGGCGGCGAGGGTGTGCAGGAACGTGAACTGGCCGGCTTGGTGTCCGGGCTGGCCGGTGCCGCCCAGAATGGCTCCGGAGACGCGATCCATGATGTGGAGGATCTCGTTTCCGCCGTCCGCCTCGAACATGAACGTCTGCGCGCGATCGTTGGAGAAGGCGACGTCCCAAGCCGAGCCGGCGGTCCCGAGGGGAGCGGACCCGCTGGGCCCCGAGGTGACCCCGGTGCCGGGCAGCACGTTGATGATCTGGAGCGGCTGGCACACCGGAGGATCGGTGGTCGTGTCGCAGTTGCTCGGCGTCTTTTCGTACACCAGGATGCGGTCCGAACCGCGGTCGCACACGTAGAGCGTGTTGTTCTTCGCCAGCACCACGCAGTGCGGGTGTCCGCCGTCGCCCGCGGCGAAGCTGCCGCGGTCGTGCGCGCTCACGTTGGGCTGAAGGCTGTTCACCACCACTCCGCCCCAGTGGCGCAGCCAGGTCCCGTTCTTGTCGAAGACGACTACCCGATGGTTCCCGTAACCGTCGGCGATGTAGACGTCGCCGTTCGACGGATCGACGGCAATGTCCGCCGGCTCGTTCAACAGGGTGTGGCTCATGTTGGCGCTGGAGTCGCTCCCCGAGTTCCCGCACGTGTCTCCGTTGGCCGGCCAGTCGCACTTGCCTCTCGTGCCGATCTGCAAGAGGAGGGTCCCGTCTTGCGTGTACTTCTGGACGATTCCGTCACCGTTGCCGGCGATCCACACATTGTCCTGGTAATCGATGAAGCACCCGTGGATTCCTCCCGGGACCACGTTGGGGTTGCCCCACCCCGTGTAGACGCTGCCGTCCCTGTTGTAGGCGACGACCGGAGGCGACGGCACGGCGATGACCGTCTCCGGCGGTACGAGTTGGTTGGGAGCGGTCGCGGTTGCCTGGAAACCACGGTTGACGGTCCAGACGCGGTCGTGGGAATCGACGCACGTCCCACCGACCTCGCCGGTGACCCAGGGCTTGGGCTGCCCGGTGGTGCTGGAGATCTGGGTCGGATCGGAAGGGAGCGGCTTCGGCCAGAGGGGATCCACGCGATACACCGGAGTCTCGGGGCGGCCCCAGGCAGTCACCCGGCTGAGCGGACTCCAGAGGCCAAGGCCGATGACCAGGGCGGGAACGAGAACGGCCAGGAAGAGCAGCCGCCGCCAGAGGGACTGTTTTCTATTGGTATCATCCATTCGAAGCCTCCTCACACTCTTCGCGCTGCCGTAGCGACGCTTACGAACTGCTACCCTCGATGGAGGCTGCCCGAGCACTCGGTACGTCTCTTCGAGGGAACGTGACCTTGTGAACTCGCGGGAGACTGCGCCACGCCTTTGCGGGGGCGCTCCCCCGAAGGGATCGGACCTTGGCGAGCGAAGCGGCCGCATCGCATGCCCGTTTGCACTCCCATCAGGGGCGATGGGCGCGGCCTGGACGACGCATCGCGCCAGCCGCGGGAGAAGGACGTCGCCCTCTTTCGATGCGACGCCTCTGCGAACGCCAAGGGGTGAAGCGGCCGCGCCGTGAAAGGACTCGCTTACGGTGAACGTCGGACCCCGGTCTCAGTATCGGTTTTCTCCCGGCCTCGACTTTCATGCCGGGAGTCTCGGGCTGGACGACGCGCCATCGGCAATGTCCGCTGCCACGCAAGGCCGCAGGAGGGGATCGCCGTGCCTGACCAGGTATCACGCTCGTGGCGGGGTGAGGCCCGACGGCTCGCTGTCCAGTCGAATCGGTCGAGGGGGCTATCGTAAATCGCCCTTCATGGCGCCGCGGGGCTTTCAAGGTCCTCCGAGGATGTCATCGGCGGACCGCGCGTTTTCGCAGGATGCAAGTCGTCTTCCGCGAGGGCCCCTTACCGAGCCATGGGAATCGCGCGCCTACTCTGCCGAGGTCCGGCGCGGCGTTCCCCACCCTGCGACGGGTGGAGCGTCGACCACCCCGACGTGCACCAGCCGACGTCGGCCCCCCCTGAGGGCTAACCTTGTGGGTGCCCGAGGGTCTCTACGGGGTGAGCAAACTTCGACTTCGCCACGCCCTCGCCCGTGGGTCGTCGCGTCGACGGCGAATGGGCAGTGATGTGTTGCGGTCTTGCCTTTCCGGGAGGAGCCGATAAGGCTCGACCCGTCACCTCGAAACGAGCCTCAAGGACCATCTTGACGAGGATTGCGCAATGCGCCCACTCACCCATTTCGCGCTCTTGATCGCCGCCGCTCCGGCGCTAGCCCTGGCCCAACCGGCGCCACCAGAGGCGCCGCCCCCGCCACCGCCTCCCCAAGCGACCCCTGCGGGAGAGGCCCCACCCCCGCCGGAGGGTCCGCCGTCGCAGGCGCCACCTCCCCCGCCGGGCGCTCAGGCAGTTGCGCCACCGGGCCCGACGCCGCAGCCGGGGGCGTCCGCGGGTCAGTGGGTTTACACGAACCAGTACGGATGGCTGTGGATGCCGCACGGCCAGCAGTACACCTACATCCCTGCCGACGCCCAGGTCTTTCCGGATCAGTACGTCTACTACCCTGTCTACGGCTGGCGATGGGTGGTCGCGCCCTGGGTCTATGGCTATGGTCCCGCGCCCTACTGGGGCGTATGGGGGCCGCGCTACTTCGCCTGGTACGCCCATCCGTGGTTTCGCGTAGGGGGGTACTGGGGGTGGGGGGCCTACCACGGGTGGGGACACTACCGGGGATGGGTCGGCCCGCGCGCCTGGGGGCCACACGGATGGGCCCGAGCGCCCGCTTACTACCACACCGGCGCCGGGGGCCCGCACCCCCACCCTTCACACCACCATTAGAGCTCTGGAGACGCGCGGGTAGTCCCGCCCGGCAGAACCGGCCGGCGCGCCCCTCCCATGGTCGCGTCCCGGTCGGACTCGGTTGCGGCTATGGCCGCTTGAGTCGGAAGGCGAGCATGAACACGACGTTCGCCGCGATCGCCACCAGGGCCGCGAGCCCCGGGATCCCGAAGTCCGGCAGCTCGGCGGCATGGCACACGGCGAAGACCAGGATGGCGATCGAGCTCGCCGCGAGGGCGAAGCCCACTGCCAGGGTGAATCGCCGCATGCGACGGAACTAACGGCCCGGCGGCGTCGACGCGCGTCCGAAGGGTTCCGCCGAGAATCGAAGGCGGGTCGGAGGCCCCGATGGCCGCCTGAGCGCGCAGCCCCGCTACGGACGGCCCCGGCCGCCCGGCGTCGCAACCTCCGCCACCTCCGCTGCCGCGGCCCGCACCGCACTCTTCAGGGCTTCGCGCTTGACCGGCTTGGCCAGGCACATGTTTCGCGACCGTTCCAGGAACTCGGCGGCTTCGGGGGAAGCGGCGCCGCCGGTGATGAAGATGATTCGCCGCGCGAGCCGAGCGGAGATCCTCGCGACCTCTTCGTAGAATTCCATGCCGTTCATTCCGGGCATGTGAACGTCGCAGAGAATGGCGTCGAAGTTGCCCCCTACCTGCAGGCGCCCCAGGGCGCCGGCCGCGCTCTGCGCGAACGTCACCTTGAACGGACTCAGGAGCCGTCCCAGGGCCACGCTGATCTGGGGATCGTCGTCGACGACGAGGACGCGGAGTTCCTGCTTGTCGTCGTCGCCCTTCGGTTGCGGCCGCATCGCCCTCCCCGCTTTCGCCGTAGTCCGCACCAACCCCTCGCATACAGATCGCTCTGAGGCAGTCTGTGCACAGAGAGGGGTACAAGTCGATGTCTGCTGCGCGCCTGCCGATGCGCACCCCTACGCACCCAAAGTATGTATCTGCTGCCGGTGTGCACAGGACCACCTAGGGTCGATCACAAGCCACCCACCCTGCCGGGGCTGGGTCGGTGCCGACTGGCCGCATCCGAGCCGAGGCCTCGCGCCAACCTGGCGCGCGGGACTTCCGAGAGCGGAGCGGCGGTGGACCGCGCTCAGCGCTGCATCACTCATCGTGACTTCAGCACGCTCGTCCGCGGTCAGCCTACCGCGAGGACGAACGCGGCCAACGTGGCCGACCAGGCCAGAAGCAAGATCGGGCCGAATGGGTGAAGGTGGGCGCCGTTCCCGCACGCTCTGCTTGCCCCGGTGCAGACGAGGCCTCGCTGCCCGATCAATTGGCAACGAAGGCACTGCGCCTGGGCCGCCTCCGGCGATCGGACGTGCGGGCGCGCCCCCGCAGCGAGGAGATCGTCATGAAAAGGGCCGCAGGAGCGATCCTGCCACCGCTGAGCGGTGCGGACACAGACGCGTCGTCGAAGCGTTCCCAGCTCTACCCGCGCGTCCGGCGGGCGATCCTGGACGGGAGCCTCGCCTCGGGGACCCGACTGCCCTCCACGCGAACCGTGGCCCGAGACCTGCGCGTCTCTCGCACCACCGCGGAGGAGGCGTTCGCCCAGCTGGTGCTGGAGGGCAACGTCGAGCGGCGCGTCGGCGATGGAACCTACGTCTCCTCGGCGGTCCGCGCCCCGCGCTCCGCCCCGCGCGGGTCAACCTCTCGACCCGGGGGGCGGCCATCGCGGCCCTGTCCACGCACGTCGACGCCCTTCAGATTCGCCCGTTCCGCGCAGGCCAGCCCGACACCCGCGCCTTCCCCATCGCCACCTGGCAGCGGCTTCTCTCGCGCCGCCTGAGACGCCGCGGGACGCGGATGCTCAACTACGGCGACGCGCCCGCTGCGGGATGCCATCGCCGGCTACGTGGCGGGCGCCCTGGCGGTGCGATGCACCGCCGACAACGTCATCGTCCTGTCGAGCTCGCAGCAGGCCCTCGAGCTCACGGCCCCGCTCCTGCTCGACCCGGGCGACAGCGTCTGGATGGAGGACCCGGGCTACCCCGGCGCGCTCGCGGCGTTGCGCTGCGCGGGCGCGACGGTAGTCCCGGTGCCGGTCGATGGCGCAGGCCTGGACAGTCGAGGCAGGCCGCCGCGCCGCGCCGCACGCGCGGCTCGTCTACGTCACGCCGTCCCATCAGTACCCGCTCGGCGTCACGCTCTCGCTTCCGCGTCGCCTCGCGCCCCTCGACTGGGCCTCGCGCGCCGGCGCCGTGGTGATCGAGGATGATTATGATTGGGAGTACAGCTACCAGGAGCCGCCCGTCGCTGCGATCCAGGGCCTCGACGAGGCCGGGCGCGTGGTGTACGTGGGAACGTTCACGAAGGTGCTTTACCCGTCGCTCCGCCTCGCCTACGCCGTCGTCCCCGACACGCTCGTTGAACCCTACGTCCGGGCACGCCGCCTGACCGACGGGCACCCGCCGGTCCTCCTCCAAGCCGTTACCGCCGATTTCATCGAGGAGGGCCACTTCGGGGCACACCTGCGCAGCACCCGATCCCTCTACGCCGAGCGCCGCGGGGTGCTGGTCGACGCCGTCCGCTCTGAGTTGGCGAGGGCGGGGGACTTGGGGCCGGTGGGAGCGGGGCTGCGTGCCGTCCTGCACCTCGCACGCTGCCGCGACGCGGCGGTCCATCAGCGGGCTCTGGTACTCGGGGTGGATGCATCACCGCTCTCCGCGTTCCACCACGGACCGGTGCTCACGAACGGCCTGGTCCTCGGAGACGCCGCTCTCGACGCCTCCGACATCCGCGCCGGCGTGCGAACCCTGGCGAGGGCGGTGGCGTCCCACCGGCAGGGGTAACGGGACGACCCCGGGCCGGATCAGGCCGGCCCCTCCTCGACGGGGAAGCCGTCCCGGCGCCACCAGTCGAGCCCGCCAAGCATCTCCTTCACGCGGAAGCCGAGCGCCGCGAGCCTCTGGGCGGCCTTCGTGGAGGCGTTGCATCCGATCCCGTCGCAGTAGGTGACTAGGGGCACGTCGCGAGAAAGGCGCGCCACCGATCTCTCGTCGATATCCCGGTGCGGCAACGACACGGCGCCCGGGACGTGTGCGCGCTCGTAGCTCTCCTTCGAGCGCGCATCGACGACCACAAAGGGAGCCGCTCCAAAGGCGATCGCCTCGTGTACGTCACGTGGGTCCGTCTCGAACGCCAGGCGCCGAGCGAAGTGATCGCGCGCCTCGGAAGGCAAGGCGAACGGCGAGGGGGGCGCGGCAATCTTGGCCATCGGATCTCCCGCGCAAGGTCACTCGACAACCCCGAGGCGGAGACGCGTTCTGCGCCAGACCATTTTCGTTCCCGAGATCGGGGCATTGTGGGAGCCCTCCCACGAGACGGGGGCGGAGTCCCCCGCGCCAATTCCCTGTGACAGCCGGGCCCGGCCTTCTGGGCGATTGCCCTGCCGGGGACGATCACGGGGCCCCAAGGCCGATGAGGAGGACGAGGAGGGTAATGCTCGTCGCGGCGACCAGGCTCCAGCCGAGGCGGCGGAGGTGCTTCGGAGAGAGGTGTACGAGGCAGACGACCACCGAGAGGAGCGCCGGCGGAGCCACCGCCACCGGAACGACCCAACCGAGCCCTGCCCGCACCGCAGCACCAGAGCCGAGCCCGGTCACGAGAACGGCAGCCAGGGCGTTTCGCACCGCTGGGCCGCTTCCACTCCTCGACCGGGCGCGCTCCAGCACGACCTGGACCGCGAAGACCGACGCCGCGAATGCGAGTATCCAGGTGACGGTGACGGCCGCGGCCGCCGGCAGAGGTGCCCCACCGGCCAGCGCGATCGCCAGACCCGAGAGGGCGAGCGTCGTGACCACGGTCAGCTCGCCCGGGACCGTTCGCTCCCGATTCGTCAGCACGAGGGCGATGACCAGGGCCATCAGTGCCAGCGAGGCGACGAGCGCGAGCCGCGCGGGCCACGGAGCGAGCCAGGCGCCCGCCGCGCCGCACGCCACTGCCGGACAGAGGAGGAACCGGACCAGGCGCCTCGCCCGGGCACCGTCCTCGCCCTGGGCACGTTTGCCCCGGTGGCCGATCAGCACCAAGAACGGCTCGTGAGCGAGGAAGGCGAGGACGGTGGCGGCCGCCAGCAGCAAGGCCACCGGCGCCGGCCCGCCGACGAGGAGCGCGCTCGCGATCGGCATGGCGAGCTGCCCCCAGGCACCGTGCTCCTGGGGCAAGAGCGACCGGGGCCGTGCAGCGGCGGGATGGCCGTTCACGATGGACCGGGGCGTGGTCACGGCTCCCGGATCACCCCGCTCGACACGCCGGCTCGCCGAGACCAGGCGCGTAGCGGACCACCAGCTCGGCGCAAAGCTGTTCCAGCGCCGCTCGGTGCCCGTCGGCCCCGGCGCGCGCCTCGAGGTCGGAGCAGGCTTGGTCCACCCGCTGCGCCAACTCGCCGGGAAGGCGCTGCTCGGCCATGGGATAGAGGATAGCGTCTTCCTTGTGGATGTGGGCGCGCAGCAGCGCGGCATAGCCGTGCGCCGCCGACAGGAGCTCTTCCCGCTCCGCTTCAGTCCAGGGGGAGGTGCGCTCCGCCAGCCGGGCGAGTGCACCGACTTGGCGGCGACCCGCCTCGTGGTCGTGGAGCATCACGCCGATGGGGCCGAAGTCGCGCGGGAAGCCCGCCTCGACCATGGCAGCGAAGAGCACGTCCTCCTCCTTGGCGTGGTGAAGGGCGTCGGCGAACTCGCGGATGAACCGGACGAATCGGCCGAGCTCGGCAGCAGTCCCCCCGCCGCGGCGGACCCCGTCGGCGAATGCGACCAAGGCCTCGATGGCACGCTCGATCTGGCGGTGTTCGTTCATGAGGGTCTGGATGGCTTCCATGCCTTCTCCTTATTGAGGGTCGGCGCGGGGACCGTTGCCGGGCGGCCGCGCTGTGGCACCGGGGAGAAGCACGTGGCGGACCAAAGGGCAAAATATCGTAATTGCTATTTATTTTTGACGGCCGTCGAGCGAGGCCACCGGCCGGCAGTTGGGAGTGCACCGAAATGTCGGTGGCGTTACCCTCCGCTGCGGATGCCGCTCCCCATCGTCACTCACGACGTTCACGACAAGATCGTGGAGGAGGCGACCCAGGCCGTCCTCTCCACCGTCGAGCTCGAGACGGTGCTCGATCGGACCGGCAAGCTCCTGGAGCGGCGCTTTGGCGAGACGCGAGTGGTCATCCACCGGATCGACGACCAGCCGTTAGGGAAGGCCCGCACCGCGCTGGTGTCCGACCCGCGCCATCCGCCTTCGGAGGTCGGGACCGTCTTCGACCTGGCCGGGAGCGCGGCGGGGCGCGCCGTCGAGACTCGCCAACCGGTGGTCGTCGATCGCATCGACCCGGAACGGCCGCGCTTCAAGGACGAGCCGCGCCTGGCCGAGCTCGGATACGGCTCGGTGGTCTCGTTTCCGCTGGTCTTCGAGGACCAGGTCTTGGGCGTGCTCGAGATCGCCCATCCGCCGCGCGAGGGACTGCTCGACTGCTGCTTCCAGGTCGCTCGACAGGTCTCGTCGCTCGTGGCCATCGCCCTCCACAACAGCCTGCTCGTCGACGAGGTTCGCCGGCTCAATCGCCTCCTCGGGACGGAGAACGCTCTCCTCAAGGAGGAGCTGCGTCAGGTGCGCAGGGACGCTCGCTACCTCGCCGAGAGCGCGCCGATGAAGGCCGTCCTCGAACAGGTCCGCCGGGTGGCCGCGTCCGACACCACGGTGCTCGTCCGCGGCGAAACCGGCACCGGCAAGGAGGGGTTGGCGCGGATGGTTCACGACCTCTCCCCCCGCTTCGGCTCCGCCTTCGTACCGGTCAACCTCGGCGCCATCCCGGACGGGCTCATCGAGAGCGAGCTCTTCGGCCACGAGAAAGGGGCCTTCACCGGCGCGGTGCGCCGCCGCCCCGGCCGCTTCGAGCAGGCCGACGGCGGAACCATCTTCCTCGACGAGGTCGGGGACGCTCCTCCCCCGGTACAGGTGCGCCTGCTGCGGGTGCTGCAGGAGAGAGAGCTCACGCGCGTGGGCGGAACCGAGGTCGTGCGGGTGGACGTCCGGGTGGTGGCGGCCACCAACCGCGATCTCGAGAAGGCGGTTTCCGCCGGCGCCTTCCGCCAGGACCTCTACTACCGCCTCGCGGTCTTCCCCATCGAGCTGCCTCCCCTGCGCCAACGCCGCGCGGACCTGAGGCCCCTCGCAGAGCATTTCCTGGCGCGCCACTCCGCCGCGATGCACCGACGCGCGCCACAGGCGCCCGACTCCTTCTGGCGGGCCCTGGAGGCCCACCCCTGGCCCGGCAACGTGCGCGAGCTCGAGAACTTCGTCCAGCGGGCCCTCATCCTGTCGCCCGGGCCCACGCTCATCGCCCCGGATCCGCTCGGCGGGCCACTCGCGCCGACGGCGGGCTCGGCTCCGGCCGGCGGTCCTCCCGGCACGTTCGACGAGGAGGCGAGAGGCATCATCGAGCGGGCGCTGAAGGCGGCCGGTGGCCGGGTCTACGGGCCTCGCGGCGCCGCGGCCCTCCTCGGCCTGAAGCCCACCACCCTGCAGGGAAAGATGAAGAGGTACCGGATCGGCGGGACCGGCCGGGCTTCTCCCGCCAAGGCGTGAGGCCCGTGGGCTCTTCGCGGATCGCCGGTCCCCTCACCGCCTCGCGCCGGGCGACAGGAGGGTGAGGTAGATTTCGAACCAGCGCTGGTAGCTCCTCCAAGCGGGGTCTCCGCGCGCAGCGAGCCCCTCGTTGGTCTGGTGCAGCCGACGGGAGAGGTCGAACGAGAGCGGGGCGTGCGCGCGCGCCCCGAGCTCCGCCGCGAGCTCGACCACGGCGAGTTGATCCGGGTCCACGTTCCCGTGCGTCCGGTCGACCAGCTTGTCGGCGTGGTCGAGCGCCAGGCCCACCCACCTTCCGGCGTCCCGGAGGTCGTTCCGCGCGGCGGCGTTGTCGGCCAGGCGCGCCTCGACGAGCGCCACCTCGCGCAGGTGCTCGTCGCGATCGGAATCGGCGAGCCGTTCCAGGAAGAGCGCGCGGCGGACCTGGAGCGCCTGGCCAGCCGCCTCGAACTCGCCGAGTTCGAGGCAGGCGTTGGCCCGCAGGCCCGCGGCGAGCAGGCGGTAGGTCCTGAGAACTTGCTCCGGCTCGGAATGCGGCCAGCGGAGGTCCGCAGTCAGGCTGGGGTCGTTCAGGCCCTTGTCGACGAGGTCGAGGTCCTCGAGCGCGCGCCCGGGCAGCCCCGCGCCCAACGCGGCGGCGGCCCGGCCCAGGCGCGCCACCAGGCGGTTCCGGGGCGACACCGGGCCCGCTCCCGAGTCGAGCAGTGACACCTCGGCGTCGTAGAGATCGAGCGCCCGGCGGAACCGTCCTGCCGCCAGGTTGTAGAGTGCAGCGCGATCGAGGGCCAGTGGCCGAAAGCGGTCGAGTCGCGGCGAAGCCCCGACCATCTCCAGCGCCTCGTCGGCGGCGCGCGCCGCCTCCCCTTCACGGTCGACGTGAAGGAGCGCTCGCGCCCGGCACAGCCGCACCGCCAGCCCGGCCGCGTTCTCGGCGAACGGAAGCTTCTCCCGCTCCTCCAGGTACCGGAGCGCGATTCGGTAGTTCCCGACATGGGTGTGGAGCAGGCCGAGCTGGCCGAGGAGCATGGCGCGGAAGCGCGGTTCGGCGCCCACCAATTCCAGCGCCACCAGGAAATGCGAGTTGGCGCGCTCCGCCGCGTCGAGGGCGCCGGTTCTCAAGTAGTCCTCCTGCCAGATGGCACCGTACAGCGCCTGGGCGGCATCGTTCTGCTTCAGGTCCGCCCAGGACGCTCGCAGCTCGGCGATGGCCTCGGCCACCGTTCGCGCGTGATCCTCGTCGCCGAGCTGGGGCAGCTTTCGCGCCAGGAGGTAGGCCTTGGCGAACTGCACCATGGGCTTCGGCAGGTCGGCTGCGCGGCGATACTCGTCGAGGAGCGCAGAAGGGGTCTCGCCCGCTCGCAGCCGGAGCTCGAGGGACGAGACCAGGCTCTCCAGGGAGCCCGTCAGCCGGGTGGCACTGTCGAAGTCGGCCTGCGCCTCCGCCAGGCGGCCCTCGGCGATCCGGCGGTAGGCCCGGCCGACCATGGTGCGGAGGTAGAGCCGCTCGGCACGGCGCCGCTCCCGGGTGCCGGGCCGCGCGTCCCGGACGTACTCCTGCGCCAGCGCCTCGATGACTCCATCGGCGTCGAAGTCGCTGGCGCGCCGGACCGCGTCCAGGATGAGGGCCCGTTGCCGATCGGGTCGCCTCTGGGCCCGGTAGAGGGCGACGAGGGCGTCGGCGGCAGCCGGAGGAGGGTTCCTCTCGTGAATGGCGAGCAGGTCCGAGCCGAGCTCGACCGCGAAGCCGAGCTCGGAGTCCGGCGGAACCGCGGCCCGCTCCCGCGCCAGGATCGCCTCGGCCTCCGGGACGGGAAGCCCTCGACACATGGCGCGGACCGCGGCTCGCGCGTAGCGGAGCCGCTCGCTCGCTTCCAGCGCCCGGTCGGCGGCGAGGCGCCGGCCGACGGCCACCAGCGCACCGCGGTCGTCCGTCTCCCGGTAGAGCGCGTCGGCGCGCTCGTAGTAGGCCTCGACCACGGCGCCCGGCGTCGAATCATCGACGAGCGCCGCCGAGAGCTCGGCGATCGCCGTGCCCTTGTCGCCCAGGGAGTCGGCGATCTCGCCGCGCACCAGGTGGCGGAGCGCCGTTCCGGCAGGGCCCTCCCCCGCTTGAGGCCGCAACCGATCCATCCGGCGGCGTGCCGACTCTAGAAAGGTGTCGACGGTGCGCCCTCGCTCCCGGTCGCGCAGGGCCTGGCGCTGCTCGACGAGGAGGACGAAGGGCTCGGAGAGTTCCGCCGTAGCCCGGTCCGGAAGGGAGGCGAGCTGCCGGGCGTAGAATCCGGCGGCGGAGAACTCGTCCAGCTCGAGGTGGAGCCGCACCAGCCTGGCCATCACGGAGGCGCGCAGGGCGGGGGACGGCGCCTGTGCGAGCAGGCGACGGTAGAGGAGCAGCTCGTCGACCTGTTGGGTCGCGAGCTCGATCTCCATCGTCAGGCGCTCCGCCGTCCAATCGCTCGGGACCTGGCCGTCGAGCGGCAGCTCGTAGACGTCCAGGTACTGTCCCCGGGCACAGGTGAAGACCAGCCGCTCGGCGCCGGGCGCAGGGTACTGGCAATTCCGCGATGCCTCGGTCAGCTGCTCGGGCATGGCGGCGGCCGCGCGGGCCGGGGCGTCGTCCCGCTCCGACGGGAAGCGCACCCGAAACAGCACTCCGTGGTCGTTGGCGTCGATGACCCCATCGCCGTTCGAGTCGCTCGGGAACTGCGCCACGTAGAGGTAGCGGCCGTCGCGAGCGAACGCCGGCTGCCCCGTGAGCCCGGGCAGGTCGAGCTGCAGCGGGACCGGCGGGCCTGGATGATCAAGCCGCACCGCCTCCAGATGGGAGCCGGCGTGGGCCGCAAAGGCGGGGCCCACCCGTTGCGCGTAGCGCTCGACCGGGACGTAGACGAGCCAGCGTCCGTCCGGGGAGATGGCCGGGCTCGTCAGGTTGTGTTGCGGCAGGAGCGGCCGCCCCCGGAGCGTCCCGCCGAGGGTCACCTCCGCCACGCCCAGATCGCTGGGGATGGAAGGTCGACGGACGAGCGCAATGCGCTCGCGGTCGATCCACTCGGCCTGCAGAGCGGCGGAGTCGTCCTCGAAGCAGCGTCGCTCCCGAGCGCCGGGAAGGTCCCGCACGCACAGCTGTCCGTCGGCGCGCTCGCGAAAGGAGATGTAGAGGAGCCACCGACCGTCCGGGCTGACCCGCGGCCAGGTCACGTCGGCTCCCTCGTCGAACAGGAGCCGAATTCGTCCGTCCTCCACGTCCTCCTGGAAGATCTCGTTGGTGGTGTTGCGGTTCGATATGAAGTAGAGGGTCCGACCGTCAGGGGAGAGCTGGCCCAGGTAGTGGTCCGCGATGCCGACGGTGATTCGCTGGGGGTGGCGCATTCCCCCCGCGAGCTCCTCCTCGCCCCGGGCCTGAGCCGCGGCGCACGGCAGCAGGAGAGCGGCGAAGAGCGGAGCGAAGGCTCGGACGGTCAGCACTTTTTCTCCTCCCAGGACCCGTCCTGCCGCTGAATCCAGGCGCCGCACACGACGCCTTGGAGATGCACCTCTCGCCAGGTCCGCCGCAGCCCATCGGCAGACGCGTCCGGCCTCTCGGTGAGCATCCAGCGCCACAGCTGCGCCCGGGCGCGGTTCACCCTCTCGATGAGCACCACCGACGTCGCGCGGTCCGCGAAGCCGCGACAGGCTCCGTGGGTGTCGGCGAGCAGGCCGTCGCGGCCCTCCCCGACGCAGTGAAGCCTCAGCAGGGCGTCGATGCGGTCGGCGTCCGTCAGGTCGGCCTCGACGACCAGGGCGGCGGGCTTGAGGCCTAAGGCCTCCAGCTGGGCCGGGGTCAGCGGGACCGGCCGGGGCACGATGCCGGAGCGGGTGAGCGACCGGTCGAGATCGTCGAACGATCCCGCCGCCTGCTGCTCCAGGGCGGTGGCGCGGTCCACCATCACGATCTCCGGAGCGCGAATGCACCCGGCGGCCGCGAGAACGAAGGGAAGGAGACGCCTCATGGCTCCTCCGACTTGGGCAGGGTGGCGAGCATCTTGTCGATGAGCGGACCGGTGGGAATCCCGCGCAACTCGTCGATACTGATGAACTTCGCCAGTCCCCCGAGGTTCACTCGCATGCTGGCGAAGCCGTGGTCGAACCCGACGCGGACGTTGTCGGGATAGCCGAAGGAGAGGGCGTTGCGGATGCGATTCGTGGCCGCGTCGATGCGGTGTGGGTCCTGGAGGTCGAGCAGGTCGAGGAGGTGGCGCGAGCCAATGCGGAGGATGTCGATGCGCCCGTCGATGCTTCGCTCCGCGGCGGACACCACCAGGGCGGCGTTGCCGTCGAAGGGCTCCCCGTGCGACGACAGGACCCCCGTCGCGCGCACGTGCAACTGGAGGGTGGACTGCATGCCCTCCCAGTGGAGCACGCACCGGCCCGTGACGCGCCCGCCGCGGGTTCCCATCTCGATCTGGTTGACCGAGATGATGTTCTGCTCGACCTTGAGGTTGCCGGCGACGGGGGCGGCGTCGAGAAACGGGCTCGCGACGCTCCCGATGGAGAGGAAGCTGTTGCGGCTGAGGAGCGGGTGCTGATCGGTGAAGCGGTGCAGCGAGTAGGGGTTCTCCTCCGTCCCGCGCAGGAGGGTCACCTGCCCTCCCTCGACAGCCACGTCGGCAGTGACGGGGATCTCGCCATCGAGCGCCTCGATGGCGACCCCGGCGCGGGGGAGGCGCAAGTGGACATCGTCGAGGCGCAGCGCCGCCTGGGTGCGGAAGACCACCAGATCGGAAGAGTCGATCCGCAAGGTCACCGCGACCTGGCCCCGGCCCTGGAACGTCTCGGGTTGCGTCCAGGCCCGCGCCAGATCCTGCTGCATCTGGCCGCGCAGCGAGAGGCGACGTCGTTCGAAGCCGAGGTCGACCCCTCCCCGGAGCTCGAGGCGAGTCCCCGCCGCGGCGTTCTCGACGTGGAGCTCGGAGAGTCGCACCACCCCATCGGCGCGCCGCTGTGCCGCCATCCTCAGCTCGAGGCCGCCGACCGGGTAGGCAGCGAGGTCGTGGCGCAGGGCGCGGATGGCGAGGTGCTCGGAGACCTCGGCGTTGCCGTCCGCTAGGCTCCCTTCGAAGATGGCGGAGAGGTCGTTGGCGACTCCGCTCGCCTCCATCTCCTGGAGCCCCTTCGTCAACTTGAGCTCCTCTGCCCGGAAGGTGCTCCGGATCCCGCGCCTGGGCCCCTCCCTCCAAAGCTCCGCTCGCCACACCGCCTGGGGCGCATCGACCTCCACCTCCGGCCCCTGCCAGTGGAGCTCACGCGCGCGAACCTCGAGGGTGCCATCGCTACCCGCCGTGACGAGCACGTGCGGCAGCAAGCGGAACTCCCCGGAGGTGCCGACGTGTTCCACGACGCCCGAGAGAAATCCGTGGGCAGCGAGGTCTACCTCCAGCCGCGACACGTCGATACGGTCGAGACCCGGCACCGACGACAGGAGCCACGCCAGCGGGGACAGCTGGGCGAAGTGACCGTCGAGGTCGTATCGGAGGCCGCGACGCTCGCGGTCGAGCGAAAGCGATCCCGACAGGGATGCCGTCACGCCGCTCCCCGCACCGAGGCGGAACCGCAAGGAGGGCACCCGTCGATCGAGCTCGGCCCAGGCCTGGAGGGCGGTGCCCGAGCCGACGTCCGAGGATCCGCCGTCGGGAGTCAGCCAGAGCTCGCCTACGGCCGTGTGGCGCCAGAGATCGCCGTGTGATCGAAGTTTGAGCCGGGCCTGTTCCGCTCGGACGGAGCCGAACTCCAATCGGTCGAGGCGCAGGTCGGCCTGCTGCTCGATGCGCGGGTTCTCGGAGCCCAGGCCCTCGACCCGTCCCGTCACCGAGAGCATCGCGGTCGCCGGCCTCGCGCCCGTGCCCTCGACCGGCGGCTCGACCCGCTCGGCCGTGATTCCGCCTGCCTCTGCAGAAAGCGAGAAGTCGACGGCATCCGGATGCTTGTCGACGCCGAGCGACGCCCGGAAGCCACCGTGCTCAAGGGCGGCCTGCACCGTCATCCGCGTCGCGCCCGGTCGGCCGGAATCGAGCACTGCGTCGAGCACGCGCACCTGGAGGCGTGCGGGCGCGCGCGTGGCGAGGTGCGAGGTCGAGTCGTAGAGGCGGAGGAGACCGAGCAGGACGTCTGCCCGGGCCGAGTAGGGCGGGCCCCCCCGCAGCGGGGCGTCCAGGCGGAACCGCACGGAGGTCGCGACCGCACGGCCTTGCGGGGCGCGCGCATTCAAGGAGGCGGCCTCGCCCTCGATGCGAACGTCGCCCTTCGCCGAGAGCGGCGACCCCGGGTCGAGGCGGAGCGCGCTCGCGCGCGCCTCCACTCGCGCCCGGGGCAGGTCGAGCTCCTCCGGCCCCTCCAGGCGCAGCAGGTCGACGACGGCAGCCGCGGAGCCGGACCACGCCCGATCGTCTCCCTGCGACGCGTCTAGCCCCAGGTCGACGGCGCGTGCCGCCACGCGCCGGCGCCCCGATGACAGGCCGAGACCCCGCAGGGCCAAGGAAGCGTGCCCCCCGCTGTTCCCGACGCGCATCACCCCGTCGGCGCTCGCGAGCGAGACGGTCGTCCCGTTCGCAAGGCGCAACCTGGCCCGGGCGAGCCGGGCTTCGGCGGCCGCGGTTCCGCCGGGGGAGAAGCGCGGGGGCAGGGCGACCTCGACGCCTTCGGCGCGCCAGGTCAGCTCGCCGCGCTCCACCTCGAGGGGCAAGACACCGGCGGGAGCCATCCCGAGAAGTCGGCTCAGGTCCGCGGCTCCGCGGGCGCGGCCAACGACGACCGCGGCGTCCGGGGCGTCGGGAAGGGTGAGCCTAGCCTCCAGGGTCGCGGTCCCGTCGGCGGCGCGCGCCCGCTCCACGGAGATCTCCGTCTCCCCACGGTCGGCGTCGAAGACGGCAGCGGCCTCGACGTGGACGACCTCGCGCACCGGAAGGGGCGGCGTCAGTTCCTGGGATCGGACGCGCAGGTCCAGGCCGGCCGAGGCCCCCGCGGGCCGCAGCTCTCCCGTGACCCACAGTTCCAACGTGGCGGTTCCACGCCTCTCGTCGCGAACCATCTCGAGTTCGAGCGGAAGAGGCGCGCTCGGGGACCCGGCGGAGGCATCGAGGAGCCATGCGCCCGCTTCCCTGCGCGCCTCGAGCCGCGCCCCGAGCCCGCGCACCGTGAAGCGGTCCGGCCGCATCCGCGCGCGCGCGCGCACCCAGGTCACCTTCATGCCCGAGATCTCGATCCGCTCGCAAGGCGGCGCGGCACCGAGGGCTTCCCTCGCCCAGCGCGATCTCGGAAGGCCGGGGCGCGACGGCTGCGGGCGCTCGGGACCGGCGGCCGGCCCGAGGGAGTCGAGGGAGGTGCGGCCGCTCTCGTCCGACGCGACAGTGACCTCGACGCCGTCGAGACGGACGCGCTCGAGCTTGGCGCCGCCGCCGAAGAGCGAGGAAGGGGACCAGACGACCTCGATTCGGGCGACCCGGGCGAGCTCGGGAGCGACCTTGCGGAACTCGGTCGGGCTGCTCACCACCAGGTCGTCGATTCGCGCCCCGGAGAGCAGCTGGATGCGAGCGGCAGAGTAGTCGATGTCGAGGTTCGCTTGCGCCCGTACGAGTCGCTGGATCCGGCTTTTCAGCCAGGGCCGGTCGAGGCTCGCCAGGACCACGTTCGCCGCGACGGCGGCCACGACCGCGACGGCGCCCAGACCCAGGGCAGCGCGCAGCGCCCACCGCCGCAAGCGCACGGCGGCGGTGGACGCGTCGGGCGATGGGGGGGTATCGGCGGCGCTCATCCGTACGCTCCCCGGGGCGCTAATGGCCCCGGGGAGCTCCCAGCGTCGCCTACCCAGGGCTGGCGCTCAAGCTCGCTGAGCGACCGGTGTCGACCCCGAAGGGTGCGGGGGGGGGCTCGGAGGCCGCAGGGGCGCCGCGGCCGGTAACGGCGTTAGGGTAGCCTTCGCCGGCACCGGCCATCGATGCCCGAGCGGGGGTCCCCATGGAGCTCCACTATCGCATTCTCAACGTCTTCACTGTGGCCGGGGACCGGCTCTCCGGCAACCCGCTCTGCGTCTTCGAGGACGGACGCAGCCTCGAAGCCGAGCGCATGCAGGCCCTGGCGCGGCAGTTCAACCTTTCCGAGACAACCTTCGTCCTGCCGCCCGAGCGGGCCGACTCCACCGCGCGAGTTCGCATCTTCACGCCGAACTTCGAAATGCCGTTCGCCGGTCACCCGACCTTGGGGACGGCCCACGTCGTGCGGGCGCTCACCGGCGCTCGCGACCTCGTGGTGCTGGAGATGAAGGCCGGGCTGGTGCAGGTGCGCGCCGAGGGGGACCGCTGGACGCTGCGTGCTGCCAAGGTCCCGGTGACGCGCGAGCCCATGGCGAGCGCCGACGCCCTCGCCGCCATGGTGGGTCTGGCGCCCGGCTGCGTCAGTCGTCCACTATGGGTGGACACCGGGGCCGAGCAGCTCTTGCTCCGGGTGCGGAGCTCCGCCGACGTGCGCGCGGCACGACCCGAGCCCGCTCCCTTCCTCCGAGACGCACGCGGTTCCGCCGGAGGCGAGGCCATGGCCTACGTCTTCGCCGAGGTCTCCCCGGACGACGTGGAAGCCCGGTTCTTCTTCATGGCGGGTGGGAGCGTGGCGGAGGATCCTGCGACCGGGTCGGCCTGTGCCAACCTGGGTGGATGGCTCCTCGCCACCGGCACCCCCGTCCCTGCGCGGCGCCGGGTGACGCAGGGGGCGCAGGTCGGTCGCCCCTCGCTTCTCACGCTCGAGGTGGACGGGGAACGCCGGATCTACGTGACGGGGGAGGTCGTGGAACTCGGGCGCGGGTCGATTCGCTTTTGATCCCGGCCCCGGCGGCGCCCGCAGCCCCCTCAGGGAGCGCAACCATCGACTCGAACAGGGGTTTCAACCGAGATGAGACACCTGCCCCCCGCCCTGTTCCTCTGCGCCAGCGCCTGCGTCGTCGCCGCGCGCCCCTATCCGCCTCCTCCGAGGGTCCTCCCGGCTCCAGAGGCGGTCGCGATCGCCGCTCACTATGCGCGCGCACACGGGCTTCTCATCGACTACACCCAGAGCGCCCACCTCGACCGGTACACCCGCTGGCACGTGAACATCGGCGGCGCCGGCGGACGGGACCGGGCAGCCGTGACCCTGGACGGATTCTCGGGTCGCGTGCTGGCGGCGCGGCTCTGGGGGCCACAGGGCGAGGTTGCATCGCCCGTCCCGCCTTCCCCCGCGGGCGCCCCCGCTCCGCGCGAGGCGGAGCCCCAAGCTGCCATGCCGCCCTCGGCCGCTCCCGAGGCGCCACCTCCCCCCCCTCCCTTGGCCCCGCCACCTCCGCCGACGGGCTAGGGACTTGCGATCCCCGATGGACCGCGGAGAGTCGATCGAACCACCGAGGAGCCGCGGCTCGAACCGGCCGGTCCGGCGTCCACCGAGGCCTGGCGGAAACGGGCCTACTTCTGGGCTGCGCCTTGGCCGGTGAAGCCGCGCTCGAAGCTCGCGAACAACTCCCTCGAGCACTGGTCGGCTCGATCGTCGATGATGCGCACGTAAAGGGCTCTTCCATTCGCGTCCAGGCTGCTCGGCGACTGGTCCCAGGTCTTCGGGAACCCTCCGTCGCAGGTGTCGCGCCACAGCACCCTGCCGCTCCCCGGATCGACCAGAGCCGCCTGGACGTTGAACCACGGAGAGTAGGTGAAGAAGCAGCCGACGAGGAGCCATTCAGAGGTCCGAAAGACGAGCACCGGAGTGGAGCCGAACCTCTCCGAGAGGGTCTGGGGGCTGCCCTTCACGACCTCCACCGCCTCACCCTGGAAGGGAAGGCGAGGGCCCGTCCTTCCAGCGAGCGCGAGGAAGTCCCGCGCCGTGGCGCGGGCGGGGTCGTCAGGAGGAACCTGCAACGACTTCGTCCAGTCATCCTGGATGTCCTGCCAGATGTCGCCGGCCGCCCGGAAGCGTGCGGCGTCCTCGAGCGAGGCGAGCACCACGTAGCCGGTGACTCCCCTCTGGAGGGCCAGTCCAGTGGACTCGTCGGGTGTCCAGTTCATCGACCCGCCCCCGTGTTCCCAGGTCTCCCGGCCGATGTCGCCAGGGCAGTACACCCAAGGTGCCGGGGACTTCTTGTAGGCGACGGCGATCTCGGGAACCGACGCGAGTTGGGTCGCGTCCCGTCCGGAGAGGGGGATGGCCGGAGCGCAGGCACAACCGAGCGCTGCGGCGCTCACCAGCAGGGCGGATCGCGTGGTCATGTGGCACCTCGCCCTTTCTCCACACGCATAAGCCCGCCCGAGCGCCAACCCAGGCCCCAGGTGGGACCCGGGCCGGACAGGGCCGGGCTTTCGCGCGCACCCGACCCCAAGCCGGGAAAGGGTTCCCGCAAGGGCGGCACCGATGCCGCGATCGCCCCGGCGGGGGCACGGCTGCACCGTCGAGCCCCTTGCATGCGCGAGATCCGAGCAGCCGAGCGCGCCCGACTCGTGGATCGGCTCCGCGACCTCGACCCCGAGCTCGTGACCCGGCGCGCACCCAAGCGGAGCTACCCCTCCGCTCCCCGCGGCAGCGGCTCGCGGCGGGGATCAACCCTGAACGTCCGCGCCCTTCAAGCGTGGGAGGGGTGGCCCGCCTCTACGGCGCCGACTCGAGGAAGCGCCTCAGCGCGCTCCTCACCGAGCGCTCCACCCGCACCGGCACCGCTTCGTCCCCGGCCTGGCGGCAGAGGCTGAGGCTTGCGCGGAGCGCCTCGCAGCGGGAGGTGCAGCGAGGACAGTGCCGGAGGTGCTCTTCGAGCTCCTTGCAGACGTCGGAGCTGATCTCCCCCTCGAGGCGCTTCGAGAACAGCGCGAGGACGTCGGGACAGGGAGGGCCCGCCCCCGAGCTCGCCGGCTCCGGGATGCCGAGCAGCGGCGACAGGCGCTCCCGGACCGCCAGGCGCGCTCGGTGAAGCCGGCTCTTGACGGCTTCCACCGTCAGCCCCAGTACCTCGGCCACCTCGCCGGCACTCAGCCCCTCCACGTCGCGGAGCACGAGCACCTCGCGGTACATCGGTTCCAGTCCTTGAATGGCCGATCCGAGCGCGGACTGCAGCTGCAGGCCCGAGACGACATCCTCCGGCCCCCGGGCCACGTCGGGCGCCTCCAGGGCCTCTCGAGCGGAGTCGTCGAGCGACTCGAGGTGCTGCGGCGCGAACTTGCTCGTCCGGTGCTTCTTGATGCAGAAGCTGCGTGCGATGGCGTAGAGCCAAGTCGCCACCGACGACGCCCCCCGGAAGCCTTGAACGTTCCGGGCTGCCGCCAGCAGGGTTTCCTGCAAGACGTCCTTCGCGTCCTCTTCCGCACCGCACATCTTCATGCCGAAACGGTAGACGCGCGCCTGGTGCCGCTCGAGGAGTTCGTTCACCGCCGCCCGATCCCCTTGCTGTGCGGCGTGGAGCAGTTCCTCGTCGGTCCTCGCCATATCTCCTCCCTTAGCCGACGCTCGCGGCGGGCTCAAGCGCCAAGGGGCGGCGCCCCGGCGCAGCGAAGGCGAGGGAGCCGTCACGAGCCGGGGGCGGGCACGTGCGTCTCGCCGCGGCGGCACTTGTATCCCGGAAGGGAACGCACCCGGTGGCGCGCGGGCCGGAAGGGTCCCGCCTTGCGTCGGGCCGCGTTCCTCAGCGCGACTGCAAGAGCACCTGTGGCGCAGTCGTCCCGGGGCCCATCACCACCGTCTCTTCGCGTTGCCGGAGGCGGAGAGCTTCTCGAGCGCCTGCACCTTCTCGAAGTCGAGGATGCTGGGAGTGACGCTGCCCGACACGATCTGGTTCTAGTCCGCGATGCCCTTGGACTCGATGGCCCGCTGCTCCGCCTCCTTTGGGGGCTCAAGGGACAGTCCCAGCCGGGTACTGCTTCGAACGGAAGGGGGTGAGTGCAGGGCTCCGACGAGTCGACCGCCGAGCGCCCCGGCGCGCTCGCCTCCACGGTCCGTGCGCCGGACGGTCGCTGGACGCCTTGGGTCTCGAAGGGAGGTGCGCTCCACCTCTGGCCTTGCTTCAATGGCGGATGCAGCCCTCGATCCTGCAGCGAAAGGACCTCACCATGACTCGCTCTTCGATCCCGCTCCTCAGGTCCTGGACGGCCCTGGGGCTGCTCCTCTGGGCGGGCGGCGCCCGCCCGGATTCCGGTTCGATGGCGGCCAGCCCGGAGCCCAGCCCCGAGGTCATCCACGAGCTCGATCGAGCCATGGCCCGGCTCGCCGCCAAGGTCTCGCCGGCGGTGGTGCAGGTCCAGGCGACGGGGTACCACCCGCCCGCGGCCGCGAGCCCGTGCGAGCCCCTCATCGTGGCGCGCCAGCGCAGCATCGGCTCCGGAGTGATCGTGGACCCCGGCGGATACATCGTCACCAATCACCACGTGGTCCACGGGGCTCAGCGGGTCCAGGTGCTCCTCCCCGGCTCCACCGACGCTCCCGGCGACGACGACTCGGCGCGCCGCCTGTTCGAAGCCACCGTCGTCGGCAGCGAGCCCGACCTCGACTTGGCCGTGCTCAAGATCGACGCCCGCGGGCTCCCCGCACTGGCACTCGACTCCGCGCGCGCGGTTCACAAGGGCGAGCTGGTGTTCGCCATCGGGAGCCCAGAAGGGCTCGCCAGCAGCATCACCATGGGAATCGTGAGCTCGGCGGCCCGGTCGGTGGAGGGCCCCGGAAAGGCCATGAACTTCATTCAAACCGATGCGCCCATCAACCCGGGGAACAGCGGCGGCCCTCTCGTGAACGCGAGCGGCGTTCTCGTCGGCATCAACGCCTTCATCGTGAGCCTGTCGGGCGGCAGCCAGGGCCTCGGGTTCGCCATCCCCTCTCCCATGGTTCGCCTCGCCTTCGATGGGATTCGCAAGCACGGCCGCCTGCAGGTCGTCGAGGTGGGCGCGGTGAGCCAGAGCATCACGCCGATCCTGGCAGCCGCCCTCGGCCTACCGCGCAACTATGGCGTCATCGTGAGCGACGTCGCTCTCGGGGGCGCTGCTCGGGCAGCCGGCGTCGAGCCCGGCGACGTCATCGTCTCCCTCGACGGAAAACCCATCGACAACATGGCCGACCTCACCAGCGCTCACTACCTCCACCCACTCGGCGAGCCGGTGCTACTCGTTCTGCTGCGCGGCGATCGCCGACTCTCGCTCAAGATCGCCGCGCCGGAAATGTCCCCCCCGGCCGAGCAGCTCCTCGACCTGGCCAGCCCGGAGGCGGGCATGGTGCGAAGGCTCGGGATCCTCGGGGTGGACGTCACTGCCAAGCTGCACGGGGTCATCCCTCCCTTGCGGGTGGGAAGTGGGGTGGTGGTGGCGGCGCGAACGCTCGACGCGACCCGGTTGGACACCGGCCTGCTGCCCGGCGACGTCATACACGCCGTAAACCGCACCGGAGTCGACTCCCTCGCCGGCCTGCGGCAGGCGATCGGCGCAGTCAAGGCCGGAGACCCGGTGGCGATCCAGATCGAACGCCAGGGCAAGTTCATGTACCTCTCGTTCGAGATGGAATGAAGCGACGGGGGGCAGCGGCCGCGGGTCCCGCCGCCGTGGACCGGCACGAGATCCTCGGCCGCGGCGGCGGCCGTTCCGGGTGCGGGCGCCGCGGACCGCCGGATAGCCTCTGATGCCTCCGCCCTCCCCTTCGCGGTACGCTACCATCCGTCCATGCTCGCCGACCTCGATGCGACCGCCGCTCGCGCCGCCTCCCCCGACCGGACCGTGCGGCCGGCCTGGTTCGCCACCTACGCACTCGCAGTCGCCTTGTGGGTGGGTGGAACTGCGGTCTTCACTTTCCTCGTCACCCCCATCCTCTTCCGCTCCTTTCCCCGCGACCTGGCGGGCGCGATCGTGGGCGTTCTGCTGCCCGCTTACTTCCCCAGCGTCCTCGCGATATCGGCGATCTCGCTCGTCGCCTTTCTGGCCGCAACGAGGGACCGCTCGGGCGCGTCTCGGCGGCTCTCGCTCGCGCTGCTCTGCGCTGCTCTCGCAGTGAGCGGTTGCGTCTACTTCAAGGTCTACCCCGACGCCGTCGCGGTGAAGCGGCAAGTCGCGTCCTTCGAGCGGGAATCGCCGGACTCCCCGGCCCGAAAGGAGTTCGCCCGTCTCCACGGGGTGAGCATGGCTCTGAACCTCTTCGTGGTGGCGGATGCCGTGGCCCTCGTCCTCCTCTTGCCAGCGGTGGGGCGAGCCGGCCTTGAGAGGCGTTAGCCCAGGGCCCGGCCGCTTCCAGGGGTGAACCTCCCGCGCACGCGCGCCTGCAACTCGACCCGCAGGGCCAGCATGAGTGGAGGCAGCGGCCCTCGGGGCCGCCGGGTGATTAGGGAGCGAGAGCCAAGAGGAAAACGGCTCCGGAGGAGGCGAGCGAGCTGCTCAGCGCGCCCCGGTAGCGCCCGGGCGGTCCGGCGAGGGCCCATGCGTCCGCGCCGCCCAAGGAGTCGCTCCCGTTCGTCTGCTCGTCGAGGAGAGTGAAGTCCGCCGATGGCGCGTATCGGTCCGGGCTCCCGTAGGAAGCGGCCAGCGCACACAGGAGCAGCACCTCCCCGGCGCGCGTCGTGGCCACGCTGCCCGCGCTGAGCGGCGCGGCCCGGGCGTCCGCTTGGGCGAAGGAGTCGAGGACGGGCGACCCCGTCACCTCGATGGCGAAGAGCACGGCCTCCCAGTTGGAGAGCGCCGGCGTCTTGTCGAGGCTGAAGGTGTGACCCTCGCCCCCTCGGCAGTGGCTGCAAATGAAGGCCCGCAACTCGCCCTGGTCGCTGGCGTAGCGCTGAGGCACGCCGATCTGGCCGTAGCGATTGCCCATGTTGTCGTGAACCGCGGCGAATGCCGTCTCCCCCACGATCCCCGCGCCCACGAAGAGGATGAAGGTGCTGCCCGAGACCTGCGTCCGGACGGGAGCGGTCGTCATGGGATTCGTACCGCGACCCGCGACGTCGGCCTTGAACGTGTGGGCGCCGAGAGCAGCCCGGTGGACGCATCGGCCACCGGCGCAGCTCATTCCCGCGTCGCAGCGCATCCCGCACCCGCCACAGCTCTCGACGTTCGTAGCGGGGTCGATGCACGCGCCGCCGCACGCGAGTCGCCCGCTCGCGCACGGGGCCGCCCGCCCGGCCTCGCCGGGCGGCTTGCCCGCGGGGGATTGCGCGCCCGCCGTGCAAGCGAGCACGGTCGAGAGGGCGAGCCGGAGAACGCCCCCCAGCCTTCCGAGGGGGCGAAGTCCGCGGCTGGACGCGAGCGAGTGTCCGTCGGTCGATTTCACCGAGGGCAACCGTGGCGGGTCATCGATGGAGGTCGCGATCGCCTTGACCCCTCCCGATCCACGCATTTCTCATGTCGGCCGGGAACCTAGCCGTGGTCGCTGTCCCTCTTGGGATATGGCTCGCCAGCGGCGGCCAGCGCGCGCTCCTTGGCGCGTGAGGCGGCCTCTGCAATCCTGCCGGGATGGCAATGGCCAGCTGGACGATTCGGCCTCGGAGGAAAGTCATGATCCGATCCTTCT
>Ga0335080_10000221_pt1 | contig 50876 bp, 40 predicted proteins | sample Lox_Sample_34_FD_206720 | JGI IMG/M metagenome (GOLD analysis project Ga0335080, IMG submission 206720) | Soil microbial communities from Loxahatchee National Wildlife Refuge, Florida, United States - Lox_Sample_3.4 | ecosystem: Environmental > Terrestrial > Soil > Wetlands | place: USA... | reverse complement strand
AGCGCGCGGCGGCGTCCTCCGCGCTCAGGTGCAGCGTGGCGGTATCGAGATCGACGCCCTCGCGGTGCCCAAAGGTGGAATTCATGCTGTCGTCGTTCTTGGGCGAGATCAGCTCCAGCGGAAAACGGGCGCGCAATGCGGCATCGCCGTGCCGCGATTCGATCGGGGGCTGATACTCCAGCTCGTCGAAATCCAGGTGGCACTTGCCGTCCTCGGTGCCGAAATTGCCCTCGGCAAACGGCAGGAACGGATCGCCATTGCGGGAAATGTTGAGCCGCACGGAATGCTCCTGGTCCAGGCGCTCCAGCGTGATCCCATCCAGGAACGGATGCCCCGAATCCAGCAGCGTGCGGATCATGTCGTCCTCGCTATCGCGGAAGCACGGGTCGCCGAAGCCCATCCGCAGGGCCAGTTCGCGGAAGATCTCGACGTTGCTGCGGCACTCGCCGGGCGCCGCTACCGCCGGCCGCGCGAGCTGCAGATGATAGTGCCCGTAAGCGAAAAACAGGTCGGTGTTCTCCAGGAAAGTGGTGACCGGCAGCACGATGTCGGCGTGATCGGCGGTGTCGTTCTGGAACTGCTCCAGCACGACCGTAAACAGATCGTCGCGGCGCAGCCCGCGCAGCACGGCGTTCTGATTGGGCGCCACCGCCGCGGGATTCGAATTGTAGACCACCAGCGCTTTCACCGGCGGATCATCGAGCTCGGTGAGCGCCTGCCCAAGCTGCACCATGTTGATCATACGCGCCTCGCGGCCCAGGGCCTTCTGCTGCAGATCGGCGCGCTCCAGCCCGGCACGGTTCACCTGAAACGCCTGCGAAGTGGAAAGCTGCAGACCGCCGCCGGTTTCCTTCCACGAGCCGGTGAGCGCCGGCAGCAGCGCGATGGTGCGCACCGCGGTGGCGCCGCGTTCGCTGCGCTGCACGCCGTAATTGAGGCGGATGGCGGATGGGCACGTGCCGGCGTACTCGCGCGCCAGGGCGGCGATCTCTTCGGCGCTGATGCCGGTGAGTTCGGCGGCGCGCGCCGGGGTCCAGGCCTTGATACGCTCGCGAAGTCCCTCGAAACCCGCGGTGAACCGCCCTACGTAATCGGCATCGTACAGGTTCTCGCCGATGATGACGTGCATCATGCCGAGCGCCAGGGCCATGTCCGAGCCGGGATTGATGAAATAGTGCCGGTCCGCGGCGGCGCCCGTGCGGTTGCGGTTGGGATCGATCACGTACAGCCTCGCGCCGTTGCGCCGCGCTTCCATGACGAACGGCCAGAGATGGACGTTGGTCCCCAGAATGTTCGCACCCCAGGCCAGGATCAGCTTGGCGTGGCGGAACTGCTCGGGCTCGGTCCCGTAGCGCACGCCGAGCGCCTGCGTCAGCCCGACCCCGCCCGCCGAGGAGCAGATGGTGCGGTCCAGCCGCGATGCTCCGAGCCGATGGAAGAAGCGGCGGTCCATGCCGGCGTTGTTCAGAAAGCCCATGGTGCCGGCGTAGCTGTATGGCAGAATGGACTCGGGCCCGAACTCGGTGGCGACGTCCCTTAGACGCCTTGCGATGCTGTCCAGCGCTTCCTCCCAGGAGATGCGCTCGAAGCGCCCTTCGCCCCTGGCGCCCGTGCGGCGCTGCGGGTAAAGCAGGCGGCCCGGGTGATACTCGCGCTCCAGATACTGCGCGACTTTCCCGCACAGAAATCCGCGCGTGACCGGGTGATCGGGATTGCCGCGCAGTTTGGTGGCGCGCCCGTTTTCGACGGTGACCAGCACCGAACAGCAGTCCGGACAGTCCAGCGAGCACACGGAGTGGCGGATCTCAGGCATTTGAAGAGATTATACCGTTCTGTCGCTCGGTATCCCGCGACAGGCTTCCCGCGGCTCCTGGCCGCAGAGGGATTTCTTCCGCATGCTGGCAGGCAAAGATGTCGAGAGTTCGGGAGACCGGATCGTCACTCGTTTGCGGACCTTCGGGTTGGTCGCGGTAGTCTTGGTGGAGGTCGCCGCGGCCGCAAGTCTGGCGGCGACGACCGGGATTCCTTCTATGCGAATCATTGTTCAGGCTCCTTGCGATAAGTTCGCGGCCCTTTCGTGTCGCTGCGGTCCTTTTGCCGGCCACAGCAAGCCGTGTCTACCCTGAGAAGCGGAAAGCGGGAACTAAATTCGCGAAAGAATCGAGAACGGTGCGTCTGATCCCAGACGAAGAGTTTCCATGACGAGCTCGGGCCAGCGCAGCGAGTCCGTGCCCTACCTCGCGCGGTAGTGGTCGAGGATCAGAATGTCACTGCCGGAGTGGTCGACCTGCGTATAAAGGACGTGCCGGCCGTCGGGAGAGAGCGCGAAGGCCGAATCGGCGGGCTCGGGCGGACCATCTACCGTTCCGATGCGCACGCGCGATGCGCTCTGGAGCCATAACTCGACGGGCTTGCCGGGTGCGGGCCAATCCATGAAGTAAATGCCCTTGGCACCCACGGCCCAATAGCCCCAGAAGCCGGCTTTGAGTTCCGGAATGAATTCTTCTTCAGGACCGTCGGGCAGCCGCTTGCGCCAGAGTCCGGCTTCGTTGCGGGCCTTGGCGTAGTACAAGAATGTCGCGTCGGGCGACTCGAATGCGGCAAACCCTCCAAGACGCGTGACCTGCTGTTCCGGGCCACTGGCAGCGGGGGCGCGCCAGACCTGCCATGCCCCGGTGCGATGGCTGGCGAAGTAGATCCAGTTGCCGTCGCGCGACCAGCTCGGCACCACGTCCTCCAACGGGTCCGTGGTCACACGGCGCGGTTCGCCTCCGTTCGCGGACATGATAAAGATGTCGGGCTGTCCGTCGGGCCGGCTGTCGAAAGCGATCTGCGTCCCGTCGGGGGACCAGCGGGGAGTCCCTGTGAGGGTTCCGCCGAAGTGAGTCAACTGCGTGGGGGAGCGGCCCTCGTAATCGCAGATCCAGATTTCGCTGCTGCCCGAGCGGCTGGAACGGAAAGCGATCCGCTTGCCGTCGGGTGAATACTGGGGACTCGAATCGTATTGCGTGGAAGCGACGATCTTCCTGGGCTGCTCACGGCCTTCGAGGTCGAAGCGCCATATATTGGTGTCCTCGAAGAACTGGGCGTAAGCCATCTTGCGGCCGTCACGCGAGAAGGCGGGATCCGTGGCGTTCTCGCTCACCATGGGTACGCGAACGGGCGTCCCGCCCGAGATGGATGTGGTCCACAGAGCGTAATTGCCGCGCCGTTGCGAGGAGAAGAGGATGGAGCGGCCTCCCGGACCCCAGGTAAGCGAAAGCAGATAGCGGTTATCGAACGTCACGCGCCTGACGGTGCCTCCTGCCACGGAGGCGACATACACATCGTTGACGCCGCTGGAAACGGCACGGATGAAGGCCACGTCCTTACCGTCGGGCGAGAACGCCGGGCTGACGTCGCCGATGATTTTCTCGGGCGGCAGCGTGAGCTCGTGCTTGCTGCCGTCGCGCGCGCCTATCAGGACGATCCGGAACGGCTGCCCGTCGGAAGGCTTATCGGAGGTGGCGAGCCAATTGCCGTCAGGCGACCAGTCGAGCTGCCGGCCGACCACATCGATGCGGGCCGGGAACAGGTCCGCGACCTTCCCGTGAACGCCGCCCATGGACGGAGACACGAATATGGCCGTTTCCTGCTTCCCCATGCGCAGCCACGCAATGCGCGAGCCGTCGGGCGACCAAGCCGGGCTGACGTCTTCTGCCGGGTTGGTCGTCAGGCGCATTACCTGGGAGCCGTTGATGGCCTGCACGTAAATGTCGGTGTTTTCTCCGGTCTCGCCCGATGCGGCGTAAGCTATGCGGAGGCCATCCGGCGAGAATGCGGGATGGAACTCCTTGCCCTGCATCGTGGTGAGGGGAATGATCTGTGGCTGCGCCGACGATTCCATCCAGCGGTCGCGGATCTGCAGCCCAAGCAGGATCAGGGCGGGTATGGCGAGTCCGGCGGCGGCCGAGAGAGCTATGGTCTTTTGCCGACGGAGAAACTTGGAAGCGCGGTAGAGAATGCTGTCCCTGCGCGCGGCCACGGGCAGGCCTTCGAGATGACGGCGGATGTCGTCTTCGAAGAGTGCTGCCGACTGGTAGCGCCGCTCGGGTTCCGGCCGGACAGCCATGAGCACGATATTGGCGAGATCCTTCGGAAGCTTGATGCGCTCATTCGCATCCGGGCGGCGGCCGGTCAGCAACTCGCAGAGCAGCACGCCGAGCGAATAAATATCGGTGGTTTCGGTGACGCGTTCGCCGCGGACCTGCTCGGGGCTGGCATATTCCGGGGTCATCGCCGGCGTGACGGTAGTAACACTGTCGCGGGCGGGAACGTGGTCCGGGCGGAGAATCTTGGCGATACCGAAATCGAGTAGCTTCGGTACGCCGTCGCTGGTAACCAGAATGTTGCCGGGCTTGATATCGCGGTGCACGATGCCGAGCCGGTGCGCGAACTCGACTGCCCTGCAGACCGAACAAAACAGCGCGAGCCGGACGCGCAGATCCAGCTTGTGTTGGTCGCAGTAGGCATCGATGGCTTGTCCGTGAATGAACTCCATGACGAAGTAAGGCAGGCCGTCCGGTGTAGTGCCGCCGTCCAGCAGCCGGGCGATATTCGGATGGTCGAGACTGGCCATGATCTGACGCTCCAGGCGGAAGTGGCGGACCATGTAGTCGAGGTCAAGCCCGCGGCGGACCACTTTGACGGCGACTTCCTTTTCGAATACTTCGTCAGCGCGCAGTCCGCGATAGACCGCGCCCATTCCGCCGTCGCCGATGTGCTCGGCGATCTTGTAGGGGCCTAGGAGCGTGCCAAGCAAGGTGTCCGAAGGCGGCGAAGGTGGCTGCGGCTCGAGGAGATCTCCTGCGCTCTGGTAGGCGTCGATAAGCGAAACCACTTCGTCCCGGAGATCGGTGTCGCCCTCACAACGCCGCGCTAAGTATTCGTCGCGCTCGGACGGAGCGAGACGCAGACATACGTCAAGGACTTCCTTGATTCTCTGCCAGCGGTCAGGATTCATTTGCCGAAGACCGCCTTTGCAACTCGCGCCCGAGCCATGCCTTTGCGCAGACCCAATCGCGCTTGGCGGTTGCCAGGGACATCTGAAGCACGTCGGCGGTCTCCTCCAAAGTCAGGCCGGCGAAGAATCGCAGCTCTACCAGGCGGCTCTGGCGGGCGTCAATGCGCGCGAGTTCCTCCAGGGCGTTGTCAAGGTCGAGGAGATCGAGGTTCGGACCACCCGGTAGGGCGACGGCATCATCGAGAGAAAGGCGCTGCTGGCCGGCACCGCGTTTGCCGGCGCTGCGTGCACGCGCGTAATCCACCAGAATGCGGCGGATCATCTGGGCCGCGATGCCGAAGAAATGGGCGCGGTTCTGCCAGCGGACGTTGCGTTGCCCAACCAGCTTCAGATAGGCCTCGTGGACGAGGGCGGTGCTTTGTAGGGTGTGACCCGGCCGCTCCCGTCGCAGGTAGTGTCTGGCGAGGCGACGGAGTTCGTCGTAAACAAATGGTGTCAGTTTTTCCAAGGCATGACGGTCACCGTTGCTCCACTCGGCGAGTAACGAGGTGATCTCATGCTGAGACGTCATCAACCGGATTATGCCATGGCATGAGCCGGAATACGCGGAATGGTGTGCTGCCGCGGTCCTGACCTCAGTTCGCGCTCGGTTTCTCGATCCTCTCGATGACGTACACCGGGACCGGCCCCTTCTTCGATTCGAGCCTCAAGCCGAGCTGTTCGGTGAGGGCAGTGAAGATCGAGGTGCCGGCCTCGGTCGCCGCCGCCGGTTCGCCCGGCTGCGGAGACTGGACAGGCGCGTCCGGCGTCCATTCCAGCTTCAGGTCGTACGGCGCGGTCAGCCCGGTCTCGTTGGCGACGTAGCGTCCCAGCAGGGCAGCCAGGTTGTGGGCGAACATGGTCAGGTCGGTGGCGGTGGCCGTGATTTGTCCGCGTCCGGTCATCATTCGCATCGCCTTCGGATCCGCCGCCGGAGTGAGTCTGGGACCATTTTTCGCGACCACCAGGGCATACATCGGAAGCTCCCGAGTCTCCGCGCGCAACAGCAGGTTGAAGCGGTCGCGCAGCACCGCCTGCAGCCGCTGCCGCTGGCGGTTGAACGTCGCCTCCGCCTGCTGCCGGGTCATCGAGGGATTGAACGCGACCTCCGGCTTGTCGGGCGTGAAGCTGACGTCGTAGCGCTCCGACTGCACCCAGCCCGGTGCCGCCACGATCTGGTAGGAACGGAGATCGTAGGCGACCGTCAGCAGCGTCATGGCCGTAGTGCCTTGGGTTCGAATCCCACCCTGCGGACCCGGGCCAATCCGTGAGTCCGTCGATCCCGGATCGGACGGCTTGATCGAGACCACTTCGTAGGTGTATTGCGGAGGTGGCGGAAGCGTCTGGGCGCGCAGCATGCCGATCACCAGCGGTGTGCAAACGGCCGCAAGCGCGGCGGCCGCAAGCGCCACCTTGCGGGCCAATGTCAGGCGAAGCGTCACCCGCTGCGCCATGATCTCCCGAATGCGCTGCTTGAGGTCGGCGCCGGTAACACCCGGCGCGCATGCCAGCGGCGATTCCGCGTAGAACGTGCAGATGTTCAGGATGCTTTGGGCGTAAGTCTCCGGCTGGCTTCCCTGTCCGAGGACGGCCTCGTCACAGGCCCGCTCCCTCTCCTCGATCAGGCGCCGGCCGATCCACCACATCGCCGGGTGAAACCAGAAGAGAGTGCCCGCCAGAAGGTGCAACGCCGCCGTCAGGTTGTCGCGCGACCGGACGTGGCACAGTTCATGTGCGAGTACCGTCTCCATTTGTTCCGGCGTGAGTTTCGCCGCCAGGCCTTCCGGCAGCAGCAGGACCGGGCGGAACAGGCCGAATACCCCCGGCTCGATCGCGGAAGCCAACACCGCCACGGGAATCGGATAGTGCATCGGCAGCGGAGTCGCGTTCCTTCGCAGCCTGCGAAGCGCGCTCCAGCGCCACAGCCAGCGCCCCGCGAGCAGCAGCGACCCGGCGATCCAGATCGCCGCCAGCGCAAGCGGCCGCCACAGCGGAGAGGCCGCCGCAACCGGCGCAACCGGCATCGGCGCAAACGACGTCGTGATCTGTTCGACGCGCATCGCCGGCATCACCGTCGCCATTCGCACCGACCGGATCTCCACGCGCGTTCCCAGCGAAAGCAGCAGGGAGAACGGCACCAGGAACTTGAGCGACGCCGCCAGCCAGAGCCAGTAGCGGGTCCGCGCCCGGTTGTTTTTGAGAGCGAAACACGCCGCGGCCACCGCGGCCGCAAACAGCGTCGATTGCCAGAGATGATTGCCCAGTTCACTCATTTCCCCCCTCCTGCTTCCGGGACAGCTCCTGAATCAGCCTCTCGGCCTCCCGAATGTCATCCAGCGTAAGTTTGCCGGCTTCCACCATCTGCGCCATCACCAACTGCGGATTGCCGCCGAAGAGATCCAGGACTTCGTCCACGAGGCGGCTGCCGGCTTCCTTGCGAGAGATGGCCGCATCGAAGATGTGCGCGTTGCCGATCTTCCTCAGCCTCCGCACGGCGCCCTTCTCCTCCAGGCGGTAGACCGTGGTCTGAACCGTCGAGTAGGCCGGACGGTCCGGCTCGGGAAATGATTCCTGAATTTCGCGGATCGAGAGGCGGCCCTGCTTCCAGAGGGCTTCCATGATGCGCAACTCCAACGCGGTTAGCTTTTGACGTACCATCGGTATCTACTACGGAGTCATCAGCATTTACTATATCACCGCCAAAACCGCGTCAAGTGCTGTACGTGCGATTTAGCTCGCACGGTAAGATTCGAGCGTCCAGGCGTCCGCAGCCTCATCGTGCCTGAGGATGTAAGTGCCGCCGTCATCCGCGCGGACGCGGAAGTAGATCGCGTGCGGATCGTACCAGCGGTCGAGCACGTCTTCCACGCCAAGCCAGCGCTGGCCGAGCTGGAACCGGATGGGGCGCTCGTCAGCCTTGTATCCCGCGTAGCACTCGACCTGGATGTTCACGATCCGTCCACCATGCCCGCGATCTCGGCCCCGATCGCTAGCGATGCGGTGGCCGCGGGGCTGGGCGCATTCAGCACGTGCAGCGCGTTCGAGCGCGCGATGAGCTGGAAATCCTGCACGATTTCGCCGCCTGGTGTGATGACCTGTGACCGCACTCCGCTGCCGCCTGTGGCCAGATCGCCTGGTTGGATCTCCGGCACCAGCCGCTGCAACGACCGGCAGAAGATCTCGCGGCTGAAGGACCGGCGCAGTTCGAACCACGCCATCGACGGGTACTTGCGCAAGAAGCGCCAGAGCCCGCGATAGCTGAGCGCGTCGAATAGATCGCCGGCGTTGAAGTCCGTCTTGCGATAGCCTTCGCGCGCGAATGCCAGCACCGCGTTGGGTCCGGCTTCGATGCCGCCGTGAATCAGGCGGGTGAAATGCACGCCCAGGAAGGGGAACTGCGGGTCGGGCACGGGATAGATCAGGTGGCGCACCAGTTCCTGCCGCTCGGGACGGATCTTGTAGTATTCGCCGCGGAAGGGAACCACCCGCATCTCCCGCCGCTCGCCGGCCATCTCCGCCACGCGGTCGCAGTGCAGCCCCGCGCAGGTGATCAGGTAGTCTCCGGGAAATTCGCCGGCGGTAGTTTCCGCAACCCACCCCGTGCCGTCGCGCCGCGCGCGGGTGAGGCGGGCGCGGGTGGTGACTTCGATGCCGAGCTCCGCGAGTTTCGCCGCCAGAACTTCGCAGACGCGCGGGTAATCCACAATGCCCTCCTGCGGCACGCGCAGCGCCGCCACCCCGCCCACGTGCGGCTCGATTTCGCGCATCTCTTCGGGGCCCAGCCGGCGCAGGCCCTGGAGACCGTTGGCCGTCCCGCGCTCGTGCAGCGCCTGCAAGCGCGGGACCTCGGTCTCGTCCGCGGCCACGACCAGCTTTCCGCAGACGTCATGGGGAATCGCGTTCTGGCGGCAGAACTCGACCATCTGCCGGATGCCTGTGACGGCGAGCCGCGCCTTGGTCGAGCCCGGCTTGTAGTACAAGCCACTGTGCAGTACCCCGCTGTTATGGCCCGTCTGGTGGCGTCCGACGTCGTCTTCTTTTTCAAGGACGCGGATGCGGGCGCCGGGGAAGCACTCCGCCAGGCGGTAGGCCGTGGCCAGGCCCACGATTCCGCCGCCGACGATCAGGTAGGTCCGGGAAGCCATTCACCAACACTGTAGCTTGCAGCGGCGCCGACCTGTTTTGCGCCGACCGCGGAGATATCCTGGTACCTGGAGGTGCGTATGAGCCGCTTCCTGCGCCTGACCTTCGTCCTGGCCGGCGCAATGCCCGCCCTTCACACCCAGTGCGAGCCCTCGCTTCCGGTGCGCGAGATCCTGGAGAAAATCCGGCCCGCCGACACCGACAACATTCCCTACAAAGAAGGCGAGGCCGTGCACATGAAGATGTACGCGAGGCTCTCACGGCGCACCCGCACGATTATTTCGTGCTGCGCATGATGCTGATTACGACCGGCGAGAAAGACGACGCACTGGCTTGGGCGAGATCCATGCGCGAGAAGTACCCGGAGCAGCCGGTCTACGATCTGATCTACGCCCAGGCGCTGGTGGGCCGCGACACGCCGGCCGCCCAGCGCATGCTCGAAGGGCTAAAGGCCTCGCACCCGGAGCTGACCCGCGCGCACCTGGTCCTGGCCGATTCCATATTCGGATACGGCAGCCACAAGGACAGGGAGAGCGCCAGACGGGAAGTGGAAGAGTTGGTAAAGGCGTGCCCGGCGCCGCTGGATACCAGCCCGCTGCGGTCCATCGGCGCCAACCTGCCGCTTTAGCAGGCGATGGCGGTAGCCGCGGGGGTCCGCAAGCGCCTCGCCGGGATGCCGGACTAGGCCATGACCGGGGTGTGGGGAGCCTTGTGGGCTCTCGAGTTCAAGGCGCGGCGGCCTGACAAGCACTCCGCCCTGCGCAAGCAGATCGCCAGTGACCTGGCGCACTTTGAAAAAGCGCCCGAAAGAAACGAGCTGCGGTGGCTGACCTTCCTGCGCGGTGGCTACGATATGCGCCGGCGACCAGGACGGCCTCAAGCGGATCAACCAGGAGATCGCGACCAGGTATCCCAGATCCGAAGCGGCGAAGCAGGAACTTGCCGACCGCTTGCGCAGGGACTACAAATACCCGACCAACGCCGATAAGGCGCAAATGGAGGCGTATCGGCGTGCGGAGGCCGAGCAGTATGGAGCGTGGCGCAAGACCTGGCCGCAGGACTCGCTGATCTACAACGTGCTTTTTCTCGGCACTGGTCGAACTGCCGGACACCCAAGCCGGGCAGGTCGCGCGGATGGGCAACGAACTGATGGCGCACTCTACCGCAAGAACCCGAACTGGTACGGCTCGCCGCCGCTGGAGTTCTGTGTGGCGGATGCGTACCTGAAGTTCAAAGTGAATATCGACGAAGCGCCGGCGCTGGTCAAGGAAGGCGCGGACGCGGCCGGGAAGCGCCTACGCGAGGAAATGGCCGACGATCAGATTCCGGAAGAAATGCGCACGATGCTGGCCGAGAGTGCGGACAACCTGAAAATGGAGCGCGCCCGAATCCTGCTGACGTATTACGCCGACGCGAAGCAGACCGAAGCGGCCAGGGCGATCGAATCGGAGCTGGCTTCGCTCAAGCCCTCCAAGCCGGGAGCACAATCCACATTGCTCGAGCGGCAGGCGCAGGCGGCCGAAGTGCTGGGCCGCAAACTGGACGCTCTCGTCACGTATCGGGCGGCGCTCGACCTGCGTCCGCCGGCCCCTGTTCGCCAATCGAAGTCAGCGATAGCCGTTGGGAGCGGCCCAAGAATCCGCTGCCGATGTTCAGCCTCTCCGACCTGGAAGGCAAGACCTGGAAGCTGGCGAGCCTTGAGGGCAAGGCGGTCCTCATCAACCTCTGGGCCACCTGGTGCGGTCCCTGCCGCGCCGAGCATCCCGAGTTTCAGAAGCTCTACGAGAAGCTGAAGGAGCGGTCGGATGTCAGTGTGATCTCCTTCAACGTGGATGACGACCTCGGCAAAGTGGCGCCTTACATGAAGGACAATAAGTACACGTTCCCCGTGCTGCTGGCGCGGGAATTGGTAGACCAGGTCGTGCCGGTAATCGCTATCCCGCAGAACTGGTTCGTCGATACAAAGGGCAAGCTACAGTGGCTGCAGGAGGGCTACGGGGGCGACCCGCAGTGGCAGGCTATGATGCTGGCCAAGCTGGACGAGGTGCTGAAAGGCAAATAGCTGCTCGGGAGTGCCGCCTGCCGGTGCGTTGGCGATCACGAACGGGGACGGCCGAAAAACAAAACATAGCCGTCGGCGTCCCGGAGCTCGAATCCACGCAATCCATCGCCGGTATCTTTGAGCGGTTCTGAAAACTCGACATTGCGCGACGAGAACTCTGCCGCCAACGCGTCCGGATCGGGGACATAGAGGTAGGCGTCCCAGCGGGCGATGCCCTTTTTGACATCTCGCGTGTAGTTAGGCGCCGGAACCACGCCGACGTCCTTGAACATGATCATCGCAGCGCCGCGCCCTACAATGCCGAAGAAGATGTCGTCAGGTTCAGGCCCTTGAAACGTTATGTCGAATCCCAGACGGTCACGATAAAACGCCAGGGCGGCGGGAACATTTTTCACGATGAAGAACGGCGCAATGCCGGAGATCTCTGGCTGAATCATGTGGTTGCCACCGTCGCAGAATCGCCTTCGCGGAAATATCGTGCCCCTTCCATTCTAAGGGACGCGAAAGCAATCGAGCGGTCCTGTTGTTTTCCCAATGGACACGTGCCATACTTCCTGTTGGAAACCCAATAGGCCATGAAAGAGAAACCCGACGTCCTGCAGGGGACCCTGGCGTTGATGGTTTTGAAGACGCTCGATGTGCTCGGGCCGCTGCACGGCTACGGCGTCGCCCGCCGTATCGAGCAGATCAGCGGCGGCCTTCTCTCCGTAAACCAGGGCACGCTCTATCCCGTTTTGCTGAAGCTGGAGCAGGAGGGCTCCATCGCGTCCCAATGGGGCGCGTCGGAGAATAATCGCAGGGCGCGTTTTTATCGGTTGACGCGCAACGGCCGCAGGCAATTGCAGGACGAGATGCGAGGCTGGGAACAGACGGCGGCAATCATCGGGCGATTCTTTGCCGTAAAAGCCCAGGATCTGGAATGAGGGCGCTTCGCAGATCTTTCAGCCGGCTGATCTCCTGGGCTACGGCCCAACGGGATGAAGAACGATTGCAGGCTGAAATCGAAGAACATCTCGCCCTTCAAACGGCGGAAAATCTCCGGGCGGGCTTATCGCCGGCCGATGCCCGGCGCGAAGCTGCATTGAAATTCGGAGGGGTGGAAGCGATGAAGGAAACCTATCGGGAACAACGAGGCCTGCCGCTCGCGGAAACACTGATCCGGGATTCGCGCCTGGCCCTGCGGCGCCTGCGAATGGCCCCGGCGTTCACCCTCGCGACGACGCTGACGCTGGCGCTCGGCATTGGCGCCACCACGTCGATCTTTACTTTGGCGCATGCTGTTCTGCTCAAATCCCTGCCGGTGGCGAAGCCGGACGAATTGCACCGCGTGGGGAGAGAAGCGCACTGTTGCTACCTGGATGCCTATAGCCAGGACAAGGAGTTTTCTCTCGTTTCCTATGAACTGTATAAATATCTCAGGGATAACACCAAAGGCTTTGCCGAACTGGCCGCCTTCCCGGCGGCCGACATGCTGTTCGGCCTTCGGCGCGCGGGCGCTTCGGAGGCGGCCCAGACCAGTGCAGGCGAATTCGTTTCGGGCAATTACTTCGCGATGTTCGGTCTCGGTGCGTATGCCGGGCGCACATTTAGTGCCGCGGACGATCAGCCCGGCGCGACCCCGGTCGCCGTGATGAGTTATCGCTTATGGCACGAAAGATATGGCGCCGATCCGTCGGTAATCGGCAGCACCATCAATGTCGATGAAAAACCCTTTACGGTAGTTGGAATCGCTCCGCCGGGCTTCTTCGGCGATACCTTGCGCGGCACTCCGCCCGACGTGTTTCTGCCGCTGAACACGGAACCTTACGTCGAGAGCGAGGCCGATCTCAACAAGTATGGACAGCACTGGCTGGAGCTGATTGGCCGCATCGTGCCAGGCGCCCGCCCGGCGTCCATCGAAGCGGAAATGCGTGTAAGACTCAAGCAGTGGCTCCGCTCGCATTGGGGTGAAATGAGCGCGGGCGACCGTGCGAGATTCCCCGAGCAGACCCTGTTCCTGGTTCCTGGAGGTGCAGGCATCTCCAGCATGCGCGAGCGATACCAGCGATGGCTGGAAATCCTGATGGCCATAACCGGATTTGTGCTGCTCATCGTGTGCGCCAACGTTGCCAGCCTGATGTTGGTGCGCGGGATGGAGCGGCGGCGGCAGACCTCGTTGAGCATGGCCTTGGGAGCGGGAGCGTCGCGGATCGTCAGGCAGGATCTCACGGAGAGCGTCGTGCTGGCGCTCTTTGGCGGCGCGGTGGGCCTGGCGGTGGCTTTTGCCGGCACCCGCCTGATCTTGCATTTCGTATTTCCTGTGAATACCGGCATGCCGGGCATACCCATCGATGCGTCGCCTTCCCTGCCGGTACTCCTGTTCGCATTCGGTGTTTCGGCACTTGCGGGAATCGCCTTCGGAATCGCGCCCGGATGGATCGCCACTCGGACAGATCCTATCGAAGCGCTGCGAGGCGCAAGCCGCGTCACTGCCGGCGCGGGTTCCCTCCCGAGGAGAGCGCTGGTCGTGCTGCAAATCGCCCTCTCCCTCGCTTTGCTGTCGGTATCGGGACTGCTTACCTCTGCGCTCCACGCGTTGGAGACTCAGGATTTCGGATTCAAACAGGACAGGCGCACAGTCGCCAGGATAAATCCCAAACTCGCCGGTTACCAGCCGTCGCAGCTGTCGCAATTGTATCGGCGCATTCATGATGCGATTGCAAATATTCCTGGCGTGTCCTCCGTGGCTCTGTGTTTATACTCGCCGCCCGGCGGGGGCTGGGGCTCTTCCGTGTGGGTCGATGGCCGGCCTGCTCCAGGACTGAGGGATGACAACTCGAGCCAATGGGATCGGGTTACACCGGGATACTTTGAGGTGATCGGAACCCCGATCGTCGAGGGGCGCGGCATCTCCGAAGAAGACACAGCGGCCTCGCGCCACGTGGCCGTCGTCAATGAGGCGTTTGCCCGGAAGTTCTTTGGAAATGAAAACCCGATCGGCAGGCACTTTGGCCGCAATCCCGAGACCAGCCGTGAATTCGAGGTGGTTGGCGTCGCCAAAGACGCGCGTTACCTCGCTAACCAGATCGATCGGCCAGTAGGTCCTCTCTTCTTTTTGCCGGAGGCACAGGCCGATTATACGAAGAGCGCCGGCTCTCTTTTCCTGCACGATATCGTCATTTCGACAAAGCCTGGGGTGAAGCTGTCCGCTGCCGAAGTGCGCCAGGCGATGGCCTCGGTGGACCCCGGTATGCCCATCATTGCGATTCAAACGATAAGAGAGAAAGTCGACCTCCAGTTTACTCAACAGCGCCTCATCGCACGCCTCACTTCGTTCTTCGGGGCGCTTTCCCTGATTCTGGCTTCGGTCGGCCTGTATGGAGTGATTGCGTACAACGCCGGCCGGCGCATCCGCGAGGTTGGCGTGCGGATCGCTCTGGGGGCTACCCGCGCCGATGTGGTCCGGCTGGTCCTGAAAGGCGCATTCGGGCTGATTCTTGCCGGGTTGTCGATTGGGCTGCCGTTGACTTTTGCGGCCGGGCGGCTTCTGGGAAATCAGCTCTATGGCCTCAGTCCGTACAATCCCGCTGCGACGATTACGGCGGTCGTGGCGCTGGGGCTCTCGGCGCTCGTTGCATCGGTCATTCCGGCAATTCGAGCCAGCTTGATTTCGCCCCTGGACGTGTTGCGATCGGAATGACGCCTCCAAATACGAGACGAATCAATTGTCGGATACGACCTACTAAATCACGCCCGCCTGAACTTGGCGCGCAGCGCACGCTCGCCACGCTATAATCGTCATCGAATGGACGTTTACGAGGAACTCGTGCGCCTGCGCAACCTCGGCCAAAAATGCGCGCTGGCCACCATCGTCGACGTGCGCGGCTCCATCCCGAGCTACGAAAGCGCCAAGCTCCTGGTCCGCGAAGACGGCTCCATGATCGGCACCATCGGCGGCGGGTGCGTCGAAGCCGAAGTCTGGAACGCCGCGCGGGAGGTGATCGAAACGGAAAAGCCCAAACACCTCAGCTTCAACCTCGGCCAGGACGCGGCCTACGACAACGGCCTCATCTGCGGCGGCCAGCTCGAGGTCTTCGTCGAGCCCGTCATGCCCGTGCCCCATGCCTTCATCTTCGGAGCCGGCCACATTTCGAAGAGCCTCTCCAAGGTCGCCAACCTCGCCGGATTTTCTACCGTGGTCGTCGACAACCGCGAAAGCTTCGCCAACCGCGAGCGCTTTCCCGAGGCCGCCGAAGTCCACGCCGCCGAATATGAAGAGGTATTCCCGCGACTCGCCATCAACGAGACCAGCTACATCATCATCGTGACCCGCGGGCACCGCGACGATATGCGCGTGCTCCAGCTTGCCATCGCCACCCCCGCCCGCTACATCGCCATGATCGGCAGCAAGCGCAAGGTGCTGAACGTGGTTCGCGAGCTTGAAAAAGAAGGCGTCGAGCGCGCCGCCCTCGAGCGCATCTTTGCACCCATGGGACTGGATATCGGCGCCATCTCGCCCGAAGAGATCGCCATCTCCGTCGCCGCGGAGATGATCGCTGTGCGCCGCAATGCCGGCGCCAACTGGCGCGCCCTTTCCATGTCGGTGTTTACCGGCGACGGGCAGCGTGCCGTGCTCGCGAAGTGAGCACCGCAGGAATCATTCTCGCCGCCGGAGAATCGCGCCGCATGGGCTTTCCGAAGGCCCTGCTGCGCTACCGCAACGCAACCTTCCTCGACACGCTGGTGGGCCTGTTTGCGGAGCGATGCTCGCCCGTGATCGTAGTCTTGGGCGCCCAGGCCGACCGCATCCGGGAGCGCGCCGCCTGTGCCGCCACCCTCGTTGTGAACATGGACTTCCAGCGCGGGATGATCACCTCCCTGCAATGCGGGCTGCGCTCCGTCCCACCGGACGCCGAAGCAGTGCTGCTCACTCTGGTCGACCATCCGGCAGTGGCGCCGGCCACCCTCGACGCGCTCCTCGCCGAAACCGGCACCCTCCTGCGCGTTCCCCGCTACGCCGGGCGCCGCGGCCACCCCATCTGGTTTTCGAGCGCGCTCATCCCGGAATTCCTCGCCCTCCCCGAAACCGGCGCTGCCCGGGACGTGGTGCGCGCGCACTCGGCGGACACGGCGTTTCTGGATCTCGACGATCCCGGCGTCGTCGCCGACATCGACGATCCGGCTGCCTACCGCGAGTTGACGGGAGCGGTGCTGTGACCATCCGGCCCCGCACGATGATCAAGGCGGCCGGCGCCGCGGCGTTGCTCGTGCTGCTGGCGGGCGCGCTCGCGCCGTTCTTCACCGTCGAAACCTACGCCCGCCGTTTGCAACTGTCGCTCGCGCGCGCGCTCGGCCGGCCGGTCGAGCTCGGCAACGTCCACTTCAGCCTGTTCAAAGGCCCGGGCTTCAGCGTGGACCGCGTGATCATCTACGAGGACCCCGCGATCGGCCTCGAGCCCTTCGCCTATATCGAGGAGCCGGGTTCGCTCGAGGTCGTGCCCAGCATCTGGTCGCTGCTCGGCGGCAAGTTTGTGATCTCGTCGATCCGGCTGGACGAGGCCAGCATCAATCTCACCAAGTCCGGGCCGGCATCGGAATGGGGCCGCTGGAACTTCGCGTCCTTCATCAACCCGGGTGTCATCCACACTGCTCCCGCCATCCACGTACGCAACGGCCGCATCCACTTCAAATTCGGAGACACCAAGAACGTCTTCTACCTCACCGAGACCGACCTCGATCTCTCCCCGACGGTCACCGGCGACTGGAAGATCGCCTGCTCCGCGCGCCCCGCGCGCAGCGACCGCCCCGCCCAGGGCCTCGGCTCTTTCACGCTCAACGGACGCTGGTACCGCGACGTCAACCGCTTCGACGTGGACCTGCAGGTGGATCACACCGGGCTCGGCGAGGTCACGGCACTGCTCAACGGCGAGGACGCGGGTGTACACGGGTCGATCTCCTCGCGGATCCATCTCGCCGGGCCTCTGAACAATCTCGGGATCACCGGCAGGCTCGATATCAGCGATGTCCATCGTTGGGACATGCTGCCCGGCAACAGCGAGGGCGGCAGGCTGTACATCGGAGGCCGGCTCGACCTCATCGGGCAGCAACTGGAGCTGCACTCGAGCACGCCGGGGAACGCCCCCCTGCCCCTGGCCGTGCATTTCCGAGCCACGGATTACCTCTCGCAGCCGCACTGGGCCGCCGCCGTCAACTGGAATCGCTTTCCGATCGCGCCCATTCTGGAGCTCGCCCGTCACATGGGCGCGCAGGTTCCGCCGCGGCTCCAGTTCGCGGGCACCATGGACGGCGCCATCGTATATTCCGGCAATGCCAGCCTGCAGGGCGGTGTGGAGTTCCGCGATGCCGCGCTCACCATCCCCGATTCGCCGCCGCTGCGCTTTTCCCAGGCCAGCGTGATCTTCGGCGCCGGCCACGCCCACCTCTCGCCTGCCCTGGTGCACGGCGGCGAGAACGACCAGGCCCGCATTGAAGCCGATTACGCATTCGGCAGCCAGACCCTCGACCTGGAAATCTCCACCGACGCCATGGACGTGAAGTCGCTGCGGGCGCAGGTCGCCCTCGCCGCCGTGCCGGGCCTGGATCAGTTCACCGCCGGCACCTGGAGCGGCGATCTCCGTTACGTGCGCGACCCGCGCACCGCCGGATGGAGCGGCCACTTCGCGCTTTCGGATGCGCAGATCGCCGTCGCCGGCCTCGCCCGCCCGGTGCAGGTGGCCGCGGCGCGCGTGCAGATCGACGGTGCCCGCGTCGTCATGGACCGCATCGCCGGTCAGGCCGGGAAACTCCCGTTCGCCGCCGAGTATCGCTACGAGCCCGAGACCGCGCGCCCGCACCGTCTGCGCCTGCGGGCGCCAGGCTGGGATGCCGCCGACCTGGAGGCCGAGCTCATGCCCACACTCCGGCGCAGCACCAACCTCTTTGCGCGCGCCCTGGGCCGAGCCATGGTCACGGAATGGCTCCGCGAACGCACCATCGACGGCACCTTGCAGATCGACGACCTCACCCTCGCGGGCGCGCACCTGGAGAACTTCCGCGCGCACATCCTCTGGGATGTGGCGCGGGTGCAGTTGGAAAACCTGCAGGCGAAGCTCGAGGGCGCGGCGATCTCCGGCAAGCTCGATGTCAACCTGCGCGGCTCGCGTCCCAACTACAAGCTCACCGCCCGCATGAAAGGGATCGGCTGGCAGAACGGCAAACTCGATCTCGATGGTACGGTCGAAACGTTCGGCACCGGCTCGCAGTTGCTCGCCAACCTGGCCGCCGACGGCGCCTTCAGCGGCACCAATCTCGATTTCGGAGGTCTGGCGCCGCTCCGCACCGCCGCCGGGATTTACAACCTCTCCTGGTGGCAGGCAGGCCCGCGCCTGCGACTCACGTCGCTGAACCTCCGTACCGACGAAGACACCTACACCGGCCGCGGCGCCACCCAGGAAGACGGCCGCCTGGCCATCGTACTCACCAGCGGCGCCAAGGAAATGCGCATGACCGGCACGCTGGCAAAGTTGAAGATCGAATGACGAGTTAACCCGCCTTGTGCCTCGCCGCAACCGACCTCATCCTGGACTGCCGGGCGCGCGCCGTCTCTGATATCTTGATCTCGGCCTTCCATCAAATCCGAAGGAGAATTGCCCATCATGAGAAATCGATGGATTCCCCCATTGATTGGCGTCTCGGCTCTTGCCCTGGCCCTGATCCCTTTCGGCAGTCAGGCCTTCCAAAGCACCCAACAGCCGACCCAACCAGCTGCTCAACCCACTCCGCAGCAGCTCGCAATTCAGCAAGGCAATAAGGAAGACCATCGGCAGATGATGGATCGGTTGCACATCGCCTCGCTCCGGCCTGGAGTCAATGCCCGCGTGCCCGGCTCGACCAACTACGATGAGGCCAAAGCCAATCCCTATCCCGATCTGCCCGACCCGTTGACCATGAAGAACGGCAAAAAGGTGACCAGCGCCAGGATGTGGTGGGATCGGCGCCGCCCGGAAATCGTCGAGGACTTCGATCGCGAAATCTACGGGCGGGTTCCCAAATCCGTTCCGAACGTGAAGTGGGAAGTCACCAAAGCCGTCAACGAAAGCGTAGGCGATGTCCCCATCGTCACCAAGACCCTGGTGGGGCATGTCGATAACTCCGCTTACCCTGAGATCGCGGTCGATATTCAACTGTCCCTCAGCACACCCGCGGACGCGAAGGCTCCGGTTCCGGTGATCATGGTCTTCGGCGGAGGGTTCGGCGCCGCGCAGGGCGGGCCGCCGCCCGCGGTCGCTCCGGAGTTGGCAGGCGCAGGTGCTGGCCAGAGGATGGGGCTTCGCCACGTTGAATCCGGCCAGCATTCAGGCCGACAACGGCGCGGGCCTGAGAAAGGGAATCATCGGTCTGGTAAACAAGGGAGAGCCGCGCCAACCCGCTGACTGGGGCGCTCTGCGGGCGTGGGGCTGGGGCGCCGACCGCGCCATGGACTACTTCGAAACCGACAAGGCCGTCGACGCCAGACACGTCGCCATCCAGGGCCATTCCCGCTACGGCAAAGCCGCCATCGTCACCATGGCCTACGACCCGCGCATCGCCATCGTCTTCGTCAGCTCCTCCGGAGAAGGCGGCGCCAAACTCCACCGCCGCGATTTCGGCGAGCTCGTGGAAAATGTCGCCGGCGAGAGCGAATACCACTGGATGGCCGGCAACTTTTTGAAGTACGCCGGCCCGCTGAAGTGGAGCGATCTTCCGGTCGATTCCCACGAGCTGATCGCCCTGTGTGCCCCGCGCCCCGTATTTCTGAGCGCCGGCAACCTGGTCGATCCCGCGGTCGACATCGGACACTCGGACGCCTGGGTGGATGCCAGGGGCACATTCCTGGCGGGTGTCGCCGCAGGCCCGGTTTACCGCCTGCTTGGCAAGAAGGATCTGGGAACCAACGTGTTCCCGCACATCGAGACCGGCATCCTGGACGGCGATCTGGTGTTCCGCCAGCACAGCGCGGGACACACGCCCAACCCGAATTGGCCCTATTTCCTGGCCTTTGCCGAACGCGAGTTCAAAGCCCGCTGAATGCGATCCGGAGGAGTGGCAATGCCACGCGCGCACATGTCGCGGAGACGATTCGCCCTGATGGCGGGAACGGCCGGCGTCGCGCCGCGTGGCCTCACCGCCGAGGAGCCGCTCACCGCGGAAGCCATCGTCAGGCGCATCCAGGCGGAGCTTGGCGGTGACTGGCCCCCGGCCGGTCCGGACTGCTTCAAGGCCGGCGACCCCTCCGCCGTGGTCAAAGGAATCGCCACCACCGCCATGGCAACTCTGGACGTGCTCAGGCAGGCCGTGAAGGCCAACACCAATCTGATTCTGACCTACGAGCCAACCTTCTATTCACGTGCCGATGGCCGGACGCCGGCGGCGCCCACGCCGGGACGCGGCCCGGGCGGGCCCGCCGCGGACGATCCCGTGTTCAAAGCCAAGCGCGAATTCATCGAAAAGAACGGCCTGGTCGTCTTTCGCCTGCGCGACCACTGGCAGGCTCGCAAAGAGAACGACATGGTCACCGGCCTTGCCGCCGCGCTCGGTTGGTCGGCTCACCGCGTGACGCCCGATGACGCGCTGTACGAAATTCCCCCGGCCACCGCCGAGGCAACCGTGGCCTCCATCCGCGCCAGATTGAACCTTCGCGCCGGCCTCCGCACCGTCGGCGACCGGCACGCCGCCATCCGCCGTGTCCTTCTGTTTCCCGGCTCGATGACTCCGCCAACGATGTGGCAGCGCTATTCCGAAGTGGACATGATCGTCGCCGGCGAGGTCCGTGAGTGGGAGAACTCCCACTATGCCGCCGACCTGTTCACCGCCGGCGAGAAGCGCGCGTTCGTGACAATCGGCCGAGTGGTGTCCGAAGAGCCCGGCATGCGCGTCTGCGCCGATTGGCTCGAGACCGTCGTGAAGCAGGTCCCGGCAAAGTGGATCGCTGTCGGCGATCCCTATTGGAGTCCCGCCGCATGACCGCCCGCGAAGTCGTCGAGCTCATCAGGAAGAACCAGGGGATACCGTGGAACGACCGTTCCACTCGCGACACCTTCATGCTCGGCAATCCGGACACCGCCGTCAAAGGCATCGCGACCACGATGATGACCACCTTCAGCATGCTGAAGCGCGCCAACCAGGCCGGCCTGAACATGGTAATCACCCACGAGGACACCTTCTGGAACGACCGCGACGACACCAGCGACCTGGCCGAAAACCCGCTCTACAAACTCAAGACCGAATATGCGCTGAAGAACGGTATGGTCGTCTGGCGCGATCACGACCACATGCACGCCATGACGCCCGATTACACCGTGGTGGGAGAGCTTCGTTCCGTGGGCGTCCAGGGCGGCGAGCACGCCACCATGCGGCCCGGCATTTGGACGATTCCGGAGACCACCCTGGGAGAGTTGGCGGCCCGGGTGAAACGATCGAGCTGCGCGCGCGCCCTCCGCTGCGTAGGCGACCCGAAAGCCGAAGTGAGCCGGATCCTCGTCGGCCCCGGGTACGCGACTCCGCGCGTGACGCCCGAAGTCGACGTCGTGATTGGCGGCGAACAGCAGGAAGCCGATGGCGCCTTCGACAACGTGGAATACGTCATGGACGCGGTCTCTCTCGGCATGGCCAAAGGCGTCATCATGCTGGGCCACGTCATTTCCGAGCAGGCTGGGATGGAGGATTTCGGTAACTGGCTGCGGACCTTCCTCCCAGGCATTCCGATCCGCTTCGTGCCCGCAGAAGAGCCGTACTGGTGGGAAGCCCCTTATTCATCGCGCAGGGCGTTCATGGGGTCGAGCCGTGAAGCGCGCCGGGCCGGCAGGAGGCTGCCCAGTGCCGCCGCCGCCGACAGTGCCGCGGCGGCCGCAGCGAGTTGTCCGGGATCGCGCGCCGCGATGCCAAAGAGCAGGGACGCTGCCGTCTGTGCCAGCGCCAAAGACGCGGCGAGCCCGAGCACCAGGCCCGCCAGGATCAGCACGACCGCTTCCTTCAGCACCAGCCCCACGATCTGGCTGCGGCTGGCGCCCAGGGCCATCCGGATGCCAATCTCGTTGCGGCGCCGCATCGTGTTGTAAGCCAGCACGCCGTACAAGCCGATAATTGCGAGTAGCGCCGCCAGCCCGCCGAAGAATCCTGAGAGCGCCGCCAACAGGCGCTCCCGCATCAGGCTGTCGTAAAGCGTCCGCTCGAATCCCTGGAACCGCATTCCCGTGCCGGGCCGCCACGCCGCGATCCGCCGCCGCACCGCCGCCTCCACCGCGGGCAGCGGCGCCGAAGAGCGAATGAACATCATGCTCCCCTCCACTCCCGGCGGAAACTGGGTCACCGGTACGTAGGCCATCGCCGTCTCCGCATCCCGAAGCGTGAAATACCGCGTGTTGCTGGTCAGCCCCACCACCTCGTACTCCGCCACGGGATAATCCGGCTCGGGCAGGGTCCGGAACGTCTTCCCGATCGGGTTGGCCCCCGGAAAGAACATGTTCGCGAAGATCTCGTTGACCACCGCCACTTTGTGTGACGTCCTGCTGTCCTTGGTCGTGAAGTCGCGCCCCGCCACAATCGGCGTCCGCAGCGTGGCGAAAAACTCGGGACTGACCCACGTGAACCTCGCGTCCCGCACCATCGCGTCCGTGCGAGCCACCAGGCTCCACATGCCGCTTCCAATCAGGAAACTGGTGGTGCTGGCTGCCGATTCCACCTGTGGCGTGGCGCGCACTTCCTCGAGCAAGTCCCGCAGCACACCTTCGTCGTGAGCCTTCTGGTCCAACTCGAAAGTTGCTTCCAGCACGCCTTGTGCCCGGAACCCCGGGTCCATCGTGACCAGCCGGCGGAAGCTCGCCACGAAGAGAAACGCGCCCGCCACCAGCACCAGCGAGACCGAAACCTGAACCACCACCAGCAGCCGCTGAAACCCGAACCGTCCGCGGTCCGCCGTGAGCCCGCGCGCGCCCGCTTTCATCGCCGCGGCCGGCTGGCCCTGCGCCGCGCGCAGTGCTGGCGCCAGGCTCAAGAGCACACAAGTCAGGCAAGCGGCCGCAGCCGTGAAAGCCAGCATCCGCCAATCCAGCGCGAGATCCAGAACCAGGGTATTCGCTTCGGTTTCCAGAAAGCGGAGAATGCCGCGGCTGAGCCCTTCCGCCAGGGCCAGGCCCAACGCCCCGCCGGCCGCCGCCAGCAGCAGGCCCTCCATCAACGTCTGGCGAATCAGCCGGCCCCTGCCGGCGCCCAGCGCCAGCCGCACCGCGAATTCGCGCTCCCTTGCCCCCGCGCGCGCCAGCATGAGATTCGACAGGTTCGCGCACGCGATCAGCAGCACCAGTCCCGTCAGCCCGAGCAGCAGCCAAAGTGAGCGGTCGTACGTCTCGCGCAGCCGGCTGACCCCCGTTGTACCCGGGACAGCCTCCAGCCGGAACTCGAGATACCGCTCCATCGATTCGGGCGAATAGCCGCTCACCGCGGTTGCCTGCATCAGCCCCGGGCTGATCGCCCGAAGGTGCTGCGAGGCCTGTGCCAGCGTCCAGCCGGGCTTCAAACTGCCCATCACGTTGAGCCAGGAATAATCGCGGCGCTCGAATGGCGCGGTGTCGCCGTGGTGAAGAAGGGTAATCGAGCACAGCGGCAGCGAAAGATCGAAGTGCCGTCCCACTTCGGGTCCGGAAAACCCGGCGGGCGTCACACCAATGATTTCCAGCGAATGATCCATCACCATCAGGCGTGAGCCGATGGCGGAAAGCTCTCCGCCGAATTCGCTTTGCCAGAACGTATAACTCAGCACCACCGTGGGAGACGCGCAGCCGCGCACATCGTCCTCGGGGTGGAACAGCCGTCCGGCCGCGGGCGAGATCCCCAGCGTCGAAAAGAACTCCCCGGTCACTCCGAGCACGGTCGCGCGCCGCGCCTGCGCCCCCTGTCCGATCCGAGTGTCTCTGTATCCGCTGTTCCACGCAAAGACGTTCGAAAACGCCCGCTGGTTCTCGCGGATCTGTTCGAATAGCGGATAGCTGAGATTGTCCGAGTAATTCGATATTCCAAATCCGCCCTTGCCCGCGATCTGGATCAGCCCCAGCCGCTGCGGATCGCGTACCGGCAGGCTGCGCAGCCGGACGGCATCCAGAAGCTGAAATATGGCCGTGTTGGCGCCGATCCCCAGCGCCAGCGCGGCCACCGCGGCCAGCGTGAATGCCCGCGCCTTGCGCAGCACACGCCCCGCGTATTGCAGATCGCGCATAGCGCCTTCGAGGGAGTTGGTGCGACGCATGTCGCGACCTGAGTCAATTACAGCGATACCTAATTAAGTGGCACCAGTCGCGGCAAGTCAAGCAGCTAGCTGGCGATTCGCTGCTGGGGGCGTGCCTGCCGCCACGATATGATATGCATTACCGTGATGTGCCGAAGCTTCTTCTGATTACCGCATCCTCGGATGAAATCCGCCGGGCACGGAGGTCGCGATTCCTTGACTTCCAGCAGATCACGATGCCCTACCTGGCCGCCCGGGTTCCTGCCGGCTGGCAGGTATCCCACGTCGATGAACAGGCCGAAGAGATCGATTGGACCGATCGTCCCGATGTCGTCGGCATCACGTTTCATACTCCGAGTGCGCATCACGCCTACGACCTTGCGGCGCGGTTCCGGTCGCGGGGAGCCTGCGTGGTGATGGGCGGACCGCACGTCACCTTGCTGCCGGAGGAAGCCAGCCAACATGCTGACGTGATCTTCGTGGCCGAAGCCGAGGGCCTCTGGGAGGAGTTTCTGAATGCCTTCCCTACCGGGACCTATCGCCGCGTCTACCAGCAGGACGGCCCGGTTTCACTGGACCGTGCGCCCATGGCGATCAAGGCGCTCTTCCACCGGCGCGACTTCACCAGTGGCGTCCTGTTTGCCACTCGGGGATGCCCGCACCGGTGCGACTTTTGCTCCATCGCGGCCATGTACCGCCAGGGTTTCCGCAAACGGCCGGTCGCCGAAGTCGCCGGCGAATTCGGTTCCTTCGACGGAAAGAGAATCATCTTCTGGGACGACAACATCGCCGCCGACAAGGAATATGCGAAGCAGTTGTTTCGCGCCATCGCGCCCTACCGCAAGTGGTGGAGCAGCCAGGCCACGATTCACGCGGCGCAAGACGATGAGTTTCTCGACGCAGCCGCCGGCAGTGGGTGCAAGCAGTTGTTCCTCGGCCTGGAATCGCTGTCTCAATCGAGCATGCAGGAGGCGGGTAAAGGGTTCAACCGCGTGGCCGAGTATGCCCGCGTCGTCAAGCGCGTCCATGCCCATGGCATCGCCGTCCAGGCCGGGATTGTCTTCGGCTTTGACCACGACACAACGGCGATCTTCGAGCACACGCTCGATTTCCTCGAAGAGGCCGGCGTGCAGAATGCGACGTTCAATATCCTCACGCCCTATCCGGGCACCCCGCTCTTTCAAAGGTTGGAAGCCCAGGGCCGAATATTGACCCGCGACTGGCGCAAGTACAACGGACGGGCGGACGTGGTATTCCGGCCGACCCAAATGACTGTGGACGAGCTCCTGGCCGGTTTTCGCTACGCCAATGCGCGTTTCTATTCCCTCTCCAGCGTGGCGAAGCGCCTGTCGCGCTCGCCCGTCCAGATATGGTGGACCTTGCCATTGAACCTCGCCTATGCCGCCTCATGGGCCGCCGCATGACCGGGCCGCGACCGTAAGGGAGCGCTCAGAATAGCCGCTAGTGCTTTGACCGTGGGGCAGTGCTTCAGACTGCGCGGGACTTTTTCAGTCCGCTGGCCCGGTTGGCAGGCTCGCGCCCCGCCGCGAACTGCAGTCCGCTGCACTGGAACTTTTCCCCGCGGTCATCTCACTGGTGACTGATGACCGTCGGCGGCCGGTCTACTTCGAAGAATGTGATGAATCTTGTTCAGCAGTTGGCGGCGATCCAGGGGCTTGCTCAAATAGTCGTCCATGCCCTGGGCAAGATATTTCTCGCGGTCGCCGGCCATGGCATTAGCGGTCAGCGCGACAATGGGAATTTCAGCGCCGCCTGGGAGCCGCCGGATTTTCCGCGTGGCCTCGACGCCATCGAGGACGGGCATTTGCACGTCCATCAAAACCACGTCCCAGCCGCCGCATTGAAACTCCCGAACCACCTGTTCTCCGTTCTTCGCCAGACCGACCGAGTGTCCGGCTTTCTCCAGAATCCGCACGGCCAGGCGGGCATTGATCTCGTTGTCCTCGGCGAGCAGAATCCGGCCGGCAAGGGCCTGCGTGCAATCGAGCGGGCCGGGAATGTCATCGACTCGTGCGTGGTCGCCGGCGGGCCATCCGAATTCGGCGGTGAACCGGAAGGTAGAGCCGCGGGCAGGAGCGCTCTCACAGGTAACATCTCCGCCCATCATGCGAGCCAGCTCGCGCGAGATCGACAGGCCCAGCCCCGAGCCGCCGAACCGGCGGGTAGTGGAGTTGTCGCCCTGCCGGAAACTCTCGAACAAGTTCGTCTGCTGCTCCGGCGGAATGCCAATTCCGGTATCGCAGACCGTGCAAACGATGTGGAGCGGCGCACACCGGCTCGGCGCCCCACTAACCTTTATGCACACGGTGACCCGGCCTTTCAATGTGAACTTCACGGCGTTTCCAGCCAGGTTCACCAGTACCTGGCGGAAGCGCATCGGGTCGCCTGAGACGATATCGGGGACCTCGTTTTCAACCAGCGTTTCGTATTCCAGGCCCTTCTGCGCAGCCCCCGGAGCGATGACAGCCGCGACGTCGTGCAGCGCCTGGCGGATGCTGAAGGGTACGCTTTCGAGCGTCAGCTTGCCGGCTTCGATTTTGGAGATATCCAGGATGTCGTTGATTACAGTGAGGAGCGAACCGGCGCTGGTTTTGATATCGGCCGCGATCCCCTCCTGCTCTTTATCGAGACTCGTGCCCAGCAGGAGATCGGCCATGCCCATGATTCCGTTCATGGGTGTGCGGATTTCATGGCTCATGTTGGCCAGAAAGCGGCTCTTCAATTCGGTGGCTTCGCGCGCCACCGCCAGCGCCAGCTCCAGCTCCCGGTTGGCGGCTGTGATGCGCTCCTGGGCGGCGTAGTGCTCGGTAGCGTCGCGAGAGTTGACTACCACCCCCTGAATGCCCGGCTCGTGGCTGAGGTTCTGGCCTATAGCTTCCAGAATCCGGTACGAGCCGTTCTTATGCCGGAAACGAAAAGTGGCCTCAGCCTCACGGACTGCGCCCGAGGCCAGATGGGCCAGCGCTTCCCGGACCGCTGCCAGGTCAGCTTCGTGAACGAACTCCGCGACATTGCGGCCGACCAATTCCGGGGGTTCGTAGCCCAGCACTTTCTTGACAGACGGACTCTCATAGAGAATCGCGCCCCCGGTGCTCACCAGGGAAATAATGTCGAGGCCGTTTTCGATCATCGAGCGGAAACGGCGCTCGCTCTGCTTCAGCGCCTCTTCGGCCGATTTGTTGAGGCTGATATCCTCGCAGAGAGTGAGAAAACGGATCCGGCCGGAATCCCGGAGCACCGTGACATTGAGGCGCACCCACACGATGCCCCCGGCTTTTTTCAAATACCGCTTTTCGAAAACCGCGGTGCGGATGCGGCCGCTGATGAGGTCGTCTTTGACCCGCAGATTCTGGTGACAATCGTCGGGATGGGTCATCGAAGCAAATGTCATCCCGAGCAGCTCCTGCCGAGGGTAGCCGGTCATCCTGCAGAACGCAGTGTTAACCGCCAAAAAGCGCGCGTCCTCGCCGGTAATGATCATACCAATGGAGGCGTCGCGGAATACAAATGAGACCAGTTCCTCAACGGGCGGGTCCTCCAGAACGCCGGGCACCAGCGAATCCGGGACGATGTTGCGACAAGCGGTCGATAGCCCCACTCACCTCTCTTATCGGACCATTCCGCGCTGAACTACATACCCTTGCGGCGCAATCTCAGTTCCGCGCCGGACCCACGCTGCCTCGCCCCCCGCTCTTCCCCCCTGCCCACCCTCAATCCAGTTAATCTGAACGTCAACACATGGCGTCCCAAAAGCCAGGCCGGATTCTCGCTCTGTTTCAGGGCGTGCTGCCGCTGCCGGGCGAGCAGGTCCTGCCCGACATTCTCGCCGGCGCCACCCTGGCCGCGCTGGCGCTGCCCGAAGTGCTCGGGTATACCAAGATCGCCGGCACGCCGGTCATCACCGGAATCTATACCATGCTGCTGCCGATGCTGCTCTACGGCGTGTTCGGTGCCTCCCGCCATCTCGTGGTGGGAGCGGATTCGGCGACGGCGGCGATCGTCGCGGCTTGTCTCTCCGGCCTGTCGCTGGTTCGCGGTTCGGCGGAGTGGCTCGCGATGGCCCAGGTGCTGGCTCTTCTCGCCGCGGTTCTGCTGCTGCTGGCCCGCGTACTGCGCTTAGGTTTTCTCGCCGACTTCCTCTCGCGTACGGTGCTCACGGGCTTCTTGACAGGGGTCGGCATCCAGGTAGCGGTCGGCCAACTCTCGGATATGGTGGGCCTGCCTTCCACCCATGGCGGCACCGCCGCGAAACTCCTGAACCTGATCGCTCATGCGCGCGAAGCCAACCTGCCCTCGCTGGGCCTTGCCGCCGCAACGCTCGCCGTCATCCTGGGGGCGCACGCGCTCTCGAAAAAGGTGCCGGGAGCGCTCATCGCCGTCGTGGGCGCGATCTTCACTGCATCCTTTTTCCATCTCGACCGGTTGGGCGTGAAGCTCCTCGGCTCGGTGCCCAGCGGGCTCCCCGCTTTCGGCCTCCCGCACGTCTTCTGGAGCCGGACCTTGATTCAACAGCTCCTGCCCACAGCCGCCGCAATGTTCGTCGTCATCCTCGCCCAAAGCGCCGCCACATCACGCGCGTTCGCCGCAATCGAAAACGAGCGCTTCGACGAAAACACCGACATCACCGGCCTGGCGCTCGCCAATCTCGGCGCGGCCCTCTCCGGCACCTTCGTCGTCAACGGCAGCCCGACCAAAACCCAGATGGTCCACAGCGCGGGCGGGCGCAGCCAGCTCGCGCAATTCGCGGCGAGCTTCATCGCGCTGCTCGTCCTGCTGTTCCTCACGCGCCCGCTCGAGCTGCTGCCCGAAGCCGCGCTGGCCGCCATCATCTTTCGCATCGGCTTCGATCTCGTCGACATCCGGGGCATTCGGGGCATCTTCTCCACCCGCCCCTCGGAATTCTGGATCGCGCTGGTTACGGCGCTGACGGTTGTTTTCGTCGGCGTCTCGCAAAGCATCATGCTCGCGGTCGTGCTGTCGCTCCTCGACCACACCCGCCAGGGCTATCGGCCGCATAATTCCCTGGTCGTGCGCGACGAAGCGCACGGCCTGCGTGCCCAGCCCATCGGCGCCCGGCCCCATGGCGACGGAAAGCCCGGTTTGCCTCCCTCCGGGCTGCAGGTCGAACCCGGCCTGATGATCTACCGCTTCACCCACAGCATCTACTATGCAAACACCGAGCTGCTGCTCGGCCAGGTGACCGACCTCGTGGCCGCAGCGTCCCCGCCCCTGCAATGGTTTTGCATCGACGCCGCGGCCATCGACGACGTGGATTTCACCGGCGCCGCGGCCCTGCGTGCCGTCCACGACACCCTCCAGCGGGCCGGCGTCAAGCTCATCTTCGCCCACGTTTCGGACGACGTCCGGTCCACCCTCGAAAAGTATCGGATCACCGGGCTACTCGACAAGGACGCGCTCTTCGATTCCCTGCGCGCCGTGATCCATGCCTACACGCGCACCCGCGGCAGCAGCGGCGCGAAATAGCTTCCATCACTTCAGCGCCGCGTTCAAAGTCGCCGCCAGCCGTGCTCCGGCTTTTTCGATCTGCTGCTGGATCACCGGGTCGGCGACTTTTTCGTACTCGGGTGTGATCTTGATCGGCCCCCCGCCGGACGGCTTCGGCAGTTTCCCGTAAACCACTTTCACCGATACCTTGTGCGCTTCCTCCGCCCAGTCGCGGACCGTGCCCTTGCCCCACTTCTTCGCCCGCTTGTCGGTCAGGTCCTTGGAGAAAGCCGCGAACTCGACATCTTCCGCACCCATGCGGGTCAATAGCCCGCTGTCCCACACGCCGTGTAGGTTCATGTTGCGTCCGTGAAAATCCAGGCGCACTTCGTTGCCCCCGCGGTCCTTGTTATCGGAGCAATGCAGAGGCTGGTGCATGTCGCCGATGAAGTGCACCACGAACATCAGCGCTTCCCGCCGCTGGACGGGCGCCGCGGCGGGGTCGGCCAACACCTGGCGAAACGCCTCGATCTTCACGATCACGCAATCGCCCTTGGGACAATCGCGCGTCATGTCGAGGTGCGGCTGGCTGATCGGAATGTCGATGTAATGCCACGGTCCGGTGTCCCGGCGCTGGTTGCGAACCTGATCCGCCCAACTCGAAATCGAAACCAGGGTCGCGTCCGGCCCCAGGAGTTCCCTGGCCTTCGCTGCCGCCGTCGGAGTCATGTGCGCCAGCGCCAGCCGGGCCACCAGGTCGTGGCCTTCGGGACCCCAGGCGAAGACACGCCAGGATCCTCCTAGACATAGAAGTACCGCCCACCATCGCATGATTGAGTATTCTAGCCCGCCTCACGTGGGGCAGGTTCCCGACCTGCCCCACGCGCCGCAGGCGCGCGCTGCATCACAGCGATACGAGCTTTCCTCCGCCGCCGTCATCGGGGTACTCGGTCTGATAGCCGTACTTGCCGCGCAAAACCTCTTCCCCCCAGAATCCATTCATCTCGCTTCGATAGTTGAAAATCAGCTTCGGCCGTTGGCCGCCGTGAACAATGATGCGCGCTACCGCTTCGCGATCCGGGTGATAAAACTTCGATCCATCGGTCGAAATCAGGTACTGATGGCAGTCGATCAGGCCAAGCAATTCCTTGGTTATCGCGTTCGTGCTTCCGTGATGCGATAGCTTCATCGCATCCACGCGCAGGCGGGTCGCCCCGTTCCGCTCTGCCAGAAGGCGCCGGATCGACGCCGCCACTACCTCGGCATGGGCATCGCCCGTGAGCAGGGCGGCTCGTCCATCGAACTCCGCCAGCACCGCGATACTGCTGCCGTTGGCCACGCTCGGATCGGGTTTCTCTCTGGATTTCGCCAGTGCCTCGACATTGACCTCTGCCGGATCCCGAACCGGCAAAGGCTTCGGCTTCGCGGCCAGCAGTTCGTGGCTCTTCCCCTGCTTGAAACGCCGCAGCTCCTTCCGCCACACGGTGGCGAGGTCCCTCAATTGAGCATTACCCGGGGAAAGAATCGTCATCCGCATTCCGCCCGGCAGGCCATAGGAAGGCAGCGGCCCGACATCCGGCCGCACGATCGCAGCCGGCCCCTTCTGCGTTTCGCCGGCGCTCCGGTTCCACGCCGCGCGCAGGGCCGTGTCTGCATTCAGGATGTCCGCGAACTTCTCGCCCTGCATCACCCCGAGCACCGCCGGCGGCAACTGCGGTTCCGCGTTGAACCATACCTGCCCGAAGCCCACCGAACCGCGGTTCGCAAAGAACGGCAGTACGCCGCTGATGTGATCGGCATCGATGTGGGTCAGGATGAAAAGCTCGAACCCGTCCATCTGGCGCGCGCCCTGTAGCTTCGCGACCCGCGCGGTGAGCAGTTTCGCGGCCGATTCCGCTCCGCAGTCGATGAGTACGCGATTCGGCCGCTTCGCGTCGCCATACTCGATCCACAGGCAGTCGCCGTTCTTGGCTGCGACCATCTCGATGTTGAAAACGCTGTTGCGCGGGCGGGACGGGCGGTCGCCAGGCATGACCGGTTCCGGCGCCTTGGAACGCTGCCCGGCGCTCGGCTGCGGAGCCCGTTCCGCGGGCGCCGGCGCCTTCTCCGGCGCCGCGCGGCGGCGTTTGCCGCGAGCCTCGTCCGCGCCGAAGATCTCCAGAGCGCGTCTGGCCGTATCCAGCAACCCGTTCTCACGCCGCCACACGTCCTTCTGGGGCACGCGGAAGGCCGCCATCATCCCGGCGAAATCGTCTTCAGACCACCAGTCGGCATATCGCGCAAACTGTCGCCTGGTGGAGAAGACCGGTTCCGATACCAGCCCGTTCTGCTTGACGAGCTCGGCAGCGTGCGCCAGCACTTCGCTGCTGAGAACCGCCCTTTCATCGTCCTTCAACGACTCGTCGGCAAGGCGAACCAGCTTCAGCTCCGCCAGTGTTCCGTGGCCCCAAGCCGCGTCGCCGGCCGGTGGTCTTTCGAGCTCCGCGTGCGACGAAAACAACGCCACCGTCCAGTACTCGGGATTGAAGCGCTCGCCCAGCACCGCTTCCAGCGAAAGCACCTGTCCCAATAGCCAGTGCAGCCACGCCTTCCGGTGGACCGGCTCGTTCACGTTGGCCAGAAAAGCACTGGCGGCGGCGCGATAATCCTGCCGTGCCCGCTGCAAATTCAAATAACACGATCGGGCGTGCTCCCGGCGCTCTTCCTCGTCTCCCGACTTCCTGGCGAGCGTATACTCTACCTGCGCCTGCCGCTTCCAGCTTGCGGCGCGCAACCCGACACACTCCGCCGCATAAGGCCCTTCGTCGGGAAGCTCTCCATGGGCCTTTTCTACCGCTGCAAGAAAACTTTCATGCCGGGCCGCGGTCCACGAGGGATCGCTGCTCGCATTCTCCATGGTGGTCAACGCGTGTTCCAGGACAGCCCGCGTCTGGCGATACCGCACTTCGTGTAGTTGCTCGTTCAGGTTCGCGGGCAGCGCTTCATAGATCACCAGGCTGGCCCAATCGTGGAAGCGCGACGCGTGGCACGCGTGCAGCATCAGACGCGCGCGATACAGTGTGAGCAGCGGATGAACGCCCCACAACTGCTCGGAGTAAAACATTCTGACGAACGCCCCCGATCCCTCCGCGCTCAGCGGGAACTGCGAGGCCACCACTAAGGGGATGCCTGATTCGTGCAAATCGTGCGCCACGCTTACGTCGGGCGCGTTGACCGGCGACCCTTCCCCACCGCTGTCGCAGGTTGCGAGCGTGATCACGGTCGGCCGGTGAATCCGCTTGGTGTTCACGTCGAACAGCGCCGCCGCCAGTTCGCGTCCGGTCACCACGCTGTCCTTCAGGCTGACTCCGAACGCCGTATCGCCGTACGGAGCGCCGTGCGCGAGGATGTGCACATGGGTGAACTCCGCGCCGCGGGCGGCCTCCATCAACTTCAACAGGGTTGCATCCCGCACCACGGTGAGCCATTGATCGGCGGGTTCGCCTTTTCCGGTCCACGGCTCCAGGGCTTCGATCAGCGCCTGGTGATGCTCCTCGTACGGTACATCCTCTCCATACGCGAACAGAATGCGCGGGCGTGAAGGCCACCGCACTCCCTCCGATCGGACCGCGCGATTGTGCCGCGTCACGCACACCGGCGCATTCGCCTCCAGGAGCAGCCAGTTGCCAGGAGGAGCGCCGCCGCCCAACGGCACCTTGGATAACTCGATCGGCAGCACGGCGAGTTCCGATGCCGACAGAACCAGCCGCAGATTCAAGATCTCCAGGGGCACACCGCGCGATCCCAGCACGCCAGGCAGCCCGGGCACGGAAGCCAGGATCCCGGCCATCTCTCTCCCGGTTTGATCGAGAATGCCTCGCAGCCGGTCCGACTCGGCATCGGAAGAGACGGTATATCGAAGTTCTTCGCGCCGGCGCTCGAATTCGGCGTGCTCATAAGGCAGGTTGACGATACCCGCGGGCGAATCGCCGCACACGGCCAGGTACTGCGTCAATGGCGAAAGCAGTTGATTGTGCCGCGGACCTGCACGAAGAAACTCGACGGGAACCGTTCGGATATTCATAGCTCCTCACGTTTGTTGAATCATACACCGGCCGCGCATCAGCTACCACTCGCTTACACTCGTGGCTTTATCGAGACGCGACCATGAGGAAGCGCCCCAGCCACTCGCTAGCAGTCGTGGCTCGATCGGAGCCGCGACCGTCAGGGAGCGCCCCCGGCGCCAATAACACGGAATCAGGCGGTCATAGACTTGGCCGCCGGGTGCAACAAATACCATCTTCTGCCATTCCAGTCACGATCCCGCGACGGCAACCATGGCGGAGCGCTTTGCGTGAGGACTGCAGATCGGCTGATGGCGTATTCGCGGAGATCGGGGCGCGGAAAATGCCGGCTGTTCCGGCGCCTCGAGTTTTCTGTCCCTCATCACAGATCGATGACCACGTCGCCATCCGGCCGTGAGCAGCATATGAGAACGTTGCCCTCGGCGGGAAGATCGAGCGGCTCCGGTACGTAGACAACGGCTCCCGAAACCAGACCGCTCTCGCAGTTATGACACACACCGGTCCGGCACGACCAGCGAACGGGGACATCGCACGCTTCAGCCAATTCCAAAATGCTCTGGTAAGCCGACGGCTTCCAGTGTGCCACAATGCCGCTGCGCGCGAACGAGACCAGCACACCCGTGCCGGCATCGTCCTCGGGCAAGTGCGGAATTCGCGTTGCTCCGCCAACGACGCCAGGGGTCATCGGCTCGCTTCCATGAAAGATCTCGCTGTGAATCCGCTGCGGCGCTATGCCGAAGACCGTGAGGCTTGCCGTCATGTCAGCCATGAAGCCACCCGGCCCACAGAGGTAGATGTCCGCGTCTCGTGGAACGCCGGCCTCTTCAAACACCGATTGCGAAAAGCGACCGGCGGTGTCGAAGTCCTCCCTTGGCTTGTCGAGCGAACCGGGCCTGCTGTAGCAAACATGGCTGCGGCCACGCGGAAGCGACGACATCAAATGGCGGACTTCACCGGCAAAAGGGTGGTGCTCCCGATCGCGGGAGGCGTGCAGCCAGAACACCTGGCGTGCCGACCCGGCCGCCGCCAGCGAGTGCAGCATCGCGAGCACGGGCGTTGCACCAATTCCGGCGCTCAGCAGGACCAGCGGCTGCTCCTCAGATTGCAGAACGAAGCTCCCGCGCGGCGAACTGACATCGAGAGTATCGCCGGCCCGCACGTGATCCCGCAGCCAGGTTCCAGCCGTCCCATTCGGTTCGATCTTCACGCTGATTCGATAGCGGGCGGCCGAGACCGGACCCGAGAGCGAGTAGCTTCGAAAGAGCGGCGGCCCTTCAGTGGCCAGCTGCAGGCGTAGGACCACGTACTGGCCTGGCAGGGCGGTTGGCAGCGACCGACCGTCCGTGCTTTGCATCGTGAAGGAGAGGACGTCCGCGGACTCCCGATCAATCGCTGTCACCGCGAGCCGGCGAAATCCCGGCACCGCCGGATGCGCCGCTGCCTGCGACGCGAGCCCTGCGTTTCCGCTTCCCCGGCTCTGCAGTAACGCCTCGAACGAAGCCCGCCATCCCGGTGACAGCGCTGCGATGCGTAGTGCGCGCTCCAGGAGATCGTGAGGATGATTGGGCGAATAGAGGAGCGCATTGATCTCCGCAACAGTCATCCGCTCGGGCGCCTCTCCGATCTTCACGATTTCGTCGGCGGCGCCCACCTCGCCTTCCTGTAAAACCCGGAGGTAGAATCCAGGGCGCCCCTTCCATGTCAACAATGCCGGCATTCGGGGTTCGTTGGTCCGAATGCCTACGCGATAACAGGTCACGCGCGGTTGAGTGACTTCGAAGAGCGCGCTGCCGATGCGATAGCGATCGCCGATGCAGACGGTATCGTCCTGCAATCCTTCGATGGTGAAGTTCTCGCCGAACTGTCCGAGGACGAAGTCGGTTCGCTTCAGTTGCTCCTGCCAGTAGCGATACGATTCGATCTGGTACACAAAGACCGCCCGGCGCTCGCCGCCGTGTCCGGCCAGATCGCCTTGGCCGTCTCCATCCAGATTCAACCGGCCCACTCGGCATCGGCCATGCACCGGGTTCTTCCAGATCGCAGTGTGTACCGTGCGCCCCCTCCACTCGATGTCGCGGGGCAGTCCGACGTTTACCGACAGGAGTCTGGCCATGGCGTGACGGTCCAACCGCGCATCCCCGGCTCCATTGTAAATGGTCGGCGAAATATTTGAATGCAACAATAGGGCCGCGCTGGGGTCGGGGCTGGGACTCAGAGTGCTGGGCCGAACGTGATTGACTGGCCGGCCTTCGCGGAAAACTCCTTCTCTTTTCCGGCATAGCGGATCTTCAGCGGCTTGGAGGCGTGAGGCAGGATCACAGCTTTGACGAGCTTGCCGTTTTGCCATTCGATGGAGACCTCGAAATCGCCACGGGCGCGCAAGCCCGCCACCTTGCCGTTCGGGAAGGCCGACGGCAGGGCCGGCAGGAGGTGGATGAATGCCGCGTCGCCCGACTGGACGGGCGTGAGGCTGGTGGGCGTGCCGTAGGGATCGTGGCTTTGGATGAGCATCTCCGCTATGCCGGCAGTCGCGCCGAAGTTGCCGTCGATCTGGAACGGCGGGTGGGCGTCGAACATGTTGACGAACAGGCCAGCTTTCGAGGGACGGCCGTCGTGCGCCGGCGTGATCAGGTTCTGGAGGATTTTGTAGGCGTGGTCGCCATCGAGGAAGCGGGCCCACAGGTTGATTTTCCAGCCCATGCTCCAACCGGTAGCCGCATCGCCGCGGAAGATCAGGCTCTGACGGGCGGCTTTGAAGAGATCGGGCGTGCCGTAGGGTGTGATCTCGCTGCCCGGATAGACGGCCCACAGATGGGAGACGTGACGGTGCTGGTTGGCGGGGTCGTCCTTGTCTTCCATCCACTCCTGAAGCTGGTTGTGCTGGCCAATGGCTAGCGGCGCGATCTGACCGCGCATGGTGGTGAGCTGCTGCCGAAGGTCGGGATCGGTGTTAAGGATCTTCGAAGCGGCGATGACCTCGCCGAACAGCGAACGGACGATCTCGCGGTCCATGGTCGGGCCCATCACCAGGCCGCCCTGCTCGGGAGAGTTGCTGGGCCCGGAGTAGAGATATCCGGTTTTGGGATCTTTGACCAGGGCGTCGACGAAAAACAGCGCGGCGCCGCGCATCAGCGGGTAGGCAGTGTCGCGGAGGAAGGTTGTGTCGCCGGTGAAGAGGTAGTGCTCCCAGAGGTGCGTGGAGAGCCATGCGCCGCCGGTTTGCCAGATGCCATGGTTGGAGGCATTGATGGGCGCGGCGCCGCGCCAAAGGTCGAAGTTGTGGTGGACGACCCAGCCGCGCGCGTTGTACTGCTCTTTGGCGACGATTGCGCCGGTTTGCGACAGACCCTTGAGGGCATCGAAGAGGGGCAACTGGCACTCGGAGAGATTGGCGACGCCGGAGGGCCAGTAGTTCATTTCCGTGTTGATGTTGTCCGTGTACTTGGAGTCCCAGGCTGGTTTGTTGGAGTCGTTCCAGAGGCCCTGGAGGGTCGCGGGCTGACCGCCGGGGCGGCTGGCGGCAATCATCAGGTAGCGGCCGTATTGGAAAAGCAGGGCGACGAGGGCGGGATCATTCCCACTGGCAAATTTCGCGATCCGCTCGTCGGTAGGCAGGCCGGCCGCGGTTGTGCCGAGGTCGAGCGTGACGCGGCGGAAGAGGGCCTGGTGATCGCGGATGTGCTCGGCGCGCAGGTTTTCGTAGGACTTGCCCTTGAGCGCCGCAAGAGTGGCGTCGTTGCGGGCGACCGGGTCGGCCGAGACGTCCCTGTAGGTCTTGAAATTGGTGGCGGCGACGAGGAGGTAGGTGGCGGACGCAGCGGCCACACTCAGGGGCACGGCCCGCGCTTCGTAACGGATGGCGGAATCTGCAACCTTGCCGCCTTCGTGCGCGAATTTCAGAGTCGCGGTGAAAGCCGCCGGTTTGCTCGCCTCCAGATGCACCACGATCACGTTCGCCGGGTAGCTGGCAAAGACCTCGCGGCGATACGTCACGCCGCCGACGGTGAACTCGGTGGACGCGATGCCGGTATCGAGATCGAGCGAGCGCCTGTAGTTCGTTGGTTCGCCGGTAACGGCGGTGTCGATCAGCAGGTCGCCGAGCGCCTGGTAGGCCTTCTGCCGGATCGGCTCGCTCATGAATTCCTTCATGGCGAGATCTTCCGCCTCCTTCTGTTTGCCGACCCAGAGAAGCTCACGGATTTGGGCCAGTGAATGGTAGGCGCCCTTGTGCGCGTAGTCGTGCGGCTCGCCGGTCCAGACGGTGCTTTCGTTGAACTGGATGCGCTCGTGCGCCGTGCCGCCGAAGACCATTGCGCCCATGCGACCGTTGCCGACCGGGAGGGCGTCAGTCCAGATTTCGGCGGGCTTGGTGTACCAGAGCTGCTGCGCCGAGGCGGACGCGATGAGAGCGAGCGCTAGGAGCGGGATGAAGCGCATAGGCGACAGGCAGGTCGGAAACCTGCCCCACGTCATCCCTTCACAGCCACCGGCGCCAGGTCGCGGCTGGCGATTACGCGGTCGATCATGCCGTATTGAACGGCCTGGTCGGGCTCCATGATGTAGTCGCGGTCCACGTCCTTGGCCACGCGGTCGATGGACTGCCCGGTGGCTTCCGCCAGCATGGTGTTCAGAATCTCGCGCATGCGCAGGATTTCACGGGCGTAGATGTCGATGTCGGCGGCTTGGCCGGCGAGGCCCTGCATCGACGGCTGGTGAATCATGATCCGCGAATTCGGCAGACTGAAACGCTTGCCCTTGGTGCCCTTGGCCAGCAGTACCGCGGCCATCGAAGCCGCCTGACCGACACAGATGGTCACGATATCGGGACGGATGAACGCCATGGTGTCCAGGATGGCGAGGCCCGCGGTGATGGAGCCGCCGGGGGAATTGATGTAGATCGAAATATCCTTTTCAGGATCCTCGGCTTCCAGGAACAGCAGTTGGGCAATGATCAGGTTCGCGACCTGATCGTCGATGGGAGTGCCTAGAAAGATGATGTTCTCTTTGAGAAGACGTGAGTAGATGTCGTACGCGCGTTCCCCACGAGAGGTCTGTTCGACCACCATGGGGACAAGGACAGACTGTCCCATGTTGCCTCCGGATTTTGAGAGTCGAAGTGCTTTAAGCCCGTTTGGCGGCGACCGGCTTTCTGCCCTTGCCCTTCTTCATGCCGGCCAGAGACTTCTTCTTCATCTCCAGCGCCTTGGCAAGGTCGGCGATCGTGTTCCGCCCTAAATAATCCATGATACGCGATCGGAGGTTGATCCAGCTATCGTGCATGGAACAGGGCATCTCGTCGGAGCACTCGCTCAGACCGCTGGCGCACTGTTGATAGGGCGCCAAGCCATCGAGAGCCTCGACGATATCCAGCAGGCGAATCTCACCGGGGTCAACGCGTAGGGCGAAGCCTCCAGTAGGGCCCTTGCTCGATCGCAGCAGCCCTTTACGGGCAAGCTGCTGAAGGATTTTCGCCAGAAAGTGGGCGGGAATTTCTTCCTGCTCCGCGATGTTCTTCACCATTGCGTATTTACCTTCCGGCACCTGGGCGAGGTGTACGAAAGCACGAATGGCGTATTCGGCCGAACGAGAATAAATCATCAATCTCCCCCGGTAAATCGGAGTAAGGTTACTCCGTTATCTTAAAATGTTCCCGACCCAGGCGCAAGTGGGTTAGTACGTACAGACCGGGGAAGCCCCTCTGAAACGGCGATTTTGCAGAAACCGGTGGCCAGAAGGGGCTACGGCCGGACTTCGAAGTCCATGGCCTGGGTGGCGTACGGTAACGGTCCTTTACGAGCTTATCGGTGACAATGACCTGCAGAACATAATCTCCTGGGGTGATTTTGTCGCCCAGGTGCATTCTGCCACCCCCAATCAGGCGTTTCGGATCCTCCGGCGCGCTTCGGCGTACCCTGGTACACTTCCTGCCCGTCGCGGAACAGGCGCGTCTGCACTTCCAGTTCCGGCCTTTTCTCGCTATCGGCCTGAGCATTCAGGATCTGATAGGCGTACATGATCGGACTTCCCGCTGCGATAGCGCACGTGCAGCCCGGGCTGCTTGACCCGCACGGAAAGACTGTGAAACTTGGGCTGGCCGGTTTTCGCGTCGAAGGTGCCGGCGTCCGGATGGTAGCCGATCAGGTAGTAGCCTTCGCCATCGTCCATCACCTTTTCATCATGCCGTCGATATCGTTGCTGTCGTGCAGGAACAGGCCGCCGGTCTCTTTTGCCAGCAGGATCAGCCCATCCTGCGACTCCCACAATTGCTGCGAGCGAGCTATGGAGACATGGGCGATCTGCTGCGGTCTCATGCCGCGCGTACTGTCGGCGGCGGTCAAGCCGGTGTAGACGAGGCCGCGCGGGTCGATGGTGTAGATCACCACCGAGGAGCGGTTGGCGGCGTCGGTGAGCCGCTTGATGCTGTCCATGACGCGGGGGCTGAGGCCGTCCCGGTAGAACATTTTCATGTTCTCGCTGAAGACGACCACGCTCTTGCGGCCCGGGAGTTCGTGCAGGCCTTCCACCACGTACCGGATGGCGCCCATCGTGCCGGCGGCGAAGATCTGCTCGCGCTCACTTTCGAAATTCGTGGCGTCCATGCCGTTCTCGTCCGAGCCGAGTGGCGCGAAGGTGCTGATGCTGACGCGCCCCAGGGAGTTGTACTTGGCCTTGTCGATGGCCGCATAGAGGGTGCGCTTGTCGCTGGTGAACTGCTGCAACGCGCCCATGCCGGCTCCGGTGCGGATGACGGCCACCAGGTCCCCGGGCTGCATTTCCTGGTCGACGAATTTCTTGAGAGAGCCGCGGATGCGGGCGATGCTTTCGAATGAGAGGCCGAGATCATCCACCACCAGAGCGATCGTGCGCCGCACCTGCTTGGGCAACATGCCCGAGCGCGGAGGCGGAGGCGGGGGGATGCGAAACCTCTGGGCTGGGACAGATGCTTCGGCACCGCGGAAGTGGGCATCGGCCCTTCCACGGCGTTCACATATGAAAAATTTGTAATGACTTGCGGCTTGCCGTCCTGAAGAATGACGAAGTCTTCCTTTTTCAGGTTGGCGACCGGTTTATCTTTTGAGTCCGTGACCACTGCGTCCACCTGCACCAAGTTGACGGTGATTCGGATTACCATGTCCGGGTTCTGTTCTTGGAGAGCCTGCTGCGCCGGCACACTGCCGCCGCCGGTCAGTATCAGGTGAGCAGGATCGCGACGAGTCGATACATGCCGTTAAGGGGCTTTTGGCCGCCTAATTCACTATAACGGTGGGGTCCGGAAAGTTGCAGCAGCGCGGGACTGCGAGGGGCCATCAGGCAACCGGGCGGCGTAAATGTTTGTATCGGCGATTGCAGCGGGCATTCAAGATCAGAGCGCGCGAGAGACGATCTCGGCCAGCTCATCGCGGGTGAGCGCGATCGGATTGCCTTTCATGCTGCTGGCCTGGGCGGCTTTCTCCACCAGCACAGGCATGTCGGCATCGGTGACGCCATAGGTGCATAGTGGCGGGATTTCGAGCCGGCGCACCAATTCGCCGATCCATACAACGGCATCAATGGCGGTCGCGCGCGGATTGGCGGTGAGCAGGCGCGCAATTTCATCAAAGCGCACCAGCTTTTCGGGTGCGCGGGAGCGCACCGCGCGGACGTTGACATCGATGGCGTGCGGAAGAACGGCGGCGCAGACCGCGCCGTGAGGAGCCAGGAACATGCCGCCAATGGGGGCGGCGAACCCGTGCACAGCGCCCAGGCCGGCGTTGGCCAGCGCCATCCCGCCAAGCAGGCTTGCCCACGACATCTGCGCGCGGGCTTCGCAGTCCGCTGGATCGGCCCACACGCGCGGAAGGGCCCGCGCGGCGCAACGGATGCCCGCGACGCAGAGCGCGTCGGTCATGGAATTGGCGCGGATGCTTACGTAAGGTTCGATCAACTGAGTGAGTGCGTCCAGGCCGGTGGCTGCCGTGACCGCGGGCGGAAGCGAGTAGGTAAGCTCGGGGTCCACGACGGCCAACCGCGGCAGCATGCCGGCGCTCCGCAGGCTGGCTTTGACGCGGAATTGCGGGCTGGCCAGCACGGCATTGCGCGTGACTTCACTGCCGGTGCCGGCCGTGGTAGGGATCGCAATACACGGGACAGCGGGCACGCGCAAGGGCTGGCCGCGGCCGATTACCTCCAGGTAGTCGAGCGGGTCGCCCGGGTTGGCGATCATCGCGGCGATGGCTTTGCCGGCGTCGAGAGCGCTGCCCCCGCCCATGGCGATCACCAGGTCGCAGTCGCGGGGAGCTTCGCGGATCTGGTCGATCGTCGGTTCGCCCGAAATGGGGAAAGGCCGGCAGGCGACCCCAGCCGCCTCGAGCGATTCGCGCAGACCGGCGGCGCGCTGCGGGTTGGCGCCGGTCACCAAGAGCGCCCGACGACCGAAGCACCCTGCCGCGGAAGGCACATCGCGGATCGTGCCTTCGCCGAAGAGGACGCGGTGTGCGGTGGCAAATTCGAAGCGCATGGCGGCAGCGCACGGGTGCGGAGAGGGCTACAAGGACCGAACGGCGTTGAGCGGAACCAGTTCGAGATCCTTCCAGCAATTGTCCGCGTTCTGCACGAAACTAACGTGGTCCGCGTGGAAACCGCGAGGTCCTGCGAATTCCCGCCAGCGTTTTTCCGCCAGCAGGTTTACGGCGTCGACGTCGTCGGGGTCCAGCTCCTGCGCGACCGTGATGTGAGGGTGATACTGGAACGGCTCGGCCGATTCCAGCGCGCGGCTGTTGGCCATGGCGTGCATGCGGCGAAGCTCGTCGGCCCCGCAAACCAGCTCGATGTAGATTACGTTGGTTACGGGGAACATGCGGATGCCGCCGAGCTCGATGTCGAAAGGGGCCCACTCGGAGGCGCAGTGGCGGACCTGCTCGCCTGCCACGGGCCAATCGACTGCAAGCTGCCGGGGCGGCAGCACGCTGACGTGGGCGTGCGGATTGCATCCGGGAACCAGCTCGCGGCGGAGGTCGTCGAGGAATCGGCCCAACGGGTCCGGTATGTAGATCACCAGAGCGTACACGTTGCCACGCCTTTCCGCGAGGACCCGGGCATGATCCCCATTCGAATGAAAACTCATGCTCCTCACTATGTTAACTGTTTTACGGCACTTGTCAGGAGCCAGAGGTACCAGGGACGGACTCACCTGTTACGCTGAAGGGAATGCCTGACCAAACGCCCGACTCCAATCCACTTTTGGAAGTACGCTTTCGTATCCCGTTCGATAGCATTCGCGCGGAGCACGTCGAGCCTGCGATTACGGAACTGGTCCGCCGGGCGCGCGAACGGCTGGCAGCATTGGGCGAATCCGCAGGTCCGCGAACGTATGACAACACGATGCGGGCCTTGGACTATCTGACAGAGCCGCTGGATTGGGCCATGGGTGTGGTGAGGCATCTGGAGTCCGTGGCCACCTACCCGGAGCTGAGGGCTGCCTTCAACGCCGTGCAGCCGGAAGTCAGCGCATTTTACACGGGGATCCCACTGAACGCGGCCCTCTGGGCCAACATCAAGAGCTTCGCGGCAACTTCCGAAGCCGCCGCGCTGGCCGGGGAACGCCGGCGCTTCCTGGACAAGACAATCGACACGTTCCGGCGTCATGGTGCTGACCTTGAGGAGGCGGGGAAGAAGCGCCTGCAAGGGCTGGACGTGGAGCTGACCCAGCTCACGACGAAGTTCGCCGAGAACGTGCTCGACTCGACCAATGCTTTCGAGCTGGTGATGACGGAGGAGAAATCACTGGCCGGGCTACCGCCCACAGCGGTGGCGAGCGCGCGCCAGAGTGCCGAGCGAAAGGGGCTCCAGGGGTGGCGCTTCACATTGCAGGCGCCGGACTACTTCGCGGTGATGACGTACCTGGACGACTCCGCAATCCGACGGCAGGTGTACGAAGCTTTCTCCGTTCGCTCCACCGAGGAGGGACGCGATAACCGCCCCCTGGTCGCGCGGATCCTGGAACTGCGGCGCGAAAAGGCCGCCCTGCTCGGATTCCGCGATTTCGCCGACCTGGTGTTGGAAGACCGCATGGCGCACACCGGCAGCAGGGCGCTCGCGTTCCTGGAAGACCTGAAGACGAAAACCGAAGAGCGGTTTGCCGAGGAGAATCGGGAACTGCTGAAGTTCCGCCACTCGATCGAAGGCGCGGAGGCGCCGGAACTGGCGCCATGGGATGTGGCTTACTACGCCGAGAAGCAGCGCGCCGCCCTGTACGCTTTCGACGAGGAAGCGCTGCGCCCGTATTTTCCGATGGAGCGGGTGGTCGGGGGCCTGTTCGAGCTGGTGCGCCGGCTCTACGGAATCCGCGTGGAAGAGGAAGCGGGCGCGCCGGTCTGGGATACCGCCGTGCGCTACTACAAGGTGCGCGACGAGGGCGGCGAACTCCTGGGCGCTTTTTACGCGGATTGGTATCCCCGCGAAAATAAGCGCGGCGGAGCATGGATGGACAGCTTCATCACCGGAGGTCCGGGGCCGGACGGTTTCCGTCCGCACGCCGGATTGATCTGCGGAAATCTGACACCGCCGGTCGGCGGAAAGCCGGCCCTGCTCACACACCGCGAGGTGGAAACCATCTTCCACGAATTCGGACACCTGATGCATCACCTGCTGAGCCGCGTGGAGACGAGATCGTTGGCCGGCACCAGCGTGGCCTGGGATTTCGTGGAGCTGCCGAGCCAGATCATGGAGAACTGGTGCTGGGAGCGCGGCTCGCTCGATTTGTTCGCGCGCCACTACGAATCCGGCGAGCCGGTGCCGGAAGAACTCTTTCAGAAGATGAAGCGCGCGCGCACGTTTCGCGCGGCCAACGGGCAGATGCGGCAGCTTGGGTTCGGGATCATCGACCTGGCGATGCACACGCGGTACGATCTCGCGCGCGATGGAGATGTCACGGCATATGCGCGCCGACTACTGCAGGGATTCAGCCCTGCGCCGCTCCCGGCAAATCACGCGATGATCGCGTCTTTTACGCACCTCTTCGCGAGTCCTGTGGGGTATGGCGCGGGATATTACAGCTACAAGTGGGCCGAGGTGCTGGATGCCGATGCGTTCACGCGCTTCCGCGACGAAGGGATCTTCAGCCGCAAGGTCGGAGCGGAGTTTCGCGGCGAAATCCTGAGCCGGGGAGACAGCGAGGATCCGGCCGAATTGTACCGCAGGTTTATGGGACGCGACCCGGATCCCAGCGCGCTGCTGGTGAGATCCGGCCTGGCGTAGGAGCGAGCCGGAGGGCCGCAACAGATCTAACTGCAAGTACGCCACTCGTCCTGCAGAGCAGTGCGGCCCTTCACAGGTTTGCGATCGCGGCAAATTCCGAGTGCGACCGCCGTGGGGAGAGTCACCTCACAGCGATGGATTCAACCTTGATTGTGTCGTCAGACCCTTTGGTGCCGCTCACTTTCGCGGTGACGGCGCCGCTTGTGCCACTTGGGTTGCTGGAACGGTCGGCGCGGCTCTTCAACGCTTCGACAGCTTTGGCATTGCCTTCATCGTCGAACCTATAAACCTTTCCGGAGACGTCGATGGCGAACATGGTGGTGGCGCTGGTGGCATCGCAAGTAGTGACTTCCTTTTTCGAGCCGTAGCACGAAGCGTCGATCAGTTTTCCGGTCCAGCTTTCGGCCAGCGCGAGCGCGGCGCAGACCGCTCCCAGTGCGGAAATCGTGATAATTTTTCGCATGGTCCTCTTCGTTTCGGACGATACTGTTGAAGCGGCGCTGGTGGCTGGTGCTGCATCCGGATCTCCAAATCTGCATTTTCAGTCGCTTGGGAAGTGGAGTGGAGGGACGGGGCTCGCTCGCCGGTAATAATTACCGGGTGTTTGAGTCGATTGTCCTGATTATCGGCTCGAGCCGGAGCGCCGGTGCGGTGATACCCTGGAGCGGATGAAACGCAAAGGACGCATTCGGCACTCGCTGGCCTACTGGTGCCTGAATGCCACCGATTGGCAGTGGAGCATCGACCGCATCTGCGAGAACGCGATGCTTCTGGGATGCGTCAGCGTCGAACTGGCGCCGCAGGAGCTTTGGCCGGTAGTGTTCCGGCATGGATTGAAAAACGCGCTCTCTCTAAACGGCATGCCGGACCCGGTCTTCGCACAGGGCCTGAACAATCTGAAATATCACGAAGAGGTCATCGCCAGGACAAAGGCCATGATCGACCAGTCCGCGGACAGCGGCGTGCCGAACGTGATCGCTTTCACCGGCTACAAGTGGCGCGAGGCGGGCGACCCGGAGAGCGGTGAAATCCCCAAGGCCGAGGGCGCAGACAACACCGTCAAAGGCCTCCGCGAGCTGGCGCAGTATGCCGCGCCGCGGAACGTCACAATGGTTCTGGAACAGCTCAACACGCGCGACGATTCGCACCCGATGAAGGGGCACCCGGGATATCAGGGCGACGACATCGATTACTGCGCCGAGATCGTGCGACGGGTAGATTCGCCGCACGCCAAGCTGCTGTTCGACGTCTATCACGTGGCGATCATGAACGGCGACGTGATCCGGCGCCTGCGGCAGTACGCCAAGTGGATCGGTCACATTCATGTGGCCGGAGTGCCGGGACGCGGCGAGTTGGACGGCACCCAGGAGATCCACTATCCCGCGGTGATGCGCACGCTGGTCGAAACCGGTTACACGGGTTACGTGGGACACGAGTTCATTCCCACACGAGATCCGGATGCCGGCCTGGCCGAAGCCATCGAGATGTGCGACGTCTGAGCCGGCCTACTCACGGTTGAGAACCAGCACTCCCCAGGGTTTGTCGCCGGCCTTCACCTTCTTGAGCACGGCGTGGGCAGCCGTGTCGATGATGGAAACGTCATTCGACGGACCGTTCGCCGTAAAGAGCAGCTTCTCATCGGGCGAGAGCGCAATCCCCCAGGGGCGGTCGCCGGCCTCGAATGAGGACTGCACGTTGCCGCTGGCGGTTTCGATGATAACCACCTTCTTGCCGCGGCCCGTGCTGACATAGAGACGCGACCCGTCGCGCGTCATGGCCATACCCATCGGCTTGAGCGGCGGTCCCAGGTTGATGGTCTGTACGACGTCGAGCTTCGCGGTATCGATGACACTGAGCGTGGCGTCGTTTTCGTTGGTGACGAACGCACGCGAGCCGTCGGGCAGGAACGCGATGCCGCGCGGGCGGCGTCCGACCTTGATGGTCTTCACGGCCTGCCGCGTGCCCACGTCGACGACGGTCACAGTGCCTGCATCCTCGGAGGTCGCGTAGACATATTTCGCATCTGGCGCGAGCGTGACTCCTTCCGGCTCCTTGCCCGTTGGAACCGTGGTCAGCACGTTGCCCTGCGTCGGGTCGACGAAGCTGAGACCGGCGGCATCTTCGTTCGAGACATACAACAGACCGTCGCGGCCCACCGCAAACTGCTCGGGATCGGAGCCGCCGGGCACTTTGCGGAACATCTTGTTTGTTGACACATCGAAGACACCGATACCGTCGGCGCTCTTGTCGGGCGGCGGCAGTGTGCTCTCATCCACGCCGGGAGGTGCGAAGGGCGAGCCGCTCAGGGCGATGTAGATGAGTTTGCCGTCGGGGCTGGCGTGGATGCCGCGTGCACGCTTGCCGATCGGAATGGTGTCCAATGCTTCCATACGGCCCGGATCGATAACCGTCAGGTCCCCGGAACCCTCATTGCTGACATAGACGCGGTACGCAGGGCCCTTAGGCGCGCAGGAAGCCAGCAGGATCAGAAAGGGCACGCAGATCTTGAAGGGTGTTTTCATGGAGACCTTACCGATAGGTGAAGTGTACCGCCGCTGTTCCCGAAGCGTCCAGATGAACCTGTTCTTTCTGTCCGCCGAGTTTCTCGTGCCAGCAGGCGATGGTGTAATCGCCCGGCGGGACGTTCTTCCACTCGAACCTGCCGTCCGGGCCGGTTACGGCGAAATACGGGTGGTCAACCACGCCGATCCAGGCCCGCATCCAGGAATGCACATTGCACTTCACGGGAATCATCACCTCGGCCCGCGCGAACCGATGCTGAACGTCGGGCGTGCCGGGCGACTGCTGCTCGTTCCACTCGCGGTTATTGGCGGGCATCGGGTGGATGTTATGCGAGACGGGATCGCTGTTCTTGAGATCAAGAACCTGGCCGGGCCGGATGCCGAGCACACGTGGCGCGAACATGCACCCACGCTGGTCGATTGTCACGGGATCTTTCGCCGGTTCAAATTTCTTGTCTCCCAATCCGGCCTGAATGTAGACGAACGCATTGGCCAGGCCTCCGGACTTCCCGGTGATCACCGGCTCGTCGTAGACCGGCTTGCCGGCATGCAACCGCTGGCAGCCTTGCTCTGATTCCATCGAGATGGCCTGTGGCGTGGGGCGCGTGCCGCGAAAGAAGACCGTGCCCGAAAGGGTGCCCGCGGTGGCAGGGTCAGGGTGAAAGTACTCAACCGGCTTGGGAGCTTCCGCGGCTGGCTTGGGCTGCTGATCGCGCGCCTGCTGCCTGCCGCAGCTAATCGCCATCAAGACGCTCAAAAAGACCAATGCCCGCTTCATTGCAGGCGAGTGAGCGGTGCCTGTGGATTGCCGGGGCCGAAGTGTTTGAGCATGACCAGGTTTTCGGTCGCGCTCTTGTTCGTGACGAGGACGCCGTTGGCAGCAGCTTCAGCCGCGACAAACAACTCATCGCTGGTCATCTGGCCGTATCGAATCAGGGCCGGCGTCTCGACTTCGTGCTTGCCGATTGTTCCGTAGCCTTGCACCAGGATCAGCCCGTAGGCCGCGGCATCCTTCACCGTGACCGAGCGTCCCGGGAACACGGTAAGCTCCTTCGCGGCGTAATGCGGCGTAGAGTAAACCACCCACTTCTCGCAGTATCCGGCGTCGGCCATGGTGTCCAACGGGGCTACGGGAGCCGGGTCGAAATAGCGGTGCCTGGCGAACTCGGGGTCGAGATTCGCATCCCAATCGAGCATGTCGAGCAGGTAATCCAGATCGTGGTGATGCTCGGGGGGGACGTCCTTCACCAGCAGGTCCCAGGGCACTGCGCGGCCTTCGACCATCGACTGATACATGGCGAACACATCGGAGTTTACCTGCGGCTCATACGTGACCAGGGACCCTGGAGCGTGGAGGATGCCCGGGTCGACCTGCCAGCCGCTTCCCGGCTTCAACTTATAAGCCCGTGAGTGATACAGGAGCCCGTTGTCGCCTTCGTTCCAACGTTGGAGGCAGCAGCGCACATCGTCGCGAGTGGTTCCGGGCTCAAGGCCCATGAACGTGTAGGGGAAATTATTCTCCTTGAAGTTATATTGCGGCGGAAAGTAGTAGGCTTCGGGCTTGCCCTTTTGCCCCACGCGTGCTGCGAATTCATTGGTCTGGTGCAGGTGATGCGGAATTGGACCGAGGTTGTCGAAGAACTTGCAAAGCAGGTTCCAACCTCCGTGTTGGCGCATGACCTCGGCGCCCAGGAACCGGTCTCCGTCGCGCTCGATGGCTTCCTTAAGGAGGAGTTTCCTGCCCTGAAACTCGATATAACTGAGGCCCTCGTCGTCCGCGGTGAGCGGGCCGTTGGCGGCTTTCGTGGTAGACGCGAACCACCGCTCGTCGATTCCGCCGCGGTGGGAACCGAGAATATAGAGGTCGAGCGGGTCGAGTTTCAAACGGCCGCCCGGCATCAGAAAGGCGCGCGGCACCCAGCATGGGGCGAGTCGGACCACGCCCTCGCCCGAGGCGAGCGCTTCCCGCACGAAGGCGGAAGCGGACATCAGACTGTTGGTTGATTTGGAAGTTGCGGCCGCGTTCTCAACTTGCGGGCTCATGTGTGTCCCCGGCTCCTCTCTATTCGCTCGCGTCTGGCCGGACTCCCTCCAGCCGGACGAGTGCTTGTAGCGTACTGCCGGAGCGAAGTGCCTGTCAAGACAGAAGTGTTTTTTTCACGCGTAAACCCTTGACACCGCGCCGCATAGGATATATGCTTTACGCACAACCCAGGTTTGATACGTTTCAAGGGGGCTAGATGCATGCGACCGGGAAGTCGCCAATGAGGACCCAGTTTTCCTCCGAGGATGGAAGGCTGGCCGATGTCTTCGATGGGAGTTCCATCCTCAGTCGCACCGCTGCGCTCCGCGTGAAACACCATCCTGCCGCCGGAACGTCTTCCGGCCGGCACAACGATTCAACCATCTTTCATTGGGGGAAAATATGAAGAGGTTAGTCTGTCTAGTCGCCGTAGCTCTTTGTCTGGTGGCGCTGCCCACCGTCAACGCCCAAAGCGTCACGGGCCAAGTCTCCGGCACGGTAGTGGATGCCAGCGGCGGCAGTGTGGTTGGCGCCACGGTCCACTTGATCCACGATCTTTCCCAAACGGACCGCACGTACACGACCAGCAGCGCGGGTGCATTCTTCTTTACCGGCCTCGTCCCGGGGACGTACACCCTAAAGATCAACGCCGCGGGATTCAAGGTCTATGAGCAGAAAGCGATTTCGGTGGCAACCCAGGAACGCGTCGACCTGCACGAGATCCACCTGGAAGTGGGCGAGGTGACCAGCACCATCGAGGTGCAGGCCAACGCCGTGCACGTGGCCACCGACAGCTCCGACCGTTCCATTTCCATCGGCCTGAAACAGATCGACGACACGCCGATGCGCGGGCGCAACCCGATCAGCACTATCATGACGCTGCCCGGGGTTCAGTCCCTGGCCCAGTCGTATGATTATCGCGGTTGGAACGGCGGCGGCATCCCGGGCGTCAACGGCGGAATGCAAGGCCAGATCATCCTCAACTACGACGGCGCGGCCAGCCAGGACTCCGGCAACCTGAACCCCGGCTACATCAACCCCAGTATGGACGCCATAGGCGAGGTCAGGCTGCTGACCACCAAC
>Ga0335080_10000220_pt1 | contig 50947 bp, 51 predicted proteins | sample Lox_Sample_34_FD_206720 | JGI IMG/M metagenome (GOLD analysis project Ga0335080, IMG submission 206720) | Soil microbial communities from Loxahatchee National Wildlife Refuge, Florida, United States - Lox_Sample_3.4 | ecosystem: Environmental > Terrestrial > Soil > Wetlands | place: USA... | reverse complement strand
TCGGCGGGGACATCAGCGACAGTGCGGTGCTGAGTGGTGGCGACAATCCCACCGGCACGATCACGTTCGACGTGTACGGTCCGAACGACCTGACCTGCTCGAACGCGCCGGCGTTCACCGGCACGGTCACGGTCAACGGCAACGGGACGTACGCGTCGGCCGACTTCACGCCGACCGCGGCGGGCAGCTACGAGTTCGTCGCCACTTACAACGGCGACGCGAACAACGCGGCGGCGGGCGGGTCGTGCGGCTCCGCCAACGAGTCGGTGGTTGTCGGGCAGGTCTCACCGACGCTGAGCTCACAGGCGTCGAGCACGGTTCCGGCCGGGGGCCAGATCAGCGACTCCGCCACGCTTGCCGGCGGACACCTCCCGACCGGATCGATCACCTTCCACGTCTACGGCCCGAATGACCTGACCTGCTCGGACGCGCCGGTGTTCACCGACACGGTCACCGTCAACGGGAACGGCACCTACGCGTCGAGCGCGTTCACGACGACCGCCGTGGGGACGTACGAGTTCGTCGCGACGTACAGCGGCGACGCGAACAACGCCGGCGCCAGCGCCGCGTGCGGCTCGGCCAACGAGTCGGTGGTCGTCGTGCCGGCTTCGCCCACGCTGAGCTCGCAGGCGTCGAGCACGGTTCCGGCCGGAGGGCAGATCAGCGACTCCGCGACGCTTGCCGGCGGAAGCGCCCCGAGCGGCTCGATCACGTTCACGTTGTTCGGCCCGAACAACTCGGCTTGCACCGGGACGCCGATCTTCACCTCGACCGTGAGCTCGGTGAACGGGAACGGCAGCTACCCTTCGCAGGCGTTCACGGCATCCTCGGCGGGCACCTACGACTGGGTCGTCACGTACAGCGGCGACGCGAACAACGCCGGCGCCAGCGCGGCGTGCGGGTCGGCCAACGAGTCGGTGGCCGTCACGCCGGCGGCGACTCAGGCCATGCTGGTCTCGTCGCTGAACCCCGCGGTCGCGGGGCAGGCCGTCACGTTCACCGCGACGGTCGCCGGCACGAACCCGACCGGCACAGTTAGCTTCATGGACGGTTCGAGCAGGCTCGGGACCGGCACCCTCGGTGCGGGGGGCGCGGCGACGTTCACGACCTCGAGCCTCAGCGCCGCCAGCCACTCGATCACCGCCGTCTATGGCGGCGATGCAAACAACGCCGGGAGCACGTCGAACGCGGTCACGGAGGTCGTGAACGCGCTGCCGAAGCCGGGCGCGCCGTCGGTATCGATCACGTCTCCGGCGTCCGGCAAGGAGTACCGGTTCGGGCAGGTCGTGCGGGCGGACTACAGCTGCAGCGATGGCGCGAACGGCACCGGCATCCAGTCGTGCACGGGACCGGTGCCGAGCGGCTCGCCGATCGACACCAGCACGCCCGGCTCCCACTCGTTCGCGGTCACCGCGCTGAGCAAGGACGGCCAGAGCACGACCAGGTCGGTGGAGTACAGGGTCAGCCAGAACAACCAGTTCACGGTCTCAGACATCATCGCCCGCGCGAACGGCACGGTCACGTTCGAGTTCAAGGTCCCGAACCCGGGTGTGGTCGATGTGCTGGAGACGGCCTGGTTCAGCAACCTCGCCCACGTCACCTCGCTGCTCCAGCCCGCACAGGGCCGGTTCGTATTCGCCCGCGCACACGTGACGATTCGCCGGACGGGCTCGCTCCGCGTGGCCGTGACACCGAACAGCGCCGGCCGGAAGCTGCTCGGGCATCACACCTATTCGCCTGTCCTCAGGCTGTGGCTCAGCTTCACGCCGAAAGGCGGCGCGCAATGGGACTTCGGCTTCTACGGGCTCCACCTGCCGACTTCGCCGTCGTTAGTGGAGAAGTGCGTGCCCCTGAATATGCCCGATCGGATAACGCATGAGCCGCTCCGTTGCGACACGGCTCCGGCTCACGACGCCCGCGCGCGAACGTAACGACCGGGGCTCACGCCGACGGCGCGCTTGAACACGCGAGTGAGGTGCGGCTGATCGGCGAAACCGCACGTGGCGGCGACCGCGGCCGGCGGGTCCCCGGCGGCGAGCAACCTGCGCGCGTGGTCGATGCGGAGGTTGCTCTGGAACGCGTGCGGAGTGATGCCGGTCTGCTCGCGGAACCGCCGCACCAGCTCGAACCGGCTGAGTCCCGCGGCGGCGGCGAGCTCGGCGAGCGTGACCCGCTGGTCCCAGCGCTCGGCCAGGTGCCGGCGAGCGCGGCGGACCGCCGCATGCTCGGCCCGATCGTGCCCGCGCGCCGGCGGGCCCGGCCGAAGATGCGGGCGGAGCCCCGCGACCGCGCGCAGCACGGCCTGCTCGACCGCGAGACCGCCCGCCGGCTCGGCGCCGAGCGCCGCGTGTACGCCCACCAGCGCGCCGCGGAGCGCGCGGTCCCGGAAGACCACCCACCGGGCGGCTCGGGGGGCGGGCCCGTCGCGCTCGGCCCAGTCGTGGAGCAGCCGCGGCTCGATGTACAGGACCTTGTACGCCCACCCTTCCGGGACCGCCGCCATGCCGGTGTGGACGGCTTCGGGCTCGAGCACGAACAGCTCTCCCTCGCCGGCCCGCTGGTGGGTGGCGTCGAGCTCGAACCGGGCCGCTCCGCGCTCGACCACCGCCACCGTCCACGTCGGGTGCGAGTGGGGCCGGTATGCGTGGCGGACGAACCGGGCGTGCAGAGCCTCGATGCCGTCGAGCCCTCGCGGGCGGAAATAGTTCGAATACTCGGCCACCGTGAGGCGAAGCTTAGGATGCGCGCGAGCCGCTGGAAGACCGACGCCGTGCGTCGGCGGCGTCGGTCGGCGTGAGGAAAGGGCAGCCGACGGTGAACGTCTGCGTGCCGGTCACCGTGGTGCACGGCTCGAAATGACCGACCTCGTACGGCTCGAGTACTCGGGCTCGAAGTTGAACGGCGTACCCGAGCAGTCCGCCCCGGTTGGGCGCGACCCCGGCTTGCGCCACCGCCGGAAACGCCCGACGACCGATCACGAGAACCGCCAGTGCCCATGGCTACGGCCTCAAACGGACCCATGACCCCTCGCTTTCCGCGCCCAGGAGGCGGTTGCGTCGGAGCCTCTCGGAAACCGCGTCTCGGTGTCAACCCCCGGGGGGCGTCGCTATTCTCGGTCCGCGCCATGTCCATCAGCACGAACCAGCTCAAGAGCGGCAACCACGTCGAGGTCGACGGGACGATCTACAAGGTGATCGAGTTCCAGCACGTCAACCCCGGCAAGGGCGCCGCGTTCGTCAGGACCAAGCTGCGCCGGGCGAGCGACGGGGCGGTGATCGACAAGACGTTCCGCGCCGGCGAGAAGCTCCGCTCGGTGCGGAGCGAGTCCCGGCGGATGCAGTTCCTGTACTCGGACGGCGACGCCGCCCACTTCATGAACACCGAGACCTACGAGCAGATCGAGTTGCCCGAGGCCACGCTGAAAGACGCGCTGAAGTGGATCAAGGTCAACGACGAGGTCGAGATCCTGTTCATCGACGACCAACCCAGCGACGTCCAGGTTCCGGGCTCGGTCGATCTCGAGGTGACCGAGACCGACCCCGGTCTGCGCGGCGACACCGCGTCGGGCGGTGGGACGAAGCCGGCCACGCTCGAGACCGGAGTCGTGGTTCAGGTGCCGCTGTTCATCTCGACCGGCGAGACGATCAAGGTCGATACGCGCGACGGCAGGTACCTGTCGCGCGCCTAGATCCGGTCATGCCGACCCGCCCCCGCCCGCCGCGGACCCGGGGGCGAGAGCTATCGTGGGCCGGGATGGAGATCGTCTACGGCAAGCACTCGGTTCGCGCCGTGTTCCTCACGCGGCCCGGGGACGTGGGGCGCGTGATTCTCGGGGGCAAGCCCGAGTACCACGCCGACACGATCAAGGTGGCACGCCGCGCCGGGGTCGAGCCAGAGCTCGTGTCCTGGCCCGAGTTTCGCCACCTGACCGGCTTGACGGACGACGACAAGCATCAGGGCGTGTGCGTGTTCACCGCGCGCCGGCCGGTGCTCGGCGAGCACGACCTCGACCGATTGTCGGACGGGCGGCTGGTGATCGCGCTGGACCAGATCTCCGATCCGCAGAACCTGGGCGCGGTGTTGCGCGCCGCGGCCTTCTTCGGCGCCGACGCGGTGTTGCTGCTGAAGAACCGGTCGGCCGAGCTCACGCCCAAGGTGGCGCGGATCGCGGTCGGTGGCGCCGAGTTCGTCGACGTGTTCAGGGTCACGAACCTCGCGCGGAGCCTCGACATCCTGCGCGACTACGGCTACTGGGTGTACGGGCTCGACGAGCGCGGCGAGCACACGCTCCGCGAGACCGAGTTCGACCGCCAGTCGGTGCTCGTGGTCGGCGCCGAGGGTCAGGGCCTGCGGCAGCGCACGCGGACCAAGTGCGACGCGCTCGTGCGCATTCCCGGCGGACGGGAGGGAGTCGAGAGCCTCAACGCCGCCGTGGCCACGGCGATCGCGCTGGCGGAGATCGCCGGCGCGAGTGGGGACGGGTCCACTACCCGCCCGGCGGATTCGGCTGCTTGCGGAGCGGCGCGTCGTTAGGGGGCGGGAGCGTGCTTCCGTCGCGCAGGATGATGTCGCCCACCGGCACGGGCTTCCCCGCCGGCGGAGGGGGTGGGGGATGGGGGGCGATCGGCGGGCTCGGCGCCGGGGGCGTGGGGATCGCGGCGCCGTAGGCGGGCGGCGGCGGCGTCGGCGACCGGGCGGGATCGACGAGGTCGGCGAGGCCCGCGTCGTCGTCGAGCCGTGGCACCCCGAGCGCCGGCAGTCCGAGCAGCTGCATCGCCGTCTTCGGGAGGCTGACATGGCTGCACCAGCGGCTGTCGATGCCGGGCTTGACGGCGCCGCCGAACATGAGCAACGGGACGCGCGGGCCGAGCGCGAGCTGAACGTTGTCGGGCGTGTACTCGAGCGCGGGGGTCTTCACGTGGTCGTCGTATCCGCCCCAGTCGTCCCAGGTCAGCATGAACACCGTGTCGTCCCAGCCGCCGCCCTGCACGACCGCGTCGACGGATTGCCAGATCAGGTCCATTCCCTCGGTGACGTTCGCGGGCGGATGCTCGTCGTAGGGGCTGTTGTGCCACAGCAGCGCGAGTGACGGCAGCTTCCCGGCCTTGGCGTCGGCCAGGAACTTCGACGAGGACAAGACGTTCGGCGATCCCTTCAGCTGTGTGTAGAAGCCGACGGGGTAGTCCTGCGACGCGGCGTACGCGCGCCACGTGACGCCATGGGCCTCGGCGAGTCCGGGAAGCGAAGGCATGTCCCAGAGCGGCGCCGGCGTGCGCGAGGACGGGTTCTTCAGCGTCGGAGATTGCCCGCCCACGATCAGCAGATGGTTCGGGGTGGAGTTCGTGCCGAACCCGGCGCAATGGTTCTCGAGGAACGCTCCGGTGGCGGCCAGATACAGGTAGTAGGGCAGGACCGCGGCGGTGTCGAACTGGACGTGCGCAGCGGTCGAGGCGCCGGTCAGCCACTCGAAGTAGGCGTGGCGATCGTGAGGGTTGTCCTTGGCGGGCGGGTTCGCCGCGACCGGCCAGTCGGTCGCGACCGCTGCCCCGTACGGGGCGAGGCCCCTGAAGTAGTTGTCGGTCGTGTGGTTCTCCTGCACCATCATCACGACGCGTTTGACGGCAGCCATCTCGGCCGTGGACCCTAGCGATCCGCGGGACCCGGGTTGTCAACCAGTGGTCATTTCGAGCCGAGCGGCAGCGAGACCTCAGCGGCGCGGATGAAGTCGCGGACGGCTTCGCGGTGATCGTCCTCTCGCCACAGCAGCGCCAGCCGGCTCGGCGAGATCCCACGCACGGGCACGGTCGCGACGCCCGGACGCCGATAGATCTCGGCGTTGCCGGCCGACAGCAGCACCACACCGAGCCCGGCGAGCACCGCTTCGAAGGTCTCCTCGGCGTTGGTCACGATCCCACCGATGCGCGCGGGTCGGCCGGCGCGGTGCTCGGTCGCGAGCCAGTCGTCGCGCAGGCTGCCGGCGTCCTCGGGCAGCGCCAGGAACGACTCGTCGAGAAGCTCGGAGAAGTCGACCTGATCGTGGCCGGCGAGCGGGTGTTCGGCGCGCAGCGCGACGTGGCGCGGCTCCCGGACGAGAACGAGCTGCGAGAACCGGTCCGCCGCGGGGACCGGCAGCCAGACGATCGCCAGGTCGCTCGATCCGTCCCGGAGACCGCCGGTGGGGTCGTTCCAGTCGACTTGGCGCAGCTGCAGCCGCCAGTTCGGTCGGGCTCGAGCGAACTGCTGCTGGATGCGCGGAAGCAGCCCGCGGCCGACCGAGGTGGAGAACCCGATGCGCAGCACCGCAGCGGCGGCGGCCGCCGCGTCGGCCACGGCCTGCTGGGCGCCGTCCCAGACGGCGATGAGCTCGCGCGCGGCGGGCAGCAACGCCTCCCCGGCGGAGGTCAGGCGCACGTTGCGGCGGTCGCGCTCGAACAGCCCGACTCGGAGTTGCTCCTCGAGGGCGCGGATCTGTTTCGACAGGGCGGGCTGGGATACGAACAGCCGCTCCGCGGCGCGGCTGAAGTGGAGCTCCTCGGCGACCGCGACGAAGTAGCGCAGATCTCGGACATGGACGTCCATAACCGCTGGTTATCAGAACAGGTCTTGGACATCCAGCGCAGGGCGGCCGAAGATCGACTTACCCGCGCCCCTCCCTCGGAGCGCGAGCGGCACAGAACACGAAGGAGGGAACATGTCAACCGGCACAAATGATCGAGTCTGGCTCATCACCGGCGCGAGCTCGGGGTTCGGACGTGCCCTGGCCGAGGCGGCGCTCGCCGCGGGTGACACCGTCGTCGGGGCCGCCCGCCGCGTCGAGCGGCTGGACGAACCGGCCCGCGAGAACCCGGATCGATTCCACCCGATCGCGCTCGACGTCACCGACGTCGATCGGGATCGGCAGGTTGTCCAAGAGGTCGTCGATCGTTTCGGACGGCTGGACGTGCTCGTCAACAACGCGGGGCGCACGCAGGTCGGCGCGCTCGAGGAGACGACCGACAGGGAGCTTCGCGACCTGTTCGAGCTGCACTTCTTCGGACCGGCGGCGCTGACCCGGGCCGCGCTGCCGCACATGCGCCGCCAGGGCTCGGGCTGGGTCGTGCAGATGTCGAGCGTGGGCGGTCAGGTCACGGCCCCCGGGTTCGGCGCCTACTGCGCCACGAAGTTCGCGCTCGAGGGCCTCACGGAGACCCTCAGCCAAGAGGTGGCGTTCGCGCGCTTCTTGATCGTCGAGCCCGGAGCCTTCCGCACCGACCTGTTCGCCCGCGACGCCGCCTTGTTCTCCGAGCCGATGTCCGAATACGAGCCCACGATCGGGCCGACCCGCGACTACGTCCGCACCGGTGGCGGATCACAGCCGGGCGATCCCGCCAAGGCCGCCCAGGCGATCATCACCGCGATCGCCGCCGAGCGCCCGCCGCTCCGTCTCGTGCTCGGCGGCGATGCGATCGACGGCGTGGATGGGCGGCTGAGGGCGCTCCGAGCTGAGCTCGCGCAGTGGCAGCCGGTCGGCCGCGCCACCTCCCTCGACGACACCGACCCGCCGTCGGAGCCGTCATGAGCGGTCGGGTCGCCGTCGTCACCGGGGCCAACCGCGGCATCGGGCGCGAGGTCGCGCGACAGCTGGCCGCAGCGCAGGACACCGTCATCCTCACCGCCCGGGACCGTCGCAAAGCCGAGACCGCCGCCGAGATGCTCGCCGGCGCGGTGGTCGCGCACGAGCTCGACGTCACCGATCCCGCCGGTGCCGCGGCCCTGGCGACGTTCGTCGGTGAGCGATTCGGACGGCTCGACGTGCTCGTCAACAACGCCGCGATCCACTACGACACTCACCAGCAGGCCGGCGGCGCCGACCTGACGATCGTACGCGAGGCGCTTGAGACCAACCTCCTCGGCGCCTGGCAGGTCACCCAGGCGCTGCTGCCGCTCCTGCGCCGCAGCGGGCATGGCCGGATCGTCAACGTCTCGAGCGAAGGCGGGTCACTGACCAACATGGGCGGCGGGATCCCCGCCTACCGCACCAGCAAGACCGCGCTCAACGCGCTCACGCGCATGCTCGCTGCTGAGCTGCGCGGCGACCGCATCCTCGTCAACTCGGTCTGTCCGGGCTGGGTCGCGACCGACATGGGCGGCCCAGGCGGCCGCCCGGTGCAGGCCGGGGCCGCCTCGATCGTGTGGGCCGTCGACCTGCCCGACGGCGGTCCGACCGGCGGCTTCTACCGCGACGGCCGTCCCGTTCCCTGGTGAATACGCCACTCGCGGGCGCCGGATGGCGTAGTACGCGCAGTCACTGATTTTTTCGCGTTTACCCCTTGTATTTGTCGGGCCGCTGAGTTACCCTGACTCGGCAGCAAGGAGAAGACTCGATGCTCATGCTCAACGCGACATATTCATTCCTCCCCCAGGCGGGCCGTCGGTCGGCGCACGTCTGCGGCATCGATGTGGGCACGCCATTTGAGCATGTCACCCTCGCTGAGAGGCATGCGCGCTAAATCGGGCGCGACATACCTAACCAAATCGCGAGGGCGACCAAAGGGTCGCCTTTTTTATTGCCTTTTCACGTGAGGTGACACACGTGAATGGCACTTGAGTGAGCGTGCGTGGTGACACGCACATGACATGGCGGGCTGGCCAAACGGGTCGTCCGCAACTGTAAAAACCAACCTAAGGAGACCTCTCATGAGAGGACAGCCGCAGGCGGCTGGCGCACGCCTGCTCGCAGTGCTGCCGGGAAGGCGATGGTCCTCGTGGTCCTCGCCGATCGAGCAAAAGCCGCCCGTCACGGCCGAGGAGCGCATCGAGACGATCGCGCGGCTGCAGGCCGAGGAGCGGGCGGCGCGGCGCTCCGGGCGGTACGTGGCCGAGGCCGCGTATCTCGGACGCCGGTGGTGAGCGTTGTGGGTGTTGCCGCCCCCGGGACGGCCTGGTCCCGCTGACGAAGCAGTGGGACCAGTGCCGCTCCCGTCAGCCTCTGCCCCCTTGGGGTTCACGACATGTGACACCGGCGAGGTGCCAGGGGGTACTCGCTCGGTCTATGTCATCTTTACACACCGAGAAATCCTCTGTACCGCTAAGGCGCCGCCGTCAGGCGCCGCCGAGCATCCCAATGAGCGTCGCTACGAGACTGCGACGTAGCGCGCGCCGAGCGCCGCCGCGAGGTTGCGGTGCGCGGGACCGGTTCCGATCAGGATCGAGCGCGCCGGGTCGAGATCGTGGGCGCGGGCGAACACCAGCGGCAGCCCCGGGATCGGCGGCCGGCACCAGCAGACCGGGGGCCCGCCGGCGTGCGGGCACAGCGCCGCCACCGCGGGACCGTCGATGACGGCGGCGAGGCGCTCGAGCGCGGGCCCGAGCGCCTCGGGGGAGCCGTCCGGCCTCCAATCGAACAAGAGATGCGGGGCGCGCCGATCGCCTTGGTCGAGCGCGAGCTCGAAGGCCGCGCTCTCGACGGCGCGCGCGGCGACGAACGCGCCGGTGCGGTCCCGGCCCGGGACGTGGTGGGGCGCGAACTCGATCGTCTCGACGCCGGCGAAGCCCTCGTCGATCGACGGCGGCTCGAGCTCGCGGAACGTTCGCATCTGCGAGGTAGGCGCGAGCACGCCCGGGTGGCGGCGCGCCAGCTCGCGCAGCTGATCCGGCGCCGGGAGCGCGCCGAACTGGTCGAGCATGCGCTCGACGAGGTTGACCTGGGCCTGTGCCAGCGGGGTGTCGAGCCACACGCAGCGCGTGGCGATCCCGTGCCGAGTCGCGGCGTCGATCACGTGGCTGCGCGCCGCACGCGTCAGATAGGTGTTGTCGAGGACTACGTGGCGGGCGCCCCCGGAGAGCTCGGCGTCGAGGGGTGCGGCGAGCTCCTTGAGCGTTCCTCCACGCTCGTCGCGGTTGAGGCGGACGTAGCCCCGGGCCGCGTATTCCTCGGCGACCCGGGTCTTGCCGGCGCCGGGGATCCCCATCACGATAACGACCTCGCCGTGCTGCGCCGGGGCGGGCCGCTCGCGGGGAGCGGCGCGGACGCCACCGAGGGTGCGGGCGAGCGCGTCCCGGGCGCCGGGGCCGAGGGCCAGCCCGGCCGCGCGGGCGGCCGACCGGGCCATCTCGGGGCGGCGCGCGCCCGGGATCGGGATCACGACCGGCGAGGTGTCGAGCAGCCAGGCGAGCGCGACCTCGGCCGGCGTCGCGCCGAGCTCGCGCGCGACGGCGGCCAGCGCCTTGCGACGACCGAGGCCGCCGGCGCGCCGCGGCCCACCGAGCGGGGAGTGGGCGACCACCGCGATTCCGAGCTCGGCGCACCGCTCGACGACCCCTCCGCGGAGCGCGCGATCGTCATCGATGCTCAGCGCGACCTGCACGGCGGTGACCGCGACGAGGTCGAGGGCCTCGTCGAGCTGCTGACGGTTGACGTTCGAGAGCCCGACGTGACCCACCAGGCGCTGGTCCAGCAGCCGGGCGAGGGCTCGCACCGAGGTTCGCCACGGGGTACGCGGGTCGGGGGCGTGGATCAGGTACAGGTCGACCGGGAGGCCGTCGAGCGCGGCGAGGCTCGCCTCGCAATCGCGCGCAAGCGCCTTTGCGCGGCCGTCCGGCAGCCACGCGCCTCGCGTCCGCGTCATCCCGCCCTTGGTGACGATACGGGCGGTCCGCTCCGCGCCGGCGTCGCGCAACGCACCGGCGAGCAACCGCTCGTTGTGACCGAGCTCGGCCTCGTCCTGGGCGTACGCGTGCGCGGTGTCGAACACGGTCACGCCTGCCGCGAGCGCGGCCGCGATCGTCTCGCGCGCCACGGCCTCGTTGCGGTCGGAGTCGGTCGACATGCGCATGCAGCCGAGGCCGATGCGCAGCTCCGATGCGTCAAGCCAACCAGGACGATTCAGGCGCCGTAGCGTACGTCACTTCGACGAGGAACAGGCACCGTGGACGAGATCAGCACCGGCGAGCTCGCCAGAAGATCGCGCCTGTCGCCGAAGGCGCTTCGCCTGTACGACGAGGTCGGTCTGCTGGCGCCCGTGCGCGCCGTCGCCGACTACTGGGCCGGCGGCGAGACCGAGAACTCGGAGCGTCGCCGGCTCGCCGGTTACCTCGTCGACGGAATCAGCGGAAAGAGGTCGGTCATGTACGAAGTGAGCACGCGGGAGATTCCGGCTCGGAGCCTGCTCTGCCTGAAGCGCAACCTCGCGGGAGGCGAGCAGGCGTGGGCGCTCGGCGAGGAGTTCATCGCGATACGCCGGCGCCGGCAGCCGCCCCGCAACGGAGGTCGGCTCGGCCGAGTGGCGGCTGGTCTCGGAGTCGCTGCCCGTGTGGGCGAGGAGCATTCCGCGCGCCGAGCGATCTCGGCGTGAGGGTCACCTACCTCGCCGGCACGCCGCCCGACCCGACCCGGGGTCCCGACCGCGATTTCGCGGTTCCGTTGCCAGAATGAGTGAATGCTGTGGCGCGTCGCGGAGCACGAAGCGCTCACCGAGCGGGAGTGGGACCCGTCACGCGCCGACGAGGCGATCCGCGTAATCGTGGCCGACGCCGAGGCGGCGGAGCGACAGGGCGGGTGGAGCGGGCACCCGCTCGACGACGTCCGCGAGGACGAGCATCTGTGCTCGCTGTATCTCGGTGGCGCGGGGATGATCTGGGCGCTTTGCAAGCTCGGGTCCTCGCTGGACTGCGAACGCGCGGTGGCGGAGGCGCTGGCGCGCTATCGAACGGCGCCCAACCTCGGTGACGAGGCGCACGCGCCCAGCCTGCTCGTGGGGGAGACGGGCGTGCTCGCGGTGGCGGATCGGCTGGGGTCGCCGGCATTCGACCGGAATCGTCTCAGGGAACTGGTGCGGGCCAACCGCGAGCATCCGACCTGGGAGCTGTTGTGGGGATCCCCGGGCACGATCCTCGCGGCGCGCGCGTGCGGTCTCGAGAACGAGTGGCGCGAGAGCGCCGAACTGCTCTACTCGCATTGGAACGAGTCCACGGACATGTGGCGCCACGACCTGCTCGGGCGGCGGCGGTCCTTCCTCGGTCCGGCGCACGGGTTTGCCGCCAATGTCCATGCGCTCCGCGGGTTCGTCGACGAGGAGATACTCCGCGCGCGGGTGGCGAGGCTGCTGACCCGGACCGGGGGACGCGAGGACGGCCTGGTGAACTGGCCACCCGAGGATGTCCCTTTGGCCGAGGCGGCGTCCTCGATCCGCGTGCAGTGGTGCCACGGCGCGCCCGGGATCATCGCCACGCTCGGCGACCTGATGCCGCTCGAGCTGGCGATCGGCGGGGGCGAGCTGACGTGGCGCGCGGGGCCGCCACGCAAGGGACCGGGGCTCTGCCACGGGACCGCCGGCAACGGGTATGCGTTCCTGAGGCTGCACGACCTCACCGGCGACTCCGTCTGGCTGGACCGCGCGCGCCGCTTCGCGATGCACGCGATCGAACAGGTCGACCGCAAACGAGCCGCGCTCGGGCGCGGGCGCTACACGCTGTTCACGGGCGACGCCGGAGTGGCGCTGTATCTCCGCGCCTGCCTCGACGTCGTTCCTGGATTCCCGATCCTCGACGGGGTCTAGCCCAGCTCACGAACCGGCGTTCGCTTCGCCCGGCAATGCGGCTTGGGCACCGCTCGTGTCACCCGGTGACCGCGGCCCCGGACGCCTCCGGGGTCCCACGTGCCCCCGCGGCGCGTGCTCGCGATGGCCGTCGTTCTCTCCCGGTGACGGGTGGCGAGCTCTCGATCGACGGCCGCGAGCTCGTGGCCGAGGTCGTTGATGAGCGCGTCCAGCTCACGGAGGTCGTCATGGTCCGCGGCGGCCGGCTCAACGTAGTCAGCACGCTGGTCATCCAGTTGGGCTTGGCTCGAGGCGAGGTCTCTGCTGAGTTCACGCAGTGCGCTCGTCGCATAATCATGGTAAGGCCGATCAACCATTTCTCTGTTGCCCTTCTTGTCCGCCCGAGCGCGTACAACACCGGCCCTCGAGCGGAGATAGCTGACGCGGAATTCGCTGTTGCTGCAGCTTTGCCGAACGGTCGGCTCGGCGACACGGTGGTCTGCCCCAAATCGTCTGCACGGAACTACCGCTTCTGAGGCTTTCGTGGCGAAGACACGAGAGGCAGGCCGGCGATGTGCAGCCTGGTCGAGGACGGCGCCCCGCAATAATCGGGACCGGGCTCGAAGAAGCGTCGACTGCGTTCGCTTTCTAACCGGTCCTCGCTGGCCCGGCTCCACGTCCCCGTTGTGAGCGTCGGGGATCACGCTCGATCCTGGGGGGCGCGACGGCCCCTCGGGGAGCGCGACGGCCTCCTCACAACGCCGGCCGGCGCGCCGGCGACGACGCCACGCTGGTGACGCCGCGCTCTGACGCGCCGGCTATCAGCGACCGAAGCGCTAGGCGGCGACGGACTTTGGCGGGTCGTAACTGCTCATCGAACCTGCGGTGCTGTCAACGACCTCGCGAAGCAAGCCGTACCCGGTGTGAACGAGTCGGTCAGCCATCCCCAGGCCGGATTCGGTGACCTTCTTCGCCACCTCGGCCGTGACGCTGACTTGCTGGGGCAGCGCGTCCTCGATCGTGATCACGAACTGCCCGACGGCCTCGATGGCGGCCCGCTCGCTCGTGTCGAACGACTTCAACAGCTCATCGGAGAGCTTCGCCGTCCGATCGACCACGTCGCCGAGGCGCGGTGCCAGCACAGCCGGCGCGTGAGTCTTCTCAATCGCCTTGGGCTTGTTAGCAACGGTGGTCATTCTGTGCTCCTTTCCGAACGTATGTTCGTCCACCCTTAGTACACCGGCGACCGGCTTCGCGTTACACCTGGGCCGTGCGAGATCGGCGGGCGACGCGTTTCCTGCGGTGCCATTCCGCCGCGGCCAGGCCGAGGACCGAAATTGCGCTCAAGACCAACAGCTCCGGGGACGCACCGAACCCCTCGTATCGCAAGACGATCGTGTGGACGCCGCTGGGCACGCTCGTCGCCACGAGCGCCGGCGCCGCCATCTGGACCGTGCCGACGTGGCCGTCCACCGTGGCAGTCCAGCCGGGATCGAGGGACGCGCTCAGGACCGCGGCGCCCGACCGCCGCATTCGGACCCTGACCACGGCGAGCTTGAGGGAGAGATCGTCGCGCGCTGACGGCACGGTGCCGATGGGAGGCTCGCGGATCGGCGTCGGGCGCGGGAGTCGTTCCTGAGCGCCGCCCCGAAGGCAACCTTCAGATACTCCCCGGTCGGCGTGAGGTCCGAGTGGAGCAGCGGGATGCTGCGCGCGCCCACATCGGTCCGGTCCGCACGCATCGAGCCCACGATCGCGCCGAGGTGAACGTAGCCCGAGTTCGGCACCGTCCACGGGCAATAGCTCCCCCGCACTCGACCGGATCAGCGGTATCGGAGGAGAGTGACTAGCGGGAGGGATGAGGTACCGGATTCCGAACAGCGAGCGGTCACCGACGTGACCGCCGCTTCCGTTGCCCGGTCAGCGGCCCCGGTTCAACGCCGAGCTCAGGTCCCGGTGCCGGTCGAGCCGCTGTGGGAGGTGGCCACGCTGAGCCCGGCGATCAACACCATGATCACGAGGCTCACCATGCACCGACGAAACGCGCGCTTCGACGCTCGCACCGCATTGTCCTCATCCCCGGCTGATGGCGACGATGAGAGATGAATACGTTTCGCAGCGCGCCTGCCCCCGGACAGCCTCCGGATGTGCGCGACGGTGGACGAAACCCCCGAGCGTCAAAATCGTGCCGCAACAACCACGCTGTTCCAGGGGTCAGCCCAGTGTCTGACTGGGCGGGGTGAGGTGTAACTCAGCCGCGCATCGGGCGATGCGGACCGGTCACTCCGGCCGCTGTCACGTGCCCATAGGATCGTGTCTTTCCCCGACGAGACGAATGGAGGGCGTATGACTGACCGGTGGTACTCGAACAGTGACGTCGATGCCTCTTAGCACGGCGCCGGTCGCTCGCCGGGTGATCGTGACGGGCGCCGCCGGTGGCATCGGGCGGGCGATCGTCGAGGCGCTTGCCGACTGCGGCTGCGTTGTCGCCGCCTGCGATGCCCCGGGCGCGCCGCTCGGCGCGGTTCCCGGTGCCGCCACCACGGCCAGCTTCGACGTCCGCGACCCGGCCGCCGTCCGCGAGGGCGTCGCGGCCGCGATCACCGAGCTCGGCGGGTGCGACGCGGTGGTCGCCAACGCCGGCGTCGTCGACACGATCCACCGTGCCGAGACCTTTCCCGACGAGGAATGGCGCAAGGACACGGAGACCAACCTGCACGGGGCGTTCTTGCTCGCCCAGGCGGCGTTCGAGGCGCTTGCGGCGTCGCGTGACGGCCGCGTCATCCTGATGTCATCGGTCGCGGCGCAGTCCGGGGTCCCGCGCCAGGTCGCCTACGGCGCGTCGAAGGCCGCGCTCGTGGGCGTGGCGCGGACGCTCGCGGCCGAATGGGCGGGGTGGGGGATTCGCTGCAACGTCGTGATGCCGGGCTTCGTCGCCACTCCGAAGGTGCTCGCGATGCCGGCGCCGGTCAGGGAGGCCGCGGTCGCGCGGATCCCGCTCGGGCGGTTCGCCGAGCCCGAGGAGCTTGCCGGCGTCATCACCTTCCTGCTGTCGCCGGCCGCCGCGTACATGAACGGCGCGGTGCTGCGCGTCGACGGGGGATTCGGCTTGTCGCTGTGGTGATCCGTCGTCCACTAGATTTGCGCTCGTGCCGACCATGCCGGTGGCGTTCGTGACCGTGCACGCGCGGCCGACCGCGGTGGTCGCGCAGACGACGAGCTGGGATGAGTTCCCGAGCCTGTGGGGGCGGCTGCTCGACGAGGTCTACGGGTTCGTCCGCGGCCGCGGCGATCTCGCCACCGGCGCCGGAGGCGAGCGGTGGCAGAACGTGATGCTCTATAAGGACGACCGTCCCGACGTCGAGGTCGGCGTCCTGGCGGCGGGAGCGTTCGAGCCCGAAGGGCGGGTGATCCCGTCGCTGCTCCCCGGCGGGGAGGTCGCGACCGCGATCCACCGCGGCGACTACGCCGGGCTCGGCGCCACCCACGACGCCGTCCGTGCGCACGTCGCGGCCCGCGGCCGTGAGCTCGCGGGCCCGCTGTGGGAGATTTACGGTCACCGGCGCGAGGACCCGAGCGAGCTCGAGACCCAGGTCTTCTGGCTGCTGCGCTGAACGTGGGCGCGCTCAGGACAGCGCGGCGCGCTCACGATCGGTGAGGAAGCGCTTGGCCCGGTTGACCGGGTCCCACGCGACCACGACCGAGGTGCCCGACGCGGCCACCGTGCCGTCCACGAGCCGGATCTCGTTGTCCAGCCGGAAGCTCGACGTACCCACGTGAGCCAGGCGGACGACGACGTCGACCTCGCCGTGGTCCTTGCGCACCTCGGTCAGGTAGGCGAGCTCGACATGGGCCAGGACGTAACTGCCCTCCGCGTGGCCTTCGCCGAGACGGCGGACCAGCTCGGCGATCAGCGCCACCCGGCCCTCCTCGAGCAGCTCGTGGTACACGGACTGGTTCAGGTGCCCGAGCATGTCCATGTCGCGCCACCGCAACTGGACGCGCACGCCGTGCTCGAATCCGGAGGACATCGGGCGGCAGTCTAGTGCCGCAAGTCAGGAATTCGCGAGCCTTCGGCGGCTCGGTTGGGACATCGCGGTCACGGCGACGAGCGGTCCGTTCCACTGGGTACGGGCGGTCGTACCCGGCTCGGAGGTGAATGCTCAGGGCGCCCCGGAGATCTGGTCGCGGACGAGGTCGAGGCGCTGCCCGCCGCGGACATCCCGCACGGTCGGCGACGCTCGATCGGGGCGGCTTCCCGCACGTGACGTCGTTGTGGTTCATGTGGGCGGACGGAGCGTTCTATCTCACGAGCTTCCCGGATCCCCCCGCACGTGCGGCGTCTGGAGCGCGATCCGCCCGCCGGCATCTGCATCGACGTCGAGGAACCCCAACGGGAGGACGGCGAGCGACCGAACCGGCATCGTGCGGGAACGCACGAGGACACCGGCGGGAACGTCGTCGTCCGATTGGGGCCGCCGCCGTATGTCTCGCACAGCTCGCTGCCACGTGGGGCAGCAGCGCGGAGCGATGCGGGAACGGCGACCGGGCGCGGACGAGCTTGGGACCGCTCGTCGAGCAGCGCCCACAGTGTGTCCACCTCGCCCCGCTGGATCCCACTGCACGCGGCCTCGAACTCGGCGTCCAGCATGGTCGTGGGGTGGTCGCCAAACCGTGGCGAAACATGGGGGGTAGGTGGGTGGCAGAGCGATTGACGGCGAGTACGATTGGCGCCATGCCGGAGAGACGGCCGAGCGTCGCGGTTCGGATCTCGTTGTTCGCGTTGCTCGTCGTGCTGCTGTCTCCGTTGGCGGCCCTGTTCGTGCTGATGATCGCGTCTCCCGCGTTCGCCCAGGCGGCCGCCAACGGGTTCGGGGCGTTGGCTGTGGTCATGGCGATCGCGGGGCTCATGCTCGCCCGGCGCCTGTTCTCTCCGCACTGGCGCCCGCCGCCCGGTCCCTCCGACTCCGACGGCGGCGGGGGAGGTGGATCGGCTCCGCGGGAGCCGCCAGCCCCGCCGACCTCCCCGCGAGGCGGCCTTCCGCTGCCCGATGCCGAGCAGTCGCGCGAGCGTATCCGCGACCACGATCGCCCCGCCCGCCGGCGCCTGCGCCCGCGCCGGCCCGCCCGTGAGCCCAGCCGCGTCCCCGCGCCGCGCCGCTAGTGGCAGCGCACACGCCCGCGGCACGGTCTGCCAATGCTGCCGGGGTGACGCGGATCGCGGTGACGGGCGGGAGCGGCAAGGCTGGGCGTGCGGTCGTCCAGGACCTGGTCGAGCGCGGGCATGAGGTGCTGAACATCGACCAGGCACCGTCGCCGCAGTCCAGCTCACCGGAATCACCGATCCGGTTCCTGCGGGCGGACGTGACCGACTTCGGCCAGCCGCTCGAGGCGCTCAGCGGCAGCGAGACGCTGCCCGCCATCGAGGCCATCTGGCGGCGATCGCGTGACCGGCCCACGCCACGCCCGATCAGGTGTTACGCACGAACATCACCAGCACGCACGCGGCGTTCGCGGCGGCGGCGACGGCTCGGTCCGCGGCGCGTCGTGTCGGCGTCGAGCGAGACCACGCTCGGCCTGCCGTTCGCGCGGCCGCCCGGTTACGCGCCGGTCGACGAGTCGCACGTGTACCCGTAGGCGCTGTCGAAGGTCCTCGGCGAGGAGATGCCCGCCACTTCGACCGGTGGAGCGGGTGCGCAAGTGGAACCCTGTGGGGAAACGTCGACGAGAGCCAGGTGAGCCAGAGCGTCAGGCTCGCGCTCGAGGCCGACATCGACGGCGCCGACAGCTTCATCATCGCGGCCGTGCCGGTGGCCGACCACGTCGACGGCACCGACACGCTGCTCGACATCACCAAGGCCCGCGAGGGGCTCGGCTACGCGCCCGATTTCACCTGGCGGCAGATCCTTACCTAACCCGAGTTACGCAACACTCGGCAGGTTTCGGTGGTCGAGTGGCGAGATGTTCGGGCCAGAGCCGACTGAACGACCATCCAGCGCCGGCGGGGCGCCGAGTGGCGAGATGTTCGGGGTCGCGCCCGCCGTCGCGAGGCCGGATCGGGCTGACGACCGCTAAGACCCTCCGTCGCCGAGCACGTGCTCGGTCAGCCAGCCGTTGCGAAACGCGCCCCGCGGGTCGAGGCGGTCGAGCAGCGCCCGGAAATCGCCGAGACGCTCGTACAGCGGGCCGATCTCGCCGGCGCCGGCCAGGAACAGCTTGCCCCAGTGCGGGCGGGCCGCGAACGGGGCGAGCGCTCGCTCCACCTCGACGAGCGCGCACGGGACCGCGTCGGGCTCGGGCGCCCAGGTGAAGTGGATCGCGACGGTGTCCTGGCCGTACTGGGGGCTCATCCACAGAGCGTCGGCGGCGACCGTCCGGATCTCGCTCACCTGGATCAACGGCTGGACCACCGACGCGATCCCGAGCACTGCCTCGATCGCGGCCACCGCATGGCGTCTCGGAACCGAATACTCAGACTGGAGCTCCTCACCGCTCGAGGGCGTGAAGCCCATCCGGAAATGCGGCAGCCGCTCCGACCACGGGCCGGCGATGCCGAGCTGCGGCGTGCAGTTGACCGGATCGAGGCCGAGGATCGGGTGGCGGTGCTCGGTGGCGGCGACCGCCCGTGACAGCGCCTCGGGAAACGGCCCCGCGCCGGCGCGGGTCTTGACCCATACCTGGTCGACCATCGCGCCCCACCGGGTGAACACGCTGACGCTGTAGCCGCTCGCGGTGATCGCGTCGAAATGCGCGAACAGGTCGTCCCACCGGAGTCCCTCGAACACGTGCTGGCGCACGTCGTAGGCGGGCTCGACGTCGAGCGTGATCCGGGTCACCGCGCCCACGGCGCCGAGGCCGACGACGAGCCCGTCGAAGTCGGGATCGCCCCGCACCGCGCGAACCACGCCGCCGGAAGAGGTGACGATCTCGAGCGCGGTCACGGCGCCAGCGAGGTTGCGATTGCGATCACCGGACCCGTGCGTCGCGGTCGACACGGCGCCGGCCACCGCGATGTGCGGGAGCGACGCGAGGTTCGCCAGCGCCAGCCGCTCGCGCGCGAGTTCGACCGCGAGCTCGCCGTAGCGCACGGCACCGCCGCACGTCACGGTCATGGCGTCGCAATCCACGACCACGTCGGTGGCAACCGCGTCGAGCGTGACGAGCTCGGCGGAGTCGGCGATGTCGGTGAACGAGTGGCGCGAGCCCAGCACGCGGATCCGCGGCGCCGCGGCGACGATCTCACGCACCTGCTCGAGCGTCGACGGCGCGTGGACCGCGCGTGCCCGGTAGACATGGTTCCCCGCCCAGTTGGTGGCAGATGCCCCCATGGCGGGCGCGCGTCAGTTCAGCTCCGCGCGCTTGATCCGGGCGTCGACGGCCTCCACGACCTCGGACACGCGCTGGCAGATCCGGACGCCCGTCTGCGACCGCAGCCGGCTGCTGAGGCCGCGGCCACCGATCACGAACTGCGCCACCGGATATACGGACCGGACCTGCTGGATCGATTCGAGCACCCGGCCCGACACCGCGGGCATCGTCGCGCTCAGCAGATCACGTCCGGCCGGTGGCGCAGCACGCTGGCCGCGAGCGCCGCCGGAGGCACGTCGGGGCCGAGCATCACGATCCAGTAGCCCGCGCCACTGAGGAGGTTGCTGACCATCCGCAGCGCGACGACGTGGCGCTCGCCGGCCGGGGTCGCGAGCAGCACGCGGTGACCGCCACGAGCCAGCACCACCCGCTCGGCCTCGCGCTGGAGGGCCAGCACGCGCATCGCGATCTCGGTGCCGAGGTGCTCGTCGGCGACCGAGATCTCGCCGCGCTCCCACAGTTCGCCGATCAGCCACAGCGCGGGCGTGATGATCTTCTCATCGATTTCCGCAGTGGTCAGATTGGCGTCCATCGCCTCGCGGATCGTGGTCTCGGCCGCGATTTCGTCGCCCGCGATCAGCGCGTCGGCAAACGCTCGCTCGAACTCGCCCACCCTGCCCGCGCGCAGTCCGCGCGACTCGTTTTCGCGGTGCGCCATCGTTTCTCAGGCGCGACCATACCGCGTGCCGCCGCTGCCCACTGCAAACGCCTCAGCCCCGGAGCCACAGGTGCTGGTAGGGGGCGAGCACGAGCTCGTCGCCATCGACGATCCCGAGCGCCGCCGCCGTCGCCGAGCTCGAGCCGGCACGCCTCGATCTCGATCGGATGGATGTTCACGCCGCCGGAGATGACCCTGACGCGGTCGCCGTGCTCGACGCCGGCGTCGGTGCGCGCGCCCGCGATCGTGGCGGCCTGTGCCGTCAGCTCATCGTGCGGGATCACCCGGTCGCCGAACCCCACCCCCACGGCGGCCGTAGCATCGCACGCGTGGACGCGTCGCTGAACCCCGCGCTGGCCGAGGCCCGGTTCTGCCCGAGGTGCGGTCAGTCGGCGGAGGTGGAGTTCCCGCAGCGGATCACCTGCCCCCATTGCGGCTACGCCGCCTACTACAACCCCAAGCCGGTCGCGGGGGCGATCCCTGTCGACGACGAGGGCAGGCTGATCCTGCTGCGCCGCGGGTTCGAGCCGGGTCGCGGACTGTGGACGTTCCCCGGCGGCTTCGTCGATCTCGGCGAGTCGGTCGAGGAGGCCGCGCGCCGGGAGGCCGTCGAGGAGCTCGGCATGGGCATCGACGTCGGGGGGCTGGTGGGCGTCTACTCGCGCGCCGAGGACCGCGTCGTCCTGATCGTGTACCGCGCCCGGGCGCTGGGTCCGCCGCACACCTCGCCCGAGGCGATCGAGGTTCGCGCGTTCGCCGTCGATCAGCTTCCGTGGGACGAGCTCGCGTTCTGGTCGACGGAGCTCGCGCTGCGCGACGCCTTGTCGCGCTGATGCGCTCGCTATGCCGGCTCGTGGCTGGGGGGGCGCCCGAGCCAGCCGAACAGCCTGGCGAACAGGCGCGCGAACGCCCCGCGCTTGTCCGCGGGCGCGCTGACGCTGACGGCATCGACGGGTTGCACGGGCGCCGGGGCCAGGTGGGAGACCGGCGGAGGCGTGCTCTTGGGGCGGGCCTTCGGGGCGGCGGCGGCGAACAGGGAGTCGGCGGCGCTGTTCGCCCACATCATCGACTCGAGGTACAGCTCGCCGGCGGCTTCGACGAATTGAGGCAGGTCGCTGACCTCTCCGGTCTCCAGCCCGGTGACGCACTGGAGCAGCAGGCCGCGCTTGCCCTTCCTCGAGACGAGCGCGTCGCGCATCTCGGCGGCCAGCGGGAGCGATTCGATGACGTCGATCATCGGTGCGTCCATCATCGCGTCGAGCACCGAGAACAGGCCGAGCGTGAACAGCTCCGAGGGACTGGCGATCCCGAGCGGCTCGCCCGCCAGCTCGCAGAAGCGGGCGCGGATGAGCGCGGTGACCGTGAGCTCGGTCGGCTTGTCGTCGATGCTGGCGAGCACGCTCAGCGTCGCCCACCGCTTGATGTTCTCGATACCGAGCAACGCGAGCGCCTGGCCGATCGACCTGACGTCGCCGCGCAGGCCGAAGAACGCGGAGTTGACGTAGCGCAGCAGCCGGAAGCTGAGCGCGACGTCGTGGACGATCAGCTGTTCGATCTGGTCGAGCTCGACGGAGGGGTCGTTCAGCGCGGCGGCGACCTGCAGTAGCGCGAGGCGGTTGGCGGCGATACCGCGGGTGCACGCGACCGCCGGCCGGCAGAAGAAGTAGCCCTGGAACAGATCGCAGCCGGCCTCGACGCAGAACTCGTGATCGGCCTGGGTCGAGAGCTTCTCGGCGACCAGCTTGCCCTCGTACGGCTTCAGCCGCCGCACGAGATCGGTCAGCCGGTCGCGCCCGAGCTCGTTGATGTTGAGCTTCACGACGTCGAACAGCTCGAGCAGCGCCTCGGAGCTCGGCCGGTAGCGGAAGTCGTCGAGCGCCAGCTTGTAGCCCTCGTGCTTGAGGTCGCGGAGCGCTCCGACCATGTCGTCGTCGAACTGCTCGGTTTCGGGGATCTCGAGGCCGACGAGGCCCGGCGGAAGCGCATGGGCCAGGCCACCGATCACGAACTCTCGCGAGATGTTGACCCAGGCGATCCTGGTTCCGACGAGCCGTCCCAGGTCGAGCTCGGTGAGCGCGTTCAGGACCACGGTCGCGGTGGCGCTCTCGGGGTTGGCAATCATCGCGGCGTCGTTGGCGTAGCCCTGGCCGCGGAACAGCAGCTCGTAGCCGACAACCTCGAGCTTGGGGTTGAAGATGGGTTGGCGAGCGACGAATGCGTCTGGCATGAGGAACCCTGGGAACTGCCGTCCTTGGTCGGGTAAGTCGGCATTTCGCGCCCGCTCTTTAACCCGCACGCGTGAGCTTGGACAACCTGTCGGGGATCACGGAGCGGCCGGCGCGGAGGTCATTTCTGCGTGATACGCAAAACTTGCGTGATGCGCAAATACGTGGTACCGTGCCGGCATGGACACCGCCGGCGATGCCCCCACGAAGCCCAGCCGCCGCGAGCGCCACCGCGAGGAAACGCGCCGCGACCTGGCGTTCATAGCCCTCGAAATGGCTAGCGAGCGCGGGCTCGGGAACGTGCGGGTGCCGGAGATCGCGGCCGCCGCCGGCGTCTCCACGCGAACGTTCAACAACTACTTCCCGAGCAGGGAGGCCGCTATCGCGTGGCCGGCGAGGCGCCGCTTCACCCGGCTCGCGGACACCCTGCGCGCGCGGCCAGCAGGAGAGCCGCTGGGCGAGGCGCTCGTGGCCACCATCCGCGAGCTGTACTCCACGCCACCGGCACTCGACCAGCCCACGTCGTGGATCGGCAGGTTCCGCGTGCTGGTGGCGAGCGAGCCGGCGCTCCTAGCCGAATATCTCCGCATCTCCGACGCCGGCGAGCAATTGCTGGCGCGGGCGATCGCCGAGCGCACCGGCGCCGGCGAGGAACAGCTGCGGCCGAAGGTGCTGGCCGCGATCGTCGTGGGCGCAGAGCGCGCCGCGATCCGGCACTGGATGAACAACACCGACAAAAGCACGCCGGTCGCCGAGATGGTCGAGACGGCGCTGCTCGAAGCCTTCAAGGAGGTCGACCGATGACAAGCCACGCCGAGCCGGTGGAGGCCATGCCGGGTCTTTCCCGCAACCGTGCCGGACTCCGGCGAGCCGTGCCGGTCATGCTCGCGCCGGTGCTCGCCTATGGTCTGGTCCGGCCGGCGGTCGGCTCGGACGCGCTCGCGCTCGGCATCGCCGGCGCGATCCCGGTCGCCTACAGCATCGTGCTCGCGGTCGTTCGCCGGCGGATCGATCCGATCGCGCTCTTGACCGCGATCGGGTTCTCGCTGGCCTGCGTCGCGTCGGTCCTCGCCGGCGGCAGCTCGCTTCCGCTGAAGCTGCACGAGGCGGCGATCACGTTCGGGATCGGGCTCGTGATGCTCGTCGCGGTGCTGATCGGGCGACCGCTGCCGGCGGGCCGGGTCCTGCGCGTGCCGTCCGCGACCAGGGCGATCGACGGCCCGCTCGGGGCGGCGATCGGCGGCTTCCTGATGCTCCACGCGTTGCTGCACCTGACGCTGGCGGTGTCGCTGTCGACCGGCTCGTATGTGGTCGTCTCGCGGGTGGTCGACTGGGGCACGCTCGCGATCGGCGCGCTGGCGCTGTCGGCCTATGTCCGACGCTTGCGCCCCAGCGCGGTCGCGGATCCGGATGCCTGAACTCCGGACGGGCCGTCACTTGCCCGCCGGCCGGCGGATCGTGCGGAAGTCGCTCGCCAGGTTGGCGTCGAGAAGGTACGCCCACGGCATCAGGAAGTAGCCCTTTATGCCCCAGCTCGTGCCCCACGAGTTGCGCACGAGCCCGTAGTTGGGCTCGTCCTTGAGGTACCCGACGAGCAGGACCTCGTGGCCGCCCAGCTGCTTCTCGTTGCGGGTCGGCAGCGGCACCATGCCGGTCTGGGCGACCTGCGGGGATTCGAACGACTCGTACACCACGAACCCGAACGCAATCGTCTGCCGGTTGGAGAGCACGGCCTTCATCGAGTCGAGGTTCCGCGGAACCGCACGGTAGTTCGAGATGCGGTGCTGGCCGGCCTCGGCGTCGAGGCTCGCGGGCGGCTCGTCGGAGAACTTCGAGATGTCGTAAGGCCAATCCGCCTCGAGCGGCACGCCGAGCTTCTGGCACACCTTGAAGCCGTCGCGACCGTGCGCGCCGGTGTCCTCGTCGGCGGGAGTGCCCTCGAGCTTGCGCTCGTAGTAGTAGATCCACAGCCTCGACAGGAACCCCGGGTCTGCTCCGTTCAGCTTCGCGTCGTACTCGACGGCGGCCGCCACCGCGTTGGCCGTGCAGCTCCCGAGCTGGCCCTGGTCGAACACGTCGGGAAGGTCCGCGCGCGGGTCGACCTCGTCAAGCACCGCGAGTTCGGACGCGTCGGCGATGTGGTCGCGCGCGTCGGGAAGCGACGGCTTCCAGCCGTAACGATGGATCTTGCGCGGGGTCAGCCCCGCCTTCTCGAGTAAATCGGTCATGTGCCCCTTCTCCGGTCCGGACGGCCTCGGTGATTGGCGTGCTCACCCCCGGCGGCCCCTCGTTAACCAATCACCTACCCACGATACGTGCTGGTGGGCGGGCGCGTCAACTCTGCGCGCGTGTGGTGGCGCGTCAAATCCGCGCGTGTGGGCGGCGCGTCAAATCCCGCGGATGCCGGCCGCGTGGCGGTTCACACCGGCGAGGCCGACATCGGTACCGACGACGACATCGGCGGCGCGGATGCTTGTCCCGGTGGCGCGCTGAGGGCGGGGTTGGCGTTAGCGAGGTCGCGCGGCGCAGTCCCACCCGGCCGGCGCCGGCCTCGCCTCGCACCCCGAGAAACTCGCCACTAGGCCAACTCCCCCGGTCGAGTGGCGCGTTGTTCGGGGTATGCACGAGTTTCGGCACACTCGGGCAGGAGCGCTCGCCGAGTGTCGTCTTACTCGGGGTCGCCGCGGCTCCGCTCAGTCGTAGCTGGGCGTGGGAGGGGTCGCGGCCCGGTCGCGAACGGCGTCGACGACCGCTTGGGCATCGCGACCCGATATTCCTCGCCGTAGACCGCGGCATGGCGCCGCGGCGCCTCCATCACCGCGCAGGTGTCGGTGGCGCCGAGGTCGTCCGGCACGTAGCCCATGTCCTCGATCAGGCCGGCCACCAGGTCCTTGGCGGCCTGATCTTCGCCGCACATCCACTGCACGACCCGGTCCGAGCCGCTGCGCGCGGCCGCCTGCTTCTGGAAGCGCGACGTGAGGGTGTGTTGAACGATTTGACGTAGCGCGCGCCCGGCATCCGACCGGCATCGAACGAGCGGCGATCCGGCCGGCCGGCGGCATCAGGACGCGCTCGTCCCGAGCTCGGATGCGAGCTCGCGGAGCTTGGACTAGTCCCGCGCGAACGAAAGCATCAACGCGTGACCGCCCTCGACCTGGCGCGCGCAGGTGCCGCCGATGTGGCCGCACCCGATTACGCCGATTCTCATGCTCTCACTCCCAACGCCTCGATCAACATCTGGGCGACCTTGCGCCTCCAGTACTGCTGCTGGCCCGTGATCAGCCGCCCGTCATGCATGGCATAGGGCTCGAACCGCCCGCCCTGGACGTAGGTGGCGCCGCGCTCCCTGAGCACGTCTTCGAACGCGCCACGGCATCACCTTCTGGCCGACGAGCGCGTCGCTGAACTCCTCCTCGGAAAAGCTCTCATCGAAGCCTCGATCGCCGAGGGTCATCGCCGGTTGGCGAGCGACCAGGCCAGCGCTGCCGGTCGAGCCGATCGCGGTCGTCGCGCGGCTCGCCCGGCTCCAGGCGGAGTGGCGCCCAGGCTCGAGGCCATGTTCGCCCGCCTCGGGCTGCACAGCGCGGACTTCGCGGTGCTCGCCACGCTCGTCCGGCTGGCCGGCGACGGCGTCCCGCAGCGCCGCCTGGCCTCGGAGCTGGGACTGTCCGCGGGCACGGTCAGCGTCCGGGTCGACCGGATGGTGCGCCGACGCCTCGCCGATCGCCACGCCGACCCCGACGACGGCCGGGGCACGCTGATCTCTCTGACCGACCACGGTCGGGAGCCGTTCGAGGCGTGCGCGCCCGAGCACCTGGCCCTGGTGCCGGGACTCGGGCTCGCCGTCGACGGCGCCCCGGTCGCGCTCGAGCGGCGACGCGCCGTGGGGCTCCCGCCGCTCGCCGGTCTGCTGGTGCGCCACGTCGACCCGGCCGGGATCGCGGCCGCCGGCGGCATCCGCCCCGGCGGCCTGCTCACGTCCGCCGACCGACGGCCGTTGCGGAGCCCCCACGACCTCGAGCTCGCGGTGCGCGAGTCGCACGGCCGGCGCCGCGCGGTGGCGCTCGAGGCCACCCGCGGCGCGGAGCCTCTGAGCTTCCGGCTGCCCGCAGCGGCGAGACCTTCGGTGGCGAGGTGAAGATGTTCCGCCCGAATCGCGACATCCGCAACTCGGCGGGCGAGCGCAGCGTCTATCACGTGATGGCCCGCGATCAGCTCGACTGCCAGCGCGACGCGGTCGCCGCGGACGGACCGGGGAAGAGCCGACGACGCTCGCGGCCGAGGCCGAGCGGTCGGGCCTCGAGCTGGGGCGAGCGCCTCGCGACCGCCCCGCGGGGGCACCCGAAGGATCGAGTTGCTGCGCCGCAAGAGACTCTCGCGGGGGGGCCGAAGTTCGGACGCGGCATCGGCCGCGGCGCCGGGCTCGGATTCGTCGCGGAGACGTGGCGCGCGTCGGCGCCGGTGACGGGCTGGCTCGACGAGCACGCCGGCCCGGCGACGATGCCGGCGGACCGCCGGCGCCGCCGGAGGTGACGCGTGGCCGACCGTTACGTGGAGCTCAGTCGGGCGTCGTGGGATGAGCGGGCGCCCGCGCTTGCGGCCTCCTGCGATTACGCCGTGGCCCGGTTCATCGACGCCGGACTTTCTGAGCGACGTCGTTCGCTTCGACCTTCCACGGCTCGGTGACGTCCGCGGAGTTCACGGCGTGCACCTGCAGTGCCACACCGGCACCGACACGATCTCGCTGGCGCGACTGGGCGCACGGATGACCGGCGTGGACTTCTCCCGGGAGTCGCTGGAGCAGGCGCGGCTGCTGTCCGATCGGACCGCTGTGCCGGCTGCCGTCGGTCGGGAGATGGGCGAATGTCGTGGCGGACCTGCTCGTGCCCGGTGGGCGACTGTCCCTGCGCGAGGGACACCCAATGCCGTGGACGCTCGAAGATGAGCTCTCCGAATGTCTGCTCGCCGTCGAGCATCCGTATTTCGAGCGCGCGGAGCCCTCGGTGAGATCGTGACCGCACTCGGGAACGCCGGGATGGACCTGACGATGCTCGTGGAGCACGACGGCGTCCCGTGGGAGGCGTTGCCGGAAAAGATGACCAGGATCGCACTCGGCGAGTCGCGGCTGACCGACCGTCCGTGGCGGCTGCCTCACACTTACACGCTTCAGGCGATCAAACGCCGCTGACGGTCAGGGGCCCGAGTTGAGCGCCTGCGCGACCTTGACCACGGCGGTGCGCTCATAGAAGTCAACGGCCACGATCGCACCGGAGGTGTGGCGCTCGCGGGTGCAACGCTGGATGCGGGCGCGCAGGAAGACGGCGTGACCGATCTGCGCGTTGATCGTGGGACTGGGAGGGAACGGGGGAACCCAGTGGTTGATCAGGAGCATCGGGCTGTCCTGACCACCCCGGTAGCGGGCGCAGCTGAGCTGACCCGGGTGCACGGCACCCAGCGGCGTGTCCTGGATGAACGAGAACGCCGGCATGTACCACGGCGGCGAGCCGCCTTCCACCTCCGCGAACACGATCAATCTGTGGCCGGCATCGATCAGCTCACCGAGGGTCGGCAACGCGGCGTGCGGCCTCAGCGTCGCGACGTACCGTGTGAGCCCCGCGGCCGCGAACGACTGTCTGATCGTCGAGGGCGGGACGTAGTCCTCGACGATCACGATCAGCACCTGGTCGGGGTGCTCGCCGAGAAACGACGCGATCGTGTCCAGCTCGCGATCGAGCGCCTCGGCGCCGAGCTCGCACAGCGTGTGGCACAGATACGGCTCGGGCTTGCCCGTCAGCGTGCCCAGGCCGACGCCGCCGGCGACTCGGTCGGCGACGCGTAGCGCGCTCGGCGACAGCTGCTGGGACACCTTGTTGCGATCGGACCCCTCGGCGGCGAGGTCGGTCCGTACGCGTCCGGTCGCCGGGTCGTACACGCCGTAGTGGATGTCGATCAGAAAGGCCCTGATCCCGTCCTTGAGCTGACGGCCGATCGGGTACGTCTGGTTGGCGAAATACCAGCCAGGCTCGGTCGAGGCCGCGAACGAGTTGTGCGTACCGGGGAAGAGGACCTCGTTCAGCGGTCGCGAGCACAAGGCCGCCGATCCGTTACAGGAGGCGGGGGTGTCACTCCCACGCTGACCGCCGCCACACGCCGCGCACACGAGAACGATGATCGGTATGGCCGCGAGGGTCCGCAAGATCGCGCGGATCATCGCACTAAGGGCCCCCGACTCCGGTCGCGGACCGTGAAGCGCGCCAGAATGGAGCTGAGGCGCCGCCGGCGGGCTCCGCCTACCATCCCAGGCGTGACCGACCGGACGGCCAGCCGGATCTCCGTGACCGGGGAGGTGGCTGATCTGTCGCGGCGCGAGGACGTCCGCTCGCGCGCGAGCCGCCTCGGCCTGCTCGGGTGGGTCCGCCTGGAGGCGGACGGCACGTTGTGCGTGCACGTCGAGGGGGAGCGCGCCGCGATCGCGGAGCTCGCGGCCGAGCTCCGGTCGACCCCGGGCGTCGACTCGGTGTCGGACCGGCGGGTGCGGACCGAGGGCCACGAGCAGTTTGCGATCCGCGGGATTCCGGCGGGGGTGTTCGTCGTCCAGGAGCATCAGGCGACCGCGCACCATTTCGATGTCCGCCTCGAGGTCGACGGCGTGATGCGGTCGTGGGCGGTGCCCAAGGGGCCCTCGATGGACCCGACGGTCAAGCGCTTCGCGGTGCAGGTCGAGGACCACAGCCTGTCCCACAACGACTTCGAGGGGCGGACCGGCAACGGCGGGGCGATCATCTGGGATCGCGGTCAATACGAGCAGGGTGGCCGCGTGTCCTGGCCGGAGGCGCTCGAGCGCGGTCACGCCGTGTTCGTGCTGCACGGCGAGAAGCTCCGCGGCGGGTTCGCGCTGCAGCGGACCGCCGGTGGCGACAAGCCCCAGTGGCTGTTGATCAAGCGCAGGGACGAACACGCCGACCGCGGTTCGGACATCGTCGCCGAGCGCCCGGGATCGGTGCGTAGCGGCTTGACGCTGTCCGAGCTGATCGCCGACCAGTAATCCCCGCGGGACGCGAACCGCGGCCGCGGCGGCGCGGCGAATGCCGAGTGATGGATCCGGCCGCCTCCGTCGATCTATATGGACAGCACGAACGGCCGGAAGGAGAGAACACATGACCGACCACCGGATCGCGACACTGAGGCAGGCGGCTTGCCGCGGGCGCGGAACGGCTGGGGCGCGAGAACGAATCACCCGGTTGGGCAATGACCACCGCGTGCCGCGTGGGCCGAACGAGCGCGAGCCGACGTTCCAGTCCCGGATCCGCCGCCACGACGAATACGGGAGCTGACCGTGGCGCGGCGCGTCGTGCAGCTCGAGCTTCACACCCACGACCTCGAGGCCGCGAGCGCGTTCTGCGGCGTGCGGGCCGGGATGGCTGCCGTACGTCGAGGTGGACGGGATCGAGACGGCGACGAGCGGGCGCGCGATCTCGGCGCCACCGTGCTGCTGGGTCCGCGCGAAGGGCCGGCCGGATGGCGCTCGGTCGTGCGGTCGCCGTCGGTGGGCGAGATAGCACTGTGGGAGCAGAAGCGATGAGCCCCGACGAGCGCGTCCCCGGCCAGCGGCTCGAGCCGGACCGACGTCGACGCGATCGTCGAGATGCTGACCGAGAGCGCGACCGCCGCGACCCCGGCTCGACCCGTCGGGCGCGTACGCGCCCGACCACCTCGCGGTGTTGACCCTCCGCGGCGACCGGATCGACGAGCTGCACGCTTTCCACGACGCCTCCGCGCCGGAGCGGTTCGGGTTCCCCGCCCGGGCATGACGCTCGCGTTCGTCCGCGGCCCTGTAGCTTCCCGACGAGATCCGGCGGACGGCTACGGATGATGCCTCCGCGATCCGCTGCGAGGCTGACCGCATGAGCAACGCCCACGCCTCGGCGCTTCCGCGCGCCCGGGGGCGGCGCCGGCCCGAGGACCGCCGCCGCGGGAACGGACTGGCCTGGTTGATCGAGCACCGGGCGCAGCTGCTGGCATCGCTCGCGGTCGGGTCGCTCGCGGTCGGCGGACTGCTGTACGCCATCGGCGAGGGGGCCGCCGGCCAGCTGGTGTGGCGCGTGACGGTGGCGTTGCTGGCGGCTGAGCTGGCCGTCGAGGTCGGGCGCACGGTGGTCGTCGAGCACAGCCTCGGCGTCGACACGATCGCGCTGGTGGCGATGGTGGGCGCCCTCGCGCTCGACCAGGAGCTCGCCGGCGTCGTGATTGGGTTGATGTTCTCGGGCGGGGCGTCGCTCGAGGCGATCGCCTCGCGACGCGCCCGCCGCGAGCTGAGCGCGCTCGTGCAGCGCGCGCCGAAGGTCGCGCATGTGCGCGTCGACGATCGCTTCGAGGAAGTCCCGATCGAGCGAGTTCAGGCGGGCGACGTGGCGGTCGTCCGCACCGGCGAGGTCGTGCCGGTCGATGGAACCGTGCTGAGCGCGGAGGCGGTTATCGACACCAGCACCCTCACCGGTGAGCCGCTGCCCGAGACCGTGCGGTGCGGAATGCCGGTGCTGAGCGGGTCGGCCAACGCGGGGCCGCCGTTCGACGTCCGCGCCGACCGGCCCGCCGCCGACAGCGCGTATGCGGCGCTGGTGCGACTGGTCGAGCAGGCCCAGACCCAGCGCGCTCCGTTCGTGCGGATGGCCGACCGCTATGCGGGCTTCTTCCTCCCCGCGACGTTGCTCGTGGCCGGCCTGGCGTGGGCGCTCACCGGCGATCCGGTGAGGGGGCTCGCGGTCGTGGTCGTCGCCACCCCGTGCCCGTTGATTCTCGCCGCGCCGATCGCGCTCGCATCCGGGCTCTCGCACGCCGCCCGCGCCGGGGTGATCGTCAAGGGCGCGGGCGCGATCGAGACGCTCGGCGAGGCGCAGACGGTCATGTTCGACAAGACGGGTACGTTGACCGTCGGGACGCCCGAGGTGCGCGACATCCTCACCCGCGACGGGTGGGAGCAGGGCGAACTGCTGCGACTCGCCGCCTCGGTCGACCGCCTGTCGGCGCACGTGCTCGGGGAGGCGCTCGTGACCGCGGCGCAGGATGCCGAGCTCGAGCTGCTGATGCCAACCGAGATCACCGAGGATCCCGGCCAGGGCATCCAGGGCAGCGTGGACGGAACCGTCGTGTTCGTCGGGAGCCGGGCGTTCATGCGCGGCCACGCCGTCCCCGAGGAGGAGCTCACCTCTGCCGCGCTGACCGCCACCCGTGGTTCGGGCGAGGCCCACGTCGTCGTCGCGGTGGATGGTCACGTCGCCGGTGTGATCGTGATGGGGGACGAGCTCCGTCCCGACGCCGCGCGTCTCGTCGAACGCCTCCGCGCGGAGGGGGTGAGGCACGTCGCGATGCTGTCCGGCGACCGGCGCTCGGTGGCCGAGCGCGTCGGCCGCGAGCTCGGCGTCGATCGCGTGTACGCCGAGCAGTCTCCCGAGGACAAGCTGGAGGTCATCAGACGCGTCGCGGCCGAACCCGACCTGCGCCCGGTGATCATGGTCGGCGACGGCGTCAACGACGCGCCCGCGCTCGCGATCGCCGACCTCGGTATCGCGATGGGCGCGGCGGGCGCGACCGTGTCGTCGGAGACCGCCGACGCCGTCATCACGGTCGACCGCGTCGACCGCGTCGCGGACGCCGTGCACACCGGTCGCCACGCACTGTCGATCGCCCGCCAGAGCGTGATCGCCGGGATGGGGATGAGCCTCATCGCGATGGGCGTTGCCGCCGCGGGTTACCTGCCGCCCGTCGCCGGCGCGCTCGTGCAGGAGGTGATCGACCTGGCCGTGATCGTCAACGCCCTGCGCGCCCTGCATGGATGAGTGACTGCGCCCCGGCGGGCGAGCTCAGGCAAGGCGCAGGCATCAGGTGATGCCCGAGAGATCGAGTCGGCTGAGGCGCGCCGGATCGGACAGAACGGTGATGTCGACGATCCTGCCATCGGGTGACGGTGAACCCCAGGACGGCGAACGGGCGGCCGTCGAGAACGACGACGGCCCCGGGGCCGCCGTTGACCAGGGCGGCGCGCGCGTACAGCGCGAGCCGCGCGAAGCTGAGCGCGCGCTCGGCCACCGCGCGGGCGCCGCGGACCACCGCCGACGCGCCCGGGCGGCCGGTGCCATCGTCCTCGCGAAGCACGATGTCGGGGTCGAGCACCGCCACGAGTGCTTCGAAGTCGCCCTCCCGGCTGGTGGCGGAGAACGCCTCGACGACGCTCCACTGCCGCGCCGGGTCCGCGTCGGGAACCGTCGCGCCGTCGCGCACGCGGCGCCGGGCGCGGCTGGCCAGCTGACGGGCAGCCGCGGAAGATCGTCCGGTGATCGATGCGATCTCGTCGAACGGAACCGCGAACATGTCGTGCAGCACGAACGCGAGGCGCTCGGCCGGGGCGAGCGTGTCGAGCACCACGAGCAACGCCAGTCCGACCGAATCGGCGGTCAAGGCCGCAAGCTCGGGGTCGGTGGCGTTCTGCGAGGTGACGATCGGGTCGGGTATCCCCGCCTCCAGCCGCTTTTCGCGCTTGGCCCGACGCGCCCGGAGCATGTTCAGCGACACCCGCGCCACGACCGTCGTCAGCCATCCCCCCAGGTTCTCGACGCCGGTGACGTCGCTGCGACTGAGCCGCAACCATGCTTCCTGCAGCGCATCGTCAGCCTCGCTGAGTGACCCCAGCAGCCGGTAGGCGACGGTCCGCAGATGCGGTCGGTGCTCCTGAAAGCGCTCGGCCAGCCATTCCTGGTCGGTCATCGGTCACATTCTTTCCTCGCCGCGTGTCACATGAGCAGTGACACGCCAAATACGGCTGACGTGACAAACGACGGGAGGCACCATGACATCCGCTACCGATCATGTCCCCGAGCCCGTGCTCCCAGACGGGGCGTGGAGCGTCGACCCTCGGCGCAGCGAGATCGGCTTCGCCGTGAAGGCGATGTGGGGACTGGTGACCGTTCACGGTGTGTTCGGCTCCTACGACGGCAGCCTGAACGTTCGCGCGGGCGGCGCCGCGGGCGAGCTGACGATCGAGGCCGCCAGCCTCGACACCGGGAACGGCCGGCGCGACCGACACCTGCGCTCGCCTGACTTCTTCGACGTCGAGCGACACCCGCGGATCGTATTCACCGCGACGGGAGCCACCGTGCGCGACGGGCGTCTGGCCGTCGTCGGGGAGCTGGCGATCGACCCATCGCGCGTCCCGCTCGAGATCCCGGTGGCCGTCGAGGAAATGGCCGACGGCGCCCTGCGCGTGGACGGCAAGGTGACCGTCTCTCGCGAGGACGCGGGCCTGGCCTGGAACATGCTCGGGACGATCGGCGGCGACGCTATGCTCCACGCCCGGCTCACGCTCGAGCGCGCGTCTTAAATTTAACCCGCGCCTTAATACGAAATCTTGACGGTCGCCGGCCGTTTCTTAGCGTTTCTTTGACGGTGTCTCGGAAAGCATCCGAGGTGCACCCATCTGATGTCCGTTGCCGATCTCGAGCGACATGACCCGGTCCGCGGTGGCCAGGAGACTCCGCGATGACCACATCGCGACGACCTAGCCTGCACGAGGGGGCGAACAAGGCGCAAGCGCCGTCGCCGGGGGAAGCCGGGCCGTCGCCGGGGACGGGCCGAGCGAAGCGGAGCTTCAACGAGGCGGCCCACAAGCTCGGCTACGTCGCCCCGCCGCCGACCAGCGCCTACGCCGAGGAGTCGGAGGCCACGCGCAAGCGGTTCGAGGCCCTGGCCGATTCCAACCGGGACGTGATGGCTCACGGGAGCCGGGCAATCCTGGCGCTCGGCGCGCTCGGGGTCGTGTACGGTGACCTCGGCACCAGCCCCCTGTACACGGACCAGGTCATCTTCAGCTCGTACAAGGCCACGGCGCACATCACGCCGGCCACCGTGTACGGGATCGCGTCGCTGATCTTCTGGGCGCTGATGGTCATCGTGTCGATCAAGTACGCGGGCTTCATCATGCGCGCGCACAACCGCGGCGACGGCGGGATCATGGCGCTGACCGCTCTCCTGCAGCGCAACAAGGTCGTCCACGGAGCGCTACTGGTGACGCTCGGGATCTTCGGCGCCGCGCTGTTCTTCGGCGACGGCATGATCACTCCCGCGATCTCGGTACTCGGGGCGATCCAGGGGGTTCAGGTCGCCACGCCCGCGCTCGCTCACCTGGTCGTGCCGCTGTCGGTGGCGATCCTGCTCGGTCTGTTCATCCTGCAGCGATACGGGTCGGGAACGATCGGATGGTTGTTCGGCCCGATCCTCCTCTTGTGGTTCGTGGTGATCGGGCTGATCGGCCTCAGCCAGGTGGTCAAGCAGCCGGGGGTGTTCCAGGGGCTCTCCCCGACCTGGGCCGTCCGCTTCTTCATCGACCACGGCGCCTCCGGCTACCTCGTGCTCGGCGGCGTGGTGCTGGCGGTGACGGGTGCGGAGGCCCTGTACGCCGACCGGGGACATTTCGGCGCCGGACCGATCCGCTTGGGCTGGTTCGGCCTGGCGCTACCGGCGCTCGTGCTCAACTACCTCGGCCAGGGGGTGTTCATCCTCCACCACCCGGCCCTGGCGGAGGACGCGAACACGTTCAATCCCTTCTACCAGATGACCCCCCACTGGGCGCTGTGGCCGTTGGTCGTGCTGGCCGCCGTCGCCACGGTGATCGCCTCTCAGGCCGTGATCTCGGGCTCGTTCTCCGTGGCCAAGCAGGCCGTGCAGCTGGGCTTCCTCCCGCGGCTGCGGGTCCTGCACACGTCCAAGGTCGAGGGCCAGATCTACGTCCCGATCATCAACTGGCTGCTGTGCGTCGGCGTCCTCACGCTGACGCTCGTGTTCCGTTCCTCGAACAAGCTGGGTGACATCTACGGCGTCGCCGTGACGGGAACGTTCATCCTCAACACGCTGCTGTTCCTCGCCGTCGCCCGCTTCCTCTGGGGAACGGCGAAACGGAAGCTGGCACCGATCGCGGTGCTGTTCCTGACCGTGGAGGTCGCTTTCTTCAGCGCGAACGTCGCCAAGGTCGAGCACGGCGCCTGGCTGCCGCTGGTGACCGGACTCTTGATGTCGATCGTGATGATCAACTGGCGCCGCGGCCAGATGATCGTCACGCGCAACCGCGTCGCCCAGGAGGGACCGCTGAACGAGTTCCTGGGCGGGCTTGCCTCCGCCAGGCCGCCGCTGGTCCGGACTCCCGGCGTCGCCGTGTTCCTCTGCCGCGACAAGGACACCACTCCGCTTGCGCTGCGCGCCGACGTCGAGCACACCCACACGCTTCCGGAGAAGGTCCTGATCGTCTCGGTCGACACGGTCAGCATTCCGCACGTCGAGACGTTCGAACGCTGCGCGGTCGAGGTGCTCGGGCACGGGCGCTTCAAGGTCGTCCATATGACCGCGCGCTTCGGCTACCACGACACCCTCAACATCCCCGACGCGCTGGCGCAGGCGCGCAAGCAAGGCCTGCTCGAGCGCAACCTCGACCTCGAGCATGCGTCGTATTTCGTCTCGCGGATCACGATCACCCCGACCGACGATCCCGGCATGCAGCCCTGGCGGAAGAACCTGTTCATCGCCATGGCCCGCAACGCATCGAGCGCGATCGAGCACTTCGGGCTCCCCGGCGACCGCACCGTGCTCATGGGCTCGCAAGTCGCGCTCTGAACGACGCGTCGCGGGGCAGCAACTACACCAGCGTCGGTGGGGGGACCCGTACCGGCTGTGCCGCTGCGACCGCATCGAGCGCGTCGAGCACGTTGCGGAGGTTGATCAGGAGCGCGCCGTAGACCGGCCAGAGGTCGTCGTGCAACTCGTCCACGGCCAGGCGGTTGGCGAGCGCGGTGAGCTCCTCGCGGGCCGCTTTGACCTCGGTGGTGTCGGCGTCGGCCACCGCGGCGCCGGATCGGTGAAGCAGGTCCACCCAGGGCTCGCGGAAAGCGTGGTCCCACTCCTCGGGAGGGACGCGAGCGATCCGGATCGTGCGAGCCATGCTGCGGATCTCGGCAACGGCCTGAGTGAGACGGTTGACGATCGGCACGAAGCGCTTTGCCTCCTGCATCCGGTGGGGGACCGCTCGACGCGGATTCAGCCGTCCACTCTCGCGAGCCTCCTCGATCACACTCCACGCACGCTCGATGTTGCTGTCGATGTCGCGGGTTCGGACGATCCAGCGGTCGACATCGTCCGCGGTGAATCCGCGCTTCAGTTGCGCCGCGATGTCGGCGAGCAGTTCCCCGACCCGGTCGTCGATGACGTCTATCTGGTTGGCGGCGCCCCGGTCGCGCAACGGAGGCCAGACGATGAGGTTCACGAGCAGGCCCACCGCAATCCCGATCCCGGTGTCCGCCAAACGTGCGGCCAGCATGCCGCTCTTGTCGATGTAGCCGGTCGTGAGCACGACCACGGCCGTCGCCGCGGTCGTCGTTTCGGCGCGGACACCGCGCACCGAGCCAACGACCAGCCCCGCGAGCACGGCCGCTCCGAGCGATACCGCGTCGAGCCCGAAGATGTGCCACGCCGCGAACGCGATCAGCACTCCGAGCACGCTCGCCCCGGCCTGCTGCACCCCACGTCTGACCGTTCCGAACACGGTCGCGTGCACCGTCAGCAGCGCCGCCCACGGCGCCATGAACGCCTGGGCGAGATGGAACACGTGCACCGCGAGGACCCACGCGACGACGGCCGCCAGCACCGTCTTTCCCAACTGCGACACGCCCGCCCATGTCACCGGATCGCGCAGCCGATGAGATACCCGCGCAAACATGATCGTCGATCCATCTACCCGCGAGGGCTCGTTCGCGTCGGTTGGGTGTGGGTAGAGGTCCGATCGTGAGCGGCAGTCGGCTGCGCCGATCGGATTGCTCGGGCCCGGGGCTACGGCGGCGCCGGCGCGGGCGCGGATTCGAGTACCTCGATGAGAGCGGAGAGCGCGTCGCGGACGAGGACGCGCTCGAGCGGATCCACGACCTCACGATCCCCCCGCCTGGAGGGACGTGTGGATCTGCGCGGACCCTCTCGGCCACCTGCAGGCCACCGGGATCGACGATGCCGGCCGCAAGCAGTACCTCTACCACGAGCGGTGGCGCGCGCGTCGTGACCGCGCCAAGTTCGACCCGATGGTCTCGTTCGCGCGCGCGCTGCCGCGGCTGCGCCGGTGCCTGTCGCACGACCTGGATGGTTCCGAGCCGACGCGCGAGCGGGTGCTCGCGTGCTCAGTACGGCTGTGGGACGTCGGCCTGTTCCGCACCGGCGGCGAGGAGTACGCCGAGCGTGGCGGTGGCCTTGGTCTGACGACGATTGGCAAGCAGCACGTCTCGATCGAGGGCGGCTGGGTGCTGTTTGACTACCCGGCCAAGGGCGGCGTGCGGCGCGTGCACTCGGTCGAGGATCCGGTCTGCATGGAGCTGATCCGCAAGCTGCGCCGTCGCCGGGGCGGCGGGGAGCAGTTGGTGGCTTACCGCGACGGACGCGGTTGGGTCCCCGTCCGCGCCGAGGACGTCAACGAGTACCTCAAGCAGCGGCTCGGCGAAGAGTTCAGCGCCAAGGACTTCCGGACCTGGAACGCGACCGTGCTCGGGGCGGCGGCGCTCGCCGCCAACGGGTCGGACGCGCCCACGAAGACGGCGCGACAGCTCGCGATCAAGCAAGCGGTGAACTCGGTTGCCGAGGTTCTCGGCAACACGGCCGCCGTCGCCCGCCGCGCGTACATCGACCCGCGGATCTTCGACCGGTATCTGGCGGGCTGGACGATCGGCCCGGTGCTCGCGGATGCCGCCGAGCCCGATGACATGAACGATCGGGGACGCCGCCGCCTCGAGCTCGCGGTGGTCGACCTGCTCGCCGGCGATCACGACTCGTCCGCGGTGACTCGGATCGCGGCATGACCGAACGCGCTACCGTACGCGCCGCCACGGGTAGCAGCGAAGAAGTCACGGACGCAGACCCACGCGACGAGCCAGATTCAGAGCGGCTGGGGCGCAACGTCACCGACCTCCTGAACGAGCTGCGAGTCGCGGGCACGGGGATCCAGGTGATGCTCGCGTTCCTGCTGGTCGTGCCGTTCAACGCCGGCTGGAAGCAGACCTCCACGTTCGATCGGTGGGTTTACTTCATCACGCTGCTGTGCATCGCGGTCGCGGCCGTGCTGCTGATCTCCCCATCGGTTCACCACCGGCTGCTGTTCCGCCGGCGGGAGCGCGCATACCTCGTGCGCGTCGGCACCAGGCTCGCGATCGTGGCGGCGGGGTTCATCGCGGTGGGGCTGGTCGGGATCCTGGTGCTGATCTCCAACTTCGTGTTCGGGACGGTCGCGGCGGTCAGCGTCGGCATCGTGGCCGCGATCCTCGTGATCTCCGTGTGGTTCGTTTTGCCGCTGAGCCGTCGCCACGAGGCCTCGGAAGTCTGATCGAAGGGACTTCCCGCGGGAACGTGTGCGAGATGATGTTTCGCGTGACCGCTGCTGAGGTTCGGGTTCGCGTACGGGCGGGCGCGCGTCGCGAGGAGCTACGCCCGACGGGCGACGGCCGGATCGTTGCCCAGGTGACCGCCCCGGCGCGCGAGGGTCGCGCGAACCAGGCGCTCTGTCGCCTGGTGGCGAAGCAACTCCGAATCGCTCCGTCGAGCGTCGTGATAGTCCGCGGGGCACACTCTCGCGACAAACTGATCCGGGTTGAGGGGATCGACCAAGCGGCGGTCGACGCTGCGCTCGGGACCTCGCACGACGACCACCCCCGAGCAAGGTAATGCCCTTCGTCGCGGCCGTCGCGCTTGTCGAACGGGTGGACGGCGCTACCTCGACGGCGGCGCCGTCAAGCACCCACGTACGAGGGTCACTCGAGTGCGTGCTCGATCGCGTCGACGGCGTTATCGAGTCCGCGTTCCTGGCGAAGATGGGTGGCGAGCGTCGACGCCCGGTCACGGTAGCCGTCGGTGCTCAGGAGGTGGGCAAGGCCGCGCTCGAGGGCGGGCGCGGACGCCCGGGCCCAGGGGATGGTGGTCGCTACCCCGAGGCGGGTCATGCGGAGCGCGGTCAGGGGTTGGTCGAACCCGCGCGGGACGATCAGCTGTGGCAGACCGGCCGCGAGCAGCCCGACCGTGGTTCCGACCCCGCCGTGTTGGATCGCGGCCAGGCATCTCGGTGCGGTGTGTGTGAGCGGGGCGAACGGAACCACGTACGTGTCGGGGGAGGGGTCGAGCCGGATCGGTTGCGGAGTGGGGCCCGCGAGGACGAGCGCGCGGTGTCCGAGCCGCCGGGTGGCCGCGACGGCGTTGGGGTAGAACTGCTGCGGATCGACGGCCGAGCTTCCGCCCAGGGTGATCAGGATCGGCGGCGGACCGGCCTCGAGGAACTCGTCGAGACCGTCGGGCGGGGGGTTGGAGCGGGGCGTGTCCCAGGCGAAGAAGCCGGTCAGCTGGACGTTCGGCTGCCAGTCCGGCGGCGCGTGCACCACACGCGGCGAGGCGCCGACGAGATACGGATTGCCCGACTCGAGCGGGACAAACAGCGCGTCGCGAGCACGCGGAAGGCCGAACGCGCGGCGTGTCGCGTCCACCGCCGGATCGAACGATCGCCGAATGTTCCAGCGTGCCGTTTGCCAGGCGCCACGGCAGATCGCTCGGCTCACGGGGCCGCCGGGAAGCCGCACCCGCGTCGGGCCCGGCAACGAGCGCGCGCTCGGGATCATGCCGGGGAACACGCTGAACGTCGCCCACCGGGTCCCTGCGAGCTCGGCCGCGATCGGGCTCGCCAGCACCGTCGGATGGGACACGAGCAGATCCGCGCCTTCGAGCGAGCCGCGAAGATCCCCGACCCACGAGGTCAGATTCGGGAAGATGAACGTGCGGAACAGGTGCAGAAATCCGGCGTAGCCTCCTTGCCGTCCATCGAAGATCGCCGGATCGGCGGCGAATTCCTCGGGCCCGAACTGCGGCCCGGCCGGCACGAACCGCAGACCCTCGTCCTCGACCAGGGATGCATACGCGCTGGTCGTCGCCACGCGCACCGCATGCCCACGGGCGGCCGTCGCCTTCGCCAGCCCGATCGTCGGGAACAGGTCACCCCAGCTGCCCATCGTCGCGAACACGACCTGAGCCACGCCACAACTGTACGACCAGACCGACTTCTGCTCGAGCAGTGAGGCAGGAGACGGCGGCGATGCCGACGCCCCACGTGACCGCGGCGATCGCGCTGTGCTGCTCAGCTCAGACGCCTGCGGCGTTCCGGTCCGGGGCGTGGTCCCAGTCGGCCTGCGGGTCGAGAAGTCCCAGTCGCGCGGCGGCCGCGGCAGCCCGCCCGCGGGTTGGGGTGCCGAGCTTGCAAGGGATCGCGGAGACGTGGTGATCGTCGGTTTCTGGTGCGACCACGAGTCGTGCGGCGATTTTGCGCGTTGCGGGGTCCCTCGGCCAGCGGCGCGAGCACCTCGAGCTCTCGTGCGGTGAGCCCGGCGGGGTTCTGGCGCGTGCTGGGCCTTCGCAGGCTCGGCCGGGATCGCCCCCGCCTCTGCGCCCACGAGCGCCAGCTTGCCCCGCGAGCTCGCCTGCACGTCGGCAAGGAGGTCGGTCAGCCGGGCGAGATGCTGCTCCCGCTCGAGCAGTACTCCGCTCGCCGGCCCCGGACCCGCGTCGCCATCACGCCGGAAAGTGTCGCGCTCCGCATGGGAGACGCCAGTGACGGTCTATGCGAGCGCCTTGGCTTTGAGTGACTCGAACTCCTGCTGAGTGATCGCGCCGTTCTCGAGCAGCTGCTTGGCCTTCTCGATCTCGCTCGCCGGTCCACCGCTGCCAGCCGTCTGGCGCACATACTCGTCGACCTGCGCCTGTGCCGTGTCGGCTTCCTTGGCGCTTCGGTCAGCCATCCCGGAATGGTTGAAAATCAAATAGGCCAATACGCCGATCCAAGGAAGGATGACGACGAACACGACCCAAGCCGCCTTGGCCCAGCCCGAGATGTCGTGACGCCGGAACACATCGATCAGGACCGTGATCGCGATCCAGATGAAGATCACCCACGCAAAAACGATGAGAATGTCCCAGAGAATGTCCAGGAATGGGTACGACGCAGCAACAGGCAACATGGTCCGCCTCCGTCTGGTTCGTGATTGGAGCGCCTCGTCCGGCGCTCCGGGACACAGAGCTTGGGATGGAGTCAAAGCGTAATGCCATCGACGGCGGCCGAACTGCCATGCGGCAACGCGCTAGGCTTTTGTCTCGGCGCTTCAGGCTGGACAGCTAGCGACGGTTATGGCCGCGTTTGGGACTTCGCTCTTGGTCACGGTTCGGTACACGGCGGCGACCGTGAGGTGGATGTCGCTTTCGCACGCTGCTCTTGATTTCGGAGTCTCGTCATCGGAGCGGTCACCTGGGTCTTACCGACGACGGCCGATCGATTGGTGATGCCCGGGGCGGGTGAAGACCGCGGGCGCCGCGCGGTTCCGCTGGCGATCGGAATTGTCGTACTGATCGCCGCCGGAGTCGCGGGCGCGCTGATCGCCAACGCGGTCAATTCGCCCTCCAACGCGACCACGACCGCGGCAAGCCCGGCGGCCGGGTCATCGTCGTGCAACGTGACCTCGATTGCCGCTCAAGAACTTCCTTCAGTGGTCACGATCTTTGCCGGCAGCGGCACCGCTTCGGGCGTTGGCTCAGGCGAGGTCATCCGGTCGGACGGATACATCCTGACCAACAATCACGTGATCTTGCCGGCCGTCGGCGGCGCAGCGCTTCAGGTCGTATTTGAGGACGGGAGCACGTCCGCCGCGACGATCACCGGGCGCGACCCGCTCACGGATCTGGCGGTGATCCGAGTCAGCGGCAAGTCCGACCTACGGACCATCTCGGTCGGAAACTCCTCAAACCTGAGGATCGGTCAGGGGGTGGTGGCGCTTGGGGCGCCACTCGGCTTGTCCAGCACGGTGACGAGCGGCATCGTCAGTGCGCTCGGGCGCACGGTCCACGTGCCCGGGGAAGCATCGCAGTCGGCCCTGCTGATCGACGCCGTCCAGACCGACGCGGCGATCAATCCGGGGAACAGCGGTGGCGCGCTGGTCGACTGCTCCGGCGATTTGATCGGGGTGCCGACGGCGGGCGCGAACATCCCATCGCCGTCGGGCGAGGCAAGCGGCGGCAGCATCGGACTGGGGTTCGCGATCCCGGTGAATCTGGCGGTCAAGGTGGCTGACGAGATCATCGCCACCGGCACCGTGACCCACGCCTTCATCGGGCTCCAGGCCGAACCTCTGCCGGCCAGTGCCACACGCGCGAGCGGCACCCAGGGTCTGAGGGTGACCGCGGTCGTCGCCGGGAGCCCCGCCGCCGGCGCGGGGCTGCGCGCCGGCGACATCATCACCTCGATCGACGGCGAATCCGCCATGAGCACCGATCAGCTGATGGCCGTCACGCTCACCAAACGGGCCGGCGATCAGGTCGAGATCGGCTACGAACGGAACGGCACCAAAGCCACCGCGACGATCACGCTAGCCGCCCGGTCATGAGCCCAGGGCTCGGTGAGAAGTGATCCTGCCGACCGACATACCCACCCGCGCCGAGATCGACCGACTGTTCGAGCACCGCGCTCCCGCGAGCGTGTCTATCTATCTCCCTACCGACCCTGCGTCAAACGGCGACCCCGAACGGATCGAGCTCAAGACCCTGGCCGCGAAGGCGTCGTCCCAGCTCCGCGAAGCAGGCGCCGGAGTGAGGGTCATTCGCCGGTTCGAAGACGAGATCGGGTACCTATACGACGACGAGGACTTCTGGCGCTACCAGGCCCGGAGCCTGGCGGCGTTCGCGGCGCCACAGTGGCTGATCACGTTCAGGCTGCCAAACCGCCTGCTCGGCCGCGTCGAAGTGTCAGACCGTTTCTACGTCAGGTCGCTGCTGCGGACGCTGACATTTCCGCACGTCGCATTTGTGCTGGCACTCGCGCAGGGCTCGGTCCGCGTGGTCGAGGTGACCCCGGACCTCGAGCCGGCACGAATCGACGTCGACGATCTGCCGTCGGACGTCGCGAGCGCCGCCGGCAAATCGTCGATCGTCGATCGCGCGCCAGTTCGCCGTCTGCAGGGCTCGGAAGGACAAAAGGTCCGCATGCACCAGTACGCCAGAGGAGTCGACCGTGCACTCCGACCGCTTCTGAACGGCCTAGAGGTGCCGTTGATCCTCGCCGCGGCGGAGCCGATCGACAGCGCCTTCAGATCGGTCAACACGTATCCACATCTGCTTGCGCAGGGCATCTCCGGCAACCCCGAGACGGCCTCGGACGCCGAGCTTGCGGTGAGTGCCCGCCCAGTCCTCGACGACCTCTACGCGGGGGAGCTCCGGGACCTCCAGGAGCTCTACGGACAGCGGTCTGCGGACGGGCGCGCGCTGTCTGACGTCGCCGAAGTCGCACGTGCGGCGACTTTCGGCGGGGTCGCAACGCTACTCGTAGATATCGACGCAGCCGTTCCGGGCACCGTCGACGATCAGACCGGCGCCGTGACGTTCGCGCGCGCCGCCACGGGCGCCGTTCACGATGTGACCGACGAGATCGCTCGGCGCGCCTGGTTGAGCGGTGCCCGTGTCCTCGCCGTCCGCGACGGCGATATGCCCGCCGGCGGCGCCGTCGCGGCAATCCTGCGTTACACGCTGTGAGCGCGCAGGCCAGTGCCGCCGCAGCGTCCCTCACAACCATCACACCTACAGCCCTTGGGGTCAACTGACAATCGTTATGAAACGCTTGCAAACACGCGTCGGGGGCCCGGTCGGCGCGGTTGTCGTGGCGACTGCAGTGCTGCTGGCCGGGATCTGGCTCGGTGGTCATCCGGGCAACCTTCCCCCGCTGCTGCGGGGGAGCCCGTTTGAGAGCCACCGCAATCAAACGGTCACCGAGCAGGCCCTGAACATCCTCACCACCCGGTACTACCGGCCGCTGAACCGATCGAGCCTGGTCGACGTCGGACTGTCGGGGATGGTCGCGAGCCTCGACGACCCCTACTCACACTACCTCGATCCTCGCGCGTACCGCGAGCGCGGCGAACAGTCCACGCCGGAACTGAGCGGGATTGGAATCAACGTCGTGGCAGACCCGCGGGGACTACGGGTGGTGGAGGTGTTCGAGCACTCGCCGGCCGCCGGCGCCGGTCTGATGTCCGGCGATCTGATCGTCAAGGTGGGATCGACCTCGCTGGCCGACCGATCCTACGAGTTCGGCTCTGACCTGATCAGAGGTCCGGCCGGCACCCTGGTCAAGCTCACAGTCGTGCGGGACGACACCGAGCACGTGATTTCAGTCGAACGGGCGAACATTGTCGTACCGGCGGCGACATGGCAGATGCTTGATTACCACCACGTGCGCATCGGACACCTAGAGCTCACCGGTTTCACGGAGGACTCCGGCGACGAACTGCGTGCCGAGGTGCGCGCGGCGCTGAAAGCGCACGCCCAGGCGCTGATCCTCGACTTGCGCGGAAATGGCGGCGGCCTGATCAGCGAGGCGATCAACGTGGCCAGCGCGTTCATCCCGACGGGCGAGATCATGTCCGCCGAGGAACGGGGCCAGCCCCGCCGGGTGTATATGGCCCGCGGTGACGCGATCGCGGCTCAGATCCCGCTGGTTGTGCTCGTCGATCACGGTACGGCGTCGTCGGCGGAGATCGTCACCGCCGCCCTGCAGGATCACGGCCGGGCCAAGGTGGTTGGTACGCACACCTATGGCAAGGGCGTCTTCCAGATAACCGAGCGGCTGAATAACGGCGGCGCCCTGGACATCACCATCGGGCAGTTCTTCACCCCCAACGGCCGCAACCTGGGCGGCGGTGGCGCCCGCCAGGGCGCCGGCGTCACCCCCAACATCTACGCGCCCGACAACTCGCCCGATCCGAACGAGGCCGCCCTGGCGGTCGCGGAGCGGACGGTGGCCGCCGAGGTCGAGTGAGGGCCCGCGGGCGGAATGGCCCGGCTGCCAGAGAGAGCCCGGCGGCGGGACATGGTTCGGGACACGTTTGGCGCGTCACGGCGGCGGTACGCCGACGCTGCGCCGTCCGATCGGTCTCTCAGCGGGTGTTGCGGACATGCGCGACAGCTCGGGCGCGAACCGTCACCGCCGGTTGTGGTCGGGGCGGGCTAGGTCGCGACCGCGTCTCCGGCAGCTGCGGGCTCGGCCAGCGGCGGCATCATCGGGCCGTCGCCCGACGGGTCGGCGATCCCGTCTTCCAGCCACGTGTAACGACCGGCCAGCACCTCCTGGGCGGCGGCGTAATTGGCGTCGTCGCAATTGGACCAGAGCTCGTTGAAGCGTCGCTCGATACGGCCCTTGGCCTGCTCGCAGAACAGCTGCGCGAGCTCAACCGGCTCGGTCTTGCGCTCGGGATGATCGCTGCGGATCGTGTCGGCGTAGCAGACGGCTGCCGCGATGGCGAATAGCTCGGCGCCGATGTCGACGATGCGGGCAAGGAACGTCTGCTTCTGCTGGAGCTTCGCTTCCCAACGGCCCAAGCCCTCCAGGATCGAGCGGGCCACCCTGCGCGAGGAGTCCTCGACGTAGCGCAGGTACGGCGCGAGCTCGCCGAACTCGTCGAAGGACCGTGGGCTGTGGCCGGCGTCGACCGCCAACGACGGCAGCCCTCCCGCGATGGCGTCCTCCACCATCGTCTTGACGTCGCCGTCCGGCTTGACGAACGCGCTTGTCTCCTTGAGCACAGCCTCGACTCCTTCGCGCGCGACCATCAAGTGCATGATCTCGCTCGAGCCCTCGAAGATGCGGTTCACCCGGAAGTCCCGCATCACCTGCTCGACCGGCACGGGCTTCTCGCCGCGTGCCCTCAGCGACGCCGCGGTCTCGTACCCACGCCCGCCCCGCAGCTGGACCAGCGTGTCGATCACACGCCAGCCGAGCTCTGCACCGTAGACCTTCGACATAGCAGCCTCGGTGCGGACATCGTTGGCCTTGTTGTCAGCGAGCCGGCCGACGACGTCGAGCATGGCCTCCATGCCGAACGCGCTGCCAGCGATGAATGCGACCATCTGCGCGACCGCATCGTGCTTGCCGATTGACCGGCCCCACTGCGCGCGCTCCACCGCCCACTCGCGGGCGATCTTCGTGCACCACTTGGCAGTTCCGACGGCGCTTGCCATCACCCCCAGCCGCCCCGTGTTCAGCGTGCTGAGCGCGATCTTGAGGCCGTCGCCCTCGCGCGCGATCCGGTTCTCCTCGGGCACGAACACGTTGTCGAGGTGCGTCACCGAGTTCTCGATCCCATGCAGCCCCATGAACGCGTTGCGGTGCTCCACCGTCACGCCCTCGCTGTCGTACGGCATCACGAACGCGCTGATGCCGCCGCGGTGGCCCTCGCTCTCCGGCACCTTGGCCATCACCACGGTGATGTCGGCGATCGTGCCGTTCGTCGCCCACAGCTTGCGGCCGCTCAGCGTGTAGCCACCCTCGACCGGCGTGGCCACGATGTCGTCGTAGACGGGTCTGGCGACCGCGCCCATCCGCGCCGGATCCGAGCCCACTTCAGGCTCGGTCAGCAGGAATGCACTGATGTGGTCCTTCGCGACCAACGGCAGCCACTTGCGCTTCTGGTCCTCACTGCCGAACAATCGCAGCGGCTCGGCTACACCGATCGACTGATGTGCGCTGAGGAGTAGGGCAACCGCAGGGTGCCAGGAAGCTGCCAGTCCGATCGCCCGGTTGTAATACACCTGTGACAGGCCCAGCCCACCGTACTCCTGCTTGACCTTGATCCCGAGCGCGCCGATCGCCTTGAGCCCGTCGACCACGCGGTCGGGTATCTTTGCGTCGCGTTCGATCTCGAGCGGGTCTACATCCGTTTCAAGGAACTCACGGAGCGCTTCAAGGAAACGCTCGCCCTTCTCGACCTCGTCCGGATCTGACCGCGGCTGCGGATGGATCAGGTCGAGCCGAAAGTCGCCGAGGAACAGCTGCCTGCCGAAACTCGGCAACTTCGACTCGGCCAAGCCGGAATCGCCGCCTTGCTTTTCTGAAGCATTACCGGCCACGCGTTGCCCTCCTGTCGGTCGCCCACGCTAAGGAGCGGCATCGTATACGGATCGGCCACCCGAGCGGTGATCAAATCGCGCGCCACCGGCGACCCCTCAGATCGGCCAAAGCCGACGCCCGTGCCGAGAATGAGTAGGCTACCCGCCGTGAGCAACGCGTCCGGGATCGAATCCGTCGCCGTGGTGGGCGCGGGCCTGATGGGTTCCGGGATCGCCGAGGCGGTGGCCGTCGCCGGCGTCTCGGTCGTGCTGCGTGACGTGGACGAGGTCAGTGTCGCGCGGGCCCGGGAGAAGATCGAGTCCTCGCTCGCGCGGGCGGTCACCGGCGGCAAGCTCGAGACCGAACAGGCCGGCCACGCCCGCGAGCGGATCACGCTCACGACCGATCTGGACGCGATCGCGGGCGTCGATCTCGTGATTGAGGCCGTGCCCGAGCAGCTGGATCTGAAACTAGACGTGATGCGGGCGATCGGACCGATCGCCGGAGACGACTGCGTGATCGCCTCTAACACGTCTTCGATCCCGATCGCCGAACTCGCGCAAGCCGTGCACCAGCCCGACCGCGTGCTCGGACTGCACTTCTTCTCCCCCGTACCGGTCATGCGACTGGTCGAGATCGTGGTCGCGCTCGACACCAGCCCGGACACCGTCAACACGGCCAAGGCGTTCGTCGAGGAGATCGGCAAGCTCCCGATCGAGACCAAGGACCGGTCAGGCTTCATCGTCAACATGCTGCTCATCCCCTACCTGATGGCGGCCGTGCGGATGTACGCGGAGGGCTTCGCCTCGCGCGAAGACATCGACGCCGGGATGAAACTCGGCTGCGGGCACCCGATGGGGCCGCTCACCCTCTGCGACTTCATCGGACTCGACGTGGTCTACGCGATCTCCAGCTCGCTGGTCGACGAATTCCAGGCACACGAGTACGCGCCCCCGCCGCTGCTGAAACGAATGGTCGCCTCAGGCAGGCTCGGCCGCAAATCCGGGCGCGGCTTCTACGAGTACGAGTAGTGCCGTGAACGTCCGCCCCGGTGGGGTGAGCGAAAACCAAGGACGGCGCGGACGCAGGGGTCGACGCGTAGCGGCGTTAAACGAGACCCCTCCGGGGACGAGCGACGCCCCAGCCGCACTCGAGACCAGACGCGAGGAGCGACAACCGCCTCAGAACGCCAGGATCGCGCTTCCCTCCGTGACCACCACCGGCGGGCTCCCCGTCGTGCTCACGTTCTCCCTCACCCACTTGGCGGCACGCCGGGAAGACTCCTCTGCGCCCGCCTTGTCCTGGCAGATCGTCACCGTCATCCCCCCATCACCGACGCGAATGGCCGCGTAACTCACGAATCCGGGGACGCTGCCGATCAGGCTCCGCACGTCCTCCCCTTTTTTCCCAAGGACATCGAACAGCTCCGAGGCTCCCTGCCCGGAATAGCTCCGAACGGCCGCGTACATCACCCCTTCCTTTCCGGTGGCTCACGCCACCTCGGTTCTCGAGGCTGCACCTTACCGACCCCCGATCACGAGCACCACCCCAGCCCATTCTCTGCGGTCCGAAGGCCGGGGTCGGAAGCCATCGATCGCACCGGCACGGCGGCGCTTTGTCCGCACCACTCGGCGTGTCTCCCGAGACGCCGCGCCCGGATCGGCCATGAGCATGTAACCCAGGGCGACAGCGAACGCCATCGACCGACCCGTCGGCCGTGTCGCGGGGCTCCGCGTCGAGCAGATAGCACTCGGTGCTGTCCGGCCTGAGCTCCCCCCGCTCGCCGCGGCGCAACCTGCACCATCGCCCCGGAAAGGTCACCGACGATCACCTGTCGCTTGACCCAACTAGACTAGTTAGGGAGAACCCGTGTCCGGGGAAACGTGACGGTGAACAACCGGGAAGTACCGCTTACGGCGCTCCCGGCAGGAGAGGAAAGCCGGGCGGGCGACTCGAGCCCCCAACCCTTCATTACAAGTGGCCTATTTGCAAAGCGCTTTATCCTCGGATACGGCGATTGAGTGTGGGTGGGTGAGGTTAGATCGCCTCAGAATTTGCCGAGTTCGGGACATATCTCGGGTCACGTTTTCGCGTCGCGCCACAGCGGTAAGCTGGAGTGGTTCCGTCAGATCCGTCTCTGAGCCGTCTCGAGTTGTGCGAAGTTGAGAATCCTCGGCTCGAGTCTCGATCGCTTCCGTCGACGCGATGTCGGACGGGCAGCTGCGCGACCCTTGTCCGGGGCTGAGCATCCGGACGTGATCGAGCCGGCCGCGGGCATCATCGCGCGGCGTCAGGCCGCCGGGCGCCACGCGAGCCCGACCGGCCCGATCGACAGATTGAGGCGGTGCGGTCCGCCCTGGTCGAGTGCCGTCGCCGCGTTGCTGCGGGGCGACCGTCACGTTTCTTGGTCGCGTTCGTGGAGTTGCGTGCTCGCCTGCGAGAGACGGCGCCTTCCGATTTCGTTGGCAGTGACGAAGAGCGGGAAGAAGCCTTGGACCAGCCGGTGGCGTCGGACCGCTGATCACCGGGCCGGCGGTGCGTTGGGCGATCTCGGCCCGGTCGCGCGATGGCGCCACCCGCCGGCGGCCCGCGCCGCACCCCCGGCGCGGTCGCTGGGCTGCTCATCTTCGGGACGTGTGCGCGAGGGCAGCGCCACGAGCACCAGCAGCCCCGCGGCGCCGGCGACCAGCGCCCCAATCCCGGTTGAGAGGTGGACCCCGCTCATGAACGCGGCCCGGGCAGCATGAGCCAGCAGCACTCCCAACACCCCGCCGAGCGCCGCCGCGACGCCGAGCGCCCCGCCGAGCGAGCCGGTGATCGTGTGCAGCACCGGTTCCGGTACGCGGTAGGAAGCGAGGGCTCCGGTGATGTGGTCCTGGTAGCGGGTCGAGAGCGCGCTCCCGATCACGGCCACTCCGAGCGCAGAGCCAATCTGGATCGCGACGCCATAGGTCCCGGACCCGATCCCGGCCTCGGACCGCGGAATCGATCCGAGCACCGAGTCCGCCGCCGTGGGCATCAGCAGCCCAGCGCCGAAGCCGACGAGCAGCATGCCCGGGACCATGTCCCCGTAGGTGATCGAGACGGTCGCAACGGCGGCCGACCACCATAGGCCGCCGGCGATCGCGGCCAGGCCGGCGGTGGCGGTCACCTTGCTCCCGACGGCGTGCACGATCACCGGCGACAGTGGTGCGGCGATCGCCACCAGCAG
>Ga0335080_10000218_pt1 | contig 51177 bp, 50 predicted proteins | sample Lox_Sample_34_FD_206720 | JGI IMG/M metagenome (GOLD analysis project Ga0335080, IMG submission 206720) | Soil microbial communities from Loxahatchee National Wildlife Refuge, Florida, United States - Lox_Sample_3.4 | ecosystem: Environmental > Terrestrial > Soil > Wetlands | place: USA... | reverse complement strand
CGCGGTGCTGTTCAGGCTGTAATTGTTGTTCACGTGGCAATCGGTGCAGGCACGTGGCGGAACCGTGTGCATTCCGGTCAGCGGGAATCCGGTGCTTGAGTGGTTGAAGGTCGCGTCCGTCCAGTTGCTGGTGTCGTGGCACTGATCGCAGGTTTGCGGGAAATTCGCGGTGACGTGATTCGGATTCGTAGTGCCCTGGTAGTCCTTCAGGTGGCAGGTCACGCATGCGGTGCTGTTCAGGCTGTAATTGTTGTTCACGTGGCAGTCGGTGCAGGCGCGCGGCGGAACGGTGTGCAACCCAGTGAGCGCGAATCCAGTGCTGGTGTGATTGAAGGTCGAGTTCAGCCATGTAGAGGTGCTGTGGCACTGGTCGCAGGTCTGTGGGAAATTCGCCGAAACGTGATTCGGATTGGTGGTGCCCTGGTAGTCCTGCAGGTGACAAGTCACGCACGCGGTGGTGTTCAGGCTGTAGTTGTTGTTGACATGGCAATCCGTGCACTGGCGTGGCGGGACCGTGTGCAAGCCGGTAAGCGGGAAGCCCGTGCTGTTGTGGTTGAAGGTCGCATCCGTCCAGTTGCTGGTGTCGTGGCACTGATCACAGGTTTGCGGGAAATTCGCCGTAACGTGATTCGGATTCGTAGTGCCCTGGTAGTCCTTCAGGTGGCAGGACACGCACGCCGTGCTGTTCAGGCTGTAATTGTTGTTGACGTGGCAATCGCTGCAAGCACGCGGCGGAACCGTGTGCATACCTGTCAGAGCAAAACCGGTTGTGGAGTGATCGAATTTACCGTCGGTCCACTGGATCGTGTCATGGCATTGCTGGCAAGTCGTCGGGAATCCAGAATGAGGTACTGGCGATGTCGCGTTGTTGAAATCGGTCTGGTGACAACTGATGCACGTGGTATTCGTGATGTTGTAGTTGTTGTTGACGTGGCAATCGGTGCAAGCACGCGGCGGAACAGTATGCGAGCCGGTCAACGGGAAGCCCGAAGTCGAGTGATCAAACTGCGCCGGCCGCCAGGCCGCGGTGTTGTGACACATGTCGCACGTCTGCGCAAATCCCTGAGCAACGTGGTTGGGATTCGTTGTCCCCTGGAAATCCTTGAGGTGGCACGAAACGCACGTATTGGTCGTCAGGTTGTAGTTGTTGTTGACGTGGCAGTCGGTACAGGCGCGTGGGGGGACAGTGTGCATGCCCGTCAACGGGAAGTTGACACTGTTATGGTCGAATGTTGCCGGCGACCACCCGACGGTCGTATGGCATGTATCGCAGGTCGTCGAAAAATTAGATGACACGTGGTTCGGATTGGTCGTGCCCTGAAAATCCTTCAGATGGCAACCGACACACGCCGTATTGGTCAGAGTGTAGTTGTTGTTGACGTGACAATCCGTACACGTGCGCGGCGGCACCGTGTGCATGCCTGTAAGCGGGAACCCAGTCGTGTTGTGGTTGAATGTCGCGTCTGTCCAGTTGCTGGTGTCATGGCACTGATCACAGGTCTGCGGGAAGTTCGAGGTAACGTGGTTCGGATTGGTCGTGCCTTGAAAGTCTTTGAGATGGCAACTCACGCACGCCGTATTACTGATCGTATAGTTGTTGTTGGTGTGGCAATCGGTACAAGCACGCGGTGGCACCGTGTGCATTCCAGTGAGCGCGAAACCGGTGCTTGCGTGGTTAAACGTGGCGTCCGTCCAGTTGTTGGTGTCATGGCACTGATCGCAGGTCTGCGGGAAGTTCGAGGTGACGTGGTTGGGATTGGTCGTGCCTTGGTAATCCTTCAGGTGGCAGCTAACGCAAGCCGTGTTGGTGATCGTGTAGTTATTGTTTACGTGGCAATCCGTACACTGCCGCGGCGGCACCGTATGCAATCCCGTCAGCGGAAAGTTAGTGAGATTGTGGTTGAACGTTGCATTCGCCCAACCGCTGGTGTTGTGGCACTGATCGCAAGTCTGCGGAAAACTCGATGCGACGTGGTTCGGATTGGTCGTGCCCTGAAAATCTTTCAGGTGGCAGGTTACGCAGGCGGTGCTGTTCAGGGTGTAGTTGTTATTGACGTGGCAATCGGCGCACTGCCTGGGAGGAACCGTGTGCAGGCCGGTCAGCACAAAACCGGTGGTCGAGTGATCAAACTTGGCATCGCTCCACTGCACCGTATCGTGGCAGTTTTCGCACGTCGTGGGAAAACCGCCATGTGGCACCGGAGCGGTCGCGCTTGCGAAGTCTTTTTGGTGGCATCCAATGCATGGCAACGCGCCTAGGGTGTAATTGTTATTTACGTGGCAGTCGACGCATTGCCGGGGAGGAACCGCGTGACCGCCGGACAGAACGAAGCCGGTTGAGCTATGGTCAAAACCCGTAATGTTTGCATTCAGCCAATTGTCCGTCGTATGACAGTTCTCGCAGGTGGTCGAGAACTGCGCTTTCACGTGATTCGGATTGTCGGTCGACGTGTATTCCTTCTGGTGACAGGAGTAGCACGCCGTCGACATGAGCTGAAATTTGCTGGTAGCGCCCCCTTTGTGACAGGAATCGCAATCTACAGCGGCGTGGGCACCTGTCAATGGGAAGCGATTGTTGTGCTGCTCCACATCCTTGATCGCAACCTGCCATCCACGAACCGTGTGGCATTGCTCACAGTTGGCTCCTAGCTGGCGCTTATGGATGTCGGCATGGCAGTCTTGACAACGTTGACCGACGTTCGAGAACACCATCTTCACGTGACAGGAAGTGCAAGCCACGGCAGAATGCATGCCGCGCAGGGGATAACGCGTTTGGTTATGGTCGAACTCGGGAACCGCCCGGATTGGCTTCCAGCTGCTCGCGGTATGGCAGTTCTGGCAGGGGAGCGCTAGATTGCCATGCGGGCTGTGCGTGCCTTCGGAGGCCTGCGCCCGCGCGATTCCCGAAAATCCGGAAAGCGCCAGAACCATGACCAAAATAGATTTAGGGATAACCCCAGCGCCCACGACCTGCACCTTGCTTTCGTTCTCTTAACCCCAGGAATCAAAAAACGCAGCCGAAGACATGTATCAAGATCGGCTTTTGCAATTCGCAGTCCAACTAGAGTATCGAGTTTGAGAGCTTAGCCAAAAGTTACGCCAGTGAGAGTCCGAATGTTCGCTGGGCCAGGGTTTAGCCCACGAAATCGGCCATTACCGTAGTTTTTCCGTGTAACTCCTGCCCTGTTGTTTGGCAGCTTTTTCCTTCGATCCGGCACGTAGTGAAGACCAAGTGGTTGTATAAAATACTCTAGTCTGGTCGAAGCGGCAACTGCGGACAACAAGCTTTCTTAAAGATATACCCCGGCAAGGGATGTGGATGGGGGCCCGGAGGTTGTAGTCCCTAGAGTACACAGAAGTACATACTGTCACCTTCTACAGTTGACACGTCTTTTACATGCCGGTCTTCTTGCTACCCGCCACCGGGAGATTCGGCCCGTGGCAGGAGGAGCAATCTTTGGGGGTAGGCTTGTAGAATAGGACCCGCTTGGCACTGACCTCCTTGAAAAGCTTGTGACACTCCCCGCATTTCACGTTCTGGTGGGCCCCACGCAATGGGAATGTGGTCCGTTTCTCGTGGTCGAATAAGGACGGCTTCCATTTCATCGAGTTGTGGCAGTCGGCACAAGGCGTTGTCTCGCCCTTGGCGAACTGCCTTCCATGGATGTCCTCGTGGCAGTCTTCGCATAACACCGGTGCCGCCTTGAAATCAGCATCGATGAGCTTGGTGCCGAGATTCGGCGGCTTATGACAATCGATACAGGCCGTCGCACGATGCGCCCCTAGCAACGGGAACTTGGTCTTGGAATGATCAAAACCCGAGAGTTCTTTCCAGGACTTGGTCGTGTGACAGGCCTCGCACCCCGCCGGGTTTCCGTCAGCCCGCACCTGCTGCATGCGCTCGTTGAACTGGCCTTTGTGGATATCTTCGTGGCAACTGTTGCAGTTCAACATCTTCCAACGATAGATGAAATCCTTGGGCTGGAACTCGGTAGATTCTTTGTGGCAGTCTGCGCAAGGCACCGCCACATGGCCGCCCGTCAATACAAACCGGGTCTGCTTGTGCTTGGCCAAGGTGAAGGTGGAAGGCGTGTACCCCTCCAGGTTGTGGCACTTGTCGCAGGCGTTGAAATACGGCGCCGCGGCAAACTGTCCTGAATGGCGGTCTTTGTGGCAGTCCGTACAGACAGCAAACTTCACCCGGTATAACGTGTCTTCGCCCTTAGGGATGTGGCACTGGGCGCACTCTACCCGCGCGTGCCCACCTTGAAGCGGGTACTTGGTTGAGGCGTGTTCCTTCACCGTAAAAAGGGAGGGCTTCCAGCCCTGCACATTGTGACAGGACGAGCACTCACCGCTGTCCGTGCGTTTCGTAAACTGTCCTTTATGGGCATCCTTGTGGCAGTCCGTACACTTCTGGAACTGGAGCGGCTTTTTGAAATCCCCATTGGCGTGGCACTTTCCGCACTCGACCGTAGCGTGCTTGCCTTCCAGCGGGTACTTTGTCTTGGAATGGTCGAACTTCTCGTTGACGCTCTGCACCGAGATCTTCTTCCATCCACCGGTGTTGTGACATGACGAGCATGCTTGGGGGAAACTCCCGTGGTGCGGATCTTTGTGGCAATCGGAGCACAGGTTGAATGGGATGCCAACATATTGCGGCTTCCCATCGGGAGCGTTGGTGTGGCATTTGGCGCACTGTACCTGGGCGTGCAGGCCGGTCAGAGGGTAACGGGTCTTGTTGTGATCGAACTGGGCCATGTTGATGGTTTTCCAGTCGACGAAGTTGTGGCAGGACTGGCAATTTGGGCCCAGGCGGCCTTTGTGAAAGTCCTCGTGGCATGGAATGCAGGCCGTCGACAAACCAAGGTAGGAACGATTCAGGTCCTTATCCTTGATCTGCACTCGTTCCTGAGGAGACATATGCGAGGCAGTATGGCACTTGTTGCATTCCAAACCCGCGTGCTTGCCTTCTAGCGCATAGCCCGTCTCCTTGTGGTTGAAGGTCTTGGTATCCCATTTGATCAGGGGAAAATCTTCGCCGTTGTGGTCAGAATGGCAGCGAGCGCACTCTTGGCTCGAGCCTGGTGGAATATTGTAGGTTGCGTGCAGGCCTCGATGAGTCTTAAGCCGACTGGCGATCTCTGTGTGGCATTCTAGGCATTTAAGGGCCGCCTGCCCCCCAAACTTGTGACAAGCCACGCAGTTGGTCGATCCATTTAAAGACTGGTGTGCCCGCGCTAGAGGGCCGGGCGAGATTTGCCCGGAACTGATGCCGCTGAGGACAAGCAATCCTAAGAGCAAAAGTCCGGTTCGGACAGCAAAGTGCAAGGCAACTGGCGGAAAGGATCTACGCTTTGGACCTGCCTCTATCGTATGAGACGCCCTTCGGGATTGTGATGGCGCACTATACCCCAATTAGCCCTTGCTCAGGAATGGTTTCTCTGAAGTCTAGCGAGGCGATGGAGGAATGCACCAGTCACTAAAGGTACACCCCGCTTGGTCATACGGAGCTTGCCTCGTGCGTCGTTCATCATGCGGTCGGCAGAGGGAACATTCCGGGGAAGGCACACTGTAAGCTGCTCTTCGACCCAGAGCGAAGCGGCTGGCTGTAAAAAGTTTTGAACACTACGGGGAAAATTTTCTGTACGAGTTCCGGACAGAATTGCGTCCTTGAGGCCGCAGTCTGGTTTTACTGTGACGAGGATCACATACTTGCAATGAATGAGCACGCATTCTTTAGCGAAGGCTGTAAGCAGCGCAGGGTGGCCCCCAGCCACGTTGGACTCCGAAACTAGGAGGAGTGCTCAACCCAGTGTTCCAATCGCCCTCCTTGGTCGCATCGGATCTTGATTCCTTTCGCAGGCAGGAATCAATTCTGATAGGCCTCAATCTCCTGATCCTGATCGCACTGTTCTCATTGCACCTCTATTTCGCTTCTTTCTGGGGCAAGCCGGGGCAGATGCTGGTTCTGGCCGTCTGTTTCGGAATCATCATCAAGGTGGCGGAATGGATATGGTTGTGGAGTCTCAAGCGCGCGCTGAAACCATGGGAGTTGGCCATACTTACGTCGGCGTCGATCGCTCTGAATGTATCTCTCGCCTTCGTGTTGAGCATACTCACGGATAAGGAAGATACACCCTATTTTGCGCTAATGATGGTGCCGGTTCTGGAGGCCGCATTCCGTTTTAAATTGCCTGCAATCGTGGCGGTCGTCACGGTCGTGGATGTGTCGCTGTTTTGGCAGGTGCGGTGGTTTTTCGACAAACATCCGCCTTTGGATGTTGGCGAATACTACGAGGCCGGTATCACCTCCGTGTTGTTTTTCATTGTCGGATTGCTGGTTTGGCTGCTCCTCGCCGATCTCCGGACGAAGGATGCGCGACTGGCAAACAATTTGCTTGAATTGGAGCGAACACGCAAACAGTTGTTGCGTGAGGAAGGGCTGGCGGCAGTGGGACGCTTTTCGAGTGCGATTGCCCATGAGATCCGAAACCCGGTGGCAATGATCGCCAGTTCGATCGCCACTGCCAGGCAACTGAGCGGCGAAGAACGCGAGGAGATGTTCGCCATAGCCGCCGATGAGGCGAATCGCCTCAGCGACTTGACCACGGAATTCCTAGACTACGCCCGCACACGGCCGCTGAATCTCTCGGAAATGTCGGTATGCGACGTGGTCGGTTACGTCGCCGATGCTTCTCGAGCTCACGCCAGCAAGAAGCGGGTTCGCTTCGAGATCGACGTTCCAGTGGAGCTTACGATTTGCGCGGATGGAACCCAATTACAACAGGCACTGATGAATCTTCTTTTGAATGCGGTTGATGCATCGCCGTCTGACAGCAGTGTTCTGATCCGTGTGCACGATACCGATGAAGGCAAAATTCGCATCGACATCGAGAATGCTGGGGCACCGATTACCGAACCGGCACTGAGCAGAATTTTCGAGCCGTTCTTCACGACCAAGCCTCGGGGGACGGGACTGGGACTTGCGATTGCGCGTAACATCGCACGGGCCCAGGGGGGCGATCTCGTGCTCGCCGGAAACGAACCGGGGCGAGTCTGTTTTTCCTTATTCATGCCGATGTTCTGCCAGACGCCGAGGCCGCAGGGGAATTAGACAATGGGAAGAATCCTGATCGTTGACGACGAGCCCAACATGCGTCGCATTCTGGCCTCGAATCTGCGCCTGGACCGGCACCAGATCTGGGAAGCGGGCGGGGTCGAAGAGGCGCAGCGCAGTCTGGCTGCCGATGACTTCGACGTAATCATTACCGATCAAAGGATGCCGGATGGCGAAGGATTAACCGTGCTGGCCTCCGCGCACGAGAGCGACCCAACTCTCCCGGTGATCATCCTGACAGCAGTGGCCACGATCGAACTCGCCGTCGAAAGTATGCGGAGTGGTGCATTTGATTTCCTCACCAAGCCGTTTCAGCCGGAAGTAGTCCGCGCTACCGTGCAGCGAGCGTGTGAGCGTACCCGGCTGCTGCGTGAAAACATTCTGCTGAAGGACGCGGTGGTTCGTCTCGAAGGTACTTCTGAAATTTATGGCGATAGTCCCGCGATGCATGAGGTGCGCGAGCGGATTGCCCGCGTTGCTCCCACGCACGCCACAGTTTTGATCACCGGCGAAACTGGCACAGGGAAGGAAATTGTCGCGCGCGCGATTCATCGCAATAGTCCGCGAGCGGCAAAGCCGATCGTGGCGGTCAATTGCGCGGCGTTCACTGAAACTTTACTGCAGAGTGAACTCTTCGGCCACGAAAAGGGCGCCTTTACTGGAGCCGACCGACAACGACAGGGACTTTTCGAAGCAGCCCATGAGGGCACGCTGTTTCTGGACGAAGCCGGAGAGATGTCGCTCGCGGCCCAGGCCAAACTCCTGCGAGTGCTCACCGATGGGCAGGTCTTGCGAGTGGGCTCTACGCGGCCTAGGAGCGTGGACGTGCGCGTGCTCGTCGCTACTCACCGAAATCTGGAGCAGCGCGTCAAGGATGGACAGTTTCGCGAGGATCTGTTTTATCGTCTGGCTGTCGTGCCCATCCATCTTCCACCATTGCGCGATCGCCGCGAGGATATTGCCGGATTAAGCGATGTCTTCTGCAACCAGGTAGCTACCGAGCTCAAGACGCCGCGAAGGCGGCTTACTGCCGAGGCCCTTGTCAAACTGCAGCCATATCGTTTCCCTGGCAATCTGCGCGAACTGAAGAACCTGATTGAGCGTGCGTACATTTTGAGCAGCCATCAGGAAATCGGCGCCGAGGACTTGCCCATCGCTCAAAAGGAAGCGATGGCCGGTGGGAACGGCGGTGCACATGCTCCCGGACTGTCGATTCCATTCGCGGACTCATTCGATCTGACTGGTGTCCTGGAAAAGGCGGAGAAGGAATTGATTGTGCGGACACTCTCCTCGACTCACGGGGCGCAGGCCGAAGCGGCGCGGCGCATGGGACTGTCGCGCAGCGCGCTCGCATACAAACTCACGAAATACGGCATTCGCGCGACTGAGCAGAACTAGTACTCTCGCCGGGCAGGGACTCGCATTGCGGGACCGCGTGCCCGACCCTACACTTCCTATTCGCTGCGAGTTCTTGCCTCCGCTTCAGCCAGCCATCCTCGGCGCAGCTTTTCCGGGGGGATGCTCGACAGGTACGGCTTGAGGTCAAGAATCGGAGTGCCGTCCAGCATGTCAATGCCGCGGACTTTCAATAACCGGTCCTCTCGACCTATCAGTTCGACTACCGTGAATCCGATCGGATTTGGCCGGCGCGGAGAGCGCGTCGCGAAGACGCCATGCGGACGATTGTCGGACGGTGGTGTCCCGACCAATTCGAGCCTGTCTTCCGCCGCCAGTCGATCGAACACCCAAAGCACGATGAGGTGGGAGAATCCCTCGATGTCAGTCAAGCCAATCTCATACTGTGGCAAGATCTCAAGAACACCTTCTGCCTCATGCGTGGCCCCCAAGCCCTGCGGAACCTCTTGCGTGCTCTGATAAGGACTACGTATGTATCCGATCGGTTCGAGAGAGAACTTCATTTTGTTTCCTCTAGAAAATTGTTGCACAACTCTCCTCTCGCAAACGCACCTCAATCCCCAATGCTCGGGAAATTGAGCGACCAATCCGCAACACGCCAGCGCAATAGAAAACTTTACGCAAGCTTGACGAATCTCTAGGTGGCGTCGTGCAACGTCGCCGCAAAAGCGTCGCATCCCAGCACTTTGATCGGAATCATCAAACGAGTGTGCTGCTTCTCCGGCGCGCGCAATGCTTGTTTGCTGCGCCGCGTTGGAAAACAAGTCGGCAGACCCGATTCGTGAGGCGCATCAGTGAGGCTGTTTCCGGCGAAATGCAACAAATCGAAAGGAGCTTCGGTGATGAGAGGGCTAGTGGTCATGGGAGTGGGCATCGTTATTGGCTTTTCGCTGGCAGCTTCCGCCCAAGAGAACCGCTCGGAAATCGGCGTGCAAGCCACTGGACTGTTTACAGCGGCGGATTTCTCGGCACCTATCGCTATCATCTGAATCACTGGATTTCCCTCGAAGGTGCTTACGGCTACAGCCTCAACACCCAGAAATATTCGCTCTCGGCTGCCGCATTTCGAATCCAATCTGGAATTCATGATTTCACCGGCACTTTGGTCATGAATCTTCCGTCGCACAGCCACTCGCGCATCAATCCATACCTACTGGTCGGCGGCGGAGCCGTGCGTTTCGCACCTACTGACAATCAGTTCAACACTGTTTCGGGTGCGCAGGGACAGACCAGAGGCGCATTCGTCTACGGAGCGGGAATCAATTACGGAATCTACAAGGGATTGTCGCTCCGCGCCGAATATCGCGGGATGGTCTACAGTACTCCCGACTTCGGATTTGGCGCACTGGCTACAAATTCGGTGACTCACACCGCGGTACCGACCGTCGGTCTTAGCTTCAGGTTCTAGAGGTCGTGCCGGAATGGATGGTGGCAATCTGAAAGATTGGCGAGCGCTGTCAACGCAGTCAGCCATCAAGCGGTCACGATTGTACGAAGCTGTCGCTTATGTGTGGCCCTTTTCGGAACCATCTCTTGCGGTCTTCAACGGTGTTTTGGGTTTCTCCTCGCTGTCGACAGAGAAAAGCATATAGTGATCGAAACTGTGCCGGCGGTAATAGCGGTGCTTGCGGAAATCGAAATAGATTTCCGCACTTTTAGGAAGCCAGAGCGTCGTGTTTCTCTTAGGGAAGGGAACGGGCCCGTACTCGACCACCTGGTGCTCGCTGAGGAGTTGGATTTCGGGCATAGGTTTCACCATCTCCGCTTCGATACGCATAATCTGAAACTTGTCCGTGCTAATCCAGGCCCGGCCTTTTAGCGGCACAGGATGAAACTGATCTCCCACCTTGTAAGAGTGCATGCGGTTGGGGCGATCGCTTCTCTGCTGAAAACGGACAAGCCAGCTTGCCTTGCCATGCCAGTCCCCGAGTCCTTCGCATACCAGGTCGAAGTTGTCACGCATGTGCGGGTGAAAAACGAGGGCGAGCGTAGCAAAGCCAGTGCTCGCAATGTTCCCGGGATAATCTGACAAAGAAAGTTTGGCGGCGCGATCTTCTGCCACTGCCAGGTATCCCGGCTCAACCTCTGAGATGGATGCCACGTAATCGAATTTCCGAGTCTCGGTGCGAACCGGATTTCCATACGCATCCAGCGTCTGGTGGACGAGGTCTTCAATCGCGGCGAAACGCGCCAAGTCATCTACCAATTCCTGCACCCGTTCTCCGGACTCGCCGATGACCTGTCCTGATGGACAGATGACTCCCGGGGCGACAGCAAGCTTGAGGTCATCGATGCCAGGAGGCCGCCAAGCTTTTACTGAAAGGCTCGGGTCGGGGAGCGCGGAGAGAGGATCTACGGCGGCGAGCTGACCTTCTGTCGCAGGAGCTTCGTCCTTCGCCTCGGAAGCATGCTCTTCAACCTCGGCAATCACGCTGCGGACTTGTCCGGCTACAGGATGTCGTGGTGATTCTTCGAGAAACGCCTCTAGCGCTTCCACACCTTCCTTCTCCTGCCCCAGGTTCAAAAGTGCCTCGCCAAGGACAAGCTGCGCGGGTGTGGCAGCGGTTTTGCCTTTCGTGATTGCAACCTGAGCTTCGATGCGAGCCTTGTCGTAATTCTTTTCGTGCAGATAGGCGTCCGCGAGAAGGTTGTGCGGAAGCCAGTTGTCTTCATCTGCCATGACAGCCTGTTCGAGCGCGGATTGCGCCGCCGGGTAGTTTCTCTGTTCAAGGCTGGAGCGCCCAAGCAAGGTGAGTGCCTGAAGATTGTTCCGGTTGACCCTCGTCGAAGCAGTCAGATAACTGCTGGCACGCGCGTAGTCCTTTTTCTGGAAGTAAAGGTAGCCCAGGAGAAAATTCAGGTTCGCGTCCGAGGGCGACGCCCTATATGATTCGTCGAGATGCCTTTGGGCTTCGTCAAGTCTTCCCGACTTAAGGGCCGAAATTGCCCGCTTCGCTTCCTTGCGAGCCTTAGGCGAAAGACCGCCGTCATCGACGTCGAAGTTGACGGCCGCGGGATCCCGATGCAGCAGAATGTCAAATTCCAGAACATTATGCGTGCCGGTGACTTTTAGTCCCTGGTACGAGCTGAGGTACCCAACCGCACTTATTTCCGCGCCGTACTCGCCGTATGGGATATCGGTGAAGACTCCCTCGGCGTTGTCCCCAGTGGGCCGCCAGGTCGCAGTCTGGTCGGCAAGATTCACGAGTTTCACCACGGCCTGACGGTTGAGGCGGCTGCCGTTTCGTTCTGCGAAGACTTTGAACGTGATGATGCCGGTGTTTGGAGAACTCGCGAGGGTAACAACCCTCGATTCCTCGGGGTGACCGTAACTGCCGCCGACTTGGGCGATGGCGTGGAATGAGAGGAGCCCCAAAAGCAGAGATGAGCTAATCGAGTGGAAAATCCTACGGGGCATACACATTCCGGTGGGCCAGTCTTGCATAGTTGGGGAAGGTGGTCAATCCGAGCGCCACGCATGGTACGAACTTGGAATGAGCTTTGGGGACGGCCTGTCGAAGAGGCTATCCAAAGTCGTTATTATAATAAGCAGTTCCGCACCGTCATTGTTGAGTTTGGCGCTGCCGCTATTAAAGAACGTGCCGCTTGCGGACTCTGTCAATTCGATGCGCAACCCCTCGGCGGTGACAGTCATATCAATGTGGCTCTTGAGTTTTTCGAAGTCGGCCATCTGCCTCATTGCTATTTGCAGTTGTTCCTTCAGCTTCGGCATATTGTCGCGCGTGAGGACGAAGTTCTCACCCCCCACCCTGCATGTTGGAGCCAACTTTCTTGGAACTCCCACTGGGATCTTTAAAATAGCCTCCGACTGCTTCTTGAACTTGCTTGCTGCTGTTGAGCAACCAGAGCATGATGAACAGGGCCATCATGGCCGTGACAAAGTCCGCATACGCCACTTTCCATGCGCCGCCATGATGGCCGCCGTGTCCGGCTTTTTTTCAAAATGACGATGGGGCGGCTTTTGTCCATGGTTCAAATTACGAGCCCGCACCGGCGGCCGCGGCCTCTGGGGGCGCCGTGCCTCCGCCGCGGCAAGCCTGCTCCATTTCTTTGAATGAAGGCCCCACGTGGCCGGGAACCGCGCGCCGGGCTACCTCGACCGCCATAATCGGCGCCGTCCCTTTCAGAAAGGAAACAATCAGCACGCGCATGACGTAGAGAAAGGCGTGTTCTTCGTCTGCGCACTTCGTCATGTTCGAAGCAATCGGACCAACGAACCCGTAGCACAGCAGAATGCCGAGAAAAGTGCCGACGAGCGCGGCGCAACCTTATGTCCGATTTCCTCTGGCGGTCCCCCAAGTGCGCCCATCGTGATGACGACGCCCAGTACCGCAGCTACCATTCCCAAGCCCGGCAGGGAATCCGTCATCGTGCTCAGCGCCGTGGTCGGCTGAGTCGCATCATGATGGTGGACTTCCATGTCAAGATCGAGCATCTGGTCCAGTTCGAAAGCATCGAATCCCGTAATCGCCATCCGCAGAGAGTCACACACAAAATCCCGTACATGATGGTTCTTCAGAAAAGTCTCGTTTTTGGAAAAGACAGGACTCTTCTCCGGCTCTTCGACGTCGGCTTCCAACGCCATCAGTCCGTCCTTTCGAGCACGATTCAGCAGGTCGTACATGCTTTTGAGCGCAGCGACATAAGTCTCCTTCGCGAATTTCGAACCGCCGAAGACCCCGCCAATGTCCCCTAAAATCTTCTTGATAATGTGCAGCGGATTAGAGATCAGAACCGTGCCTGCCGCCGCGCCTCCGATAATCAGCAGCTCTGCCGGTTGGAGAAGCACGCGTAAGTTGCCGTGCTCCATGAGATACCCGCCCACTATGCAACCAAAAACCACCACGATGCCGATAATTGCGAACATTGCTGGCTCCCGGGAGATTGGTTGTTGCCTGTGGTGGTTGCACGGCTGTGCCGTTCCGAAGCGGCATCGAGCGACTTCTGGGTGCGCTCTAGAATCGATGCAATCGTATCTTCAGCCTGCACCGTGGCCTCGCCCATCGAAACCGGCAGAGAACGCCTTGCACCCCACCACTCGATGGAATCATTGGCCAGAGCCCACCGCAGACGCTCGCCCACCGCTGGTAGCGATTCGCCAGCACAGTCATTCAAGATCACGATGAACTCATTGTCCGCCCAACGCCCGACAATATCGGTTCGACACAAATCGCCTGCCAGCGAACGGGCAATGACTCGCAGCAAAGAAGAAGCGGCATCAGGCCCAAAGGCCGCGCGGAACCGCCCCAGGCCTTCCACGCGAAACCGCAGCACGCTGAAGACAACGTTCCGCTCGGTGAATGCGGCCAGCGCCTCCCGCAAACCTGATTGGAATTGTGCCTGACTGGCCACACCGGTGACATCGTCGATGCAGGCAGCCAAAGTTTTTTCCCCGGGATGAACGTCGCTCTGCTCCAGTTCGTCGAAGGTTTCGACCGCACCGATGATGGAACCATGCGGGTTATGCACGGGAACCGCTCGCACACGTACGGGAATCTCATATCCGGACTTATGGTGGAGGAATCCCGAGCCTTCGACGGCGCGACAAGTCTTCATCGCGCGCGCCAGGGGGCATTCCTCGCTGCAGCACTCGCAGCCGGATTGCTGACAATGCAGCAGAGCTTCGGCCGCACAATACCGTCCAATGACTTCGTGACGGAGGCGCCCCGTGATGCGCTCGGCACCGTCGCTCCAGAACATGATCTTCTTCTGCATATCCACCACACACACCCCGGTCAGCAGGCTTTCTAGAATGTTGCGGCAAACCTCGAACTCATCGAATGCGGACATGCGTGAAGGCTAGGTCCTGAGACCCTCATCGGCAGGAATTCATAGAGACTTCAGCGGGTGGAAAACGCCGAAAATAGCGCAAATCTCTAAGCCACTTGGACCTGCGGGCTTCGTCCTATTTGGAGGGGCCATGGCACGGAAGTGCCATAGGCAGAAATACAGGAGCGTTCTATTTTGCTTGGTGAGCAGTTCTGGGGGAGGGCTGCCCGGGCGTCCTGAACTCGAAAGAGTTTCAGGGCGCCCGTTATTTCTTGCGCCATTGCTTGGGCCACCTTAACGTCGGTAGGTCCCCATCGATTCCGTTTGCGCCAGAATGTGGCCTTTCATGATCTCTTCTAAGCCCTTCTTCCGTGAACCCTGCTTCAACTCGACTCGACTGTCGAGGGCAAACAGCTTGAAGTAGTAGCGATGAGGTTTGCCCGGCGGAGGACACGGGCCGTTGTAACCCGCCTTCCCAAAGTCATTTTGGCCTTGCTCCGTCCCGTCAGAAAGCCTTGCGTCCTTGCTGACCCCTTCGGGGAGGTTCAGCAGAGTGGCAGGCAGGTTCCACATGGTCCAGTGATTCCAACTACCCACCGGCGCGTCCGGATCATCCACCAGTAACGCGAAGCTCTTTGTGCCAGTGGGTGGCTCGGTCCATGCAAGCGGCGGGGAAACGTCAGGCCCATCACACGTGAACTTCTTGGGAATACTGCTGCCGTTCGAGAAAGCTGAGCTTGAGATCGTGAATGGCATAGTCGATCCTCCGGGAGATCCGGAAACCCTTGTTGTACTTATGATGAGAGAAATTGCAATTGCAGCCAGAGTCACTTTTCGCGCTAAGCGCGCATCCACGAAAGGTTGATATTTTCGACGAATCGGACGAAACTCTCGCACGGGAATCCCCGGCTCAATTCGTGGATATCGTAAAATTGACGGTAATATTCGCCCTGGTTTCGACGGGCAGTGAGCCCACGTAGTGGGGCTTGAAATGCCATTGCCGAACTGCCTCCTCGGCGGCATTGGCCAGAATGGGTGGTCCGCTGAGAACGCGCAGGTCTTGGATCAAACCATCACGCCCAATTAGAGCCTGCATGATCACTGAGCCTTGGACTCTCATTTGACGCGCCAGCATCGGATAGTCCGGCTGAATTGAACGGCTCACCATGTCGGCGGTGCTCGAGACACTGGCACGTTGCGCCGCGGGAGTCGTTACCCGGGCCGCACTCCGGCTTGCGTCGTCCTGCATCGACATAGAACCTGACCTCGGTGGTGCTCCCTGCAAGTCCACATGTACCGAGTTGGTGCCGGGGCGCAAAGTTTTGTGTGCATCGCCAGCCACAACTTCCACTTCAAGTGGGGGAAGAACGGTTCTGGTTGCCGTGACTGTCGCCCCGCTCGGAGAATCCTGGTCGACTTGTGAATTGGCCAGCACAGACTCATGCGCCCGTTGCTTTTTCTGGCGTGGGATGGTCACAACCTTAGGAGCCGTGCTGCCGGATGGTGTAACTTCCGTCGTCGGAGCCGAGAGCGGCTGATCGTCGGCCTCTTCTGTATCGGGGAACCAAAAATCACGGTCTCGATAGAGAACGAACCCCAGAGACACCAGAAGCAAAAGTAGTGCAACGAGCATCACCCGCCGCTGCCGCGGCGAATTTGAGGGTGTTTCCCCGCGCAGCAGAGGCGTACCGGTTCGAGGACTTCGCGCCTTTTCGTGGAGCATGGATAAGATGCTGTTTGTCTCGCCTAGTATGCTCCGCCTTCCACTGCAAAGGCCAGCGATATTCCTCTCCCCCCATAATCGGGTGGCCCGCATATCGCCCATCAATCTCTGGACCGAATACTATCGGTTGACGTAACTTTGTGGGGCCTTCCGAATCCCATGAGAAGGTGCGCGAAGCTTATGGATCTACAAAAACCGAGTTCGGCACCGGTTGGCAAGACGGAAAACGTCGAAATGGCAGCCGGGGAAGGGAAGGCTAGGCCGGGCCCTGCCGAGGTGGCCGCTGCGACTCCGGAACCGGCCTCAGAACGACAACGAGAGGGCGACCCAAAGAAGATCAGTGCGAATAGCGAAGCCGCCTTTGCTCGCCTGTCCCGCCGCGAACTTCTGAAAGTGGCTCCCGTTGTGCTGTTGGGGGTTTTCGCCGTCCCAAGCCTGCAGGAGTCTTTGTTGAAGAGAGGCTTAGGGTTTAGCGACTGGGCGTCAAAGCAGTTGTTTCGTCGAGGGCATCTGGCGCCAACGTTTGAAGATTCCGATTTGACTCCGATTGAGAAGTTTCCCATCAACGACTATGACGTCGACGATCCTGGAGTCATCCTCGAAAACTGGAGGCTTACCGTAAGTGGGGCCGTGCAAAGGCCCGGAGAGTACAAATTGGCGCAGATTCAGGCACTACCTCGTATCCGCCAGAACACCCGCCACGTCTGCGTGGAAGGATGGGACGTGATCGGGCGTTTCGGTGGTGCTCGGCTTTCAGATTTTTTGAACGTGATCGGTGCGGACACATCAGCCCGATTCATCACCGTGGGCTGCGCCGATGACTATTACGAATCACTGGATATGGCGACCGCGCTGCATCCGCAGACCCTGCTCTGTTATGAGATGTATGATCAGCCTCTCACACGCGAGCATGGCGCCCCCTTGCGTCTGAACGTCCCAACGAAAGTTGGCTACAAACAGGCGAAGTACCTGACGGACCTGAAAGTCACAAACATTCTCGACAAGGTTGGGTATTGGGAAGACCAGGGATATTCCGAGTTTTACGGGCTCTGAGTATTGTGGTGTGGTCATTCGTGAAGATGGCCCAAGGATCTCGGTTGCTTTTTTCATGAATCAGCAAACAACGGGAGAACATGCGTGAGCAGCACAGTAATCGAAATCATCCGTCAGAAAGGTGATGGAACCGAGTTCGCTGGCCGCGCGGCGTATGAGCACCCGCTGATCGTCCGTCTATGCCATTGGGTCAACGCGGTCTCGCTCTTCGTGATGGTGGGCAGCGGCCTGCAGATTTTCCGTGCATTTCCCAGTTTCGGCGCCAAGATCCCGCAAAAAGACTTGCTGCATTGGCCAAAGGCGTTCGCGATCGGAGGATGGCTCGGCGGCGCGCTGCAGTGGCATCTCACTTTCATGTGGATCTACATCGCAACTGGGTTGATCTATCTCGGGTATGAGATCTTCACTGGCAACTACAAACAGCTTCTATTTACCCACCGTGATTTTCCCGGTGTCTGGCCGATGGTGAAGCACTACTTTTTCTTTGGTCCGAAGCCGGAGCAACACGAGCCTTACAACCCGCTACAAAAGCAGGCCTACACGACTGTGATCGTGTTGGGACTTCTCTCAGTGCTCACCGGATTGGCCGTCTGGAAGCCAGTGCAGTTCTCCTGGCTCGCCTGGCTGATGGGCGGCTTCCACTGGGCGCGTTTGTGGCACTTTCTTGTGATGTGGGCAATGCTGGCATTCGTGTTTGGGCATCTGGTGATGGTGCTTTTGCACGGCTGGAACAACTTCGTCTCCATGTTGACCGGCTGGAAGAGAGACCCGGAGTACTGACGCGGCGGAGCGGGATGGCCGAACTGAATGTTGTTTTGAGCAATCCGGAACAGGGCTCGACGCGCGAGCAGGAATTAATCGCGCAAGTGCAGCGTGGCAAGACGGAGCTCTTCTACGAGCTGGTGCGCCCCTACGAGCGGCGCGTTTACGCTGCAGCTTTGGCGATCCTGCGCAATGAGACTGATGCCGAGGACGTAGCGCAGGAGGCGATGCTGAAAGCCCTCGCCAACATTCGCCAGTTTCGTGCCGAGTCTCGTTTCAGTACCTGGCTGATACAGATCACGGTTAACGAAGCCCTCATGCGCCGTCGAAGGGAGCGGACGCGGATGACCGAAGCCATTGAAGACAACCGCGACGAAGAGGGTGAATATACTCCCCGCGATTTCGCCGACTGGAGAGAGATCCCTTCCGAAGCACTTGAACGCAAGGAAGTGCGGCAGAAGCTGGCCGAAGCTCTTGCCTCACTCGACCGGAAATATCGTGAAGTATTTGTGCTGCGAGATATGGAACAGTTGAACATTCAGGAAACCGCCGAGGCCCTTGGAATCTCCGTGGCCTCGGTGAAAACGCGGTTGCTGCGGGCGCGCCTCATGTTGCGGGACCTGCTCGCCGGAGGCTGGGAGCAGGGCTGGTTTAGTCGCTTGCCTTTCGAGAAGGGAACGAAACCATGGTAGTCAACTGCGAAAAGGTGTGGAAGGAGATCTCAAATTACATCGAAGGCGATGTAGATATCGGATTGCGCACATCGATGGATGACCACTTCCGGGCCTGCAAGAAGTGCACTTCGGTGCTGCGAGGGACTCGTAATGTAATGCAGTTGTACAGCGACGAGCGCATGATCGAGGTGCCAGCGGGTTTTGGACGACGACTCGAGCGCAGGCTGGTACAAGGTGCGCGAGTTCGCAGACGTGCCTGGTCGTCATGGTCGACATGGCTTGTTCCGGTAGCTGCTTTAGCGTTAATTGCGGGAGGGTTGCGTTGGGCTAATTCGCTCACAGGTGCACATCCCTTGCGATCCGAGCACGCCCAGGCCGGCCGCAATATCCCGCCTGATATGCCTGTCGTGGTTTCTGAAGGGGCAAAAGAATTCCACGTCGCTGGTTGCGAGTTCATTCACAACAAGGACAAGGTGCGTACATTGACCGCAAAGGAGGCGATCCGCGAAGGATACGTGCCCTGCGTGAGATGCATGCGGAAGTACCTGCAAACCGCGTCGATCCCGCATGCGTTTGAGGCACTAGAAGCCAACTCGGGTGGCACAGTCGGTGTGGAAGATTAGGTTCACGGTCAATGAGAGTCTTTAGAATCGTGCGAAGCGCACAAATCAGTTGGCGCGGACCCATGCCCGCGCCAGAATGCTGAATCTTAATTGCTTTTCATCTCATCCTTCTTCGAATCGTCTTTCTTCATGTCATCATGCTTCATGTTGTCCTGTTTCACATTCTCGTTCTTCATTTGATCTTTCTGGGCAGCCTTCTTGCTCTTCTTGTCTTTTCTCATCTGATCGTTGTTCATCGAGCTGTGCTGCGAATCGTCATGCTTCATGTTGTCTTGTTTCATTTGGTCTTGAGCCAATGCCGCCATGGCGCTGCTCAAGACACACATCAACATCAATCTGCCGAAGGTCTTTTTCATTTCTTCTCCTCAGGATTTTTTGTCAGCAGGTCTGGCCTGCGGTGAACATGGGATGTGCTGCGCGCGAAGAAGTTACAGGTGCGTGAGGAAGTTGAGGTAGAGGTGAATCAGCAGGCTAACTGATCGCGTGACAGCTTCAGCCCGTTCAGGTTGCCCAGAGCCGTAACCGCAACAAACTCCGGCTTGAAATACTCATCGGCCAGACCAGTCAGGTCTTCCGCCTTGACCGCTTCGATCCTTTCAATCAATTCATCGAGATCGTAATAGCGATCGAAATACATCTCCTGACGTGCAAGGTTCGACATTCGCGAGGTGCTTGATTCAAGCGAAAGCATCAGGCTCCCCTTCAACTGTGCCTTCGATCGGCTCAACTCCTCTTCGGATACTGGCTCAATCTTGAGCTTGCGGAATTCACTCACGACCGACTGTACAACCTTTGAAGCCGAGGCTAAGGAAGTGCCTGCGTAGACGGCAAGACACCCGGTATCACGATAGGGATTCAGATCGCTGTAGATCGAGTAGGCGAGACCCTGCCGCTCGCGAATGTTCTGAAACAGCCGCGAACTCATACCGCCGCCGAGAAGAGTATTCAGAACGTATCCCGCGTGGCGCCTCTCATGCGCAATCGGGTGAGCCGGCACGCCGATGCATAACTGAACTTGTTCCAGCGCCTTCTTGTTCCGGAGAATAATGCGCGAAGAGATCTTGGGAGTGGAAGAATGAAAGCCGTTGCTCATCGGCTTCATGTGCTCGAAATGACCACGAACCAGTTCCACAAAGCAATCATGATCGAGATTCCCAGCTGCAGAGACAATGATGTTGCCCGGTGCAAAGCGATGCGCATATGCATCGAGTACAGGTTCCCGCTCGAACCGCTTAACCGTCTCCTTCGTCCCGAGAATCGGTTTGCCTAACGGGTGATCCTTCCAGAAGTTCTGGGTAAAGATTTCATGGACGAGGTAATCCGGATTGTCCTCATCCATCTTGATCTCTTCCATGATCACGCCACGTTCCCGGGCAATATCGGAAGCATCAAAGATGGGGTTGAGGACCAGGTCGCTGACAATATCCAGCGCCACCGGCACATGCTCGTCGAGAACCTTGACGTTAAAGCAGATGCACTCCTTGGCTGTAAACGCGTCCATGTTTCCGCCAATGGAATCGACCTGCCGGGCGATCTCCTCCGCCGTACGGTGCTTGGTCCCCTTGAAGACCATGTGTTCGATAAAATGCGAGATGCCATTCCACTCAGGGTCCTCGTCGCGCGAGCCGGTCTGCAGCCACACTCCGATCGATGCCGAGCGGATGTGCTGCATCTGTTCAGTAATCACCGTCAGGCCATTGGGTAGCTTTTGACGGCGAATATTACGGACTTCCTGAGCCATGAGAGTGTCCTACCAGTATCGTTTCAAAACCCCAGATAGACACGCGCCGAGAGGGAACGTTACTATTCTTACACAGGGCCGCAGAGTGTGCGAAAATAAGTTTAGTCTTTTGTAGTCAGGTACTTACGAGAGTTGCGCGGCGGCCTGCAGTAGCCGTTTCGCTGCGGATTCTTCGGGATAGCTGACGTCGACGTTATTATGACCCAGATTGCCCCCAACCAGTTGCTCGGATCCGATCGCGCCGATCTCTCCGCTATGGTCGAAGCCGCCGCAGAGCCAAGCTTCCGTGTCCAACAACTCTTAGAGGCCATCTATCGAAACCGCGTGGAGTCAATTGATCAGGTCTCAACGCTTCCTCAACGATTTCGCGCCGACCTCCTCAGGCAGGGATACTCCATCGGTCTCCCAACCGTCGAGAAACGATTTGTTTCTAAGGATGGGACCGTTCGCTACCTCATCGCCTTTGCGGACGGACAGAGCGTCGAAACGGTGTGGATGCCGGAGGGAGACGGCGGGGAGTCAGGAGATGGCACGGAGGCCGGCGACTCCGCGGAAAATGGCCCTCGCACTTGGGACCGGGCTACCATCTGCGTCTCTAGCCAAGTTGGCTGTGCCGTCGACTGCCAGTTCTGCCTTACGGCGCTACTTGGTGTGAAAAGAAACCTTACCTCTGGCGAGATAGTCGGGCAAGTCCTGAGGGTCCTTTCGGATCAGAACGTTTCTCCGCCCCAGGATCGAGTCAACCTCGTGTTCATGGGCATGGGAGAGCCCTTCTTGAATTATGACAATTTCATCAAGGCCGTGCGGTTGCTGGTTGAAGAGGTGGGCATCCCGGAATCGCGGATGACTGTGTCAACGGCAGGGATTGTGCCGCGGATCTACGATCTGGCTGTCGAGCCAATTCGCCCGAAACTAGCTATTTCACTAAACGCTTCGAACGATGAAGCACGAATGCGCCTGATGCCAATCAACCGCAAGTGGAACTTGGAAAAGCTGATGGCTGCGGCGCGCGACTTCCCCCTGCGAAACCGGGAGCGCATCACCTTCGAATACGTGCTGCTCAGCGGAGTAAACGACGAGAGTCGACATGCAGTGGAAGTCGCCGGTCTATTGCAAGGCGTACGATGCAAAGTGAATCTGATCGCCTTGAATCCGGGGCCAGGGATTGATTTTTTCACTCCTGCTGTTGACCGGGTTTCGGCGTTCCAGAATACGTTGATCAAATCTGGTATCCCGACCTTTGTGCGCCGTCCGCGCGGGCGGGATATCTTCGCTGCCTGCGGGCAGCTCAAGCGGACGGTTGAGGCTGCCACGTTGCCGTGACGGTTGGTTCCTTGCTAGCTCTGGGGTCCAAGGCAGGCAGTTCCATGCATAGCAGTAGCGTGCCGTCTTCCCGCAGCTCGCGAACCACCCGTCCATTGTGTTCCTGCACAATTCCCTGGCACGCGGTTAAGCCCAATGAATCGTCGGAATCCGCAGGAGATGACGGTTCAATTTCCGCGGAAGCCGCATGGGTAACGATCTTAAGCTGGCAGGTTCCCGTATTCTGCTCGGTGCTGACAGTCAGGATGCTGCCGCCGCCCTCGTTCAGTGCGTGTAAACCGTTGCTGACCAATTGCACGCACACTTGAAGCAGTTGATTAGAATCTCCTAGAACCTTCGGGAGTGTGGTATCGAAGCGGCTCCGGACATCCAGTTCCGCTGATTTCCAGTGAGGTTCAGTCAACTTGATTGCCGTTCGTACGAGAGTGTTCAGATCGATCTGCGTCTTGGGCGCCGGCGCTTGCCGGGCAAAGCTGATCAGACTCGCGACCAGCGACTTCGTGCGTCGAACGTGCTGACCAATCTTGGCGGCCAGCGGTTGCTGACTCGCGCTCAGCGGGGTGTTAAGGAGCAGATCGGAATAGCCGAGCATCGCCGTGATCGGGTTATTCAGTTCGTGAGCCGCACCGCCAACCAACTGTCCAATCGAAGCCAGCTTCTCCGATTGCAGGATCTGGGCCTGAAGGCGCTGCAACTGCTCGAAAGCAGCTTGTGAGTGATCGAGTAAACAAACAAGTTCCCGATCAAGGATGCGCTGCCGGACCAGAATGATCACTCCCATGCAAAACGCGGCCAGAAGGGTGAAACACACCCGGAACACACGAATCTTTGAGGGAACGTGATCCTCAGACAAGGCCCAAACTGCAAAAAGCGGCAGTGAAAACACCGCGATCATGCTGCAGCGCGCAACCCATAAACCGTAGGCCGAAGACCCGGCACAAGCATCGGCCTCAAGCTTACCAGCCTTGGTGCGGAGCCCTATCCAGGTGAGAGAAGCCATCGCGGCAAACAGAGGAATGTCGTAGATACTCCCCGTGTAGTAGGTTTTCCGCGCGATCGCAAAGTTTGCTAGAGCGGAACCTCCCGAGTAGCAGAAACTCATGGCGAACAACGATGCGAAGACTCTCCTCCACTCGCCTCGGCTGGCGCTCCACGAACCTAGAAACCCCGTGAGTAAGGCCAATTTTTCAGCCGAGTAAACATCGTTGAGATTACGGTTATAGGCCGTCAGTTCGGGGACAACATACTGCCACGGCATCACAAGCAAAACGTAAAGATAGAACCACCAGGCCAACAACAATGCAAAATCCAGACGTCCCACGCGGGACGAGTATTCATCCCGCGAGAACTGCGGACGAATCCCAAGCGCCGCCATCAGCGGCACCATGTGCAGAAAGAGAATGACGTCCCAGGCGCAGAGATCAGGAACATCACGGTGCAGCACAACTTCGTAGTATGTCCAGAAAATCTGATACACCAACCAGAAAGTGATTCCCAGAACGACGAGGGACCAGAAGAAGCGGACACGTCCTCGAGTACCCGCCGCCAGTGGCACAAATGCCACAGCGCCCGACAATAACAACAACGACTGGATGATGTCGCTGAGCGCGGTCAGCCCGAATGATCGCGGCAGAAACGCTGCCGCAAAAAATGCGGCACACATCAGTGACGCCACAATCGCCAACCAGATTTTGGATCGCTTGCTCAAAACGAGACTCTCAAAGCAGCTATTCTAGATGGGAAGATCTCAGAGGCCGGGTTACTGTAGTAACCTTGTGGCCGAAATTCTGGGTTGCTGTTGTTTCTCTGGTTAACCGAGTAGACTGTCGGTATCCTTCTTTATCAATGATATGCACCTGCATTTGCGCCAGGGGCGTGAACCATTGAATTCTCGCGTTGAGCGCTATCGTCAGTCCTGGAGGCTCAGAGTCCCCCCGGACCCCGGTGAGACGCGCCGTATTGAACGCTGGCTGGCCACCGCTCGCGTGGCTTTGGCCGGCGCGACCTTAGTTGCGATTCGCATGGACCCGACTGAATTGGGGCGCTCCTGGGCTGCCTATGGCCTTTTCGTCTTTTACTTGGCGAATGCCATTCTGATCTTGATGCTGTTGAAGCGGAGACAGCAGTCCACTTCCGCTTTCCGTTTCTTGGTACATGCCGGCGACGTCGCATGGCCTGCCTTAATCTCCATTTTCGCGGAGGGTCCCCGGACGCCCTTCTTTCTGTTCTTCTTCTTCGCTCTTGCAGCAGCGGCTTATCGTTGGGGCTTATGGGAAACGCTCGGCACGGCAGCCGCGGAAGTGGTTTTGTTGTGGTTTGAAAAGCTAGTCGTCGTCGATCTATGGCTTGGCCTTCGAGGATCACAGCGTTTGCATTCTCTGACGGGACTGAATATCAACATTCCCGATTTTGACGCACAACGTCTTTTCATGCTGTCGATCTACCTCCTCGTGATGGGGCTGCTTCTGGGCTATCTCGCCGAGCAGCAGAAGCATCTGCGGGCAGAGAAGGCTTTGGTTACGGGCATGCTATCGCGGGTGCGCGTGGAGGCGGGTCTCACCGGGACCATCCAGCAGATTTTTAACGAGATCGTGGCAATGTACGGTGCATCGCGCCTCATGATTGTCTCCCAGGAAACCCATAGCCATCGCGTCTTTGCTGGCGAAATGAATAAGCCCAGCGGAAGTGCACCGGGTGAGTTTCGCTGGCTAGAGTCCGGGGTGCGCGAGGCTAAAGCTTACCTCGACCATTTCCCTGGGGAGGTCTGCTTTGCGTCCGTGAGCGGGGATCGCAGCAAGACTGTGGCCCTGGACGATTCAGGACACCAGGTGACGGTGACCGATCTCGCCCCATTGTCCCACTTGCGGCTGGCGCAACCTTTCAATTCTCTGATTACTGTTTCATTCTTGTTTGGGGGCGACTGGAGAGGGAGGGTATTCCTTTTCGATCCATCATGGCGGGGCGAGAAACAGGAGGAACTCCGTTTTCTCCTCGATATGGTGCATCAAGTGGGCCCAGCCGTTTACAACGTTTATCTCCTGCATCGATTGCGTCGCCGGGCATTAGCGGCGGAACGTGCACGCTTAGCCCGCGAACTTCATGACGGGGCCGTCCAGTCGCTGATCGCTGTCGAAATGCAAGTCGATGTCCTACGTCGCCACGCGGAAGCAAACCGGCCAATCGATGGCGAGCTGGGTAGAATCCAGAGTCTGCTGCGGGAGGAGGTCCTCAAATTGCGGGAACTCATGCAGCAGATGAAGGCGATCGACGTGGGGCCGGACCGCCTCCTGGCCGTGCTGCGGGATACGGTGGAGCGCTTTCAGCGGGAGACTGGTGTCAACGCCCGATTCATTACCGATCTCGACCAACTCGATATGGCGCAGAGTGTCTGCCGCGAAGTTTTGCGGATTGTGCAAGAATCCTTGGTCAATGTACGGAAGCACAGCGGTGCACGTCATGTACTAGTGCGCTTGACGACCCTTGCGGACAAATGGAGCATGATTGTGGAAGACGACGGAAAAGGATTCTCATTCTCCGGCCGTTGCACTATGCAACAAATGAAAGATGCCGGAATTGGGCCAATGATCATTATGGAACGGTTAGGTTTGATTGCCGGTGAACTCACGGTAGAATCGAACCCCGGCCAAGGAACGCGCCTGGAAGTCACAGTGCCGCGTAACGGGGACTTGTCGCATGAACTTTAGAAAGCCACAACAGCAAATCCGACTGGTGATCGCAGACGATCACCCAATCTTTCGCGATGGGCTGCGGCGTTTGCTCGAGGCCGAGGCGGACCTTAAGGTTTTAGGCGAGGCTGCAGACGGCGCCGAGGCGGTGAAGCTGGCACGCCTGTTGAAACCAGACATTCTTCTGCTCGATCTGGCAATGCCCAAACACCCGGGACTGGAAGCCTTGCGCGAACTCAGTACTCCCGCCAATGCCGCACCCGTGAGGGTGATCCTGCTGACCGCTGCCATCGAGAAAGGTCAGATCGTAGAGGCGCTTCAACTCGGCGCCAGGGGAGTAGTGCTGAAAGATTCTGCCACCCAGGTTTTACTAAAAGCTATACAAACGGTAATGGCGGGCGAATATTGGGTGCACCGCGAAAGCGTCTCAAACCTGGTGCAGTACTTGCGGACTTTGATGCAGTCGTCGCACGATGAAGCCCGCCAGAAAAAGTTCGGCCTCACACCCCGCGAGTTAGAAATCGTTTCCGCCGTGGTCGCAGGCTATTCCAACAAGGAAATCGCCGAATATTTTAGAATCAGCGAGGATACCGTCAAACATCACCTCAGCAATATTTTCGACAAATTGGGCGTCTCGACGCGCCTGGAACTGGCTCTGTTTGCTGTCAATCAAGCTCTTCCGCTCAAGAGCATCGCGTAACCGGAATCATCGCCCGAATGGCACTTACGTGCCATTGGCTCCTCCCTTCGGTCGCGTTTATAGTTCTTCCTAAGGACTAGCTTGCGAGTGCCGCTGTCTCTGCACAGCCAGGCAGGATTTCTCGAGTCCCGGAAGTTTGATGAGGAGCCCCGTGGGAAACCTTCTACAGCAGCTGTGGAAAGATGAGCACGGTCAGGATATCGCAGAGTACGCCGTAATGTTAGCCGTGATTCTCGTCATTGTTGTGGGCACGATTCGATTGATCGGATCGAATGCCAACAACGTATTCTCCCAAGTCGGTAGCGCCATTCAGTAGAACTAACGCAACCACCCCAGAATGTCCCACCGCCCGCCCGGCATTTATCCCTGCGTCGTGGCCCTTTCCTTGTTCGAACCAGCAGACTCACTTTGGGCTGGATTCTGCTTCGGGAGTCGCAACCGTCGCCATCTTCTCTGCTCCGATTGTAATGCGAGTCAGGTAAGGAAAGAAGGGAGTAATCTCAAATTCCATTTTCTCCCGCGAGGACACCAACGGCACTGGCTTTGCCTTGGACAATTCCACCTGGTCACTCCAGGGATCGACCTTAATGCGTCCGCCCAGCGGCAGCGCTGCAATCTGATCTAGCTTCTTCTCATCGAGCGCGGGAGCTGAGGCGAGCAAAGTCGACATTCGCGTGCTCTTGGTCCCGGCGAGGCCGTTTCCAAGGTGCGGCCGGATGAGTTTGGGGAGATCCGGAGCACGCTGGTCTAGCGCTTTCAGAAACAATCCCGCATTCCCAAGCTTATCCCTGTACGGCGAGTTCTTCAGCAGTTCCAACGCCTTTGCGTCAGCCGCTTCTTCATCTGCTGCCGTCCGCTTGAAATCGAGACGCTGAAAAGACTCTTCGTCCGGAAAGAACAATTTGTCATTGAAGGCCAGTTTTGTGTCGAAATGATGCCCGAGCACAATATGACTGAGTTCGTGCGCCATAACCATCGCTAACGATGCCTCATCGGGCAGCACGTCCAGAAGCCCACGGCTGATGACGATCGTGTGACCGATCGTAAACGACTCCAGCGGAGACGTTAAGAGTATCCGGCAATGAAAGTCGCTCTGCAGATCAATATTGTTGGTGATCAACAGATTGTTCACGACCGTTGTCAGGATCTTGTCGACCTCGCCCGGAGGAGCGAGCAAGCCGATCTTCTGCAGGCGCTCTACAGCATTTTCCTCAGCCTGCTTTTCCCACATGCGCTGCGCCACGACCGGGGTTGCATCAGCGCCCACATCACTTTGGTCCTTAACCGATTGAGGTGCGTCCACCAGAATCTGGGTGAACTCCTCGTTCTTGGCCAGGCCCTTCAAGTCATAGCCCCATAGCCTGGTCTGCGCCTTAAAGTGAAGTGTCTTCGAGAGCCCGGTTTTCAGATTGGACTCTTCCGTGTATACATACGCCGGAAGCCAGGTCCCCGGGCGCATGTTCAGTCGCCAGCTGTCGAAGTGGAAGAAGAAATTGATTTTGGGTTGCGGGTAGTACGTTCCGTTGAAGCGGACGATGTTGTAATCCTGATCTTCGACCCAAATCCTACCTTGGAATCGCGCGGTTTTTTCCCCTTCTCGCGGTTGAACATCGATTACCAGGCACCGAACCTCACCGAGAAATTCACGCCGAACAAAGTTGAATCTGTAATAACGCTTTTGGAAATCCGAATCAAGCACCACCATCTGCGCGAATCCCATGGGCAGATAGTGCAGGGAATAGACGCCCGTCAGCTTGGCAAACATACGATGTCCGAACCCCGGCTGGCCTACGAAGGACACGTCCTCGGGGCCATCACTCATCTCCAGGCGGCCAAGGAAATACTGGTCCTTCACGGGATAAGGATTTCCATTGGGATCGTTCTTCAAGTCTTGAAGATAGGTTTCGACCAACGGATGCATGTGTCGCATCTGCGCCATGAAATAGTGCTCGCGCTGCACAACACGGTCGAGAACGTCATTCAGTGTCAGCGCACCACTCGGCACATTCCCGGTTTGGGCGGGTTGCGTCGAAGCTGAAGTTTCCGGCATCGCCTTCGTATCTAGAGTTGACGCCGTTGAAGAAGCAGAATCCTGCCCCACCGCCAACAGCGAACCTAGGAGAATGAACCCCAATACCAAACTCGAACCTACCTTTGTCATAGAAACCTTCTGGGAGTCGATCACGCTAACTGGAAAATGATGTGGACGACCGCTGTCGAGTCAGAGGGCTGGCCATCCTTTAACGCTGGCTTGAAACGAATCTGTTCGGCTGCACGGACAGCATTCTCGTCTAGCCCGTGCCCCAGTCCCCGTACAACTCTAACAACGCGCAGCCTTCCCGTTGCTTCGAAAACGACTTCGAGGAGAACTTCTCCTTCAATTCGCTTCGCTCGAGCCTCATCCGTATAACTGGGGGTAGGCTTCGAGAGGATTTCGGCGGGAATGACCTTCAGGGGAGCAGTTTGTGCTCCTCGGGACTGGGCACTCGGCTGAGCAGGAACTTCGGCGCTGCCGAACCCTGCCTGTTTTACAGTTCCGGCGGTCGGCGTTGTCGCTGGTCCCGTAGCCACTCCATTGCCGAATCCTGTACTGGCGACGACTCCACGCGCGCCGCTTGCACCGCCCGTGCCATTTCCGTAGCCCGGTCCCGTCGGCATGTCGAAGCCGCCGGCAGATGCAATATTGACAGGCCGCGTTTGAGTGGTACGAGCAGCGACCCCGTTAGGGTCGCCAAAGCCCCCGGTTTGCACATGCTGTGGCGCAGCCTCTATCGTCTGCGGAGCCGAACTACCGGTCGAGAAGCTTCCGGTTTTGATCGTCCTTGGCATAACAGGAGCACTCGTGGCCGGGACAACTTCTGGAGTTCTGGTGGCAACCTTAATTTCGGGCGGCGGCGCGTCCTCAACCCTTGGCTTCGGCTTCATTGCCGGGGCGGGCAGACGCAATGCGGATGGAAGGGGGTCAATCGGATCTAATTTCGCCGCCAAGATCGGTCTTGGAAGCTGCCGCTGCGGTTCCTGATTCACCGGAACCGGCGTGGGCACCAACTCGATCGCATGATAGTCCTTCTTTGGTGGCTCCAGAATCTCGGGATGCAGAACCGGGATCCATACCAGAATCCCAATTATGACCGCTTGCACCCCATAGCTGAGGGCGAACTCAGACCATGGTGCTCTCCATCTGGGCAACGACGAAAACAGGACGGACTCTTGCGACCGCGGACTCATAATTCTGGCTGCGACCTCAAACCCCAGGGGGCAGCAAAAATTTCTCCCTGCCCGAAAATCGAGTCCTGGGAAAGACAGGGTCTAACCACAGACTCTACTCCTTCAGCATACAGCATGCACGGGAGAGGCCACTTTTAAACGCCGGTAAATACTTCTAAGTAATTATCAGGAAATGGTTTACGGGTTAAGTCGTAGCACTACAGGATAACCCTTAGGGCTTCGCCGTGCAAAAAACTACACTACGGACAAGGTAGATTTTCCGACGGCAGCCGACGTGGTCTGTTTTCAACAGCGCACGATCTTGGGGCTCTGGATGTCCCTCGTAGCATTTCGGGTATCCACAACGAGCTGAGACTCCTGCACAATGCGCTTGTAATCGTAATCCGAGTGGTCGGTCACGATTAGCACACAGTCATACTGACCCAGATCCTTCAATTCTGCGCGTGCCATTTGCAAGTCATATTTCCGGCCCTTCCCGATGAACGGGAAGTACGGGTCGTTGTAGCTGACCTGGGCGCCCTCTTTCTGCAGCAGCTCAATGATCGTCAGGGAAGGCGATTCACGCAGATCGTCGATGTCTTTTTTGTAGGCCACTCCCAGCACAAGAACGCGCGCTCCGTTGACGGATTTCTTGCGCTGATTCAAAGCGCTGCTCACCGAGGCCAGAACGTGATACGGCATGTTGATGTTAATCTCACCCGCGAGTTCGATGAATCGCGTCCGGAAATCCCACTCTTTCGCCTTCCAGGAAAGATAAAAGGGGTCTACTGGGATGCAATGCCCGCCCAGGCCAGGCCCAGGATAAAAGGGATGAAATCCGAAGGGTTTGGTCGATGCCGCCTCAATCACCTCCCAAATATCAATTCCCATGCGTAAACATAGCAGCTTCAGTTCGTTGACCAAGGCGATGTTGACGCAACGGTAAATGTTTTCCAGTAACTTGGTCATTTCGGCTGCAGCGGGAGATGAAACCGGCACCGTACGATTGAAGATCGAACCATACAGCGCACGGCCCAATTCCGACGCTTGCGCATCAAGCCCTCCCACGACCTTCGGGATATCAGGTCGTGCGACTGTCGTATTGCCTGGATCTTCGCGCTCAGGAGAGAACGCAACAAAGAATTCTTTACCAGTAAAAACCCCGTTGCGCGCGGCCTTTAGCCCTGCCTTGTTCTCCTTCTCCAGAATCGGGATCATCACTTCTTCCGTGGTCCCCGGATACGTGGTGCTCTCTAAAACCACAAGCTGCCCGGCCCGAAGATAAGGCGCGATGGAATGTGTCGTGCTGGTGATGAAACTAAGATCAGGTTCGTGATATTCGTTCAACGGAGTAGGGACGCAGATGATGATGGCGTCCATCTCCGATAATCGCGAATAATCGGCGGTCGCCGCGAAGCCGCTTGCTTGAGCCGCCTGGATCTCCTCGGGAGCGATGCGATAAATGTATGACCCACCCTTGGCTAAAGTTTCGACCTTCCGTGGATCAATATCGAATCCCGTGACTTTGAACTTCTTCTCGCTATACAACAATGCCAAGGGGAGCCCAACATACCCCAGGCCTATGATGCCCACCCCGGCCTGTCGTTGTTGAATCTTGTTCCTAAGTTGATCGATCGACATATCTGCGGCAGAGTAGGTAGACATGAGACCTCCGGGGAAACACCCGCAAAAAGGTAATAAGCACTTAATTTTAGCTCAGCCGATCCAACTCGCCGCTGGCACAGAAGTGGGGGGTATTTCAGAACCCTCACTACTCCGTGAGGTGCGATTTCTTGCTTAGAACGCCGAGACGCACCCGGGCTCTACTCTTTTCGACCGTTCTAATCCTTGCGTTTCTCATCACCTTCGCGTTCACGGGCGGACAGATTCTCGTCATCGATGCTCCCCAGCCTTCCGATTTGATTCTCGTGCTTGCCGGCGAGACTGATCATCGCCCTGCGCGCGCCCTCGAGCTTTTACGTCACGGTTTTGCGCGACGTGTGTTAATTGACGTTCCAGCGGAGGTGAAAATATACGACGTGATGCAACTGGAGCTTGCCCAGAAATACGTCCACGGCCTGCCCGATTCGGCTTCGGTCCGTTTGTGCCCGATTCTTGGCCAATCCACGCGGGAGGAAACCCACGACGTTGAAAAATGCCTCACTCCCGAGGACGGCTCGCGCATTCTGATCGTCACTTCCGACTTTCACACACGCCGGGCACTCAGCATTTTTCGACATGAGTTCCGCGATAAGACCTTTTCCGTCGCTGCTACTCATGACTCCGCCGAATTCGGAACACGTTGGTGGACCCACCGGCAATGGGCCAAAACCTTTGTGTGGGAGTGGGTGCGCACTCTTTGGTGGAACCTCATCGAACGCTGGAGATGATCAGATTGCTTATCCGGAGCGGCAATCCGGCCGATTTCGAATCATGAGTTTTCCACAAAAACTCACAGCCCTAGCACAAATCCCATTGACGGACAACTCCATCGGAAGGTACTCCATCGGAAGGTACGATTTCCGATAGGTCACCAACATGGTTATTAACGGAGTTTGGGAATGGGCATGTCCGCGTTACGCGGTATGGTCAGTAGTGTGCTGATTGTGCTGTTCCCCTCTCGTTGTTCGGGCCCGATTCCAACGCGGCCATGCTTTATACCAGCGGTCATGCTTGGTAAATGGCACGCACGTTCCCCGACCTTCCTCGGCCATCTTCTCGGGCGACCTTCTCCAGACGCGCGCGGATGCCGTCGCCAACATCAATCAGCCCGGTTCCACGGTCCAGGTGCTTGCGGACTCTCTAGTTCAGTTTCGAAGGAAGTTCCATCAAAATTGATCACGGCGCCGTCAGAGTTTCGACCTCCAAGTTGATGGCCACGACTGCCGGTGACGTGACGATCGTGCCCACTTCCAACGATTGGACCGAGTTCAACGTCATGGATGTCGACGGAACTGTAAGGATTTCAGCCCGAAAAGGCGATGTCACGGTCAGTGACGGCAAGGAAACCGTCACCCTTGCTCAGGGCCAAGAGACCACTCGTGACGAGTCCTCCGCACCTTCTTCCGACAAAAAGGGACACAAAAATCGTAAGACGGCGGCGGGAGCCAGTCCCGGTGCAACTGGCGGAATTCTGAACTCGCCCTATGCGATTGGAATAGGCGGTGCCGCTGTTGTCGGACTCACCGCGTGGGCCATTTTCCGGGACGACGACCCCGTCAGTCCGGCCAAGCCGTAATAGCTGGTTTGCAGATCTGCTGCTCTTGCGCGCGCATTCCGATTTCTGTCTTTCAGTGAAGTCCTGTTGCTAAGTCCGATGAGCACGGACCTCGGCCAAATCCAGACTCTCCGTCCAACCCGTTTATAATCTCCCTTCCTCACAAGGAACGAGGATTCCCTTTGGCCCTTGACGAAAACATTTACGAGTTGCGCCGCGAGAAGCTGAAAAAAATTCAGGCGCTCGGACAGCCGATTTACCGAACGAAATACGAATTCACTCACACAGTCGACCGGATCCTTGCTGACTACTCCGGCAAAACGGCCGAGGAGTTGGAACACTCACGAGTCAACGTGCAGGTCGCCGGACGCATTATGGCTATCCGCCTGATGGGTAAGGCCGGATTCGCCCACATTCAGCAAGGCGGCAACCGGCTGCAGATTTACGTCAAGAAGGATGCCGTCGGAGAAAAAGGATTTGAGCTGTACAAGTTGCTCGATCTCGGCGACCAGATCGGGGTCAGCGGATATCTTTTCCGCACCAGGACCGGCGAACTCACCGTGCACGTCGAGCAGATCGAGTTTCTCAGTAAGGACCTTTTGCCGCTGCCCGAGAAGTGGCACGGCCTTACCGATGTCGAACTGCGCTACCGCCAGCGCTACGTAGACCTGGTGATGAATCCTGACGTGCGCGAAGTTTTTCTTAAGCGCACGAAACTCGTACAGTCGGTCCGCCGCACGCTCGACAGTCACGGTTTCATCGAAGTCGAAACGCCGATGATGCAACCCATCGCTGGCGGCGCGGTCGCGCGACCGTTCGTTACGCACCACAACACGCTCGACATGGATCTCTACCTGCGCATCGCGCCCGAGCTCTATCTGAAGAGGCTTGTCGTTGGCGGCTTCGATCGCGTCTACGAGATCAATCGCAACTTTCGTAATGAGGGCCTCGGCTGGCGCTGGAATCCCGAGTTCACCATGATGGAGGCCTACCAGGCCTACACCGACCATCAGGGCATCATGGCCATCACCCAGGAAGTGATTACTGAAGCGGCAAAGGCCGTAAACGGCAGTACGAAATCAAAGTGGACCGTGATGCAAGAGGGCAAGGAAACTGTTTACGAACTCGAATGGGCGAACTGGCAGCGGCTCACGATGCGCGAGGCCATCATCCAATTCTGGCCTGAACGCGCGGGGGCCCGGCCTCAGATAGGTGACTTCGCCACCCACGATCGCGTCAAGAAATTAGTTGAGCGCTTTAACGCCGGACATTCTCACATGCCCTACGATGCGAACGCTCCCGCTGGGAAGACCATTGCGGCCCTGTTCGAAGCGGCGGCGGAAGAGCATCTCATGCAGCCCACGATTATCTACGAATTCCCCACGGCTGTTTCCCCGTTGTCGAAGCAGAAGCCCGACGAGCCCGATTGGACTGAGCGCTTCGAAATCTTCGCCGGACAGATGGAGATCTCCAACGGCTTCAGCGAGCTTAACGATCCCGAAGACCAGCGCCGCCGATTCGAGGCGCAGTTGAAAGAACGTGAGCGCGGCGACGAAGAAGCTCACCAGATGGACGAAGACTACATCCGCGCGCTGTCCTACGGAATGCCTCCCGCCGGCGGCGTTGGGCTGGGCATCGACCGCCTGTGCATGCTCCTCACCGACCAGCACACCATCCGCGACGTTATCCTGTTCCCGCTCTTACGCCCGGAGAAGGCCGAAGAAAGCAAGACAACGGATGGTGCCGCCGCGACAGACAAAAAGTAGCTCGGATCACCAATGGTAAGAAGCAAGCCATGGCGGGCTGTTAGCTCACTTCGAAAAGCGCACGAACAACTCCTGCCGCTCAGCCGCCAGCTTTGGCCCGAAGGCGCGCTGACAACTATTGAACGCCCAGTATCTCCTGATGCACTATGAGTAGTGCATTTTCATTTTTATACTCTTGACGTAGGTCGGGATTGTTATCAGCGGCGCTACCGTAGTGTCCGGAAGCCCTGCAGGATACTGGGTCGGTAGCGCTTTGCCGTCAGCTACCGTGGCGGTTTCTTCGCTGTATTCGGGTTGCTGTTCTTCTCGGAAGATGTCCGCATCGGCCCGTAAGCAGCCTTCTCCGGCCCGAAGTTCGTATTCAGATACTCGATCAACATATCCCGATCGTTCGGATCCACAACCGCTCCCCACTTCACCATTTTGTCGACTTCCTTCGTCCATGTCGCCTTGTTCAGGCGTTGTTGCAAAATGATGCGCGCTTCGTGACATTCCAGGCACGCAGTCGTAGCCTTCTGTTGCATACTTCCCGCGGGAAGATCCTCGTTCACCTTCGCGGATTGGGCACCAGGTCTGGCCACGCCCGCACCAGCCGACATCAACAACAGGACGAGAACGGATTTATGCGACATGGATCTTCACCTCATCGACTGCATTGTAGAGATAACCGCTCGGATTCCAGACGGCTGCAGCAGGCTGTACTCGCCCTTGGCTGTCAGTCGCCCGACACTGGATCAAACAGTCTCCTCGTTTGGCATCCCAGTCATAGCTCCACAGACGCCATGCGTAATGCGATTGCTCACGTCCCAACGCCGCAACACTCCACGACGAGCCGCCGTCAATCGAGACTTCCACTTTGACGATATCCGCCTCGCCTGCCCAAGCCGCCCCGTGTGCTCTGAGCTTTCCCGCCTTCAGAGTGGATCCATCCAGTGGTCCCGAAATAACCGATTTGACGTTCAATCCGGTCAGCGCGCGAGTGTCTTCGGGTTTGACCGAGTCCCCCGGCTTCACCGGCTGATTGGGAAATCGATATCCAGGGCTCATGAAGTTGCCCACAAACTCCGAGTCCAGCACCTTGACTTCCGTCAGCCACTTGCATGAGGCAGCGCCAATCCATCCTGGCACCAGCGCGCGGGCAGGGAAGCCATGGTGCTTCGTCAGTGGCGCATCGTTCATATGAGTTGCGATCAGCGTGTCAGGATCAAGCGCCTTCTCAATCGGGATGCTGCGAATGAATGGAGGGACCTTCCCCGGAACCTCGTCAAGTCCGCGGAACATCACATGCTTGCCGCTGGGCTTTACGCCTGCTTGCTGCAGAACATCGCGCAAGCGTGGACCGGAGAACTTTGCAGTACTCACTGCACCCTTACCCCACTGAATACCCGGAACCTGCGGACGATGAAGACTACGCCCGTTCCCTGCGCACTCCAGTGTGTTCACCACTGAGTGCGACTGCAGTTTTCCTACATCCACAAGGGTAAGTGTGAGCGGCTTATCTACCTCGCCGCCAACGCTGAGGCGCCAACTCTCCGCACTCAGTTCGCTCGGCTCATGCATGTGATTCCGAACGAAGAAACGCGAGACCGGAGTGAGCCATCGATCGAAGTACTCCACAGGAGTTTCCAGATCGAAGAACCGCGCCGAACGAACAATCATTCCATCTTCGCCCGGAATCACCACGGAATCACTTTGCCCGGAGGCTATCGCCCATGACGGTACCGCCGACGCCGTACGCAAAGCCAGCGTCGCACCATAAACTTGCTTGAGAAATGTGCGTCTCGAATTCATTAGCCAGCTCGCTGCAATTTGAGGTCAGGTGCAGATACCCTTGAATCTAGCACCGCCGGCCCGGATAAAGGAGAGAACCAAACCGGACCGGCGGCGTTCTAAAGTCTTCAGAAGGCGTACGGTGCTAGAAGACGAACACCGTGTCAAACTGCAGGCGCTCGAGCCAGGGCTCGCTGCTGGCCAGCGGACGTCCGACCAAAGCCGTGAACCCGAGTTGCACGCTCTTGTCGAACATATAGAACATGTCGAAGCGGTGCTGAGTCACGTTGGTTCCCTGGCGAATGTCGCTGTAGTTGAAGTTGCCCAGTACGGCCTCGCGCTCGATATAAATATGTGTGTATCCGAACTGAAAGTCGTTCTTCTCTTGCAGCCGTCCCACTCGTCCTTCGGCCCAGTAACCCCGCCGCTGGTTTGAGGCGCAGCCTGCATTCAGTGTCTGTTTGTAAGTCGCCGTAGCGGTGTTGGCCGGAGCCGGAACAATGTTCTTAACGTTTGCGCAGGCCTGCGTGTTCTGGACATAGTCGCCGATAAACGACACAGGCAAGCGAGCATTCCCGGTGTTGATGTCGATCTTCGCTAGGTTGTCAAATAAGCCGAACTTCGAACCGAACTGCGCGTTCGTCACAGCTGTGACTCCAGTTGGATAAGCTGTTCCATTTACCGTGATGATGGTCGTTGCCGTAGTGGTGTAGGTCGAATCCTGCACGGGGTTGCCGGATGCCAACGGCAATGAGCCGACGAGCGGGGTTTGTGGGTTCTTGGAGTTCGCTCGCGCCAGAGCATAGGCGATTGAATCTGTACCGTGGTAGTCGTAATAGCCTGAAAACGCGCTCAGCGTAACTCGCGGACCAAGCTGCCACGCTGTCTGCAGCTGGCCACCGTACGTGATCTGCTGGGCGATTCGCTTGTCGGTCGGTGAAGTTCCTGCAACTTCGGCGAAGGGCAGCTGGAAGCCAATCAGTGCGATCCGCTTGAGCACAGGCGTATTGATCTTGAATCCCAGCGTTTCAGCCACTCCTTCCGGATTCAGGTCCTTGTCCCACGTCAGTTCGGTGTTGAACCAGGGATAGTGGAACTTGCCGCCGATGAAGGTCAGATTTCTGAACTGATCAGGGGTGAATTCGACGAACGCCTGATCTAACGCCACGGCTTTGCGTGAATAGAAACCGGTGAGCGTCTGATTGGTCGTCGTGGGATCATTGATGTCGCCGCTGGCGAGCGAGATACCGGTACGGAATTGCGAGCCCAGGTTTGCGTTGGCATTGAAGCGGACACGAATGCGGGCGCGCGCCCGGTCCATCGACTGATCACTGGGACCTCCAAAAAATGGTTCTGCGCGCAGACGAACGTCGCCGCTGAAGTGGAGCGGACCCAGAGCCTTGATTTCCCGTTCCAGGTTGCGGATGCGCTCATCCGAGCTTCCGGATTGCACTGTTTGCGCACGGGACGCGTTTGGTGCCTGAGGTGGGTTGGCTTGGGGCGCCGGCGTCGAATCCTGAGCCTTCGCCGGGTCGCTGCGGATTGGCGCGGTCGAAGCGACTTCGATTGACGGCTGCGGACCTGCCTTGCGGCCGCTTTCGAGAGCTTCGATTCGCTGCTGTTGCTCCCGAACCAATTGTTTCAATTGGTCAAGTTCCGAACGGAGCTGCTGTTCCGGGGAAGGGGAGGGGATGCCTCCAGCTTCCGCAGACGGGACCGCCGGTGCTGCGTTCGCTGCTGTCTGGGTTTGGGCCCAAGCTCCCGCCGATAACACGGCGACAGTCAGAGCGGTTAAGAGTCTTAGGCGTGTTGCGTTCATGGGATTACGTTCCTCTCCTTTTTGTGTGTCGCACTGCTTGGCAGGGGGAGACAGCCCAGAACGATTTCTCTGTCGCTGAACAGGCGAAAAGGAATCGCTCTGGATCCAGACGGCACTGGCGAACTTTTGGAACGCCCACAAACACTGTAGTACACATTAATATTATTAACATACTAGACATTATGGGAGAGTTCCACGCGCATCGTTAAACGCCAGGTTAATTCTGAAGCGGAATTGGCAACGACTCCCGGGAGGCTCCTTAGGCTGGAGCCAATCCCCACTTGTCCTGCAGATGCCGCTCCATCCCCTTGAAGACCACGCCGTCGATGATGTACCCGATCGCGATGATCAGCAGCATCACGGCGATTACCGCGCTCATGTCGTTGAGATCCCGCCCCATCATCAGCACTTGGCCCAAACCGAGGCTCAGATAAAGCATTTCAGCCGTGATCAGCGACCGCCACGCGAAAGCCCATCCCTGCTTCAGTCCTGACACGATGAACGGCAGGCTCGCCGGCAGCAAGACATACCAGAACAGCTTGAATCCCTTCGCGCCCAGGTTGCGGCCAGCTTGGCCAAAGATCTTCGGCATCTGTTTGCGACCATCCTCCATTGCCAACGTGACCGAGAGCAGCGATCCCATGATCACCACAAACAAAATTGCGTTCTGATTCAGCCCAAACCAGAGCAGCGCCAGGGGCCACCAGCAAATGCTCGGAAGACTCTGCAAGCTGACCAACAGACCGCCCATGGTCTCCTCAAGGAATTTGTTGCTGGCGACACCCAGTCCGAGGATCATCCCCAGCACAACGGAGATGCCATAGCCGATGAGCACCCGCTGCATGCTGACCCGAATGGCGATCCAGTACGTATGGTCCTGGAATCCCGCGTACAGCGCTTCCGCGACACCCCATGGGGTAGGGAACAGGTATGGGGGCCATATCTTTAGCTTTGCCAGAAGCGTCCAAAGCCCAAACAGCGCTGCGTAAAAGATGATGTAGCGAGCGGCGCGTTTCATGCTCCCTCCCCGAGTTCGATGTGTGGCTTCACGCCGTCCTTGTACTCGGCTTCGAGCGAGCGGTTGATTTCCTCGCGCAGTTCGTCAAGAACCTCGCGGGCCGCCCGTGTAACTTCCGGATCTTCCAGGCTGCGCGGACGGGGCAGGGTAACAGGGAATTGGTTCTTCACACGCCCTGGTCGAAAGGTGAGAAGAACTACGCGATCGCCTAAACGCACAGCCTCGCGCACATTGTGCGTCACGAAAATAATGGTCCGTCCGGTCTGGTTCCAGATGCGCTCCAGTTCATCATGCAGCAGATCGCGAGTTTGGGCGTCGAGTGCGGCGAACGGCTCATCCATCAGCAGCACGTCCGGTTCCGTGGCCAGCGCGCGGGCAATGGCCACTCTTTGCTTCATGCCCCCCGAGAGTTGATGGATATAACTCTTCTCGAACTTTGCCAGATGCACCAGCCGCAGGTAATGTCGCATCTTCTCGATGCGCTCGGTCCTGGGTACACCCTTCATCTTCATACCGAACTCAACGTTTTCCGCAACCGTGAGCCAGGGGAACAGCCCGTGTTCCTGGAAGATCAGAATGCGATCCGTTCCAGGCCCTTGCACCGGATGTCCATCGACCAGCACCTGCCCGGAGGTTTGTGAATGCAAGCCAGCGATCAGATGAAGCAGCGTCGACTTCCCGCAACCGGAGGGCCCGACAATGCAAAGAAACTCGCCCGCCTGCACCTGCAAATTGATGTGATCGAGCGCGAGCAGTCGTTCCCCGGCTTGCGTCCGGTAGCTCAGGCAGATCTCGTTGAGGCCGACCTTCGCGATCGGCGCAGCCAGGCTCGCATCGGAATGACCGACGGAAACAGGCCCCAGCTTTGCTGCGCGTGCAGGCATGCGCGCTTCAATTGGAATTGGATACTGGTGGGAAACTGCGCGCGCCTTGGTGCTCATTGGATCGCCTTTCGCTTCTTCTCCCCAAGAACTTGATTCAGAAGCGTCAGATCGTAAAGGTTCGAGAGATTGGGCATCTCACGTCCGAGAGAGCCGTTTTCAAACGCCTGCTGCGCGGCCGTGTTTAATGCCGAGTGCAGGGGATCATAAGTGACCTGCATGCGCGAAAAGGCTTCGTCCAGAACATCGGCAGGCAGTGCCTTGTTCGTTTCCCGCTGGATCTGTTCATTCAGCAGCTTCTTCGCCTCTGACCGATGCGCGTCAATCCAGTCGGTTAGTTCGACGTGTGCGCGAATCCAGTTCTTCACCAGGTCTGGATGCGCCTGAAGGAACTTGGTATTGACCACAAGCAGGCCAATCACAAACTGTCCATTCGGCCACAGCGAGCGCTCATCGACAAACAAGCGGCCATTGCCGTCGTGGATTAGCCGTGTCGCCCAAGGTTCAGGAGCCCAGGCCGCATCGAGATCCTTCTTTAAGAAAAGCGTGAGTTGATCAGGATTGGCCATGGGTATGATCTGTACATCGCCACCCTTGTCGTTGGTCTTCAGGCCATTCTTCTTGAGCCAATTCCGCAGCGCCACATCTTGTGTATTCCCAAATTGCGGAGAGGCCACGCGCTTGCCATGAAAACCCTCCGGCTTGTTGATCCCTGCATCGTTGCGGACGATCAGCGCCGCTCCGCCGCTGGCCGCTCCTGCCACCACGCGCAGGGCCTCTCCGTTCGAACGGACATAGCCGTTGATCGCGGGATTCGGACCGACATAAGTCATATCGATTGCACCGGCGAATAGCGCCTCAATCGCGGAAGGGCCGGCATTGAAACTGGTCCACTGAATCTTTACTTTCGGGCCCATCGCCTTGTCGAACCACCCATTGGCCTTGCCGACCATCGCCTGGGCGTGCGTGATATTCGGAAAGGCCCCTACACGGACCGTTGTGACATCACCTTGACCCCAGCCCGAGACCGAGAGAGTAAGCCAGAACGAAATGCCTAGCACCAACCTTCTATTCACCTTTATGACCTCCAACCACCATGGGGAGGACACTGGCGGATCCCTTTTTTTGAAGTTTGGCGGTTTTGTGGGACTTGCGCGATCGGGGCCTATCGCCGGCAATCAGATCTGCAAGAGTAGTGCTTTCAAGAATGCGTGCAGCCGCGTCACGCACGTCAAGGAAAATCTGGTACAGTGCGCGGTGCTCCAGATCGCGGTCGATCAGTTCGCGCAACTGCTCGGCATCCCCAAATGGAGCGAGCGGACCATCGATTAGTCGGATGATCTCACTGAGCCGAATGTCCCCGGGTTCGCGGCGCAATTGATACCCGCCCTTCGCACCACGAACACTCTCTACCATCCGCGCATTTTTCAGCTCCAGCAGGATCAACTCCAGGAACTTCTCCGGGAGCACTTCCTCGTAGGCGATATCGCGGATCTTGATCGCGCCCTGCTGATGATGCCGGGCCAGCATCATCATGGCTTGCAGCGCGTACAAACCTTTCTGGGAGATCTTCATGGGTCGAATTATTCCATAAACATAATTAAATTAATAGACATTAGTGATCCTGTAGGCATTGCACGCTGCCTGCCGTGCTGTCCTCATACGTTTGCGGCTGAAGAGGTTTTGAATCAGCTACTTAAGCATTAGGGTCCGGATCCGAGAGAATGAGTGTGCAAGCAGTTGCACCTATTCGGCATCTAAGATTTGTGGAAAAACCATCTGGTCTGCAGCCCTTTGTACACACCCGGTGCAAGCCTTGCGGTTTTTTCAGTCGCCAGCGACCCGGAGAATAATGACCGTGACATTGTCCGGTCCTCCGCGCTCCAACGCCGCGTTCACCAGCCGCGAGCAAGCCCCGGCTGGCGTTTCTGACCGCGCGAGCCGCGTGAGTTCGGTCTCGCCCACCACGCTCCAGAGTCCGTCGGTGCAAAGAACCAGCACGTCACCCTCTTCCAGCGGAATGGGAAGTTCGGGCGTGTCGGGCACGATTTCGCGGCCCGATCCCAACGCAGCCGTGAGGATATGGCGTTGCGGATGCGATTCGGCGTCTTCCGAGCGGACGATGCCGTTCTCCACCAGCCGGCCTACGTATGAATGATCGCGCGTGAGCCGCGAATTCCCCCCCGCCCGAAGAAGATACAGCCGGCTGTCCCCGACGTGCGCAAAATAGAGGCGTCGCTCGACGATCGCAAGGGCGGTGCACGTGGTACCCATCCCGGCGAATTGGGGATGTTTCACGGCATAGTGCTGAATCGCGTCGTGAGCCGAGCGAAGCCCGTTTACCAATGCATTCTGCGGGTTATCGTGAAAGTCCCGGTCGTAAACGAATCGTACGGTCTCAACCGCCAGGCGACTGGCTTCCTGGCCGCCTTCATAGCCGCCCATCCCGTCAGCGATCACGGCCAGCCGGCCCTTGCGCACGAACTCTTTGTCGGAATCAGGTTCCCAGTACAGGGATGAATCCTCATTGTTGCCACGTAGCCGCCCAATGTCTGTCAGGCTGGCCACTTCAAGTCCGGGTTTAGGGTTGATGCAATCAACCGGCATAAACAGATACGAGCGGCAGGGGTCGAAACGAGTCCGCGATCAGGTGCAGTTCCTTGGGATTCACTCACCATTATAAAAGACTGCGAGTGCGGCCTCTAGCCAACATCCCGGGGTTCCCCAACAGAATTGTGTAGCCTACCATTTCCGTGCTCGTTTGAACACCGATAGCTGTATTCCCAAAGAAAAAAGCCGCGAACGCTGCGGCTCTTTCCTCTATGTCGTCAAAACCTCTGAGCAGCTAATTGGTTTTGGCGTTGTGCTTGTCCTTGTAGATTCGCTGACTCATGTGGTTGGCTTCCCGATTGAGTTGGCGCTGGTCCTGTTTGGTCAGGTGGCCGTTGTCTTTGGCCATGTCCTTCCTTTCGTTGTTCTCCAGGCGCTGTTCGCCACGCTCAAGCCGCCGCGCCTCTCCGGGAGTGAGTTGCCCGCTCTTTACGCCATTGGCAATTCGGTTCTGCTGGTTCTGTTCCCGCTGGTTGACCTGGTTGACGCGCGGATGACCAGGATCGAAATTTCCGGGCCCCGCACCGGAAGTATTTCCTTGTTGTGCAGTCGCCGATCCGATAAACATCAGACCACCGACCGCCAGGACTGCGAGCGACTTGGTAATGGTGTTCGTCATGCGAGTGTGAACCCCCGCGCAGAAGTCTAGTTTTGCCTAGCCCGCATGTGGGCATTACCAAGGTGAATGTCAGGGATGTTCGCACGGTAACGCCGAAAGGTAATCAGCCGACGTGTTACCACCGCTGCTTCCTCGTTTGGCAACCTGCCGGAGAACGAGTTAACATCGTCCACTTCCGAGGACTCGTGAATGAGAACTTCTCTGGATGTTCGTCTGTTATGCGCGCTCATTGCTCTATCCGCTTGCTCTATATCGTCGCGGCCTATGGCTGCGCAGCAACCCGCTTCCTTGCCCACCGAAACGCCGGAGAAATTCCAGCCGGTCACCGGCAGCTTCGATTACCTGAAGCGCGACGTCATGATTCCCATGCGCGATGGCGTCAAGCTCCACACAGTCATCATGATCCCGAGGGGTGCGAAGAACGCCCCCATCCTATTGACCCGGACTCCTTACAGTGCGAGTGCACAAACCAGTCACGGCGCCAGTTCTCATCTGGGCACGGCTCTTTACGGATACGACAATGCCGTCGACGTGATCCTCCAAGACGGATACATCCGCGTCATCCAGGACGTCCGCGGCAAGTATGGCTCCGAAGGCGACTATGTGATGAATCGTCCGTTGCATGGGCCCTTGAATCCTACGGCTGTTGATCATTCCACCGACACCTACGACTCGATCGACTGGCTGGTGAAGAACATCCCCGAATGCAATGGCAAGGTTGGCATCCTCGGCATTTCCTACGATGGTTTCCTTCCATTGATGGCGCTGGTCAATCCGCACCCCGCGCTCAAGGTTTCTGTTCCTATGAACCCCATGGTCGACGGTTGGATGGGCGATGACTGGTTTCACAACGGCGCGTTTCGCGAGCAGAACATGCCGTACATCTACGATCAGGAGGCGACTCGATCCAACACCCAGCACTGGTGGACCGATCATTTCGACGACTACGACCTCTACTTGGAGGGAGGCTCGGCGGGCGAATTAGGCCGCCGTCATGGTCTGGATCAGGTCGGCTTTTGGCGCAAACTGCTCGAGCATCCCAGCTACGATTCCTGGTGGCAGCAGCAGGCCATGGACAAGATTATTGCCGCGCAGCCCTTGAAGGTCCCGATGATGCTGGTCGACAGCCTCTGGGACCAGGAAGACATTTACGGTGCGCCAGCCGTCTACAAGGCTGTTAAGCCGAAAGACACGACCAACGACAAAGTCTTTCTTGTCATGGGCCCATGGCATCACGGCCAGGAGATTTTTGACGGCAGTTCGTTGGGTGCTCTGAAATTCGGCAGCGACACTGGCCTCTATTTTCGCCACAACATTCTCAAGCCATTTTTGGCGCAGTACTTGAAAGACGGCGCTCCCAAAGCCAATGTCGCGACGGTCACAGCGTTTGAAACGGGCACGAATACTTGGCGGCGGCTGCCCGCGTGGCCTGCCGGGTGTGAGTCCGGCTGTGCAGTTCATGCCAAGCCACTCTACTTGCAGGCAGGATTGAAGCTAGGTTTCGATGCGCCGAAAGCCACCGACGCTGCGTCTGATGAGTACATTTCCGATCCCGCCAAACCCGTTCCGTATCGCGCTCGCCCAAGTCAGCCCGTGGGATACAGTGGCCGCTTCACCTGGCCGCAGTGGCTGGTGGACGATCAGCGCGAAGCATCCGGGCGTCCCGATGTTCTCGCCTTCACGTCCGATGTATTGAAAGAACCGGTAAAGATTACCGGACAACCCGTGGTCAATCTGATCGCCTCAACCAGCGGAACCGATTCGGACTGGGTCGTGAAGTTGATCGATGTCTATCCCGACGAGGTGCCCGAACAGGAAGAAATGGGCGGATACCAACTTGCGGTTTCGATGGACATTTTCCGTGGCCGCTATCGCGAAAGTCTCGACCTGCCGAAGCCGATCGCTCCCGACAAGCCGCTGCTTTATCGCTGGGCTCTACCAACAGCGAACCACGTCTTCCTGCCAGGCCACCGCATCATGGTCCAGGTGCAATCCAGCTGGTTTCCGCTGTATGATCGGAACCCGCAAACCTTTGTGCCGAACATTTTCTGGGCCAAGCCGGACGACTATAAGAAGGCAGTACAGCGCATCTTCCACTCGCCGGATCAGGCCAGCTTCATTGAGTTGCCGCTGGCGGAAGGAAAGTAATCTACAGCAAGCTCCGACGAGAAGGCCGTGCAATGGTCAACGAGGATTAGTCATCCCCAAAAAGTTGGCGTCGAACAAGGCGAGCGATCTACCATGGTCTGAACCGCGAAGGGGCGGCAAAAGAAATGCCCGGCAAAGAAGTGCCGGGAGAGGCTGAGTCTCTGCGACAGGGCTATCCGCATGTCCAAGAACATCCGACACCTGATCGCTCTGCTGGTTGTAGTTACCCCGCTGTGCGCTCAGAGCAAACGTATGTGGGTCTTGCAGTCTACCGGCGAAATGGTCGAATACGACCTCGCGACCTTTGTTCCGAAGCAACGCAACAAGGTCCCTGACGAAGCCGCGAAATCGCCCGCCAGCCTCTCCGTCAACCGCCAAGGTCAGATTCTCTTTGCCCCAACGATTACGCTCCCACTTTCCGACGCTGACAGCGCCAGTCCGCGTAAGGTCTGGTTCTGGAACGGGCACGCGTCCGTCTCCATCGATCAAAACCTCGAGCACAAGGAAGAGGAGCGAGGATCGAATCAGGCGGTAACCGAACTCGTTCCCGTCCCGTACCTTTCAGCCGACGGGACTCATCTCCTCTGGTTTGCGAATGAAGCCCGCAGCCTGGAGCGTGAGGGTGTCGACCTCTCTACCACCAACAGCTTTCAAGCCTGGCAGACCGATCTCGAAGGCAAAGCACGCGAGGAAATCACCTCCTCGAAGCTGCCCGATTGCCGCTGTCCCACTGGAAGCTGCGAGGAGAGCTGTCCGTCATTTGGTGTCTGGGCTCCCGACGGAGGAGTCGAGAGCTTTTTCCTGACCACACAGTTCGTTGCCGGTCAGACGACAACGACCTACAAGGCGAGTACGCGGTATCAGCAGAAGGCCGGCACGTGGAGTCCGATTGCCTTACCTGACCCTTTGCAGCGTGTGTTGGATGCAAATCCCGGCGGAAGCGTGATCGTAGAGGCGATTCCCGACATCGGTTGCTGCGGATGGTCAAACCAGAGCAACGATCAAACCCTGGTTGTTGCGGATGGCAAGACACGCATCGTCTTTGACGAGCAGGCGACATACAAAAACGCGGATTACGACGTCAGTTTTTATACGGCGAATGCCCGCCTCTCGCCCGACGCATCAAGCATTGCCATGACGATCGTCGCGACAGCACCGAGCAACAAGCCGATCCAACTATCCGAGCAGGGACAGGCCAATCCTGAGGAATCCCAGAGTATTCGCAAAGCTTTGCTGGATTTGCCGGCCATTGAGATCAAAACCATCGACGACGCGCCACACCGCTTCGCCTTTCTGCCGCATGCCGCTCTAATCGGATGGCTCAACGACAAGGAGTTGCTGATTGTCGAGAGCCATCTACTGGTTGCCTACAATGTCGCGACAGGCGCGCGAAGGAAGTCACCAATCCGCGTAGAAGACACCGCGCACGTCTTTCTGCGTTAATGTGGGGACAGCCGCCTCGCCCGCAGCGCGAAGGCTCGGCTGCAGGCGGCGAAATGCTCAACTGCCGCGTCCGCTCTTTCGCGGATTCATTCTGTAAATCAAATACCCGAGAACGTTTGCACCCAGTACCACGCCCGCGATCTTCACCGAGTACTTCCACGAGCTACCCACATGAATGATAGGAAACACCGACAGCACCACGAACAGGAGTGTCACCAGAAAACCCGATGTCGCCGCTACCCTCAGCCACATTACCCCGTGCAGCTCCCTTCCTTTGCGCGCAAGCACCGGAATGGCAAAGAGTGCGAGGTACGCCATCCCGTAGAAGGTAAAACTCCATGTCAGCAATAGCTCGAACGATTCGTCATGACCCACTCCAATCAGTGCTGCGATCGCAACTAGTAGCGTGGCAGCTCCGAGAAAGAGCACTGAATTGACAGGAGTCTTATAGCGCGGGTGCAGCCGCGAGAACCACGCCGGCAGCAGATGATCCCACCCGGCCACCATGGGAAGCCGTGTGCTCGCTGTGAAGAACGCGCAGAAGGTCGCAAGATAGTAGATCAGCAGAAAAAGGACAGCAAAAGGCATAACGACCCTGAATCCCCCAAACGCGTGAATACCACGGCTCAGAGCTTGCGGAATCGGAGCGACCACATCCTCAGCCGATGGATCAACAAAAGCGAGGATCGCACTGGTGGCAAGAATGTAAGTAAGCCCTACGATCGGCGCAGTGAGCCAGACTGATCGGGGCAGATGCGTTTGCGGATTCCGGCATTCGCCTGCGAAAACCGCTACATATTCGAATCCGGTAAGAGCTCCGAACGTCATCTTGCTGAATACGCTCAAACTGAACAGTGTCATCGGCGGGACCACCAGCCGCAGCGGGTGGTACTCGCGCAGGTCTCCGTGCCAGCGATTCGCAAACGGGATCACAATCAGCACGGCGATAGTGATCAAGAAAACTGCGGCTCCTAGATTGTTGATCCACTTACCGATCCCTAGCCCGAGCCCGGCGACACACATGGTCGAAGCGATCATCGCGAATGAAGCCGCAATAATCAGGCCCTTGCTGGATGCGATCCAAGCTGCCCCTGGAATCACGTAAGACGCGAAAGAAACCGTCAGCAGCCCCCCCAGACCCACGTAGATGATGGCGTACAGCCAAAGATTCCAGGCCACCAAAAATCCAATCTGATCGCCAAACGCAATGCGCGCCCACTCGTACAGCCCACCCTCGACTGGCAGCCGCCGGTTCAGGTGCATGACAACCAGCGCCTGAGGAATGAAGAACGTTGCGATGGCGACAATCCAGAACAAGACATGCGATGTTCCTGCCTTGACGGCCGTTCCCATGTAATCGGCCACAATGATGATCAGCAGTTGCGCCAGAGCCAGGTCGACCAGGCCCAGTTCCTTGCGCAAATCCGAGCTGTGCGCCTGAGCTTCGGCTTCAACCCGCGGCAAAATCGCGCTTTCTGTCATGGACATGAGTGAGGGCACTCCCACTCTGTCTCCGCGCTCATTGCGGAGACCGTTGACGTTCCGACCTTTCCTTATTTCTTCTCCGAAGCAACGGCGGGCCTGAGCAGCAAATCCTGATAATCGAAGCTGAAATCCGCCAGCGGCGACACCGCCGCCATCCTCGCGCTCTCAATCGATCCGTCGGGGTTCAGCGAGAATGTTACGAACGCATCTTCAATCGTGCGCACCCGCCAGTGCGCCTTGAATGTGTCGTACTGCCAATGCTGCAGATCGCCGACCATACCCGGTGTGTGATCGAAGCTGATCACCAGGGCTTCATTTTCCAGGCGAATGCTGATCGGCCCGTACCAGGCGTCGTTATAGGTTCCCGCAAATTTTTCCAAGGGCAGCGACGGTTGGGAGTTGGCTGCACGCGCCGCTTCCGCCTTTTTCATTGTCTCAGCAGCTTCTTTTTCTTCCCGGTCCTTCACCGCCTTGAATGCTCCGATCCAGTCGGTGTTCGGCAGTTGCATGTAATGGTCGAGAATGTGGTACAGAATTGCGTCGAACGCACCCGTTTCCTCCGCATTCGTGAGGATCACGACGCCGAGATTCTCCTCGGGCACGAGCATCACGCGAGAAACGAATCCAGCCACTCCGCCGGTATGTCCGACGAGCTTGCGTCCGTGATAATCGCGCAGCCCCCACCCCAGTGCATAATCCGCGAAATTAGCTTTGAGTCCAGCCAGACCGCGCGGGGGATCGCCCGTCGGAAGAATCGTCTGTGGTGACCACATCTCCCGCGAACGTTGTTCGCTGAACAGGCGCCCTTCCCGATCGCTAAACTTGCCTCGATTCAGCTGTACCTGCACCCACTTGGCCATGTCGGCAGCACATGAGTTGATCGAACCTGCCGGGCCCACATTGTCCAGATCTTCCAGCGGAATCACCCGCAGTTTTTCTTCCACCCGTGAATGTGGCCACGCATAGTCATCCCCGGGCTTGAAATCTTTGCTGCTGACGGTGGAATGCTTCATTCCCAGCGACTCGAAGATTCTTTGGCGTGTGTAGTCGTCCCATGAAATTCCGGTAACAGCCGGAATGATTTGTCCCGCCGTCATGTACAGAAGGTTGTCGTAAGCATAGCGGCTGCGGAAACTCGACTGTGGTTTCATGAATCGCAGCTTGTGGATGATTTCATCGCGCGTGTACGTGGAATGCGGCCAGAACAGCAGGTCTCCTTCTCCCAGTCCCATGCCGCTGCGATGCGTCAGCAGATCGCGGATCGTCATCTCGTGGAAAACGTAGGGATCGTACATGACGAATCCCGGAAGCCGCTCATAAACGTGGTCGTCCCATGAGAGCTTTCCTTGGTCGATTAGCGTAGCCAGCGCCGCCGTTGTGAATGCTTTTGTATTCGACCCGATCGCGAACATAGTGAATTCATCCACTAGAGTGGGATCGCCGAGCTTCCGGACGCCGTAACCTTTCGCGACCAGGATCCCGCCGTCTTTCACAATCGCGACCGCCATGCCCGGCACATCAAAGGTCTTCATTGAGCTCGCAACGTACGCGTCGAGATCCGCCGGTGGAGCATCAGAAATTCCGGCGCGTTGCGCCCGCAGTAATGTCCCAAAAGCTGGCCAGAGTGCCAACACAAGTGTCAACGTGACATGTTTTCGCATAGGTTTGTGCCGAGAACCGAAACGCCGAGATTAGAACATAGGGCGGTGAATTTCCGCTAGGAATGGAGAAAGCAGAAAAAGGCCGGGAATCGAAAATTGACGGTTGATTCCCGGCTGATGGGACAGATCAGTTCATGCGATTCGAAACGACGGCCGTAATGTAGGTGAGCAGTTGATCTATATCCAGCTCGGACTCCAGCAATTCCTGCATCTCAGAAGCGCTGAACCCGGTTCTGGCTGCGGCTTCTTGAAGCAGGTTGCCATAGTCGGCCGCTTCGGTACGGTAAAAACTCATTCCATGCTCCTCAATCTATCAATCCAGGTACTGAAAGTGGGGCAGGGCGAGACACGGGAAATCCCCCCCGGGAGCCCAGAGTTCTCGCCGGACTGCCCCCTTTCCTGCTTCGCGGATGCGAAGCAAGCTTGAGCGCAGTCAGCAATCGGATCTAGCGCCGAATCGAACGCAACAGGATGGGTCGGAAGTTGGGGTCCAACTGGCAGGCCGTGTATTCAACCTCGCGCTCAGGACTCCACAACTGAACGGTATGTGGAAGCTGGAACAGCACTGCGACAGCCACGATCGCCGGTGCCATCGTGGCCCGTGCGTAGACCACCAATGGTGCTGTCTTCTGGTGGAACGCCGTGTCTGGTAGATCGACATCCGGCAACACGACAATCACCAGCATGAACAGCACGATAATGCCGAGGATAACCAGCATTGACGCATTGATGTTCCACCGCGACATAGTTCGATCTGTTTTGCCAGAGTTTGTTGCTGAAGTCAATCCCTCTTGGGTGCCGTATCTCCTTATTAGCAGCGGCCACCCCTTTGGGGTGGTTGTCTGATCCTGAAACGCGACGAGAGTGACCGTGGAGCACGGCAAAGTTCTGATCGCCGTTAGAATCCTGTGCACAACATAGC
>Ga0335080_10000216_pt1 | contig 51430 bp, 40 predicted proteins | sample Lox_Sample_34_FD_206720 | JGI IMG/M metagenome (GOLD analysis project Ga0335080, IMG submission 206720) | Soil microbial communities from Loxahatchee National Wildlife Refuge, Florida, United States - Lox_Sample_3.4 | ecosystem: Environmental > Terrestrial > Soil > Wetlands | place: USA... | reverse complement strand
TTTCAAACTTTCTTGGCGAACGCGTTTGCGGTGCAGGAGAGCGGACTGGACAGACGGTCGTTGTCTGCGCTTATCGAAATACAGCGTTTCATCGCGAGTCGCGAGTTCGATCTGGATGAGACGATGCGCATGATCGTCGAAGGCGCGACGAGAGTGGCGCAGGCCAGTGGAACTGCCATCGGCCTGCTCGAAACGAACAGAAATGAGCTGGTTTACAAGACCGGAAACGGAATTGCCGTGCGGGATATCGGGCGCCGAGTTCCTGCCGTGCTATGCGTCTCCTCCCCACAGGAACCGCGTCGTGAGATTCTACGGGTCGAGAACGCGGAGACGGACAAGCGGATCGAAGCTGAGATCTGCCGACAGTTCGGAGCCACGTCGTTGCTCATGCTGCCAATCTACGAAAACCATGCTTTGCTGGGAGTGCTGCAGGTGCTCTTTGAGAAAGCACACAGGTTCGAGGACAGAGAACTTCGCGCCTACCGATTGATGGTCGGAGCCCTGGAAGAGGGGATATTACGTTCTTTGCGGCGTGTCCAGAAACCACAGCAGGGAACGATTGTTGAGGCAATACCTGAAGCCTTCCATCCGCCTCAAGACCCGCGATCCGTCAAATCTACTGTCGGGCCATCCGCCACAGTTGCGGGTGTTGCCTTGCAGAATACCACTCACAATTCTTCGGCAAGCAGTCCTGAGAGCTTCGTGGAGACTGGAGCGACCTCATCTCGTAAATATCCAGCGATCATCGCCCAGCCGATGGGCGTCTTCCGTCGCTCGCTGAAGAGATTGGTAGGCAGAGTGGCGGCTCGGCCTTTGAGTGCGAATTTCCCGGACGCGGCGGCTACGATCGGAGCTGTGATCGTTTTGAGCGTGAGTCTCTGGATTTTCCATCGCAGTGCTTCCCGGCAGGCGAGCATCGATTTACACGCTTCGGGAGCGCATGATGCTCAGCCGCAGACACCTGTTAAGCCTGTATTCGATGCCGAAAGCTCGAAGCTCCTCAGCACATCGAAAGAAGTCTCAGCTCCAAAGGCAGGATTCAAGCGGGTTCGGATCGGACCGAATGAAGTCGACTACGTTACGGAAGATGTGACGATTCGAACTTTCGAGACGCGGCGTACAAAGCCGCAGCTTCGGAGTGGCATGAAGGAAGTCGATTTCGGAGATGATGTGACGGTGCGCTACTTCGGCGGGTTGCCGGCTGCATCGCCGACGTCGAGTACCTCAGAAATCAAGCCCAACGCAAATTAGAGGTCGATGAGAAAGCATTGTCAGGCCCGGGGTCGATCTCCGGACTGTGTTGTAGACTTACGTCTGCGAACTTCTCATGCCGGTTGTTCGGTTGGACAGAGTCGGCTTTGAACATTAGTTCGCAGCACTTGGCGGCGAGACATTGGCCCGAGATGGGTATCCTCCGCATCCGTCAGGACTCGGCCTGTAGATTTCGATGAAACCCTGCGCGTGCGCTCCTTCAAGCAATCTCAGGAGGGCATAGTCTTTCAGAGATTCCTCGAGCTCTGTGATGTCGTCAGTCAACTGCTTCATGACTTCTCTAATGCTGCGCCGGCCATCGCAATTTCGCAGAACGGAGGCAAGCCAGTCTGATATCTGTTCGATCCGGTTACTCCCGGGCGACGTTTCGCGCCTTAGGTAAAAACGGCGGGCACCAGAGGAGGGGGCCGTATCTTTTAAACTGAATCCGTGTATCAGCATCTGAATATCGCCGGAGAATTCGAACAGCGTCATCCGGGTTTTCTTGACTGGGATGTCACTCCACCACAATTTGCACCCAGGGGCTAAGAGAGAACCGATTGGCGTTATGCTTCGGTCATTCAAGGCTGAATCTCGCACGGCATCGTCAAAATCCGAAATAGCCCTTACATCTGCGTGCTCGAAAATGGGATGTTGTCGAATAAAGGACTGAAAATCGTCACAGAATTCTAATGTGTGATAGTACCGCCGGAGGTCAAGCCCCTGTAGTCCTGGCCGCAGAGTGATGCGGTATTTACGCCATTCAGAAAAGAAATTTCCGATTCCGTGAGTGCTCTGATCGATCGCAACGATGAGCCAACGAAAGCGAGCAAGCGCGTTCAGCATGAATTCACGCAATTCGAGGAGACAGTTCCGGTCCAGGTATCGCAGCGGCAAGAGATAGAAATTGGGAAAAATGCCGGGATACTCCCGGATCAGCCGCAGATCTGCCTCGTTCTGCCTGCATCCCTGATGTGACATGTCGGAACATAGCGCGTCAAGCACCAGTACGTCTTTGTGTTTGGAATGAATCGGCGTTTCTGCGAGAGGTGCCAATATGTTCAGTTGCGGACTGGAATCTGGCCACCGTGCCGAATGCATGTAAACTCGAACCGTTTGCCACAAGTCTTCCCATGTTTCTTCGGGAAAACCAGTAATCAGTGACACCGTGCTGCGGATTCCCAGCTCTTCGGTGGCATCGATGATCTCCTTAGCTTTTTGCAGGTCCAGGTTCTTGTCTATAACCTCCTGCATTCTGCTCGATCCTACTTCTACGCCGTAGAAAATACCCCGGCACCCGCCGCGCGCCATCAGTTCGAGCAGTTCCTTGTCCACACAATCCGTGCGTGCGCTGCATGACCAGGTGAAGTTCTCGGCCGAGGCAATCATGGCCTCACAGAATGCAACCACACGCTTCCGATCTACGGTGAACATATCGTGAACGAGCTCGAAGTTGCGAATGCTGTAGGTCGCGGCGATCCAACGCATGTCTTGAAGCAACCGCCCGGGCGAGCGGAGTCTGAAATTGCGTCGGAAGAAATCGTTGGTGGAACAGAAGGTGCAGGCAAACGGGCATCCTCGTCCCAATTCCAATGCCGCCGTTCTAGCCCCATGCAGCTCCCCCGTCATTTGGTACGCAGGTGATGGCAGTTTATCGAGATGCTCAATGGGTTTCGCGCTAGGGTTTCGCTGCGGCTTATTGCCGGCACGGTATGTTAAACCGCCAACTTGATCGAATTGCCTTTTGCCATAGAACTGGTCGATCAAGGCCGGTAAGCTCTCTTCCGCCTCGCCGCGCAGCACAAAATCTACGAACTGGAATGCCGCCATGGTCTGGAGATCCACAACGGAAGCCTGAGGTCCTCCGAGAAGTATCGCGGATGATGGCCGAAGTGCTTTTACGGCTCGCGCAATCCGAAGGGTCAAGGGGTAGCTGCTGCAGATCGAACTGAAGCCGTAGATCTCCGCATCCTGCGCGCAAATTTGACGCGCGGCAACCTCGGCGAAATCGTCGGAATTTGCCTCAAGAGTGAGTCTTGACTGGTTGTAATAGGTACGATTGAGGTTGACGACCCGCGGATCGTCGCCGTGGTTCTGCAGCACCGCTGCAAGACTCAGAATACCGAGTTGGGGTTCGGATGCAGCTGATTCTAACGAGCTGCTGCTGAGCTCCTCCGGAGTTGTAAACTCCGTGATGGTCGGCGCTGTGACAAGACAGATCGTCATCGACCCCAACTCATGGAACCCCTTGTGGCCGCTTCACGTCACTTCGTTCGATATCAAGAGCTCTAGGGCAATTTCTGGTAAGTGCTCAGAGCCCACGCGAAAGCGGGTTTCAAAACAGCCAAAGATTGCGATCACGCAACGCTAGGTTCCGGGGTGTCGGCCAAGGATGATAGTTATCTCTTTACAGTCCTTGAGAGTGGCATCTGTCAACTTTGTCTTAAGGGCTGCTTCTACAGCAGATTCGACATCTTGTAACTTTGCGTCTTTGGGAATCTCGACTCTGATCTCGCAACATTCATCTTTCATGCTGCACCTCAATCGCGGCTGACAATATACACAATCGGGCGATGCGCGACAATCATGACACACGAATACTCGAAATGGCGATGGCTGGAGCTGAATCGAGCGCTTTCACTTAGCGTAAGCCTTGAGCTAAAAACAGATCGGTCAGGACGCGACGGTAGCGATACCCGTAGGATCTTCCGTCGGGCGTTATCAAAACTTCACCGTACAACAAACCTGACAGTTCCACTGGCGTGATCTCCAGCCAAAGCACCCGTGCACCCGTCTGGACATCAAGGAGGAAGATTTTCGCTGGTAGGGTCCTGTCCCAAACATAAACTTTGCTGTTGGAAACATCCCACTGCACGGGAACTTCGTCACTATGGAGACCTCTCACGAGACGCGTTTCTCCCCCATCGACCGCAAATACCTCAAATTGACCTGATGAGTCTCTGGCGATCACGTGCTGTCCGTTCGGCGAGATGATTGCCTCGGAAGCGCCGGGCGGAGTGATCGCGCGGCTGGTGCGTGATTTTGTATCCACTAAGTATGCGCGGGGCGGGCCGTCGTGTTCAGCGCCAGTAAAGAGAATTTTGGAACCATCGCTCGTCCAACTTCCGTTGCTGTTCAGTAAATGTGCCGGGCTGACATCTATCTGCTGTGCTTGACCGAGTCCTGTTGGATAAAGAACAAGTTTGCTCGGCTGGGAAGGCATGAGGGAAAGCACCCATTTGCCGTCCGGAGAAATGCTGATCGGGTCTCCGTCTCCGAGGCGGACAGCCTCGGGACTCCCTGCTCTGATCACCAGCGTGGAATAGTCCGGGCCACTGCCCGTTCCGCTTGCACCCAAAGCAATCGTCTTTCCATCATAGGAGAGGCCCGCGAGAGTTGCGTGCTCATCCGGCACCTCCACCAATCGGTCCGAAGCACCACCCTTCTGGCCAAGCCGAATTTCTGTGCTAACCCGGACTCCAGTCAGCAAGGCGCGTCCATCTTTGCTTACGTCATGCAACGCGATTTCATTCACCGTCGACAGGATTGTCCGTTGACGGCCGGAGCGCGTGACCGCCCGGAGTTCCTGCGGCCGTGCCTCTGACGATGACGAGAACCAGATTTCATTGGTGGATTGTGACCAGGCAACCCCGAATTCGCTCAGCCATTCGCCGCTCAAGCGTTTGTACTTGCCTGAAGTATCCACAATGGAGACATACCCGCGATCATCGCCGGCAATCGGATGCTCTAGAAAGGCTATGGCGTCACCAGCGGGTGAAATACGAGGTTGACCGATCCAGCCGTTCGTGCGGAAGAGAATGTGGCCGATGGGAAACTCCAGATCTTGAACATTCTCGTTACAGCGAACTATGGCGAAATCCTTTCCATCAGGGGAGATGTCGGCGTCGCACACGTTGTCTAAAATGGCTCGCGGTGGCCCACCGGCAAGCGGCGCTTCGCCCAGCGTGCCGACGGCCATCCACTGCATGAAATTGTGACGCCCCAATGAGACCGCCATGGTTCCGTTCTGAGCAATCCCCGAAATGTCGGCGGGCGGAAGGTCCATGCTGCGCCAGGAACGGCCGTCGAGACGAGTTGAGAATATCTCGCGGGGACGCCCGTAGAAGGCAGCACCAAATACGACGCTTTGCCCATCGGGTGTGAAGCGAGCAGAACTAATGTACCCGCGCCCGAAAATCAATTGCCGGAATGATGGCGTCGGCGTTGTGAGCCAACCAGTTCCGAAGCGCAGAAATCCTGCGGCTATCAAGAGAGCCGTTACAGCGACGACAAAAAGCCAAACCTTAAGGTGCGATCCAGAGGACTCAACCGGATGAGCGGAACCTCGATCGTCTGATATCGTCTCGATTGCAAATGCAAGATCACTGGCACACTGAAACCGCAACTCGGGTTTCTTCTCCAGGCAATGCCTAATAATGCGCTGCAGCGCGGCAGGCACACCGGGTGAGTCCGCAACAAGGTCCGGTGGCTCTAGCTGCAAGATGGCGTTCATGGCGTCTGCACTGGTGTCTCCCTTAAAGGCGCGCTGCCCGTAGACCATCTCGTAAAAGACGGCACCAAAGTTGAAGATATCTGCGCGATGATCGACTTTTTGGGCACGTAACTGTTCCGGGGCCATGTAGCCGGGAGTGCCCATCAAAAGGCCTGTTGTCACTGTCGAGCCATCCAACCCTCCCGTCGGCTTTGAGTCGACATCAGTGGGGTCTACTTGCTTGGCCAGGCCAAAATCCAAGATCTTTACACGGTCATCTTCGGTTATGAAGATGTTCTCGGGTTTCAGGTCGCGATGGAAAATTCCGTGCAAATGAGCCGATGCCAGACCTCGAGCGATTTGCAAGGCATACGCCACTGCCTTACGCACTGGCAGTGGGCTCTGGCAGATACGCAGGCGCAAGGTTTGGCCATCTAATAGTTCCGATACAACATAGAATGCGCCGCCGTCGGTGCCGACGTCGAAGACAGCCAAGATATTGGGATGATTTAAAGCGCCAAGGATGCGTGCTTCCTCTTCAAAGCGGACCTTTCGGCGCGGGTCGTCAGCGAATGACTCAGGAAGAACCTTGAGAGCAACGTGCCGTCGCAGTCGTGCGTCGTACGCGCGGTATACCTCGCCCATACCGCCGGTGCCGAGCGCGCCGACGATCTCATAAGGGCCCAAGCGGGTTCCGGCAGCAATGCCCATGCCCCTTCCGTGGAAACTCATTTCATTGTCAGCACAAGGCCGGTGCCAGCGCCAGAAACAGTCCTGACGCAAAACCGTGGTCGCCCCAAATAGGTGCAAACCCTACAATCAGCCCGTCCGTGATCGCAAACGGCGTCTCGCGAGTTGCGCGGGTCGAGCCTTTCTAGTGCGCGGAAAGCTTGACAGTACAACGCTTCAGTCGGTCAGAACTTATCAAAATGCACTTTGAAGATGTGGTTGAAGAATGAAGTAGTATACATAGAATCCGTGAGCTGGTCTGAACACACCGGGGGATCTTCAAAATCAACGGCGCATTCCGTAAGGGCGACTTTGGAACAGCGCCACGATTCGCTCCACGGAACTGCTCAGGGATGGTTGTCGAACACACTAGAAGCGGTCGCTGGTATCGATGCCGAAGCCGAGGATAGCGGTGACTTCCACGGGTTGATTGTTGCGCATCGCGGGCTCGAATTTCCAGGTGCGCAGGGCGGCTAGGACCTTGGCCGTCATTTGCACGGGACCGGGCTCAAGCACCTTTGGATTTTTTAGATTGCCGGAGGCGTCCAGAGTACAGGCCACGAGCATGCGTCCGTGGGGGAGTCCCTCCGGAAGATTGCTGCTCAGTGCGACTGGGGCGGTGAGCGTTCTGCCGAAGGCGTGAGTTGTGTCGGACTCATCGGCAAATTCCATGACGACCGTGCCTAGCGTTGTGTCGATATAGCCTGTGTACGTCTCGCTCCGGAAGAGCTTCCTGTAGGGTTCGAAGGCTCCGCCGGAATTGGCGGTGGCTACAACGGTTACATCGAGGGTCTTTTTGTGCTGCTTGAGCGACGAACGGCCCGCAGCCGTAGGATCCGTCCCAGCGGGATCAGAACCGAAGCTGGGCAAAGTGACGATATTGCTGCCGCCACTGATATCCACACCGGGAACCGCCGGCTTGCCGGCGGGAATGTTGCCGGCTCCGCCGGGGCCGTTTGCGGGGGAGATTCCGCCGCGAGCGTTGGGGTCGGAGCCATGACCGGCCCCGGTGTTGGCCGCGCCGGTACCAGAGCCTATCATTCCACTGCCGGGGCCATTGCCGCGCCCGATGCTGCTGCCTCCGCCAGTTCCCCCTAAGCCAGGCTTGCTGCCGCCGGCCGGGGACATGGCGAGAGATCCAGTTTTCGGATCCGGCGGGACACCAATCTTTGATCCGGGCTGGTTCGACATCACAGTGCCAGAATCTTTGCCGCTTCCGCCGTTGGTGGGGGGAGCAATTCCAGAACCGACGTCGCTGGGTGCCCCGAGTCCTAGTCCCTTGCGGCCTGCTCCGGAGCCACTTGCATTGGGTTCGCCGCCAATCGCGGGAGGAGGCGGTATTATGTTGCCGGCCAGTAGTTGTCCTCCTGCAGTTCCAGCTGTGCCGGCGGTCTTTCCTGTTCCACCGCCGGTTCCTGCGAGCGAGGGGGGTGGGGGCACCACGCTTGGATTCCCAAGGTAGGGCGCCGCGGAGGAGCGAGAGGTTCCAGTTCCGCCGGTTAACCCTACCGATGGCGGAGGAGCAACGGTTGAACCCAAAGCGGCGCCCACTCCATTGCGACTCCCACGTGGGTTCCCGACGCCGTCGGTGGCACTTACGGAAACCGGCGGCGCCGCAACATTGTCGCCGAGGGTCGGCCTCGATGCGCTGCCACTACTCCTGGCACTGACCGAACTCGGTGGTGGAGCAACCACTTCCGCCGGACCGAAGATCCGGCCGATCAGGTTGCTAACGAGTGATCCGCTAGCCGACGGCGAGGGAGGTGGCGGTACGACTGCTTTGCTGGGACCGGCGGCGTTGCTGCCGGTCATGCGGTGTATATCCGCGGTGACATCGGTCGAAGGCGGAGGGGCGACTGCAGCGGGGGCGGGCAAAGTCAACTTTGAATTACGGACGCCCGCCCGCTCGGGGGCCGAGACCGGCGGAGGGACAACTCCTGGATCCATGGCCTGCACGGGCGCAGACGAAAATTGGCGGCTCACGGCGACAGGTGCGGGAGGGACTACGTTTGCAGACAGCGTAGGCGCGGCGCGGAATGGGTCGCGCTTGAGGTTTTGATCGGGCGGAGAGACCGATGTCTCGAGAGATGGCGCCATCAGAGGATGATCGCGCGATACGGTCGGCGCAGGTGGAACTATGCTGGTTGCGAGCGCCGGAGCCACCAGGGTGTGATCGTTGGTGACGTTCGGAGCTGGAGGAACCAGACTGGTGTTGAAATTGGGTGCTGTGAGCGGCTGGTTGCGCGATACCGAAGGTGCTGGAGCGGCGACCGGATCCAGCTTGATTCCGTTGCGCGTGTAATCGCGAATGACGTCCGGCGAGGGAGCAATCAGGGTTGTCGTCAGATTCGGGGCAGAACGCGAAGAGCGCAGGCCTTCGGCGGGTGGCGGACCGGGGTCGGGCCTGATGGCGAGCAGATTGGCAACAGCCTCGTGCGAAGAAGGCAGCTTCAGATTCGGCGCATCGACCACCTTGGGCACAAGAGACCCTCCGCGTGCAACTTTGATGGTCTGGGTACGATGGTGCGCCTCTTCGCCGCCCGCCTGGCCGGAGCGGCCAGACTCTGCGCCGCCCAGATCCTGGGTACGCGGGAGTTCGTCCCCGCTGTAGTAGATGACATCGTGACTGGAGAATGTCGGCACAACCACCGGCCGCAACTGGTCGATCTTCACCTGTACAAAGATGGCAGACAGGATCAGGAAAGCCTCCACGACGTAGGAGGGGATCATGATCCGGAAGGGGATCAGCCCGAACGGAGCCTCTCCGGCGAGCCGTGCTTGGGAGCGAGCCAATGCAGGCTTGATTGAGCCCACGAATTCTTCCCAGCGCGAGGACCACTCCACGAGCAGCTTCGGCGTGGAGTGGGGAGCCTCGACGCGTTCTTCGAGTTCGAGAATTGGGCTCATGCGGGGTTCTGCGCGCAATCCTTGGAGAGGGTGATTTCAATTGTATCGCCCAGGGCGGTGTTTGTTTCGGCCGCGGTACCACACGGGAGTTCCAGTACTGATGCGGCCTGACGCAGGACCGGGGTAAAGCGCCAGGGCGGCACATCGGATCGGATACCCACAACCTTCAACCCACGATCGAGATAGAGGACGTCAATGGGGAAACCCATGCCGAGGGTATGGACTCCGTGGCAGGGGACGATCCAGAGACCCGAGCCGTTACTGAAGTCATTGCTATGGAAACCGAGCAGGCCGCGGAGGCGCTTCCAGTGCGTGTTGGCGACGGCGAGAGCCGTGGCCAGATGCGCCTGGCGCGTGCGATTAAATGCCTGCCCGTCGGAGGGGAAAAACGCCATTGCTACACCGTGAGTGAAGCTTGCCAGTTACCGGCCGCCAGCTACCGGTCCCAGCTGCCGAATGAGCTCGATGACTGCTGGACCGATCGTAACGAAAATGATCGACGGCAGAACAAAGATTACCAGCGGGGGAACCATCTTGATGGTAGTTTTCGCTGCCTGCTCTTCAGCACGCTGCCTGCGTTCCGTGCGGAGGGAGTCAGAATGCACCCGGAGGGCCTGAGTCACGCTCGTGCCGAAGCGATCCGTCTGTATTAGTGTACCAACCAGAGCGCGGATGTCGTCAACACCTGTGCGATCGACCAAGTTACGGAGAGCCTCCGCGCGGGGCTTGCCGGCGCGCATTTCGAGGTTCACGAGGTGGAACTCATCGCTGAGGTCGGGGTGAGCGTGGTGGAGATCCTGCCCCACGCGCATGAGAGCCTGATCGAGGGCAAGGCCTGCCTCGACGCAGATGACCGTCAGGTCGAGGGCGTCGGGCAATCCCAGACGGATGCGATTCTGCCGGTCGCGAATCATGCGCTTCAGGATGAAGCGGGGCAGGAGAAACCCCAGCGCCGTAACGCCGATGAGAAGGGGAAGATCATCAAATCCGATCCACAGGGCGATGCCCAGAAATCCAACGCCAGCGGTCAGGATACGGGCGCCGAAGTAATAGTTCACATCGATGGCATCGCGGTATCCAGCCTGGATGAGCATACGGCGGGTGCGGGAAACATCGGCCGGGGATAGCGGAATTGCCTTGCTGAGAGGATCGAGGGCCTGCTCGATGCGGTCGCGAATCGCCCGTTTGTTCTCAGCGGGCCGCTGCAGTTGGCTGCCTAACGTGCGCAGACGTGCGCCGAGCAACGAGCTGGGCGTGACCGCGGCCGCGATAAAAGCGAACACGACCACCACCACGACGACGAACACGATGATTGCGAGTACCAACTGCCCCATAGGTGCACTACACCTGAATACGAATGATCTTCCGGATTACGAAATATCCGACCGTCTGCAACGTGATTCCCGCAACCAGCAAGAAATGGCCGATAGGATCAGCAAATAGAGGACGAATGAAACTAGGATTCAGCAGTAACATCGCGGTGACGATAATGGGGGGCATCCCCATCAGCAGTGCCATCGTCAGCCGGCCCTGAGCCGTATATACACGAACCTGCCTCTGGATCTTGAAACGTTCACGAATGACGTAGGAAAGGTTGTCGAGGATTTCCGCCAGGTTACCACCAGTCTCGCGCTGCAACATCACAGCCGTGACGAAGAATTTTACGTCGACCAGTGGCATGCGATCGGTGAGGTTCATCAGCGCATCGCGAACAGGCATGCCGAATTTCTGTTCTTCGTAGAGTTGCCGGAATTCTCCGGCGACGGGTTCGGCGACTTCCGCGGTGATCATTTCCAGCGCGGTGGTGAAGGCATGTCCGGCGCGGACGGCGCGGGCGAGAGTGTCGATAGCTTCGGGGAAGAGTTCTTCGAATTTTTCAAAGCGCTTGTTGCGGCGAATGGAGGCGTAGGAATAGGGCAACACGAAGCCGATCAGCAGACCGATCCAGGCGACCTCAACGCGCTTGCTGACGGCGTAGACGAGGACGCAGGTGCCGACTCCCGCGACCGCGGATAGTCCCAGAAAATTGCCGGCGCGCATGGACATATCCGCCTGGGATAGCATCTTCTGCAACTCGGAGACTCGCGAAGATCGGCGAAGCAGAGTATCGAGGGCGGGTATCTCGCTGAGTTGCTCGTCCCGCAGAAGCGCAAGTTCCTCTTCGCCGGTGCGCTCGGGTGCTTGGCGCTCGGCCGCCAATCGCTCTTTGAGGATGCGGGCACGTGAGTTGCGCCGGTCAAGGAGCCAGAACAGGAAGAACGTTGCCAGCGCGACCAGAAAAAGAACCGCGAGTGCAATTAGCTTGGCAGCCATATTAGAAGGCTACACCTCACTCCTCGACTCGAACAGGGCGGGCCGCAACTTCGCTCCCGAAGTTGCAAGACGATCCGCGAAGCGCGGGCGGATCCCCGTAGCCCGGAAGACTCCGCGAACTTTACCGCTTTCGTCGATGCCGGTGCGATCAAAGACGAAGATGTCGTGCATGGCGATGCTTTCATTCTCCATCCCCGTAATTTCCGAGACCGTGATCACCTTGCGGGTGCCGTCGGAAAGTCGCGCGATCTGAATAACGGCATGAACTGCGGACGAGATCTGCTGGCGCACCGCTCGCTCGGGAATATTCAAGTTCGCCATCGAAACCATATTTTCGATACGCGCCATGGCGTCGCGAGGGGAATTGGCGTGGACCGTGGTCAACGAACCTTCGTGGCCCGTGTTCATGGCCTGGAGCATGTCGAAGGCTTCCTCGCCGCGCACCTCGCCGACCACGATGCGGTCGGGACGCATACGCAAGCTGTTGATGACGAGTTGCCGCTGGCGCACCGCGCCTTTGCCTTCGATGTTGGGGGGGCGCGTTTCCAGACGCACCACATGCTCCTGCTTCAACTGAAGCTCGGCGGCGTCTTCGATTGTGACAATGCGATCGGAGTTGGGAATGTAACCTGACAGGACGTTGAGCAGGGTTGTTTTTCCGGCACCGGTGCCGCCTGAGACCAGGATATTCAACCGACCCTTCACCATGGAGGAAAGCAATTCGAGCATCGATTCGGTGAGGGTATGATTCTCGATCATCTGGCGGAATGTCACCGGGTCGCGGCCGAAACGGCGGATAGAAAGACAGGGGCCATCGATGGCCAGCGGGGGAATGATCGCATTCACACGAGAGCCGTCGGCCAGGCGTGCGTCGACCATGGGCGAGGATTCATCGACGCGCCGGCCTACGCGGGAAACAATGCGCTCGATGATCTGCATTAAATGAATATTGTCTTTGAACGTTAAGGTCGTGAGTTCTAGCTTTCCAGCCTTTTCTACGTACACGCGGTCATGGCGGTTGACCAGAATGTCGGAGACGTTGGGATCCTTCAGTAGTTGCTCGAGCGGCCCAAGACCGAAAATCTCGTCGAGAATCTCGCGGGAAATGCTCTCGCGCTCAGTGAAGCTGAGGGGCACGGCTTCGCCGTTGACCACCGAGCGGATAACGACCAAGACTTCATCGCGCGCCGAGTCGCCGGAGGTCTTGCCCAGTTTCTCCAGGTCAAGGCGATCCAGGACCTTGCGATGCAGGTCAGCTTTGACTTGCGGGATGTCGGTACGCTCGAAATGCTGAATATTGGGCATGGGACTCTACAACTCTACACCGACTTGAACAGTGACCAGGCTGCGCGCTTCACCTCGGCATCGTCACGGGTAAGCTCCTGGGCTAAACCGGCGAAGCAGCGAGCAATCTCGGAATTACGCTGATCCATAACCGGAGTGCCGCGATCGATGGCGCTGGAAATCGCGAAGTATTGGTTCGGCACTCGCCACAGCACCTTGGCGCCGACGGCCGCTTCGGCATCGGCTTCGCTGAAGCCCGGTACTTTGCGGAAGCGATTCAAGACCAGGTGGACGCGCTCGCGGCTCCCAGTTTCTCCCAGATATTGTTGAACCCGGGCCGCACTCCAAAGCGAAGCGACGTCGCTGCAGGCCACGAGCAGGACATTTTCCGAAAGACTGGCGATCAGCCGGGTGGCAGCATCGAAGCGCGAGGAAGAATCCACCACCACGTAGCGATAGTGCGAGACTAGCATGTCGAAGAGACGGACGAATTCAGCGGTCGACGGATCCATGGCGGCCGGAATGTTGGTCCCGGCGAGCAACTGCAAGCCGCCGCTGTGGCGCGTCATGAAACTCTCGAGCAGAGAAGCATCCATGCGGTGGAGATTGCGGGTGGCATCGGCCACCGTGAAAGCCGGCTTGAGGTTCATGTGCAGTGCGGCGTGGCCGAGCGGCGCGAGGTCGACCAACGCAGTGTGTCCGTACGCCGCTTGCAGCGCCAGGGCAAGATTTACGGCCACTGTGGTTGCGCCATTCCCACCTTTGGCGTTGATCACCGAAAAGACTTTGCCCCGCACTCCTTCCTGCCGGCTTCTGCGTTGAGCGGTGGTCAGTCGGACGAAGGCTTCGAGCAGGTCTGTCGTGGTGGTAGGCCGTTCAACGAACTCGCGCGCGCCGCCGCGCATCGCGTTAACAATAACCTGCGGTTGGTTGAGACTGCCAATCGCGAAAATTGCGCTCTCGGGCACCTCCTGGTGCAGAAGTTCGATTGCGCGCAGGGCGAATTGAGAGTTGTCGGCGGGGATGTCAACAAGAATCACATCCGGGCTGGCGGATCGGACGCGCCGCGTCACCGGATCGGCGCCGGCCACCGGGAAGTTGGCGCATGTATGCACCGTGCGCGCGACGCTGGTGCCATCGACCAGCACCTGCAAGAGTGCGCGTTGTTCGTTATCGGTAGCGACAATGACGACGGACAGCTCTGGCATTGAACCCTGCTACTGCACGAGAATGTCGTGGCTGCAAACTACTTATTGTTCTTATCGAACTTCACCGGATCTAAGTACGGCTTTGCCAACTTCGGACCATCAACCTGCTCGTTGCTGGGAGAGATCCGCTTCACAGTGCATAGCACCATGAGTTCAGAGTTGCTCTTCTGCAGGCTCTTGCTGCGGAAGAAATTCCCCAGGACCGGAATGTCGCCCAGCCCAGGAATCTTGTTGTAGATATCGGTGACGCGGTTATCCATCAATCCGGCGATAACAAAGCTTTGCCCATCCTGTAATTCGAACTCGGTTTCCGCGCGACGCGTACTCAACGCAGGCACAGTGAAACCGGAAATCGTCAGGGCATTGGCGAAATCCAGTGTGCTGACTTCGGGCGCGACCTTCAAGTGAATGTTGCCGTTCGGCGTAATTATGGGCGTGAACTGCAAGCGAACCCCGAATTCTTTGAACGAGATCGTCACTGCAGTAAAGCCGTTGCCCGGCTGCACGATGGGGAAGGGGAACTGGCCGCCGGCCAGGAAGCTGGCTTCTTTGCCGTTGACGGCGATCAGGTTGGGCTCGGCAAGAATCTCCAGGAGGTTCTTGGTCTGCAAAGCCTGGATGACCGCACCGAAATTGATGTCGGGGCGAAACAGGAAAAGGTTGAGCACATTGTTGAGCGTTTCGCCCGTCGTGGTGGTCGTGGTTCCGTTCGGTCCCTTATTCACCGTGAGGGTCTGAGGGCCAAATCCACCGAACTGTCCGGTTGTGGTGGTCCCGATCGTATTTGCGGCGCCGGTCGATAAGAGATTGATGCCCAACTGGGTCAGCGCGGTGCGATCCACTTCGGCGAACTTGACCTGAAGGAGGACCTCCTGGGCACCCACCGGCCCGAAGGTCAGTACGTTCACGACCTTGGGTGAATAGGCAGCGGCGAGTTCTCCGGCGCGCTTGGCCACATCTTCAGTTGAAACATGCCCGGAGAGAACGATGGCGGCGCGCGAGGGCGTTACGCTGATCTGCTCGTCAGGAAAGACGCGGTGTTCTTCCTCCGCGCAGGCGCTGACGTCGACATCCACTCGCAGATCGAAGCTGCGCGAGCGCTCGAGTTCGTCCCAGATCAATAGGGAAACCTCCCCCGGAGCTCTGCCATGAACCAGAATCTGGGTAGGCGTGATCGGCTGTGCGAAAGCGATCGCGGGGTCAGTAACCGAAATGCGCTTCAGGCGTTCAGTGGTGTTGATCAGCAGCGACTTGCCCACCATGACGCGCAGCGGAGCTGAACCTTGTGAGGCTTGACCTTGAGCAGGAAGGTTTGTCGTCGGAGTACCGCTTGGCGGCGGGCTCTGCGCCTGAGGTCCGCTCTCGGTCGGCTGCATGATTTCAGAATGGGCCGGTGCGAAGGATGCGACCGCAAGCAACAACCACCCGAATAAAATCTTGCCAACTGTCATCTTGCGATGGGTCTCCATAGAAAGAAACTTGGCGTCGATTGAGGGGGTATGAGAGTGGGAGCTTTCGACATTACTGTGTTCCCGAGCCCTCGTCTGGGAATTTATATTCCTGTTTCTTGTCGCCTTGGTACACCTCAACGTTCACGCCAGGTGCGGCGACCGGGACGGGAGGTTTGGGAGTTGTCTCGATGCGGTGAACGGCCGGACGGACAACTGGCGACGGAGCTGCGCCGCCGCGGAAGAGTCCTCGTGAAACCGAGGCTGGTACGTCGTCCTGCTTGGTATCGAGCGGATTGCGGAGTGAGAGTTGGATTTTCCCCTGGCTGCTGGCGAGGGTCAAGCGCTGAGCATCGTCGGGTGTGACGAGCAGTGTTATGACTGCAGTATTTTGCGCTTCACCCGTGGAGGTTCGTTCCAATGTACGTCCCGAGGCGAGCACCGCCACGTTCTGTAGAACGGTGGTCGTTTGCTGTTCGCTAGATCCGCCGGGTGAACCGGTCAGCAGAACATCGACGCGAGTACCTGGTGTTACGAATCCAGCTACCGAAATGACTTCATTAACGCGTACCGAAACAGCCCGCATGCCGGGCGGAATCAGAGCGGGAAGGCCCGCCCCGGCATTTTCACCGGCCAGGTTATTCGGGAGGATGAAAGCTCCTTTGGGGATCGGAAGAATGACGCCGCGTCCGACCACATCGGCTTTCTTGCGCGGAGCCCCCGGAGGCATTTCACCGCTGGGGATCTGGATGACCTTTATGTCGTGCTCCTCAACGCGTGCGCCTACCTGCAGATCATTGGCCGCTACCATGACCTGCGCCATGTCCGCGGGCAGCCCACTTCTTGGCTGGAGGTTCTTGTAAACATAAAGTGCAGCGAGTAGCCCTGCCACGAGCGCCAACACTCCGATCATCAGCAAACGTGAACGATTCATACCAATTCCCCGAGACACTCTCCCACGGCCGCTACCTGGCGGGTGGGCGCTGCTGCTCCCTAAGGCTTATCGATTTTCGCTACTGTATCGAACTGGCAACGTTAGAGAACACGTTGTTGGCATTGGATCCAATCAAGCGGATTGTACCCACGACAATAACGAGAATCACTGCCAGCATTACGGCGTACTCGGCGATGTCCTGCCCTTCCTGCTCAAACCAAAGCTTGCACGCAAGCTCTTTGAACATGTCCTTGTCTCCTGCTACCCGTATTTGAATGGTCGATAGGAAACTGCTCTTCCGAGTCCAGGCCGGGACTCTAAACTGACTCGCGCCATCACTCGACTAGGCTAATCATAACCTGCAACGGGCCTGAAAGTGACAAATTCTTGCATATCCGGAGGTAATCATTGGTAACCGGGTGAATGCGGGGCCCATACGTCTCGTTAAGGGCGAAACCCAGCGGAATGGGGTGAAAAACCGGCCATTTCCGCTGATCCAGGCAAGATTCCAAGGAGTGGTCATAGCCGGACTTGGCTGTTGCGAGTTAGAATCGCGTACCGCTGGACACCAAAGAAAAGTCGGGCCTGAGGCTCTGGCGCCGCCGAAGAGCGCTCTTGTGGAGTTTTGCGTCCGGCATGATCACGATCCATCTTTTCTTCCTGTGGCAGGTTCGCGACCGCATTGCCCGCGGCGATCCCGATTTCACGGTCTTCTATACAGCTGGGAAGATGCTGCGGCAAGGGCAGGGTACACAACTCTACTCGGCACGGGTGCAAATGGCAGTTCAGGCGGAGTTTGCCAGAAATTCGGATATTCGCCGCGGCCCGCTTCCTTATCTCCATCCGCCGTTTGAAGCGTTGTTCTTCCTGCCACTGACGTTTCTGGCATACCCACAGGCATTCGCAGCCTGGAACTTGATTAACGTTGGGATCCTCTTTGGGGTGGCCGTTCTGCTGCGGCAATCACTCTTGTCGTTGCAATCGGTCCCGGTTTGGCAAATGGTCTTGCTCAGCCTGGCATTTTTCCCGATATTCGCGAATTTTCACCAGGGTCAGGACGCGATTCTACTACTACTGATCGTCACTCTGAGTTTTCGGGCACTTGACCACGATGCGGAATTCCTGGCGGGATGCTGGCTCGGATTTGGACTCTTCAAATATCACTTGATCCTCCCTCTTGCCTTCATCTTGTCTTGTTGGCGAGGGAGACGATTCGCACTGGGACTGGCCACTACGGGTTCGGCCGCCGTGTTGGTCTCGTTGGGATTGGTGGGCTGGAAGGGGGCATTGCAGTATCCGGTCTACGCCTGGCGCGTGATTTCCGGTCCGGGCTTTGGCGGAATACCACCTCGACAGCTCCCGAGTTTTTTCGGATTGCTCACGGGGTGGCATTGGTTGCAGCCCAACACCTTAATCATGCAAGTCGCCGTCGCCGCGGGCTCGATCGCCTTAGTGGTGGCGGTTGTCAGCCTACGGAGGTGGTCGCGTAGCAGGGTGCTATCGCGCTTCTGCTTCGCTGCCGCGGTCGTTGCGGCCGTTCTTGTGGGATACAGCGTGAATACTTACGATCTCTCGTTGCTGATGGTGCCACTAGGGGTCGTGGCAAACTGCGTCCTGGCAGGGCCTCGGGATGTCAGAGGACTCCTCGCTCCGGCAATCCCGCTGTTGATAAGCCCTTTGTGGTTTTTTCTCTGGATGGGGTGGCAGAGAACCAACGTAATGGCCATTTTTTTGCTGTGGTGGCTTTTTGTCCTGGTCGCCGAGATTCGGCGCTTAGGAAACCGAACCGACTGGCCAACTCCCGAATCGCCAGTGATCGTGAATGTTTAAACGAAGTCTCATTCTTTTCGGTGCGCTGCTGATGTCTCTTTCCATGTGGATTTGGGTACAGTCCATCGTGGTGCCGCACCAGGCGGCTGAATCTGCAAAACTCGGCCGACCGCGAGGGAATCTGTCAGATCTTTATCCCCGCTGGTGGGGAGCACGGGAATTGCTGTTACATGGCCGCGATCCTTATCGGACTGACATCACGCGAGAAATTCAGATCGGATATTACGGACGCCCACTTGACCCCACGCTACCGAATGATCCCAAAGATCAGCAAGGCTTTGCCTATCCGATCTATGTGGTTCTGCTGCTGGCTCCAACGGTGACATTGTCGTTTACGACTGTGCATCGGATCGCGTTCTGGCTACTGGCTGCGCTGACGGCAGTTTCGGTGCCGCTTTGGTTGCGAATGCTCGGCTGGCGGGTCTCGAAAGTGTCGCTGGTGGCGTGGGTTTTGCTTACTTTAAGTTGTTTTCCGTCGATTCAGGGTCTCAAGCTACAGCAGTTGACGTTGTTGGTAGCCGCGCTCATTGCGGGGTCCATGTATGCGCTCTCCCGTCAGTGGTACCTTGTGGCCGGGATATTTCTTGCGCTGGCCACGATCAAGCCGCAGTTGGTCTTTCTTCTGATTTTGTGGGTTTGCATATGGGTGGTCGGGAACTGGAGGCAGAGGCAGCGACTGTGGTGGAGTTTTGGCGTCAGCATGTTAGTTCTGGTGATTGCGGGCGAGTTGCTGCTGCCCGGCTGGATTACGGAATTCCGCGGGGCCATGAAAGATTACTTCCGCTACACCGGTGGGGGGCTGTCGATGCTCGACGTCGCGTTCTCATCGGTTGGTGGAAAACTAGTCGCCGCAATTGTGTTTGCCGTGCTGCTTGTCTTCTGCTGGCGGAATAGGGGCTGCGGGCGGGAAACAGCTGCCTTCCACTGGACGGTTTGTTTTACGCTCGCGACGACGCTGCTAATTATCCCGTCGTACGCAGTCTACAACCAGTTGGTCCTGCTGCCGGCGGCGATGATGGCGCTCCGCTCGGGAGGGCAGCTTTGGGAGAGGGGGCTGTTCCTGCGTTTCTTTTATTCCATCACTGCATCAGCGATCTTTTGGCCTTTTGTCTCTGCTGCCGGTCTGGTGATTGCGTTGGCGGTCATGCCCGGCTACACCGTTCAGAAGGCCTGGGGACTGCCTGCGCTGTATCCGAGCTTTGCAATTCCAGTCACCATCTATGCCTTGTTACTGGTCGCAAGGGATGTTGTGGCTAATGAGCCGCGAAGGGTATTGCAGCTGCCCAGTTCGCGTCGCTGCTAGGCGGACTGTCTCCGCTAAGCTCCGCCGCAAATAGTCATTCATCAGGAAGCGCGCCGAGAAAAGGGCAGTCTCCCTTCAGGCCGAGAGGGCGAAAACGCATGCAGCGTACCTTGCGGCGTAGAGCGGCGTCAGAGTAGTCTGGTTGCCGAGATTTGGCTCGGGTCGCGTTGCAGCGAACAGCGCGGCTGTATGGCATTTGCCCTCTCAACCCATGGCTCTGAACACAATCAGCCATCACAGTCACCACAGTTCCGGCTCAGGAGTATTTCCGGCGCTGGTGTTTGTGCAAGGTAGCGAACAGAAGAACATCGTTCTGAATCGCACTCCCTTTACCGTCGGGCGGAAGGTGGATAAAGACCTGGTGATCCAAGATCCGCGCGTATCGCGCGATCACGCGCAGATTATGCAGCAGGGGCAGGATTTCTTCATCGAGGATCTGGGAAGCAAGCACGGTACGTTCGTCAACGGAGAGCGCATCCAGCGCCAGAAACTGGAGCGCGGCGACCGGTTGGAATTCGGGGCGCGGGATTCGGCCTATGTCCTGTTTAATCCGGCAAGTCAGACTTCCAATACCGCCCGCGAATTCCTCAGCCAGATTTCGGTCATCAGCGGCATCAAGACCGAGACGAGCGAACTGGAGACGCTGCGGCTCTTCCTGGAGGCGGCGCGCAAGCTGAATACCGCGGGTGTGTTGGAGGAGATCCTGATCACGATGCTCGATGTAACGCTGCAGTTGACGCGGGCCGAGCGGGCGTACGTTTTTTTGAAAGATGATGAGGGTAATCTTGTTCTGAAAGCCGGGCGCAATTCCAAAAAAGAGCCTCTGCTCGATGACAAGACAATTTCGCATTCGATTCTGGAAGAGTCGATGCGATCGAATTCCGAATTCCTGCTGACCGACACCAGTCAATCGCTGGATCTTTCGGGACGCCAGAGCATAGTGGCCTATGATTTGCGCACTGTGGTCTGCATTCCGCTACGCAAGCTGCAGGTGCAATCTGCGCGGGATGCACAAGCGCCGGCAGCGCCGGCTGCTGCTGCGCAGGCGATGGGCGTGCTGTACGTAGATTCGCGCTTTGCGTCGCGCGATATCAGCGGAGTCAGCCACGAAATTCTGCATGCGATCGCGACAGAAGCTGCCTCGTTGATCGAGAACGCCCGCTTGGTTCAGGCTGAGGAAGAAGCGCGGAGATACCAGCAGGAGTTGAGCATCGCGGCCAGCATCCAGCAGCGGCTGATGCAGGTGAAGATTCCCGAAGTGCCCTTTGCGCGGCTGCGCGGGCGCAATCTGCCTTGCAAGGAAATCGGGGGAGACTTCTTTGACGCCGTCAATACGAAGGAAGGATTAACTGTGGTGCTGGCGGACGTCAGCGGGAAGGGAGTCTCGGCGGCCCTGTTGGCTTCGACGCTGCAGGGGATGATCTATTCACATCTTCTGGCAGGCATGCCGCTGCTCCACGTGGTTTCGGCGGTGAATCGCTTCTTCACGGAAAAACTGGTTGGAGAGAAGTACGCAACCGTACTGTTGGCACGCCTGCGCCGCGACGGCGAACTGGAATATGTGAACTGCGGGCACGTGCCACCCCTGCTGGTGTGCGGCGGCGAGGTGATTCGTCCCACGCATGGGAATGTCCCGGTAGGACTGCTCGCCGAGGCGCAGTATGAGAGTGCAACCTGCCAGATGAAATCGGGTGACCGTTTCATCATGGTGACCGATGGGGTAACCGAAGCGGAGAACGCACTGGGAGATTTCTTTGAAGATTCGCGGCTGGAGTTGGCGGCGGCCAAGTCGCCGACGCTGGAAGGAATCTTCTCAGCAGTGACTGAGTTCTGCGCTGGCAACCCACTGAGCGACGACTGCACCGTGGTGGAGTTGTGCTACGCGAGTTCTGAAACGTAAGGCGCAGCCCGGAGCCCCAGCCAGGAGGCAATCTTGTCCGAGGCAGCCGACCACACCGAAGGCCACCAGCCAGAGGCATCCGTTCCTCAAGCCTCCCACTTCAAGCTGGAGGAAATCACCTCCGAGCCGGTTCAAACCGTTTCCGATCTGATCGACTTGCACGAATTCCTAAGAAATAGCGCTGGGAGCCGATGGGCTTTTCGCGGCCAGCCGAAAGACTTTGGAACTCTTGTACCGTCTTTCCCTCGTCAGTTTACCCGCCATTCAGTCGGTACGGCCGTGATCATAGAGCACCGACTGATCGAAGCTTTTCGCAAGCACTATGCGGATCTGCCGGACAGGAGCGTGGATATGCCCTCTCCGGACAAGATCGGGGTCAATTATGCTTTGCGATGTCTCAGTGTGATGCAGCACTACGAGATTCCGACTCGGCTATTGGATTGGACATCAAACTTCTGGACCGCTATCTATTTTGCCTGCGCGAGCGAACCGGCAAGCACGGCAGAGCTATGGTGTTATAACCGGAGCTTGTTCGAAAGCCAGCGGGCCTCCAAGCGTGAGCCGCTAACTTGATCGACTATTCCAGTAGTCCTCCTCCGGAACCCCAATTTCTTGAAAGGCGGACCGAGAGAATCGTTGTGGACTTGATCCTCAGATTTCACCCCGCATGAAGAAGCAGGAAGCTCACCACACAGTCGCGACGGATGCCTTTGCCGATCACGCGCCCCTAATCTTTGAGTTGCAGGACACTTACCCCTGGGTTGGCGACGGCCCCGCATTTCGCCGTGTACCGATATCCGGGTCGTGCAAGGGCAAGGCCTTGCAGTTCCTCGCTGAGAGGTAGGCATTACTGCCAGCACGATATTCCCGGATGTCGTCGGCCTGGGACGGTTCCTACGGTGGCAGTTCGAATCACTGCGGACGACGCTGATGTAACCGGATGAAGAAGGTCCGATCTACTCTTGTTCTTCCCAACCATTGGACTATAATCCCGCGCCGGAGGAACGACCATGAAACGCTTCTACTTCTCACTGGGCCTTGCGTGTTTGCTTGCTGGTTCTCTCTGGGGCGCGGACGAGCCTTTTGTCGGGAAATGGAAACTGAACACCGAGAAAAGCAAATTTGCTGGTGAAATAACGAAAATTGAAGATCTCGGCGGCAACAAGTATAAATGGACCACCGGCAATGTATCTGACACGATGACTGCTGACGGTACTGATCAGCCTGTTCACTTTGGCAGAACTGTATCCATCACTCCGGAAGGAGCGAATGAGTGGAGGATGGTGATCAAGAAAGAAAATAAAGTTCTCAGTTCCATGACCCACACCCTTTCAGATAACGGGAAAACACAGACGATCAAGGGAACGGAAACCAAGCCAGACGGCACGACGTCAGAGTTCAACGTGGTGTTGAAGAAGGTCAGTGGCGGTCCTGGCTGGGGAGGTACATGGGAGAGTACCGACGTAAAATTCACTTCCCCAGACGAGTGGGAGATTGCTGCATTCGAAGGCGCCGGATTGACTTTCTACACTCCAGCCTATCAGGACACGATCAGCATGAAATTCGATGGCAAGGACTATGAAGAGAAAGGTCCCAATGTGGCGCCGGGCTCGACGTCATCGGGCAAACGAGTTAATGCGCAAACCTTGGAACTAACGGACAAGGTAAAGGACCGGGTGATGGATCATACTAGATACGAAATCTCTCCCGACGGGAAGACCCTGACCCTGACGATTCGCGAAAGCGGACAACCGAAGCCGCTGATTGTCGTATACGACAAGATGTAGGGGCGAGACAGCGAAGTTTATCAAGGGAGCAAAAGAATGCTGCACATTGGGGCACGATTTTCAGTCGTGCCCCTGACCGTCAGCTAAAGAGTCAACCCGCTTGGGCAGTTCATCATTCCACTTTCACCCGAAAATCCGTTCCTTCCCAGCGATTTTCGTTCGGCCAATAGAAGGTAAACACAGCTTCGCCGCCTGAGGGCAGGGAAGCCGTCGGAAGATCCAAGGTGTGAATGCCGAGGGCAGTATCGCGTGTGCTGGTGTCGTGCGAAGTCTGCCAGTTGTCGATGCTCCAGTGCACCAGCGCAGGGGACAAGAGCACGATGCGCAGTGTCTTGTTGCGGGGGACGCTGCGCGTTTTGTTATTAAACCGCCAGCCGAAGACCTGGCGGACGTGTTTTTCTCTCAGATATCGCTGTACCGTTTGCGGCGGCTGGTCAAAGATTTTGCCGTCGTGCAGCGAACGACGCAGCTTGATGTACTCCGAATGCGCCCACACTAGCGGGCACGCAGAGCCGGTAGGTTTTCCACGGAACAATTCCAACTCGGGGATATCGGCAGCGTCCCAGACTTGTTCGGGAAGCAGGCGTCCTTCACCGGCGGTGGAATTCTCGATCACCGTGAGCAAGGCCTCAGCCTCATCGGCATGACCGCCGGCGAGGGCATAGTGAGCGCGCTCTCCGGCCAGCAGCGGCCATGGACGGCCGATACCGCTGCCATCAAAGGGCGAGCCATCCTTGTGCTCGCCGTAACCGTCTCCGTTGTAACGGTACCAGCAGGGACCTTGCGGGGTTTCGACCGCGAGAAGAGCATCGATGGCGCGCAGAGTGTTAAGGATTCGCGGATCATCCGGCGCGCGCAATCCAAAGCGCACAAGCGCCAGCGCATCCGGGCTGATGATGTGATACGCGTGTTCTCCATCCTGGCCGGGGGGTTTGTTTTTGATCGGAACGAATCCTTGCGTGGGCGACGCTGCGCCGTCCGTATCCGGCGGCGCAATACGCACGTAATATCCCCCGATCCCAAGTTGCTGCGCCAGATCCCCACCTGTGGCGTAGGTCCAGCGTTCGATGTTGTCGTTCCACGCGTCGGCGGTATCGCGCAGGGTTTGCGCCTGTTCTGGATGTCCCGTCAGATCTGCAATATCGGCCGCCGCCAGGAGGGCTGCGATTTCTGCGGCCAAGGTGAACGGAGAATATCCGGCATCCTCTTCCCATCGATCCTGTTGCGTGACCGGGCCGTTGCGAATGATAAAGGCCGCCGCGTTCCGCACCATCGGCCACCAGCGGTCCAGTCTGCCAAGTGCGTCGGCCGCCTCGCGGCGCATCAGATCGACAAGCAGAATGGGGAAGGCGGTCTCATCCATTTGGATGCCGCTCCAATAAGGACGGCCGTCAAGCCAGAGGTTCTGGGCCCAGTTGCCTTCTGCCTCCTGGGTTGCCTCCAAGTAACGGAGTACCCGAGCGGCATCCGGGGTTGCTCCGGCGGCGAGCAACGCGCCGGCGGTCTCGACCAGATCGCGCGGCCAGACGAGGTGGTATCCGCCCAGATCTTCGTCGCCCTTGTTGAATCCCCAGGGAATCGAGAGGCTCGCGATGATCCCGCCGAGGAAATCCTTCGATTCGTGGGTGCGCAATACTGCTGTCGAAGAACGATACAGATCGTGCTGGCGCAAGGGATCATCGAGTTTGAGCAATTTCTGCTGCCAACCACGCCACTGGGAGACATAGCGGGCCCGAAGTTCCCCATAATCTTCGTACAAACTGGAACGAGCCTGCTGGCCCGCTTCTGTCCAAATCGCACCGAAACCGAGAGCTACCATGAACTCGCCGTGGCAGGCCGCGAGGTCGATTTCGCCCGTAAACGCGATATTGCCGTTCTCGGCGCGGGTGTATTCCCAGACCATCTGGAAATGTTGCGAGATGTCCTGCCAGCCATCGGAGATGCCGACAAAACCCACCGACATCTTCTTCCATGGTGCTGAGGAAGCCATGCTCAGCGCGGCATCAGCATGCTCAGCCAGGAACATGGGGAACCCTTTGTAGTCACCGGTCCAGCCGGTGTTGCCGTATCCGCAATTGGCGAGATGCGGGGATAGCAACGCGAACAAGTGATAGTCAGAAAGGTCACCTTGTAACGGCTCGAAGCGGACCTTCTGGAGCACGACATGTCGATGCGGGTCGGTCAGCACCTCTTTGTGAATGCGATACCTGCCGGACACTTCCGTGTTGGTCAGCAGAAACAAAGGGACGCCTAGTTCCCAGGGACGGTTTTCGAAGGTGCAATGCCGTTTTTCCTCGGAGAAGAAATCGCGGCCATCGGTGACGAGAAATCCCATGTCGCGGGTAGAAGCCTGATCCACACGCGGAAAATAGATTTCATTGAGAATGCCATGGCTGAGCGTGAACCAGACCTTGCTATGCTGGTTGAGCGCCGTGCCCAGACCGGTTTTTGCGCTTGAGGTCCAGCGCGGCGGAATGCCCGGCCAGCCGGGCGCGTGTCGGATTTCAGCCATGAGTCTTAGTCCCCAGAGTCATGCAGTTCCCAGACCGTTTTGACATAACATTTACAAAACGAGGCGGCAGTCCTGCTTCCTCTATCATCGAAGTAGCAAGCGCCCAGGACAGATTCCCATTGCGGCTAAAGGGAGTTGAAAGATAATAGACCAGCACGGGCGTGGGGATCATGCGTAAAGCTCCAGATGCACGAGGATGGATGTGGGCAACAATCTTCGCGGTGGGTTGTGCCGTATGCCCCAGTGTACACGCCAAAGATGTTGGTGCACCGGCGCTTGCATCTTCGCTTGATCGTGGATTTGCGGGTCTGTACAACCTTGACTTTGGTGGCGCGCAACAGCACTTTGCGGACTGGCAGAAGATGCATCCGGCGGATCCGATGGGGCCCGTCAGCGAAGCCGCGGGATTTCTCTTTTCTGAACTTAGTCGGCTGGGAGTTCTGGAGGCGCAGTTCTACGAAGACGACGAGGCGTTCGACAAACGCCCGAAGCTGAGTCCTGATCCGGCTCTTCGCGATCATTTCCGGGACGCGATTACGCGCAGCGATTCGTTGGCTCGTGCGAAGCTGACCGCAAATCCGACGGACAAGGATGCTTTGTTCGCCCTGACGCTGTCTTCGGGTTTGCAGGCGGACTACGCTGCATTGATCGAAAAGCGAAACCTGGCCTCGCTGCATTTCACAAAACAGGCTTCCATCTCCGCGCAGCAGCTGCTTGCGGTTTGCCACGATTGTTACGATGCGCTGTTAGCAACCGGTTTTAGCAAATATATTATAGGGAGCATGGCAGCCCCGGTGCGCTGGATATTGCGTATGGGTGGTCTTCCAGCGGACAAGGAAGGCGGCATCGCCGATCTACAGACGACAGCCGCGAAGGGGCATTATCTTGCCCCATTTGCACGCATCCTGCTGGCGATCGCCTACGTGCGCGAAAAAGATAAGACTCGTGCTGTGGAATTGCTGAGCGGATTGCAGCGCGAATTTCCAGGAAACACGCTGTTTCCACGCGAGATTGAGCATCTGCGCGGCTCTCGCTGAGTTCATTCCTCACACCGCAATCACGGCCGGTTCACGAAATCCACTGTTTGTTTTGCCCATTCACCAGAAATTTACTCTTCTGTAACCGTCCTTTAACACTGCGCCGATAGAACCTGTTCTTATATCCACAAAAGGAGGAATTATCCAGCGATGCGCAAACTTGTGCTTCTGGTCGTGTGTGTGCTACTGGCTCTGCCAGTAATGGGGCAAACCACGCTGAACGGAGCCGGTGCGACGTTTCCGTACCCCATGTATTCGAAGTGGTTCAGCGAGTACTCGAAGCTGCATTCGGACATACAGATTAACTATCAATCGATTGGCAGCGGCGGCGGGATCCGCCAGGTTACGGCGGGCACCGTTGATTTCGGCGCCAGCGACATGCCGATGACCGACAAGCAACTGCAGGATGCAAAAACCAAGATTCTCAATATCCCGACGGTGCTGGGCGCCGACGTACCTGCCTACAACATACCGGGAGTCACCGGAGAACTGAAATTCACACCCGAAGTTCTAGCCGGAATTTTTCTGGGCAAAATTTCACGCTGGAACGATAAAGCGATCACATCAGCAAATCCTGATGTTACATTTCCAGACAAGGAAATCATCGTCGTTCATCGTTCAGACGGCAGTGGAACCACTTTCATCTGGACTGACTATCTTTCGAAGGTGAGTCCGGAATGGAAGACTTCAGTGGGGGCCGACACCTCAGTCAGGTGGCCGGTTGGCATGGGGGCCAAAGGCAACGAAGGAGTCTCGGGGCTGATCCGCCAGATGTCGGGTTCGATTGGATATGTGGAGTTGATTTATGCCGTGCAAAACAAGATTGCTTACGGCAGCGTAAGGAATTCGGCGGGGAACTTTGTCAAAGCGTCTTTGGAGAGCGTGAGCGCGGCTGCCGCTTCCGCACCGAAGATGCCGGCTGATTTTCGGGTCTCGATCACCAATGCGCCGGGCAAAGACGCCTACCCGATCGCGAGCTTTACCTGGCTGCTGATTCCGGCACAGTCCAAGGACGCAAACAAGGGGAAAATTCTGCGCGAGTTCCTCAGTTGGATGGTGAGCGATGGCCAACAGATGACCTCGGCTCTGGAGTACGCGTCGTTGCCGGATAATGTAGTGGCCAAAGTGAAAGAAGCCATCAAGCTGGTCAAGTAGAACCCCGGCCCAGGCGTCATTTGTCGAGGGGAACAAAAAAGGAGAAGACGAGAATGAAGTCCGCATGGACGTTGTGTGCGATTTTATTGCTGGTGACGTGTTCGGTTGCGCAAACCGGCACGAAGCCAAAGACATCGACAAAAAAGGCGGCTGCGGGGACCATTACCGCAGCTGACGTGCAAGCACTCAAAGACGCGATTGCCGCGCAGCAGTCGGCTATAACGCAGCAACAACAGCAGATTCAGGAACTGCGTGATGAACTGCGGCGCAAAGACCAGGCTGTCCAGCAGGCGCAGACCGCGGCCAGCGATGCCGCCGGGAAAGCCGATGCAGCTCAAGCTGTGGCTACTCAACAGCAGGCGACAGTCACCGAGTTGAAAGGGAATGTGACCGATCTGCAAGGGGCGGTTGCCAATACTGTGGTCAATCTGCAGGAGACTCAGAAGAGTCTCTCCGAGTCGCCACTGGCATTGAAATACAAAGGCGTGACGATCATCCCCGTAGGTTTCTTCGCGGCAGAAACTGCTCGGCGCTCGCGCGCTCTGGCCGCCGACGTCAACACTCCTTTCAACGCCCTCACTATGCCGGGTGCATCGCAAAGCGCCATGTCGGAGTTTTTTGCTTCCGGACGTCAGTCGCGAATCGGTATGCTGGCTGAGGGACGGCTCAAGAGCGTCAAGCTTAGCGGCTACGTCGAGGCTGACTTCCTCTCTGCCGGTATAACCTCCAACAACAACCAGAGCAACAGTTACACCTTACGGCAGCGGCAAATCTGGGGCCAAGCCGCGTTTGATAACGGGTGGAGCTTTACCGGCGGTCAGATGTGGAGCCTGGTGACCGAGACCACACACGGGCTCGACAACCGCACCGAAGCCCTGCCCATGACCATCGACGCAGCGTACACGGCAGGCTTCAGTTGGGCTCGGCAGTTTGGTCTGCGCCTTGTCAAGAACTTCAACAATAAGGTGTGGTTCGGCGTCTCTGTGGAAAACTCACAGGAAACGGTCACCACGCACAACAATGCCGCGAATTTCCTAATTGGCTCGGCGGGGGCGAATGGTGGCGTCTACAACGGTGGCATCACCACCTGCTCGACCAGCCTCAACGCCGCCTTGGCGCCTGTCACCACTTGTACCCCAGCAGCCAGTTACTCGTTCAATGCATCGCCCGATGTCATTGCCAAGGCCGCTTTTGAGCCAGGATTCGGGCACTACGAGGTGTTCGGTATCTACAGCCGATTCCGCGATCGTGTCTTCCCATGCATTAACGTTTCGGCGACGGCTCCCTGCGCCGGCACCACCGGTCCCAGTCCGATCCTGGCGCACAATGCTTCTGAGGATGGTGGCGGGTTCGGTGCGAACGCACGTTTCTCCATGTACAAGAAGGGTACTAATCGCCTGGACCTTGGGTTGCACGCGTTGTACGGCAGCGGTATTGGGCGTTACGGCGCGAGCGGTCTGGCGGACGCCTCCATCACCGACCTAGGAACGTTGCACCTCATCCGCAGCTCGCAGGGCCTTGCCACGCTCGAGTTGCGCACATCCAAACTGGATTTCTACTTCAACGCAGGAGCGGAGTACGCCAGCCGCACCGCCAGCTACGATCCTGTCCAGAAGAAAGCCGTGGGTTACGGATCGCCGGCCTTCAGCAACTCGGGGTGCTTTACGGAGACAGCTCCGGCCAACAACAGTGGATTCGTGCCGGGTGGCCTATCGAGCTGTACTGCGGACACGCGTGTGCTGATTGAAGGCACGGCCGGTTTCTGGTATCGCTTCTACAATGGACCGCGAGGCCGTTTCCAGTTTGGACCGCAGTACTCTTACGTAACGCGTAACGCCTGGTCTGGCGCTTCTGGCTTTGAACCGCATGGTATCGATAACATGGTCTTCACCTCGTTCCGGTACTACCTGCCATAGCCTGGACTTCGTTCAGCTTAGATCTCGGCGTTTGGATAATTCCAGACGCCGATTTTCTTTGCTTGGTCGCGGTGGCATTAGGGTACCTGCCACTGATGAGGCCGATGCTTTATACTAAATATCCGCGGCGCAAGAAGGGGGAAGCTTGTGTCTGCGATCTCCACTCCGGGAAGTCAATCCGTAAATTGTCATGGCCCGCGTTTCGCTCGATGACCCAAAGTATTTTCTGAACCGTGATACGTCCTGGCTTGCATTCAACCGGCGCGTACTTGAGGAAGCCGAGGACGAAGGCAATCCGCTGCTCGAGAGGTTGAAGTTCCTTTCGATCTCTGCCAGCAACCTGGACGAGTTTTTTGAGGTTCGCGTGGCCGCGATGATGCAACAGATCGAGGACGGCTATAACGAAGCCGGACCCGACGGACTGACCCTGACTGCAAAACGGGACGTTCTTGCGAAGCTGACACACGAATTTGTGGAACATCAGTATGACTGCTGGAGCGCGCGTTTGCGTCCGGCGCTTTCGCAGCAGGGAATTCGGGTGCTCGGGCTGCATGAACTGGATACTGAGGCCCTGGGGTTTGTCGATGAGTACTGTGAGAGGGAACTCGATCCTCTGCTGACGCCGGTTACGGTCGATCCGGCGCATCCGTTTCCGCGGGTCATCAATAAGGCTTTATGTGTGGCGTTCCTGCTGCGTCGTCGCCGCCGCTCGGCGCTGACATATACCGGGGTGGTTTCGGTTCCACGGGTATTGCCGCGACTGATCCGCCTGCCTTCGACTGATACCGTGGATTTCATCTTCCTGGCGGATCTGGTTGCCCACCACGCTGTCCGCATGTATCACGGCTACGACATTGTTTCCTCGGCGCCCTTCCGCGTGACCCGCAACAGCAATTTATATCTGGCGGAAGAAGAAGCGCGCAGCCTGCTTGAGTCAGTCCGCGCCGAGCTCCATAATCGCCGCAAGGGTGATGCTGTCCGGATGGAGATCGAAGCTGATGCCGATCCTGAGATTATCGAGCGGTTGCGGACGGTGTTCGAACTCGATCCCTGGCAAGTGTTCCCGGTCAATGGCCCCGTGAATCTCGTGCGGCTGTTCAATATTTACGAGCAGGTAAACCGCACGGATCTCAAGTACCGCAGTTTCACGCCGCGCGAGCTACGACTCACCGCGAAATCTAAAGATCTCTTCGAAGAACTGCGGTCGCACGATGTCCTGCTGCACCATCCCTTTGATTCGTATGATGCGGTGGTTCGTTTCATTGAGTCGGCTGCGGAAGACGATCAAGTGCTTTCCATCAAACAGACGCTTTATCGGACGAGTGAGCACTCGCTGATCGTCCCGGCGTTGATCGAGGCCGCATCGCGCAAAGAGGTTACCGCGGTGGTGGAATTAAAAGCCCGGTTTGACGAGGCGTCAAATATCCGGTGGGCGCGCGACCTGGAAGATGCCGGCGTGCAAGTCTTTCACGGTCTGGTGGGACTGAAGACGCACTGCAAGCTCTCGTTGCTGGTTCGGCGCGATCCCGATGGACTCACCCGTAGCTATTGCCACATTGGCACGGGAAACTACAACGCCACTACGGCGAGAATCTACACCGACCTCAGCTTGTTCACCGCGAATCCAGAAATTACTCGCTCGGTGCATGATGTATTCAGCTTTCTGACCGCGTATTCCGAGAATCCCAGCTACGAACCGCTGCTGGTTGCGCCGCTTGATCTGGCGGAGAAATCGATTGCGCTGATCGAGCGTGAGGCTGAGCATGCGAGGCAAGGAAATCCTGCGCGCATCATCGCGAAAATGAACGCGCTGCTCGATAAGAATGTCATCCAGGCGCTCTATCGTGCGTCGCAGTCCGGAGTTCGGATCGATCTGATCGTACGCGGGATTTGCGCCCTCCGTCCCGGGGTGCGTGGCGTGAGCGAGAACATTCGCGTGCGCAGCGTCGTCGGCCGCTTCCTGGAGCACAGCCGGATCTACTACTTCGCGAACGGAGGCGAGGAGGAAATCTATATCGGGAGCGCCGACTGGATGCCCCGCAACCTCTACGAGCGGGTCGAGGTGATCGTGCCACTTCGCGACGAGATGCTTCGTAACCGGGTGCGTCACGAGATTCTAGATGCTTATCTCGCAGATAATCGCAAGGCGCGAGTCCTTCTGAACGATGCCGGCTATATCCGCGCGTGGCAACCCATCCGTGGCAAGCGAAATCGCCGTCAGCCGACGGGCGCGGCGGCGTTCAATGCTCAGGATTTTCTGATTAGCGTGGCTGAAGGCAAAGCGCCGGCCGCGTTTCCCGCGCCCGAGGTTCCCGGCAAACCGGCGAAGCGCAGGCTAGCTGCAGAAAGAGTACGATAAAAGCCTATGATTCTATACTTCTTACGCCACGCCAGCGCGGGAGAACATTTGACCAATCCCAAGAAAGATGAAAAGCGCGCTCTCGACAAGGAAGGAATCGAGCAGTGCGGTTATATTGGCCGTGCTCTGGCAGCGCTCGACGTTCAGGTGGACGTGATCATCTCCAGTCCGCTGAAGCGTTGCACTCAAACCGCATCCCTGGTGGGTAACGAACTGGGATACGAAGGGAAGATGCAAACCGACCCGGGATTGCGGCCCGAGGCCGGGTTTGCTGATTTCCGCAAAATCCTCGAGAAGTACTCGCGGCAAGAGGCGGTAATGGTCATTGGTCACAATCCCAACCTTAGCCAGTTTCTGGGATCGGTGATCAGCGATTCGGGATGCGAAGCCTCGGTGGAATTGAAGAAGGGTGCCGTGGCGAAGGTCGAAATGCGCCGCAGTTCCGGCACCATGCAATGGTGCGTGACGCCAAAAGTCTTGCGCGGTCTCTACGACGCCGCTATCGAAAGCTCCCGCCCGAAGACTTCCCGGAAATAATCCCGCTCCTTCTCCAAAGCCCAGAGTTCCAGGTCCATACCTGTCCGCCGCCGAGGTACAAGGGTCACCTTCACTTCGGCGGCATGCACGCGCACGCGTACTCTCTCTACGGCGTGGCTGCGACTCAGATTGAGCGCACGGGCCATGCGGAGCAGCACGATCGCCTTCTGCACGCCGGCGCGTTCAACGCTATCGATCACTTTCATCGGCACATCTTCGATGTTGGGGCGTGATTTTCCCAGGTATCGTGCAATGGCCGCGATGATCCGGCGCTGCTGTGGGGTATAACCGAGGATTTCCGAGTTCGAGATGATGTAGTAGGTGTGACGATGATGACCGCTGCGATTCACGTAATCGCCCACCTCATAGAGCATTGCAGCGGCGGAGATCCACTCGCCGTATTCTGGCGGCAAGCGATGTACAGAGCGCAGAGCGGCGAACAGGGAAGTGGCGGCCTCACGAACGTCCAGTGCGTGTTTTCGGTCGATACGATAGCGATCGACGGCTTTGAGGATCGATTCCCATCGTTCCGACTCGATCTGTTTGCCCGAGCGCGTGCTGCGATCGTAATCCGCAGCCATTTGTGCCAGAACTCCATCCCGAAGGCCCAGAGATGAATAGCGAAATCCTTTCAGGCGCAGTCGATCGAGGAGTTCGTGATAAACGACGGCGCCAGCCACGACGATCTCGGCACGGCGTGGACCAATTCCTTCAATGTTCCTCCGTTCAGCAACAGGGAGACGAGAGAGCCGCTTGGCGATGCGGCTCATCTCCGCACGTGAGACCAGCATTCGTTGGCGATTTCGTCCTCGCCGCAAATGGCTCGCCACGGCGGCAAGAGCTGCGGCCGTTCCTGAGGTGGCAATCACGTTTCGCACCCGCGCCGAACCAATCCGGGGCACAATCCGATTGATCTCACGGGTAACAAAACCGTGCAGACGCTTGAGTTCGCCTTTGCGGGCGGGATCATGGCGGAGAAATTCGTTCGTCAGTCGAACCGCACCGAGCGGAAGGCTGACCGCATCGCGGATGTGTCCGCGGTGCGAAACCGTCAATTCGCAGCTGCCGCCACCCAGATCCATCATGAGAGCGGGGACACGATCAACACGCGTGCCCGAGATCAGTCCTAAATGAATGAGCCGCGCTTCTTCAAGGCCAGAGACGACTTCCACTTTCCATCCAGTGGCCGACCGGACCCACTCGAGAAACGCCTGGGAATTGCGTGCGTCGCGCAGGGCGCTGGTGGCGACGACGCGAACGTTGTCGGTGACAATCTGTTGGGTGGTGCGATGAAAACGGCGCAGAACTTTCACGGTTTCCGCTATCGATTCCGGAGTCAGAAATCCGGAGCTGAAGACACCCTCACCCAGCCGAGTGACCTCGCGGTCCTCGTGTAGAGCGTGCAGCCGGCCGGAGTGCAATCGCGCAATCTTCAGACGGACGGAATTGGACCCGATGTCAACGGCAGCGAACGTGGGCATAGAGAGCCCCACAGTTTACATGCTGAGGAGAAGCGGGAAAACAGGGCTTCCACGAGCATGCTTTGGATACTGTTAACAGCCGGCCGTAGTATTCCGATGCAGACCCGGCTCTTTTCGGACTGGCACTATTGGTACGAGTCCGCAAACTGCTTGAATCTGTTAAAATGACTTCCGTTGGAAGAGTGGCTGCACTCCTGATTCCACCATATAGCTGGACGTGGATTTTCTTACTGCCTATAGAGCTGTTGTAGTCAGTCAGAAGAATCGGAATCAGGTGAAATGGTGAATTCGGTTAAAATCCCCGAAACGCCAGGATTGTCACGGGTTTCACGCTAACCCGTTCCAAATAAAAGCGGGGACGTAGTTCAGTTGGTTAGAACGCTGCCCTGTCACGGCAGAGGCCGCGGGTTCGAGTCCCGTCGTCCCCGCCATTCTTTTCAAGTACTTGCAGGGAATCGGCAGTATCACCAAAGGTCCAACTTGGTCCAGAGCCGAAGATTGCGGGGACTGGTTCTGATGAAGCTTATGTCGTCTCAGCCATACACTCTGCCCACCAAGTCGAGCGCCGAGAGCAAGTTCTGATCCTCCCTCTTCCTTCGCGGAGCTTTTAGCCAGCATCAAGTCGCAATCGTCGCTCCGCGTCAGATAGTCCGAAATACGTGGTTCGAATGCGGAGCAGTGCTCGGATCAGATGCAGTTAAAGGACGATCTCTCCTGATGTTCGTAAGTCAGATTCGGGGTGCTTGACGAAGGTTCGCGTTTGCCTCCAAGGATATCTCTTAGTGCCATGTGAGCGCGGTGAACGCGCGATTTGCTGGCGGTCACTGTGACCCCGGTCCGCCAAGCGGCTTCCGTGTGTGTGAAGCCCTCAACATCGATGAGAAATACTGCTTCTCTCCTTAACGGGGTGAGATTCCCGAGTGCCTGGGTCAAAGCTGCACGTTGAGCGGGATTGGTCGATCTTGAGCGCACCGAGCACAGCGTGTGGTCAGCTACGTTTTCCACCAGGAATTGGCGGTTGCGACGTTGTCGCCGGGCGTGTAAGCGCACGAAATTCAGAGCCACCTTGTAAAGCCATGATGTGAATGCAGCGCTGCCTCGAAAAGTGTTGATCCGTCGAAATACCTGGATAAAAACATCCTGCGTCAAGTCTTGAGCGTCGAAGACATTGCGCGTGTGACGGAGACACAGCAGGTAAATGCGAGCCTCGTGCAATTCGTACAACCGTCCCAAACCTGCGGGATCCTGTTTCTTCGCTCTATCGATGGCTTCCTTCTCACTCATTTCACGAGTCGTCGTGTTCATGTGGGCACCAAGTATTTGGCTCTGCTGTTAAAACAACCAGGGGAGCATCAATTGGGAAATAACGGGACCTTGGCTCCATGCGGCTCGCCGTGAGGTACTAAGATTCCCTAAGCCCCTTCCCCATCTGGTCGCTTCTAGAATTCAGGAAAACATTTTCGAACGGAACGGAATACTGGTACTACTTGCAGAGCCCAAGCTGTTTGTTGGCCGCGGTGGTTCCTGGCTTTCATGACCGGTATTGCCGATCAGTGGTGCGATTGTTTAACGATGAAAGACTAGTGGGGCCCTCGCGATCGCACTACGCCCGAGAATCCAATGGTTGCACAGCTACGCTGCCAATCCGTCTTTTTGGGGTTAAGAGGACCCAGATGTTTAGGCGAATCAAGCGCGGTCCAGGGGGTCGAGCTCATGAGAGGCTGCCAGCCTGAATGGTTCGCTACGGAATGTACCACCGCCCAGCACGCTTTCCACTGCTGGCAGGAGCTCAGTTGCTGCCTGTGATTTAAAGACGTAGCCGCGTGCTCCAGTGCTCATGGCTTCTCGGACAACTTCCACATCCCGGTTCTCGCTGAGGAAAAGTATCTTCGATTGTGGTGCGAGGCAGGCAATCCTTCGCGCAGCCTCAATCCCGTTTAGTGAAGGCAGACCGATGTCCAGGATGATCATGTCGGGTTTCAGTACCCCAGCTTTCAAAGTCGCCTCCAATCCATCCGACACTTCGCAGACGACCCTGAATCCATTTCGGTTGTGAAGCATTGAGCGAACGAATTGGGACCAGATTGCATGGTCCTCCACCACCATAATACGGACGGGCGATCTTTGCATGCGCGCTCTTTCTAGCTCCGAAGGTCGGCCCCTGAGGGTGCATCTCAAGGCCGGATAATGGGGTCTTCTTGGTCTGCAGCGAAGTCACAGCATTCAGCGCACCCGATATTCATTGCTGCCGGTCCGACACTGACGCTAGCAAGCTCTTTGCCATCGTGGCAGAAGCGAAAATATCCTGCTAACGCCTGCCTTTTGGGAATTTACGCAACAGAAAGGCAGGCTTTTGGTTGTCGGCCAAAATAGATCTGGTTCACCAACTGGTCCATTTTCAGCAACCCTGGTGATTCTCAGCCAGTCAGGAGACGCCCGTCGTACGGCATGAGATGCCGTGTGGACGGCAACAACAGAACATCCAGCGAGTGCCAGCTTTCCCTGGAATCCGCGATTGGTGGTGAACGCTCGGTTCTCACGGAATGGAACGACAGAAACGTGCGGCTCCGCAGCCTGGTCATCAAAGTCTGAAGTGTCGTTCGGATGCTGTCACAAGTCACAGTATGCTCGGCCCAACAGGACGTCTATATTTGTCAAACGGTCCTTCACGGCCCACATCCTCGCCACTTTTACCCCACCCAGTCGAGAGGATGTGGGCCGGACCCGCCAGCGGCAGGCTAACGTTAAGAGCAACTGTGGGTGTTATCAGGCAAGAGCCTTTTGGGTGCAGGGAATTCGTACGCTCTTGTATCATTCCGGCCGTCCCGACGCCTGTGACTAGTAACAGTTAACGTGTCGGCGTGTGTCGTCTACGCTGGGAAGATGGGAAAGTGTGCCTGTACCCTTACGCCTGACATGTGCCACAAATTACGCTGGATAGTTATTCATCTTGCTGTTCCTGTGCTGCTCTTCGGCGCGTGCATCGTACTTTTGGTGAATGCACAATCCTCTCCCGCGTCTCCTCAGTCTCAGGAATCACTGCCGGATGCTCCCAGTGCGGTGATGCAGTCGCCCGAAAAGTCGAAAACTGCGGCCAACCCTGCTCCCGGTGGCACATCGCAACGCGTCGACGCGCCATGGCCTCGGGAAGCGATGCGAGGTGACGAGAAGATTTCCATGTACCAGCCGCAACTGGAGTCCTGGCAAGATGATGAGTTGCATGCGTACGCAGCGCTTTCGATCAACAGGAAGGGAAATCACAAGCCAAACTACGGCGTGGTGTGGTTCACGGCTCGGACTGAAGTGGACAAGGTCAACCGGCAGGTAACTCTGGCTAATTTTCAGATCACGAAGGTAAAGTTCCCGACCCTCCCGGATAAGGAGGCTGAGTATCAAAGCTTTCTTCAGTCCAAGCTACCGGACAAGTCCAGGCTTATCGCACTCGATAGATTGGAAGCAGCCTTGGCAGCCAGCACAATGGGACAAGCCGAAGTCAAAGGAGTGCCGGTGAAGAATGATCCTCCTCGAGTAATCTTCACCACCAAGCCGTCCTTACTCGTGCTGATCGACGGTCCGGCGAAGTTCAGGGACGTTGGTGGAACCACCCTCCAGAAAGTGCTCAATAGCCAGGCATTCATCTTGCTTGATACGAAGAAGGGAAAATATTACCTGAATGTGATGGATGGTTGGCTCGAGGCTCCTGCCATGGAAGGTCCTTGGTCTTACGCTTCGAAAATTCCGGACGATATGAAGGAGATTACCAAGGCCATTCAGGAACGCCAGCAGGCGACAGGGCAAGAGGGAACTGCTCCACCATCACTGAAGCAGGCACAAAAAGACGGCAAGATTCCTGCAATCTACGTAAGCTTCGGCCCGGCAGAATTGCTGGCGACTGATGGGCTACCACAACTGGCATCCCTCTCGGGTACCAATCTGGAATATGTTAAGAATACTACGGCGAACATCTTTCGCGATCCTGCGACCTCCGACTATTACGTTGTTCTTGCCGGGAGATGGTTCCGAGCGAAGTCGCTGGAGGGAGATTCGTGGGAATTTGTCGACCCGAAGAGTCTGCCCGAGTCATTTGCCAAAATACCAGAGGACAGCCCAAAAGCTGGAGTACTTGCGTCAATTCCGGGAACGCCTCCTGCCTTGGAGGCATTGATCGCGAATTCCATCCCGCAGACGGCCACGATCACCCGCGGGGAAGCGCACTTGCAGGTCGCGTATGACGGCGAGCCCCAATTCACGGCTATTGAAGGTACAGAGTTGCAGTATGCGGTGAACACGGCAACTCCGGTGATACGGGTTGCTGACAAGGATTGCTATGCCGTAGAAAACGCCGTCTGGTTCGTCGGGCTAGGGCCGAATGGGCCATGGGAGGTGGCGACCAAAGTTCCGGAGGTGATTTACTCGATTCCTCCCAACTCGCCGCTGCACTATGTGACCTATGTCAAGGTGTACCGCTCCACGCCGGAGGTCGTCTATGTCGGCTACACGCCCGGATATTACGGCACGGTAGTATCGTCCACTACCACCACCGTTGTTTACGGCACAGGCTGGTACTACCCGCCTTACATAGGGAACTACTGGTACGGAGCGCCCTACACCTACGGAGTTGGCGTCGCGACCACGTGGAGTTCAGGTACCGGCTGGAGCGTCACGATCGGGGTGGGTTACAGCTACGGGTATCCGTACTACTATCCTTACTACCCGTGGTGGGGACCATGGGGCTACTACGGACCTTGCTGTTGGGGCCCGGCATGGGGCTACGGCTACGGTGGGTATGCCGCCACCAACGTTTACGGCCGTTGGGGAAACACAGCATATGCGAATACCCGGGCCGCGTGGGCGAATCCCTACACCGGTAACTACGGGGCAGCAAGCCGGACTGGCTTTCAGAACACGCAACGCGGCACCGTGGGGGTCGCGGGCCGCGGATACAACACGAACATTTATACCGGCAACACGGTCGCGGGCCGAGGAGCCGCCGCTTACGACCCGAAAACGGGGATCGCGGTAGCGGGTGGCGCTGGATACGCCGGCAATATGTACACGGGGCAGGGAGCCGTGGGGCGGGGAGGCATTGCTTACAACACGAATACCGGTGCCGGGGTGGCTGTCGGCAATAACAACGTCTATGCGGGCAAGGACGGCACTGTTTACCGCTACGACCGGCAGAACGGCAATTGGTCCCAGAACACGGGGAGCGGATGGGAGTCCGCCAACAGACCACAGGCGAATCTGCAGCAACAGCAGCAAGCACGCTACACGGGTCAGCAACGCACCCAGAACTTCAGCCGCTCAATGGGAGGCGGGATGCGCATGGGCGGCGGAGGTCGCAGACGCTAATGCGTCGTTAGCCTCATAGAAGCCGAATTGGCGCGCGAATCTGATCGAGCCGACGGGCTGGCGCCAAGAACATCTTCCCGTGGAGGGACTACTCCCGCGGTTGATGCCATCTCAGTGTTTCAAAGTGGCTCTTCATTTGTGCAAACTCGCTCCTATTGATGACGTAAGTGGTTTGAGGCTGCCATCGTGTACCGATGGCCTTTTGCAGGCGCCTCATCCTCGTCATAGTCAATGGATGAGAGTCGTAGAGACGATCGAAAAAGGATTCCTTTATCTCTTCCGAGAAAACGGTCTGCAAAAGGCTACAGAACTCGAGAGGATCGTACCCCGACATAACCTGATATTGCAGACCTAGGCGATCTGCTTCGAATTCTTCATTCCGTACCAACTTCAGCGTTATAAAAGGACCAAAGAAGCGTCGGAAGGCATATCCGGCCGGTCCTCCGAACAGAGCCAGGTACCGCCCGAAGCGTAGCTGCCCGTCGATCCTGGTCATGTGTCGTGAGGTCACATGTGCAGTCTCATGAGCAAGAGCCGCGGCGAGTTGTCCCTCGTTGTCGACCACGTGAATCAATCCGGTCGTGAGGTATATAAACCCACCCGGCAACGAATACGCGTTGGGCTCAGGATCACTGAGGACTTTTACGACGAAGCAGCCAGGCAATTCTGAGCCGTCAGCGATTGTGCGCTCCAGATGATTAACGTACTCCACGATGATCTGGTCCGTTATGACTTCATTCTGCCGGTCCACCTCGGCGGCAAGTTTATTGCCCAGAGCCCATTCAGCTCGTTGTACGCGGAGATCTTTCTGAATGACTCCGGTGGATGGCAGTGGCCGCTGTAAGGTGTCGCAACCAGACTCTGAATTCGAAGACGCTAATACCGAGGAAGGTGTCGACACACCGACAGCTTGAGCTTTCACCAACGGGTAGATACTCAAGATGAAAGCGACTACAGCCGTGCCCAACCGGCAGCGCGGCCCCGGCACCTTTCTTCGAATGTGAGAAGCCCAATTCATATGAATGTGCTTTTCCGAGCGTGAACGAGTACTTAAAGAAACGCCACAAGATTGTCAGCGAAATTGTCGAACTGAGTTCAGAGAGCGGGAACTGTTACCGCTAACAGTGATCAGGCGCGGAATTGCTTGCTTGCTGTGAGCATCTTCACATTGATGGGCGTCTTGCGCGGGTCGTGGATTTGCAGATAGCACAAGCCTGCGGTCACCGGCAGTGAGCGAGAATCACTTCCTGCCGGGGAATTGCTGTAACAGCCTAATGACGGCTTTGTCCACCAATTCGAGCGACTTGTTCTTCTTCTCGATGTCGAGTTTCTGCTTTACCGAGCCCGACCATACGATTTTGTTTGTCGCCCGGTCCACGAAGGTGAGGGATAGCGCGCCTTCTGGAACGTAAGTCCCGGCCGATGAAGGACCGCTTGCTCCCGTCCACATGGTTGCGTCCAGTGTTGGCGGTGCGCCACTGTAGGTGGGACTATAGGGTGTGCCGGCCTGTCCCGCAATGCCGAAATCAATTCCGCCCGCGGGTATAAGTGTAAGATCACCATCTTTGGTGACCTTGATCAGACCCTTCTGTTGCAACTCGACCTCGACCCGGGCGGCGACTGCCTCGGCCAGTACAGGCCTAACTGCGGGCATCGCAGGCTCTGCCCAGCTGTAGGTTTTGAATTTGGAAAAATCCGTAGCCTTGTCGTAACCCACCTTCACCTTCTGAGCGAAGCTGTTCAGTGCTGGGAACGCGATGAGAGCGAGGAGCAGTATCCGCTGAGTGGTGGTTTTCACGGGGCCTCCAGGCCATACGGCGCTGCCGAAAGATAACGAAAGGCGGGTGGTAACGAAACTGTCAGCGATGACAGAAGAAGCCTGGGTCCCCATCGCTTACGCGAAGGACGAGCGAGTGATCGCTGGTGAGGGGAAGCCGAAGCGTAACGATGGACTGTTACTACGTACAGTTCTAAAGTTGTCGTTCTCATCGATAATGCTGCCCGTGGCCTATGATAGCGAAACTGCCGTTGAGACTCTGACCGGTTCTAGCGAGAGAACTACCGCACTGGCGCTAGAGGCCACTTTGTGGCGGTGCGAAAAATGCAGTTCGCTAATTACCATCCATTCGCGCCGCTCAGTTGTTCTGCCAGTCTGTCCCATATGCATCGACTCTACCATTGAGTTTTGTGCACCAATGCCGAGCACACTCGCCCTCCAGATCGCTAATGCGTAGGGGATCACCCGGGATGGGGCTAACCCGGGAAAACTACGCCCGTACGTCGGCGGACGGACACTTGAAAACGGATACTCCATCATAGTGCTGAATTGCTTTCCGAGTTCTTGGAGTGCGTCACTCTGCCTCGGAATCAATATCACGAATCCAGCTGTCGCTAACGCGGTGCCAAGTTTTATCAGGGTTGTAGCTCTCCATGGTGCTGACAACCTTACGCGACTCCGGTCCCAAATCTTGCTCGTAGACGATTCCGTCGTAACTCACCATGAAGGTTTTGACGCCAGTGACACGATATTCAGCCGGGACTGCCACTAACGCGAATCCTCCGATCATGATTCCGTTGATCACGTAGTCGAGTTGGCCGAGTCGTGCCGCCGGTCCTTGTCCCTTCAACACTTTAAAAATATATCCGTGATATCCGGACGGTTGATCCGGGGAGTAGCCCTCTTCGATAGCACGGGCGATGGCGCGGCTGATGGGGCCGCCGGGTGTTCCGTCTGGATTCTCCCAATACAAGCCATCGTGTTTTCCCGGAGTGCTGATGATCCTCTGTGCGTACTGATTTATTCCCGAGTCGTCGCGAATCTCGGATGCATATTCTTCCTGGGCTTCGACAAATCCTTCGCAGATCTTGATTGCGTCGAGTTCGTTTGCTCCAATACGGCGATAGAGAATCTCGTCGCGTCCTTGCTTGGAGTCGAAAATCCATTTGGTTCCGTGTTTGACGATAGGAACCGGGAACGGCCAATCATCGTTGCCAAGGGAAAGAACAGCCTTGGAGCTGTTTTTCGGATCAATAGTTACGGACTTCTTCTCTCGAGTTTTCCCTACAAACGCAGCCAGATAGTTCTTATCCTGAACGGGATCGGCGGAGGATACAAATTCTTTGCCCTCTGGCCCGAAAATCTTCAGCAACGCAGCAGTGTCGTTTTGCTCGGCGGCCTGAATCATAGCGTCGGCAGCCGCTTCAGGGCTAGCAAAAGACTCCTGCGCAGCGTTCTGCGTTGCGGGCGATTGCCGTTCCGTTTGCGACTGAGCCGAGGCGGGCGAAGACAGGAGGGCGCAGAAGGGAAGGACGAGCGCCAAGGTCAGTAGAGCATTTTGCAGAGAGAAGCGAACGCGGTCGAGTGTCATACTTCCTCCTTTTTGTTCGTGTGGTGCGTCATCGACGGCGCCCGCCGCCGCCGCGCGATCCACCTCCACGCGATCCGCCCATGCTCGAGGATCCGCGTGCACTGCTAGTACGCGCGCTGTTACCACTGAACCCACCTCCGCCGCTGAACGCGCTGGAGTCGCGTGATCCCCCGCCACTGGAGACGCTTCGATTGCCAACCCGATCTCCACCTCCGGCATCGCGGCCACCGCCGGCGCTGCGATCGCTGACACCGGCTTGCTGTCGACCTCCCGACTCCACTCGCTCACGGCTGCCAGCTTGCTGTGGCCGATTTCCCGAAGTGCGATCGCTGACTCCAGCCTGCTGCCGATTGCCGGAAGTACGATCGCTAACTCCAGCCTGCTGCCGATTGCCGGAAGTACGATCACTGACTCCTGCCTGTTGCCTGCTTCCGCGTTGGGCCTGGTTCTGGCGCGCATTTGCCTGGCGATTCGACAATGTGTCCCCGCGAGTTGTGCCGCCATATCGGTTGGCCGTTTCCCTGTTTGAGTACGGAGCGCCGCCTCGGTGCTCAGGATTATGCTGCCAGGTGTTGCCGGAGCGATTCGAAACATTCGTGTTGCGGTTTATGTTCGCGTTGGTATTCCTTACAAAGTTGTTGTTGTTATTAATGTAGACGTTGTTGTTGCCGCCCCATCCGCAGTTCCAGCCCCAACCACCACCCCACGCTGCTCCCATGGCCACGCCGATGCCAAATGAGATCGCCATCCCGGCCGCGTAGTATCCCGGAGGAGGGTATGTAACAGGAGGATATGGATAGACGGGTGCTCCGTAGACGACGGTTGGGTTGTAGCTTGGAACGTACACAACTTCCGGACTGGCTTGCTGGACGACGATGACCTGCTTGCTCTCGACCACCTTGGTTTCGACCTTCTGCTGTTCGGTGGACTTGAGGTTTCCGTTGTCTTGAGCTTTTTTCCGCATGCGCTGCACGGCGTCCATGACATCGTTCTGCTGCGCCAGGAAGGCATTTCCGAGATCTGTAGTCCACTTGATATTGTCCGCGAGATATTTCGCGACATCAGGAAGCGGGGCCAGAGCCTGAATGCTGGCGTCCCAGTCCTGCTTCTTGACGGCGTCGGTCAAGGCCTTGTCCTTCAGATTCTTGTTCTTCTCCAGCCACTGCTGGAGTTGGACAATTTCGAGTGGGTAAGTGGAAGCGACTAAAACCTGGCTTAGCAGCGGATCAGGATATAGAGCAATGGGAGCTACTAACGAGTCAAGTTGGTCAGCGGGAATCTTTGCAGCTGCCTCTTGATCCTGGCCGAACAGCAAGTTCGGCGTCACAACAGACAAGTCACCTGGCGTAAGTGCTGCGGCGCACACAAACGCGAGGATCTTCCGAAGCATTCCAATCGAGCGTTCTGAGACTTGGAAGTGCATAAGGCCTCCACGGATGGGGTGATTCCCACCGATGATGTTGGGAAGACCGGTATACAGATTTGTCGTGTGAGGATGGCGCTTCGCAGATGCTCAAAGCCATTCCGCAGGTCCGTGCTTAAGGTCTGTCCACGACTGTCCAGAACTAGAACACGCGTCCGAGTGCTTCGAAGCTGTTGCCATCTATCGCGACAATCATGGCGTGTCACCGCTAAAGTCGCGACTGATAAAACTGACAGGATTTCGGGTCATCTATCCTAGAAATCATGAGCTTTGATTACGCTCGGATTCGTTTGCGGAAAGAACTAGCAAGCTTGGAGGGCGCAGTGGGAATTGCTGAATTCGAGAAACCAGAGAGACGGCTACCTGCGTCAGTATCGAGCAGAGGATGCCCGGCGTATAGTCCGCGCGACACCTTCTGCTTGATTGGGAAAAGCCCTCCCTGAGCTCCGCAGAAATAGAGGGGGATCGCAGTCTCAGGATTGACGAAAGTCACCAGTGTTACTTCCGTGGTGCCACTCGGACCAGACGAGACTCCATTGCTGACGGCGCTTACCGTCCCGGAGATACTGCTGCTGCCGCCCGGGTTGGAGACAAATCCAATGAAAGAATTCCCGCCGCAACTACCGACGGTGATGCAAGCCGCGCACAGAGCCAGAATCCGGAGGTACACGATTCCCCCATCCACTTCCGCCATGGCAGGCTACTCGTGCTCTCATCCGCTTGGGGACTGCAACTTTATGACAGGCAGCGAGGCAGGCGTTTGGCCATGTTTCGCGTATGTGAGCTTTGTCAGGCAGATGTCGTGATCGCACCTCGCTTGTAGAAAAAAAGGCTATCAGTGTTGACAGTGGGAAGTTCCTGCATGGGGCGATCTAATCAAACTCGGCGCACGATGTGCGCCAGGGGAGTTGCGTATGCAAAAAAAGTTGGTCTGCCTCTGCACGGTCGTCTTCCTGCTAGTGTCTGTGGTGACTTCAGCGCAGGTCGGGGAACAGTTTCGTACCCTTGTGATCAATGACAAGTCTGGCAAGGTGGCAGTTTTGCAGATGGGAGACAAGACGTACATTGATCTAAAACGTCTCGTCCAGATCGCCGATGGGTCCATTTCCTATGAAGGCAATCGAATCACATTGGACGTGTCTTGCGAATCTGCGCCGGCGCCGGCGACAGCAGAAATTGATCAGGCGTCAAGTACGCTCCTAAGCCGTGAGTTTATGAAGGCGGCAATCGAGGAAATCTCCTTGATGAGGGAGTGGGCAAGCACGCTGGCGAATGCCATTCAGAATGGCTATCCCATTTCCGAAAGCTCCGTCGCGGATTACCGGGCTCAGGCCCAGAGTGGACTTGCGATGGCGTCTACAGCGGTCTCCACTGACGCGGATCGCTCGGGGCTTCAGTTGCTAAACGGCGAGTTCGAGCATGTGCAGGCGTGGAGTACCAAGCTGATGGAGGCACGTAAGTCGATGGACACCGCTAAGTATGCAATCTCCCCTGACACGCTTCGGAATGACCCGCTGTCCCAGAAAATCGTTTCGTGCGGGCGTTTCCTGGCACAAATGTTGGTTAGCGGCAATTTTCGGGATGATCCTTCATGTCACTGAATTTCTGGATGGTCTGCGCCTTGCAGAAGCTAGCAACTTTACACATGGAACTCCTCTTAGGGCGGGCACCTCGATTCTCGGAACTGTCACATTTACCAGTCCCAAGAAGGTTAAGCCGATGTTTAGGATGCATAGGAACTAAAATGAGTCATTCCATTTGGGGAGAAGCCATGTCCAGTTTGGCTTCTGTATTCCACGGTCGTTGTCGTCGAATTCGGCGGTACGCCTTGGGACGGCGCTCTAACAGAAGAGGCGCTCTCCACGAATCCGACAGGACGGTTTCCGTTTCGAAGGTACCCCAGTTTTCATTCGGAATTGCACATCATACCATCTGCCCCCTTACCAGCTGGCCGGACATTCAACCAACACAAGTCGGGAAGGATAGTACTGCGGAGAAGAATCCATGACATCGACTACGAACAAAAAGGCTTCTATCACATACATCGAAACAAAAGAGCAGAGGCGGCTCAACGACGCGCGCGAATCCGGCGTGCCCTGGAAGAAATGGGGACCTTATTTGAGTGAACGCCAATGGGGTACGGTCCGTGAGGACTACAGCGACGATGGAAATGCGTGGAGTTACTTCAGCCACGATCAGTCGCGCGCTCGTGCGTACCACTGGGGTGAAGACGGGCTGGCCGGCATATCCGATGACAAGCAACAGCTGTGCTTTGCCATCGCATTGTGGAATGGGAGGGATCCCATTCTGAAAGAACGGCTCTTTGGACTTACCAACAGCGAAGGGAACCATGGCGAGGATGTAAAGGAGTACTACTTCTATCTCGACAGCACGCCAACGCACTCGTACATGAAATATCTGTACAAGTACCCGCAGATGGAGTTCCCCTATCGCGACCTGGTGGACACCAACCGCCGGCGAACAAGGGAAGAGTTTGAATACGAACTCCTCGATACCGGCGTGTTCGATAACGATCGCTACTTCGACGTGTTTGTGGAATATGCGAAGGCAGATCCCGAGGACGTGCTGATCCAGATCGCCGTTCACAATCGCGGTCCGGAGGCGGCCACCCTGCATTTGCTGCCGACGCTATGGTTCCGGAATACATGGTCCTGGGGCGAGAGCGACATCAAGCCATCGGTGCGTGCGCAGGATCATACGATTGTCGCGTCGCACGCGAAGTTGGGCGAACGGGTGCTTTTTTGTGACGGCGCACCCGAGCTTCTGTTTACAGAGAATGAGTCGAATGCTGCGCGTCTGTGGGGACAGACAAATCCTTCACCCCACGTCAAAGACGCATTCCATGAGTATGTCATCGCCGGCAATCGGGAAGCGGTGAATCCGGCACAAACGGGGACAAAGGCCGCAGCCCACTATGTTCTCGAGGTGCCAGCGGGCGGCAGCAAGGTTGTGAAATTGCGTCTTAGCAAGCCATCCGCTCCCGATCCGTTCCTCACCTTCGACGAGATATTCTCTGAGCGTCTTGCGGATGCGAACGAGTTTTACGATCGCATCACTCCGTCGTCATTGAGCGAGGATGAGCGTCGCGTGCATCGTCAGTCATTAGCCGGAATGCTGTGGAGCAAACAGTATTACTACTTCGATCTGGACAAGTGGTTGGCCGAACACCATGCTCACCCTCTAACGGGAACCAACCCCCGAACTTCCAGGAATACTGAGTGGTTTCACATGCTCAATAGCGACGTCATCTCGATGCCAGACAAATGGGAGTATCCGTGGTATGCGGCATGGGACCTGGCGTTCCACACCATTGCACTCTCATTGGTGGACTTCGATTTCGCCAAGGATCAGCTGCTGCTGATGCTGCGAAATCTTTACGCACACCCGAACGGGCAGATCCCGGCATACGAATGGAATTTTAGCGACGTGAATCCGCCAGTTCACGCATGGGCGACATTGTTCCTCTACAACATCGAAAAGGAACTGGGGCGGTCTGATCTGCGGTTCCTCGAGCGATCATTCCAAGGTCTGATGCAGAATTTCAATTGGTGGGTAAACCGGAAAGATCCAGCAGGGAAGAACGTGTTCGCGGGAGGGTTCCTGGGGCTGGACAACATCGGCGTCTTCGATCGCAGTGCTCAACTCCCAACCGGCGGATATTTGGATCAGGCGGACGGCACTGCCTGGATGGCGTTCTATTGCCAGAACATGCTGGAGATCGCGCTGATTCTAACTGAGTACGACCAGATTTATGAAGACATTGCCTTCCGGTTCCTCGAGCATTTTATCTGGATCACCTACGCGATGGATCGTATTGGAGATCAGCACGATGAAATGTGGGACGGGGAAGATGGATTTTTCTATGACCTGCTCCATCTACCGAATGGCGACGCCATGCGGCTGAAAGTCCGCTCGATGGTAGGATTGCTGCCCTTGTGTGCGTCCACGGTGCTGGAATCAAAAGGTATTGTGGCGAGAAGTCCGCGTTTGTCGGAACTGGTCGAAACCTTCCGGAAGAGGCATCCCGACTTGTTGAAGCATATTGCCCCAGCCGACAGTTCGTTCACGGGGTATGCAAACCGACGACTCATGTCGGTTTGCAACAAAGAGAAGATCGAGCGGATTTTGGCGTACTTGCTCGACGAGAATGAGTTCTTTAGCCCTTACGGCATACGTTCGTTGTCCAGATACCATCTGGAGCATCCCTTCGTTTTCAATCTCAACGGGCAGGAATTCAAAGTTCAGTACCTCCCGGCAGAATCGAACAACGGGATGTTCGGTGGCAATTCCAACTGGCGGGGACCAATCTGGATGCCGGTGAATGGTCTAATCATCCGGGGCTTGTTGAATCTGTATCAGTTCTATGGCGACGACTTCAAGGTCGAATGTCCTACAGGTTCGGGGAAGTACATGACCCTGTTTGAAGTTGCAAAAGAGCTTGGCCGCAGGTTGTCGAGCATGTTTCTGCGCGATGCCAACGGCAACCGTCCGCTGTACGGAGGGACCAAGAAGTTCCAGGAGGATCCGCACTGGAAAGACTACATCTTGTTCTACGAATATTTCCACGGAGATAACGGTGCCGGTCTCGGAGCCAGCCATCAGACCGGGTGGACCGGGATCATCGCTCGTGTCCTTGATCTATTCGCCCGCGGGACGGCGGCGGAATTTCTCCAAACCTCCAAGAGCGACTTGCTAGCTGACATGACCCGGGAGCAGGTTGCCGGATGAGGATGGATCGACTTGTTCTTCGGCAATTGTAAAAGAGACCGGAATGGAGCCCAATACTGTTCGCGCGGGAGGGTGGGGAGGATGGTTTCGTTCGACCCTCCCGATCCTGCAATGGCTGCCGCATTATCAGGCAGGCTGGATTCGCTCTGACCTTGTAGCGGGATTGACTCTCGCCGCGTATGCCATTCCGGTGTCCGTCGCCTACGCATCACTCGCCGGCCTGCCCCCGCAGGCCGGTTTGTATTGTTACCTGCTCGGCGGGATTGCCTATGCCGTATTTGGGACTTCGCGCCAAATCGCGATCGGACCCACATCAGCCATCTCGATTCTCATTGGTTCCTCGTTAGGCCTGATGTCTACCGGCGACACGCTGCGTCAAGTGCATTTAGCGATGGCGGCGGCCGTATTGGCCGGTTTTATCGGCATCTTTGCCTGGGCACTACGGCTGGGCAGCATCAGCAACTTTGTATCAGAAACGATCCTTAGCGGATTCAAGGTGGGTGCGGGCTTGTACATCGCTTCTACCCAACTGCCGAAGTTATTCGGTGTACACAGTGGCGGCACTAACTTCTTCACCCGAATTGTTGAGGTGTTCAAACACCTGAGAGAGACGAATCCCTATACATTGGCAATCGGGCTGGGGGCCTTGGCGCTTCTGGTTCTTGGCGAGCGGTTCCTGCCTCGCCGTCCGATTGCGTTGTTTGTGGTGGCGATCTCGATTGCTGTGATGTCTTACTTTCCGATCGCTACCAGGGGGGTGAAAGTGGTGGGTACCATTCCGGAGGGACTGCCACACTTCGCCTGGCCAGTGGTGCAATGGCGTGAAGTGGACAGTCTGCTGGCGGTCGCGCTCGCTTGTTTTCTGCTGTCCTATGTAGAAAGCATCTCGGTGGTTCGAACTTTCTCACGTACACATCGGTATCCCATTAATGCGGACCAGGAGTTGCTGGCTTTGGGCGCGGCGAATCTGGTGGCTGGAATGGGCCAAGGCTATCCACTAGCCGGAGGCATGTCTCAGTCTGCAGTGAACGAAAAGGGAGGTGCCCAAACACCGGTCGCGCTGATCATCGCTTCAGGAGCTATTGGGTTGGTGCTCTTGTTCTTGACCGGGATGTTGAGCAACCTGCCGGACGCTGTTCTGGCTGCCGTTGTCCTGATCGCAGTAGGCGGGTTGATCTGCCCGAGCGAACTGCGCCATCTGTACCAAGTCAGCAAGGTGGAGTTTCGAGTGGCGATGGTGGCGACGGTGGGCGTGCTGGCTTTCGGAATACTGAAAGGAGTATTGCTCGCAGCCATCTTTTCTATTCTTCTTCTCATTAAGCGAGCCTCCCGACCGAGGATGGCGTTGCTCGGCCGTGTGCCAGGCATAGATCGTTTCGCGGATTGCTCGCGCTATCCTGAGGTTGAACTGCTACCAGGCGTGCTGGTGCTGCGGATCGAGGCAGGATTGTTCTATTTCAATGCCGAGAACGTGAAGAAGGAAATCCTGCAGCGCGTTAGTGAACAAAGTGCAACTGACCTAGTGGTCATTGATCTGTCTACCTCGGCCAACATTGACCTCGCCGGAGTACGAATGCTCGGTGAGTTACAGGAAGAAGTCCTGCAAATGGGGGCATCGCTCGCGCTGGCGGAGGTGCATGGGGAAGTGAGAGACCTTCTGCATGCCGAAGGACTGTCGTCGAAAATTCCGGGAATCGTGCAACGGACAAGAATTGCGACATTTGTCGCGCAGAGAATGCAAAGCATACCCACGGCTAGTTGGGAAGCAACGTCGGAATAATTCACACGGGAGGGAAATGGGCTATTCCTGCCGTCCGAAGGTGCCGCAGGATTTCTTCACTTATTGTCCCGAATGTGCATAGAGGAATCCATCCAAAGTTTGGTTGCCTGACTGTCGACGTCGTTCTGCCAAAGAACCTCAAGCAGGCAAACCTGAGAATTGATCTGGGTCGTAATCTCATCGCCGAAAAGTTACCCGGAAACAGCTGGGGAAGCCGGCCCGCTGTTTGATAGCGCGTGGCCACGAAAACTAGTAGTGTGATTCCTAAATAACATTGCAATACTATTTATTGTGGTATAGGCTTATCGACATCCCGCCGGTTGGGGGACCGTCGATGCCCTTTGTGAGTAGTCGCGCCCAACTGAGCCTGGCCCA